>WNGR01027950.1_pt1 | contig 10628 bp, 5 predicted proteins | sample 5407581 | NCBI WGS metagenome assembly WNGR01 (sample SAMN13153383, study PRJNA577476) | soil metagenome | isolation source: 80 cm soil or saprolite under Garry oak tree replicate 2 | place: USA:California | collected 2016-06-15 | reverse complement strand
TCTGAGATCGCCTAATGCCGCAAGCGCGCTCACCCGTCCTCGAACTGCACGGCATAACCAAGGCCTTCGGCGGCGTCGAGGCGCTGCGAGGGGTTGGTTTCACGCTCCGCGCCGGCGAGATTCATGGTCTCGTCGGCGAGAACGGGGCCGGCAAGAGCACGCTGATGAAGATCATCGCCGGTGTCATTACGGACTTCTCCGGCCAATTCGTGCTGGATGGGCGTGAGGCCCGCTTTCGGTCGACGCGCGACGCACTCGCGGCCGGCATCGCCATGGTGCACCAGGAGCTGAGCATTGCGCCCGATCTGTCGGTAGCGGAGAACGTGTTTCTTGGGACGCAGCCCACCAACCGCTTTGGCTTCGTGCAATGGAAGCGGATGGCGCGCGAGGCTGGCGAGCAACTTGCGAAGCTCGGCATCCTTGTCGATCCGCATTGGCGGATAGGAGATCTTCCAATCGGGCTTCAACAGCTTATCGAGATCGCGCGCGTCCTCTTTTCAGGTGCACGCGTCATCATCCTCGACGAGCCAACCTCGGCTCTCTCGCCGCCGGAAGTCGAGCGCCTTTTCGCAACGTTGCAGCGACTGCGGCAGGCTGGCAGCAGCATCGTCTTCATCTCCCATTTCATCGACGACATCCTCCGCGTTTCGGACACGGTGACGGTCTTCCGCAATGGGCGGAAGATTGCCGAGGCCGATGCGGCCGAGACCAGCAAGGCTGCGCTGATCGAGGCAATGATCGGCAAGGGCCGCGAGGAGCTCGAAGAGACCTATACGCACGACATCGCGCTGCCAGCGCCCATGCCCGATCAGCCGACCGTGTTGAAGGTCAGCCATCTGTCGCTCGCCCGAAGCCTTCGCGACGTCTCGCTCGAGGCGCGTGCCGGCGAAGTGCTCGGCATCTACGGCTTCATGGGATGCGGGCAACTCGATTTGGCGCGGGTTCTTTTCGGCAAACTCAAGGCCGACCGCGGTGACCTTACCGTCGCGGGCCGAAAGGTAACGTTCGGCACCACAGCTGATGCGCGCCGGGCGGGTATCGCCTTCGTCCCGGAGAGTCGGCGAGCAATGCTCTTCCACCAGGAGCCCGTCTACAAGAACATCTCGATCAGCATACTCGATCGTATCTCGTCCTTGATTCTCGATCCCTCCCGCGAACGGGCGATCGCGAATCGCCAAGCGGCGCACTTGCAAATCAGGCCGGCGGCAGTAGAGCTCGACGTCGGCATGCTGTCGGGTGGCAATCAACAGAAGGTCGGCCTCGCGAAATGGCTCACCTATCCACCAAAGCTGCTGGTGCTCTGCGAGCCGACGCGCGGCATGGACGTGGGCGCGAAAAACGACGTGATCAAGATCATCCGCGACCTGCGGTCCCGCGGCCTCGCCATCATTGTCCTTTCGACCGAGCCCGAGACTGTCCTTTCCCTTGCCGATCGCATCATCGTTCTCAAGCGGGGAGCAGTCGTCCACGAATTCGCGAACGAGGTGGTCAGCAAGGACCGCCTGCTCGAGGCGGCGTGAGGAAGGGCGAAATCGTGACAGCCTCTGCGACGGACGACGCGCCGAGGCAGTCTCGGAGGATCGGCGTGTTATTGCGCGCGCAAATGCGCAATATCGCTCCCTTCCTTACGCTCATCTTCCTGAGTGGCTTCTTCGCCCTGGCGAGCCCCTCCTTCGCGACCCTCGACAACGTCGGCAATATCCTGACGCAAGTCTCGGTCACCGGCGTCATCGCAGTAGGTCTGACCTTCGTCATCCTCTGTGCCGAAATCGACCTATCGATCGCGAGCATCGCGAATGTCACCGGGATCGCCGTGGCCTATTTCACCCTGCAGGATTCCTACGTGAACATTGCCAATATCGCCATCCCAGGCTGGGCTGCGATTCTGCTGGCGCTGAGCTTGTGCACTATGCTCGGTCTCGTCAATGCGCTCGGACTCACGGTCATCGGCATCCCGTCCTTCATCATGACGCTCGCGATGATGCAGATCGCAGCCGGCGTATCGGCGCTCCTCGTGCGCGGGCAGATCGCCTACAAGGTGCCCGACCTTGTCGCGACGCTCGGATCTTCGTCTATCGGCGGTGTTCCGTGGATTGTGATCGTTGCCGCGGCGATGTTGCTCGTCGGCCATCTCGTCCTCTCCTACACGCGCTTCGGCCGCTATGTCTACATGGTCGGCGGCAATCGCGAAGCGGCGGAATATTCCGGCCTCAACGTCAAGCTGATCCTCGGCAGCGTCATGGTTATTTCGGCGATCTGCTCGGGCGTCGGCGGCATGCTCGGTGTGGCGCATTTCGGGAGCGCCCAGCAGAACGAGTTCGACACCTATCTCCTCGACTCGATCGCTGCCGTTGTTGTCGGCGGCACCAGTCTCTTCGGTGGGCGCGGCGGCATCGGCAACACCATCGTCGGCCTCTTCGTGCTCGGCGTTCTCAACAACGGTCTCGATCATATCAATATCGACAGCTTCCTTAAAATCCTGATTCGCGGCCTCATCCTGCTCGCGGCGCTCATCATCAACGTTTACGCGCAGAGGCTGCGCGCGAAAACGGCCGAATAGAAACTGCTTGTCGTTGCGCTCATTCAGTTCTCGGACGAATTCGTCGCGCCCGAAATAGCCGCTCCTGTCGCTACGAGCGCCTTCGACTTATCCGCCACGATGCTGGCGGCAATGTTTGGGCACCGCATCGTCGATGGCGTTTGCACTTTTTTAACCCAAATCGGGTTCATGGTGGCGTTCACGAGATCGGTGATTCCGACCCGATCGACAGCCGGTTTTCCTTACTTCCCGGTGTATGGCACTGGCGCTAGCATGGCTTCCTTCGCGCCACGCCACTGGCGCTCTCTTTGAGCTTCGGCATCGGATCATCCCTGGGATATTGCTGCGATGAGCGATGTGTGGTGGCGTAACGCCGTCATCTATCAAATCTATCCGCGAAGCTTCAATGATCTAAACGGCGACGGTGTCGGCGACCTGCCGGGCATCCTCGATAAGCTCGACTACGTTGCGTCACTCGGCGCCGACGGTGTCTGGATTTCGCCATTCTACGTCTCGCCAATGGCGGATTTCGGCTATGACGTCGCCGATTACCGCAACGTCGATCCCTGTTTTGGCAGCCTCGCCGATTTCGATGCCGTGATCGCTCGTGCTCACGCCCTTAATCTCAAGATCATTATCGACATGGTTTGGGCGCACACTTCCGAACAGCACTCCTGGTTCAAGACAAGCCGGTTATCCCGGGTCGGCGAGCATGCGGATTGGTACGTTTGGGCCGACCCCTCGGCCGACGGAACGCCACCCAACAACTGGCTTTCGGTTTTCGGCGGCGGCGCGTGGAGCTGGGAGCCACGTCGGCGGCAATATTATCTGCACCACTTTCTCCCGGCTCAGCCAAAGCTCAATCTATGCAACCCCGCGGTGATGGCGACGCTGCTCGACATCGCCGCCTTCTGGCTTAACCGTGGGGTCGACGGCTTCCGCTTCGACGCCGTTGATTTCCTCCTGCATGACGAATTGCTCCGCGGCAATCCAGCCCGCTCGGTAGAGAGCATTCCAGTCAAGCCCTACCATATGCAGCTGCATCTCTTCGACCTGGGCGGCGAGGCTATCGTTCAACTTCTTACCCAGATCCGCGCCATGATGGACCGCTACCCCGCGGCGATGGCGATCGCCGAGGTCGGCAGCGAGACGACTGACGTCAACTCTCTCGAACGCGTCGGTCGCTATAGCGAAGGTGATCGCGGATTCCACGCCGCCTACAGCCTCGCGCAGATGAAGTCGAAGGGCGACGCTGCGGCGATCCGTGCGGCGATTGCCGAGGTCGAGCGGAGCCTGCCGTCGGGCGGCATGATCTGGGCGTTCAGCAATCACGATGTGGTGCGCGTCGCCACACGCTGGGGCGACGGCAGCGCCGCGGCGGCCAAGCTGTTCATGGCCCTCCTGCTGTCCTTGCGTGGCGGCGTTTTCATCTACCAGGGCGAGGAGCTCGGATTGCCGGAGGCGGAGATTCCGCATGAGAACATGCGGGATCCGTACGGGCTTACCTATTGGCCCGATTTCAAGGGCCGAGATGGCAGCCGCACCCCGATGCCCTGGCGATCAGCGGGGAAGCATGCGGGCTTCTCGGCAGCGAATACGACATGGCTGCCGATACAGGAGGCCCATCGCTCTCTTGCCGTCGAAATTCAGGAAGGTGATCCAGACTCTGTTCTCAACGCGTGGCGGCGTTTTCTGAGCTGGCGCAAAGACCAGCCGGCGTTGCGTCATGGCACATTGCGGCTGCACGAGACGGCTGGTCCTCTCGTCGCCTTCGAGCGTGTTGGCGGGAACGACAGGGTGTACTGCGCGTTTAACCTAAGCGCGGCGCCAGTCGAACTTGCGCAACAGAGCAGCCAGCCGCTTTTGGTTGGCGACTTCGCTGTGAGTATATCGGACGGCGTGGTTCGCCTTCCTGGTTACGGCGCTTATTTCGGACGTCTGCCCGCGGGGTAAGCGCAGGAATTGGGCCTGTGAGTTTTTTGGGTAGATAGCGGCGCGACGTGTTTCCGCCGCCCGCCTGATATTAGGATCAACGCCATGTCCGCCATCGAGAAGAGGCCGCGGACGGTCGGCCCCCGCATCTACAACCTTTTCCCGCTGCGGATGCAGCGAGCGACGGCAACGCGGCACTAACGCGCTTTTTCAGCACGGCCGCGAAGCTCGGCTTGCGTGTGATGATGGACCTAGTCATCAACCATACGGCGCGGGATGCATTGCTGGCGGCCAAGCACGCCGAGTGGTATCGACGCGATGCCAGCGGCGAGCTCTATCGCCCCCGGGCTATCGATCCGCTCGACCCGGCCATCGTGACCGAGTGGGGTGATCTGGCCGAACTCGACTACACCAGCCCGGGCGCGCGCGACGGCCTCGTCGCCTATTGGTCGGAGTATCTTCGCCACTATATCGGTTTGGGTGCCGCGGGTTTCCGCTGCGATGCCGCCTATAAGGTACCGGCGGAGGCTTGGCGTCGGTTGATCGCCGCGGCGCGCTCTACCAAGCCCGATACGATGTTCTTTGCGGAAACGGTCGGTGCTTCTCTACCAGAGATCGACGCCCTCCACGACGCCGGATTCGACTATTTGTTCAACAGCAGCAAGTGGTGGGATTTCCGCGCCGATTGGCTGCTCGACCAGTACGAGCGCTACCGCACGATCGCGCCATCGATCGCCTTTCCGGAGAGTCACGATACCACTCGCCTGGCGGCGGAAATCGGTACCGACGATCCCGAGAGAATTGCGCGCTCGGCAAAATTTCACTACCTGTTCGCCGCCTCTTTTTCTACCGGCGTGATGATGCCGATCGGGTACGAGTACGGTTTTCGCAAGCGCCTCGACGTGGTGAAGACGCGGCCGACCGATTGGGAAGAGGAGAGCATCGACATCACCGATTTCATCGCCGCCACCAACCGGATGAAGGCGGCGATCCCCGTGCTAAACGAGGAAGGCGCGCAGCGGCGGCTGAGCGCACCGGACGGTGCCGCATTGGCCCTGATGCGGGAAGCCGTCGACCGCTCGAATGGTTGCGCTTTGATCTTGGCGAACCCCGACAGCTCACGCGCGGCCGCCGTCGATCCCGGGCGGTTGATTGCCGAGACCGGCGGGGTTTATCGCGGCTTCGAGGATGCGACGCCCCAGGCGAGCCCGCTGAGGTTCGATAGCGACTCGACGATCGTGCTCGAGCCGCTCGAATTGCGGATTTTCCATGGCGAGCGCGAAGCATCGCGGCCCTCAAGCGTCGGCGGTCGCGGCGAGAAATCCGCAATCCGCAAGATTGAGGAGCTTGCTCGTCAACGCCTGACGATCGAAGAGGTTTGGCCGGAGATCGATGGTGGAAGGCATCCGATCAAACGCGTTGTCGGGGATCGGCTAGAAATTTGGGCAGATATTTTCTGCGACGGCCATGATGTGATCGCCGCCTGTATCAAATATAAAGCAGTTGCAGACCGCGAATGGTGCGAAGCGCCAATGGCGCCGTTCGACAATGACCGGTGGGTCGGGCGCATTCTGCTGCGCCGCAATACCCGGTATCTCTATACAATCGAAGCATGGCGCGATCTGTTCGCAAGCTGGCGCGGCGGTTTCGTCAAGAAGCGTGCGGCAGGGCAATCGCTCGGGTTGGACTTGAGCGAAGGCCGCATCCTGGTCGAACAGGCGGCCGAACGGGCAACACAGCGCGACGCACAGTCACTCGGCTTGTATCTCGAACGGCTCAGGCACAGCCAAGCGGATGAGGTAGTAGAGGGGGAGATTCTGCTTTCAGAAGCGCTTCTCGAGCTCATGACACGAGCCGGGCCGCGGACGAACCTCACGCGCTATGGCAAGGTGCTTGAAGTCCTCGCCGACCGCCTCGCCGGGCGCTACGGCTCCTGGTACGAGCTTTTCCCGCGCTCAATGAGCGGCGATGCGAGGCGGCATGGCACGTTCGACGATGTGATCGCGCGGCTGCCTTATCTGCGCGAGATGGGCTTCGACGTCCTTTACATGCCGCCGGTCCATCCGATCGGACAGACCAATCGCAAGGGGCGCAACAATCAGCTCCGGGCCGGTCCCGACGATCCGGGCAGTCCCTATGCGATCGGCTCCTCTGAGGGTGGCCACACGGCGCTTCATCGCGAACTCGGCGATTTCTCCGACTTCCATCGATTGGTCGAGGCGGCGCGATTTCAGGGCATTGAGATCGCCCTCGACTTCGCGATCCAGTGCTCTCCCGATCATCCTTGGCTTACGGAACATCCGGAGTGGTTTGACTGGCGCCCCGACGGCACCATCAAATTCGCCGAGAACCCACCGAAGCGCTACGAGGACATCGTCAACGTCCATTTTTATCGTGACGCGCTGCCCGGCATCTGGCTCGCCCTGCGTGACGTTGTCCTCTTCTGGGTCGGTCATGGGGTAAAGATTTTCCGCGTCGACAACCCCCATACCAAGCCAGTGCCGTTCTGGGAGTGGATGATTGGTGCGATCCAGGAGCGACATCCCGAGGTCATCTTTCTTTCCGAGGCGTTCACCCGTCCGAAGATGATGCGCAAGCTGGCTAAGATCGGCTTTACGCAGTCCTACACCTATTTCACCTGGCGCAACACCAAGAGCGAGTTGATCGAGTACCTGACCGAGCTCAGCCAGACGCCGTGCCGGGAATATCTACGGCCAAATTTCTTCGTGAACACGCCCGACATCAACCCGCCGTTCCTGCAGCATGGCGGCAGGGCCGCGTTCAAGATCCGCGCTGTCCTTGCCGGCACGCTGTCGAGCGTATGGGGCATGTATAGTGGCTTCGAGCTGTGCGAGGCGACGCCGATCCCCGGGCGCGAGGAGTACTTCGATTCCGAGAAATACCAGATCACCGCCTGGGATTGGGAGCGCCCCGGCAACATTCGCGAAACCATTACCCGGCTGAACCGCATTCGGCACAACAACCCAGCACTTCATGAGTGGTGGAACCTGCGCTTTTATGCCGCGCACGACGATAGCGTGCTGTTCTACGGCAAAGCGACCGCCGACGGCGACAACATCATTTGGGTCGCCGTCAATCTCGACCCCCACGCGGTTCACGAAGCGGTAATTGAATTGCCGCTTCACGAACTCGGCGTCGGCGAGGATGCGATGATCGAGGCGGAAGAATTGCTCGTCGGCGAGCGTTTCCGCTGGCATGGACGCCGGCAAACGGTGCGGCTCGATCCCCTGGTAAATCCATGCTTGATTTGGCGCGTGACCCCGCCCATCCGGCCCTAGCGACGTCTGCGGCCAGGGCCAATCGGCTGCGACGGGGCACGCTCGATCGCAGCGATCGGCTGTGGTTCAAGGACGCGGTGTTTTACCAACTCCATGTCAAAGCCTATAGCGATTCCAACAACGATGGGGTCGGTGATTTCGCAGGGCTGACCCAGAAGCTCGACTACATAAAGGACATGGGGGTGACGGCCCTGTGGCTGTTGCCGTTTTATCCCTCGCCGCTGCGGGATGACGGTTACGACATCTCGGAATACCGCGACATTCATCCATCCTACGGGACGATGCGAGATTTCCGACGGTTCGTCGATGCTTGCCATCAGCGCGACTTGCGAGTCGTCACCGAGCTCGTGATCAACCATACCTCGGACCAGCATCCGTGGTTTGCCCGGGCAAGGCGGGCGAAGCCGGGATCGACGATGCGGGACTACTACGTATGGAGCGAAACCAATCAGCGCTTTGAGGGCACGCGCGTCATCTTTCTCGATACCGAGAACTCCAACTGGACCTGGGATCCCCTCGCCAATGCCTATTATTGGCACCGCTTCTACAGCCATCAGCCCGATCTGAATTTCGACAATCCGCGGGTTTTCCGCGAAGTCGTCTCCATCATGAATTTCTGGCTATCCATGGGCGTCGACGGTTTGCGCCTCGACGCGGTGCCCTACCTGATCGAGCGCGAGGGCACCAGCAACGAGAATTTGCCCGAGACCCACGACGTGCTGAAGCGCATCCGTGCCGAAGTCGATGCGAAATATCCCGATCGCATGTTGCTCGCCGAGGCCAATCAGTGGCCCGAGGACGTGCTGCCGTATTTCGGCGCTGGCGATGAATGCCACATGGCATTCCATTTTCCGCTGATGCCGCGCATGTACATGGCGATCGCCCGCGAGGATCGGCATCCCGTCACCGATATCATGCGGCAGACGCCCGATATCCCGGCAAGCTGCCAATGGGCGATCTTCCTGCGCAACCACGACGAGCTGACCCTCGAGATGGTCACCGACAAGGAGCGCGACTATCTCTGGGATTTCTATGCGGCCGATCGGCGCATGCGGATCAATTTGGGAATTCGCCGCCGCCTGGCGCCGCTCATGGAAAACGACCGGCGAAAGATCGAGCTGATGAACGGTCTCCTGCTGTCACTCCCCGGAACGCCGGTCATCTACTACGGCGATGAGATCGGCATGGGAGACAATATCTTCCTCGGCGACCGCGACGGCGTTCGCACGCCGATGCACTGGTCTCCCGACCGCAATGCGGGCTTTTCGCGGGCCGATCCCGCGCGGCTTTTCCTGCCACCGATCATGGATCCGATCTACGGTTTCGCCGCGGTTAATGTTGAGGCGCAGCTCAGCAGCGCTTCGAGTTTGCTCAACTGGACAAGGCGCACGCTCGCGGTGCGGCAGGGTCAGCACGTCTTCGGGCGGGGCTCCCTCGAATTCCTTTATCCAGGAAATCGCAAGATTCTTGCCTTTCTCCGCTCCTATGAAGACAAAACCGTCCTCTGCGTTTTCAATCTCGCCCGCTCGGCACAGGCGGTCGAGCTCGACCTCAGCCGCGCCAAAGGACGCATCCCGATCGAGCTGATGGGTCGCAGCGCGTTTCCGCCGATCGGCGATCTGCCCTATCAACTCACCCTTCCCGGTTATAGCTTTTATTGGTTCGCCCTCTCCGGTCAGGAGGAGCTGCCGAACTGGCATGGCGCTATTCCCGAGCCGGTACCGGAATTCGTCACGTTGGTGGCGCGGGAGGGATGGCGCGACATGCTCAAGGCGCCCTCGCGTACGGTCCTCGAGAAAGAGGCACTGGCACCGTTCTTCATCCGGCAACGCTGGTTTGCAGCCAAGGACGACCGCATTGCCGCGATACGGATCGTCGATGCCGTCGAATTGCGCGACGAAACCGCAGTCTATTTCCTGACGCAGGCGGATGTGACGCTCGCCGGCGGCGATACCCAACGCTATCTCATTCCGCTGTCGGTACTCGGCGGCGCCGATACGTCCAGCAGTGGCGCCATGGTGTCATTCATGGTGGCGCAGGTGCGCCGCGGCGCAAAGCTCGAAGGGCTCTATGACGGAATTGCCTTGCGCGAGTTTCCGCTGGCTTTGGTGCGCGCAATTGCCGGCGGCCAGGAGATGCCCGGCGAGACCGGCCGTCTGCGTTGCACCACGACCGAGCAACTTACCGCCATTACCTTCGCTCCTGAGGTCGAAGTCCGTCGGCTCGGTGCCGATCAAAGCAATTCCTCCGTGATCATCGGTGATCAGATCGTCGTCAAATTGTACCGCCGCCTGGTTCCCGGTATGGCGGTCATTCAGGCTTTTGTCCGCAATCAGGGCGACGGTTGGACGTTCGTCTCCGACCATCTGCACCGGCTCTTGGAGGCGCATGAGGCGGGAGTGGCAGATTCGCAGATTGCCGCCCCGGTCTTCTATCCCGGTCTCATTGCAACTTTGGCTCGTCGGATTGCCGAACTGCACTGCGCGCTCGCCATGTCGACCGGCGATCCAGCCTTCGAGCCTCAGCCGATTTCACAAAAAGACCTCCTCGGCTGGCAGGCGACGTTGCAGCGAGAAATCAAGCGGGCCTTCGCCACGCTAAATCAGGCCGTCGTCAAGCTCTCCGGCGCTCTGCAGGAGGAAGCCAAGGCGCTTTATCAGCGCAAGCGCGAATGCCTCGGTCTTGTCGACAAGCTCTTCGATGGTCCCATTGATGCCGTCAAGACCCGCATCCACGGCGACCTCCATCTCGGCCAGGTTCTTCTCGCTCAGACGGATTGGTACGTGACCGATTTCGAGGGTGAGCCGGCAAAGGACCTGTCGTCGCGGCGGAGCAAGCATTCGCCGCTGCGCGACGTT
>WNGR01010286.1_pt1 | contig 10628 bp, 9 predicted proteins | sample 5407581 | NCBI WGS metagenome assembly WNGR01 (sample SAMN13153383, study PRJNA577476) | soil metagenome | isolation source: 80 cm soil or saprolite under Garry oak tree replicate 2 | place: USA:California | collected 2016-06-15 | reverse complement strand
ATCGACGCGATGGCGCACACCCCGAACGTGATGCCGCAGCTGCACATGCCGCTGCAGTCAGGCTCCGACGCCGTGCTCCGCGCCATGCGGCGGGCATACCGGCGGGACAAGTACCTCGCGATCGTCGACCGGGTCCGCGCCGCGATCCCGGACAGTGCCATCACCACCGACATCATCGTGGGCTTCCCCGGCGAGACCGAGCGGGATTTCCGCGACACGCTCGACATCGTCCGCCGGGCCAGGTTCTCCGGTGCCTTCACGTTCCGGTACTCCAGCCGGCCCGGCACTCCCGCCGCGGCGATGGACGGGCAGGTGCCGCACGACGTGGTGCAGGACCGCTATGAGCGGCTCGCGGCGCTCGTGCAGGAGACCGCGCTGGCGGCGAACCTGCAGTTCGCCGGACGCGAGGTGGAGGTGCTCGTAGCCGACGGCGAAGGCCGCAAGGACCAGGTAACGCACCGGATGTCCGGCCGGGCACGGGACAACCGGCTGGTGCACTTCGCGCCGGCCGGCCGCGCGCCGCGGCCCGGGGATGTGGTCACCACCGTCGTCACCCGCTGCGCGCCGCACTACCTGATCGCGGACGGGGCGCCGCTGGCGGTCCGGCGGACCCGCGGCGGCGATGCCTGGTCGGCCAGGCGGGACGCCGCAGCGCCCGCCGCCGGGCCAGGCGGCGCGGGCGCCGCGCCGGTGCTGCTCGGCATGCCGGCCGTCGGCCGTCCCGGCTAGCCGGTGCTCGCCGCGGCCGCGGTCTGCCCGCACCCGCCGCTGCTCATTCCCGCCGCGATGGGCGCCGCCGGGCACGCCGGACGCCAAGATGCCGCCGGGCCCGCGGGCGACGCGGAGCTGCNNGTTTCCGCGGTGAAGGGCCTGCTCGCGGCAGGCCCTGACTTGCTGGCCGTGGTCGGCGGGGCCACCGCCGGCGCGACTTACGACGCAACCGCGGCCGGGAGCCTGCGGCCGTTCGGCATCCCCGCCGCGATCGGAACCGGCGAGCCGCTCCTGCCACTGTCCCTGACCGTCGGCCGGTGGCTGCTCGGGCAGGCAGGCTGGGAGTCCGGCGGCGGCGCCCGGACCGCAGGCCAGTGCGACCCGGGCGGCGTCCCGCCGTGCCGCGTGCAGCTGCGGGCAGTCGCGGTGGACCTGGCCACGGCGGGCTGCCTGCGGCTGGGCGCGGAAATCGCCGGGCTGGCCCCGCGCGTGGCCATGCTGGCGATGGGCGACGCGTCCGCCCGGAAGGCCGTCGGCGTGCCCGGCGCGGCGGATCCCGCCGCCGAGCGTTACGACGCCGGCCTGGCGGCCGCGCTGGCCGCCGCCGACGCGGGCAAGCTGGCCAGGCTCGACCCGGCCGCTGACGCGGAGCTGATGATCGCCGGCCGGGCCGCCTGGCAGGTGCTGGCCGGGGCGGCGGACGGCGTTCCGCTGCGCGGCCGGCTGCACTGCGCCGCCGCCCCGTACGACGTGACCTACCTGGTAGCGACGTGGCTGGCCGCCCCGCTGGCAGACTAATGCCATGCCGCAGCCGGTGATCACGATCGTGGGGCAGACGGCGGCCGGGAAGTCCGGCCTGTCGCTGCGGCTGGCGCGCGAGCTTGGCGGCGAGATCGTCAACGCCGATTCCATGCAGCTGTACCGCGGCATGGACATCGGCACCGCGAAGCTCGCCCCGGCGGAGCGGGCCGGCATACCGCATCACCTGCTGGACATCTGGGACGTGACGAGGGCGGCAAGCGTCTCCGACTACCAGGTCCTGGCGCGGGCCGTCATCGGTGAGATCCGTGAGCGCGGCAGCATCCCGATCCTGGTTGGTGGGTCCGGCCTGTACGTGCGCGCGGCGATCGACCAGCTCCAGTTTCCCGGCACTGACCCGGACCTGCGCGGCAGGCTGGAGGCCGAGCTGGCCGAGCGCGGGGCGGCCGCGCTGCACGCCAGGCTGGAACGGGCCGACCCGGCCGCGGCCGCGGCCATCCTGCCGGGCAACGGCCGCCGGATCGTCCGGGCGCTAGAGGTGATCGAGCTGTCCGGCAGGCCGTTCAGCGCCACGCTGCCCGGCTATGAATCCGTTTACCCGGTCGTGCAACTCGGCTTGCGGCTGCCCAGGGCCGAGCTGGACCGGCGCATCGCCCGCCGGGTCAGCCAGATGTGGCAGGCCGGCTTCGTCGCCGAGGTCCGCGGCCTGGCCGCATGCGGCCTGCGGGCGGGCAGGACCGCGAGCCGCGCGCTCGGCTACGCGCAGGTGCTGCGCTTCCTCGCCGGGGAGCTGCCAGAGCAGCAGGCGGCGGCAGATACCGTGCTCGCTACCCGGCGGTTCGCCCGGCGGCAGGAAGCATGGTTCCGGCGGGATCCGCGGATCTGCTGGCTGGCGGCCGATGACCCGGGCGTGGCCGATCGCGCGCTCGCGCTGCTGCGCGAATCCGGGCTGCGCGAACCCGGGCTGGCCGGCTAGCTCATTACCCTGGCGGCTAGCTCATTACCATCGGGGAATGCGGTTCGCCAAGGGGCATGGCACGGAGAACGACTTCGTCGTCCTGCCGGATTTCGAGAACGACCTCGCCCTGACGCCCGCGCTGGTGACCCGGCTCTGCGACCGCCGGGCGGGACTCGGCGCCGACGGCGTGCTGCGGATCGTGCTCGCCGCCGCGGCGCAGCCGGGCGGCAACGGGCAGCCGCGTGGCTCCGGCTCGCCTGCGGACGGCCTGGATGGCGGCGGCGAGCCGTCGCCGGAGTGGTTCATGGATTACCGCAACGCGGACGGCAGCGCCGCCGAGATGTGCGGCAACGGGATCCGGTTGTTCGCCCGTTACCTGGTGGACCATGGCCTGGTCAGGGACCTGGCCTTCACCGTGGGGACGAGATCGGGCCCGCGCCGGGTGCGGGTGGAGCCGGACGGCTCGATCACCACCGAGATGGGCGTCCCGGCCATACTCGGGCCTGGCCGGGCGGTGATCGGCGGGCTGGAGTACACCGGCCTGCGGATATCCCTGGGAAATCCGCATCTCGCGATCCTCGTGGGCGCCCCGGTGGGCGGCTTTGACCTGGCCACGCCGCCGCTGCTGGATCCCGGGGAGTTTCCGGCCGGAGCGAACGTCGAGGTCGCGCGCGTTACCGGCGAGCGGCACGCGGAGATGCGGGTTCATGAGCGGGGATCGGGGCCGACCAGGTCCTGCGGCACCGGAGCGGTGGCCGCGGCGGTCGCTGCGGCGGTCGCGTCCGCGCCTGTCGGCACCGCGGCGGGCGGCGGGCCCGCCGTGATCCCGGAGGCCGCCAACGGCACCTGGATCGTCGACGTGCCCGGCGGCAGGCTCGCGGTGACCCTGCTCGGGACCGCGAGCCTGCTCACCGGGCCCGCCGTGATCGTCGCCGAGGGTGAGCTCGACGATGCCTGGCTGGCGGCCGCCGCGGCCGGGGCCGGCTGAGGCCGGTTGCTGGTCACGTGCGGCCGGTGGCGAGCCAGAGCCCGACGGAGACCAGCGCCCAGCCGGTGCGGCGGCGGATCGGATGAACCCGGCAGCGCCGGATGCTGCTGGCCCTGACGGCCGCGGCTGAGCTGGCCCGCAGCTCGGCCGTGCGCTGCGCGGCGGCCTGTTCGAGCAGGTGGGGGTGCATGGTAGTGCCCTTTCTTGATCTGCCTGATTAACAGGGCTTGCGGACTGATGGCAGGCGGCTCAGCCGGCCGCCGCGCCAGCGGCACGGCTGACGTGCACGTCCCCGCTGACGCTGCGGCAGTGCAGGCTCAGCTCGGCGTCGCCGTCGCCGTCGGCCGGCTCCAGGTCGCTGCGGACGTCCCCGGTCAACGCGGACAGGTCGAGATAGACGCCGACGCCGGCCGGGACGGCGATGCTGACGTCACCGGATACAGTCGTCACCTCGCCGCGGCCGGCCGCGATGTGGTCGACCCGGACGTCGCCGCTGGCGGTGCGGGCTTTGACCGAGCCCTCGGCGCGGCCGATGGTCAGGTCGCCGCTGGCGCACGTCACTGCCGTCTCGCCGTGGGCGCAGTCGATGCCGACGTCGCCCGACGCCGTGCTCACCCGCACGTCGCCGCCCCCGTCGTCCAGCCGGACGTCACCCGAAGCCGTGGTGATGCTCGCCTGGCCGGCCACCTGCTCGGCGGTGACGTCGCCGCTGGCCGTCCGGGCATCGAGGGAGCCGAGCCCGCCGCTGCAGCGGATGTCGGCCGATGCCGCGTTCAGCACGCAGGAGGAGCCCGGCGGCAGCTGCACGACCAGGTCGAGCGACGTGCTGCTGAGCAGGCGCACCCGGTCAGGCACGTGCACGGTCAGCGTGCCCGCCTCGTATCCGACGGTGGTGGCGGCGATGAGGTCCTCACCGCGCTTGCCGGAACGCGAGGTCAGCGACACGATCGCGGCCGACGTCGGCTCGGCGCGCACGGTAATGCTGCCAGACGGGAGCCTGGCTTCCAGCGTGATCGGCTCGGTGGCGGGAAATTCCCAGGTGGTCATGGCCGTGTTCCTTACTGCTGGTGGGCCGCGTGGTGGGGTGGCTGGCGGGGCGGGCTGGCGGCTCGCTCAGCTGCGGGCATAGCCGGTGATGCGCTGGCCGACGCCGCGCCGGGACCGAGGCGGCCCGGCCGGGCCTGGCCCGTCCAGGGCGCGCGCGGCGGCGCGGACCAGCCAGGCGTTGACCGACAGCCCCTCGCTGGTAGCGGCCGCCTCGACCCGGACCTTGAGCGAGTCGGACAGCCGCAGTGTGATGCGCGCGGTGCCGGTCTCGTCGGCGGCCTCGGCGGACGCATCCGCTGGGGCTGGCTCGGCCGGCTGCGCGGACGAGACGACGAACGACGGCTCGCCGCCGGCCAGCCGGACCTCGACCACGGTGTCGTCCAGGCGCGCGGTGATCTCCGCGGCGGCGGCCGACAGCACGTCGAGCAGTGTCAGGCGGACGGACGAGTCGAGCGCCTCGGCCAGCATCTGGCCCGCCCGCGCCACGTCCTCGCTCGCGAAGCGGGTGATCGCGGCAAGCTCGCCGCGCAGCACGCCGGTGTACTCTGACAGCTCCATGACGTCATCATGACGTCATGGATGGCGTCTGTCAACTCCGAGATACAGTCAAGATGACACATGCTCGCTGTCACGACGACGTCGAAAAGGCGTCTCAGCTGCGTCAAGCTGGCCACGCATGATGTCAGACCGCCCGGAATCTGGCGCCCGGGAATGGGCGCGGCCCGGGCAGCCCGTCGAGGCAATAGCGTCGATGGCACTTTGCTGTCGTAACAGCGACCGCAGATTCCCATTCACGCGGTTCGGGTGGGCACTGGAGGGGCTCGGGTGGGCACTGGAGGGGCTCGGCGCGGGCGTTTGGCGAGGTCGGGCAGGCGCTGGGGGTTTGGCTGGGTGCTAGAGGGTCGGCCTGGCCGGACTGGCCAGGCCGGGTCGGCCGGGCGGGCGGGGCCGGGCAGGACCGGCGGGCGGGGGCGGGACCGGCCGGGCGGGACTGGACCGGCGGGGCTAGGGCTAGCCGGAGAGGAGCCTGCTGACCGGGACGCTGCGGATCGAGGCGTCAAGCACCTCGGCGATGTGGGCCATCGGCAGCGCGACGCCGCGGGCGGCCAGCGCCGCGGAGATCTGCAGCGTGCAGCCCGGGTTCGCCGAGACGACCAGCTGCGCGCCGGTGGCCTCGACCGCGGCCGCCTTCCGCTCGCCGAGCTCGCGGGCAGGCTCGGGCTGGACCAGGTTGTAGATGCCGGCCGAGCCGCAGCACGTCGCGCCGTCGGCTATCTCGGCCAGCCGCAGGCCGGGGATGGCGCGCAGCAGCGCCCGCGGCTGGGCGGTGATCCCCTGCGCATGGCCGAGAAGACAGGCGTCGTGATAGGCGACGCTCACCGGCAGCGGGTGCCGCACGGCGGCCGGCCCCATCTCGGCGAGGAACTCGGTGAGGTCGCGGACCTTCGCGCTGAGCGCGGCCGCCCGGGTGGCCCAGCCGCCGCGCGCGGCCAGCAGCTCCCCGTACTCCTTCATCGCCGACCCGCAGCCGGCCGCGTTGACCACGATCGCGTCCACCCCGGCCCGCTCGAACTCCACGATGGCCCGCCGGGCGAACCTGGCCGCCTCCGTCCTCCTGCCGCCGTGCAGGGACAGCGCGCCGCAGCAGCCCTGGCCCGGCGGGATGACGACGTCGCAGCCCTCGGCCGCGAGCACGCGCACGGTGGCGCTGTTGACCTGGGGGAAGAACACCTGCTGAACGCAGCCGGCCAGCATCCCGACGACCGCGCGGCGGCGCCCCCTGGCCGGGACCCGGCCGGGCAGCCGGCGCCCTGGCACCAGGCCGGGCGCGAGCCCGGGCGGTGCCGCGCGGCGCGGCGCCACCCGCAGCGCGGCGCCGAGCTCGGGGGAGAGGCGCTCGGCCAGCCCGGTGCGGGCCAGCAGCCGGTCCAGCCGCAGGCCCTGGCCGGCCCGCAGCGGCGCCAGCAGCGGCCGCAGGCGGCGCGGGTAGGGGAACGTCGCGAAGATCACGGCCCTGGCCGCCCGCTCGCGGCGCGACCGCGGCGGCAGCGGCGGCGTTCCGGTGCCGGGCGGCGGCTCCTCCGCCCACGACCTGGCCGCCTCGATCAGCCGGTCGTAGCGCACCCCGGACGGGCACGCGGGCACGCAGGCCATGCAGCCCAGGCAGCGGTCCAGGTGCAGGGCGGCCGCGGCGCTGCCCGCCGCGCCGTCGAGTATCTGCCCGATCAGGTGTATCCGGCCGCGCGGCGAGTCCATCTCCTCGTTCCACAGCAGGTACGTCGGGCACGCGGGCAGGCAGAACCCGCAGTGCACGCAATCGCTGGCCAGCTCGCGCAGCCTGCCGGACTCATCGATCGGCCGCACCGGGCCGGGGCCCTCGGCCTGGCCGGCCGGGCCGGGCGCGCCAGCCGGGCCGGGCGGGCCGGCCGGGGAGGAACCCTGGCCGCCCATCAGATCCCGCCGGGCATCCGGCCGGGCGCCATCCGGTGCCCGGGGTCGAACTGGTCCTTCACCGCGGACATCAGCCCGGCGGACGGCACCGGGCCCCACACGTCCACCACATCACGGACCTCCGGCGGCGCGCTCAGCACCACGACGCTGCCACGCCGCGGCGGCCCGTCGGCGCCGGCCTGGCCCAGCGGGGCCGCCGCCCGCAGCGCCGCGACCAGGTCGGCGACCGCGGCGGCGGGCGCCCCGGCGGGCACCGTCGCGTAGCTGACCCCGGCCGCCGCTGAGCCGCCGACCGGCGGGTCGAGCCCCGCCGCGCCGGCCGCGCCGTCCAGCGCGGCATGCACGGCGGCCAGCTCCCCGGCCCAGAAGGTGATCCGGAGCAGCGTCCCGCCCCCGGCGGCCGGAGCGCCGTGGCGGCCCCACCAGGACGGCGGGGACGCGGAGATCGACGCGGCGCGACCGAGCAGCTCGCGCAGCTGCGCCGATCGCTCGGCCACACCCGCCTTGTCGCCCTCCAGCAGCACGCAGACCCGCACCGGGGCGTCGCGGGCCGGGCGGTCGACCTCGGCGGCGGACGGGGCGAGCGGCGATCCCACCGCCACGGCCACGAGTTCCTGCGCGGCGGGCATCCCGGCGCAGTCCAGCGTCACGAACGCGGCGGCAGCCGGCACCGGGTGCAGCCGGAACGCCGCCTCCACGATCAGGCCGAGCGTGCCGTAGCTGCCGGCGAACAGCTTGCCGATGTCGTAGCCGGCCACGTTCTTGACGACCTTGCCGCCCGAATGCGCGACCGTCCCGTCCGCCAGCACCACGGTGATCCCGATCGACAGGTCCCGCGGGGTGCCGTAACGCAGCCGCCGCGGCCCGGCCGCGCCGGCCGCGAGCACCCCGCCGACCGTTCCCCGGCCGGCCCCGCCCGGCGCCGCCGGGACGTCCAGGGAGAGCTGCTGGCCGGCCGAGCCGAGCTGGCCGGCCAGGGCGTCGATGCGGACGCCGGCCTGCACCCTGGCCACCAGGTCGCCGGCCTCGTGCTCGAGCACCTTGTCCAGCCGCAGCGTGTCGATGATCAGGTCGCAGCGGCGCGGCGGGGCGCCCCAGGCCAGCCGGGTGCCGGTGCCGCGAGGCAGCACCGCGAGGCCGAGCCCGGCAGCGGCCGCCATCAGGTCGCTGGCCTCGGCGACGGTGCCCGGCGCGGCGACGTAGCGGGGCGCCGCCCCGGCGACCGCGTCACCGGGCGTGGCCAGCCTGACGTCCCCGCACGCGGCGGCGAGCGGCCCGGGGACAGTCTCAGCGGCCATCGCGGCCGGCCAGCGCAGTCTCGTTACCCATCTCAGAACTGCTCGGCTTCCCCGGCAGCCACCAGCGGGTGCGGCGCGCGCCGGACGCCGGGGACCTCGCCGCACAGCCGCGGGGTCGGGAAGATCTTGCCGGGGTTGCACAGGCCGGCCGGGTCGAACGCGCAGCGCAGCAGCTGCATGGTGGCCAGGTCGTCGGCGCCGAACATCCGCGGCATGTACCGCGACTTGTCCGCGCCCACGCCGTGCTCGCCGGTGATCGACCCGCCGTGCTCGATGCACAGGTCCAGGATCGCGCCGGACAGCACCTCGGCCGCGTCGCAGGCCTCCGGCGTGGCGTCGTCGAACAGCACCAGCGGGTGCAGGTTGCCGTCGCCGGCGTGGAACACGTTCGCCACCCGGATCCCGGACGCGGCGGACAGCTCGGCGATCCGGTCCAGCACCTGCGGCAGGGACGTGCGCGGGACGACGCCGTCCTGGACGATGTAGGCCGGGCTGATCCGGCCGACCGCGGCGAACGCGGACCTGCGGCCCTTCCAGATCGCGGCCCGCTCGGCGCTGCCGCGGGCCGCCCGGATCTCGGTGGCGCCGGCCTGCTCGCACAGCGCGCGGACGGCCGCCGTCTCCCGCTCGACGTCGGCCCGCGGCCCGTCCAGCTCGACGATCAGCACCGCGCCGGCCCCGGCCGGGTAGCGGCAGTGCACCGCCGCCTCGGCGGCCTCGATCGCCAGGGCGTCCATCATCTCGATCGCGCCGGGCAGGATGCCGGCGCCGATGATGGCGGACACCGCGGCCCCGCCGTGCCCGGTGGTATCGAACGCGGCAAGCAGCGTGGTCACCGTCTCCGGGATCCTCGTCAGCTTCACGATGATCTTGGTGGCGATGCCGAGCGTGCCCTCCGACCCGGTGAACGCGCCGAGCAGGTCATAGCCGGCCGACCCGCCGGTTCCGTCGCCAAGCCAGGTCAGCTCCCCCTGCGGGGTGACGATCTGCAGCCCGGTGACGTGGTGCACGGTGAAGCCGTGCTTGAGGCAGTGCGCGCCGCCGGAGTTCTCCGCCACGTTGCCGCCGACCGAGCAGATGATCTGGCTGGACGGATCCGGCGCGTAGAACAGGCCGAACGGCTCGGCGGCCTTGCTCACCGCCAGGTTGGTTACCCCGGGCTCCACGATGGCCCGGTGGCTGGCCGGGTCAACCGAGATGATCTTCCGCATCCGGGACATGACGATTAGCACGCCGTCACTGCGGGCCAGCGCGCCGCCGGACAGGCCGGTGCCCGAGCCGCGCGCCACGAACGGGACGCGGGCCCTGGCGCACGCGGTGACCACGTCGGCGACCTGGCCCGCGGTCTGCGGCAGCACCACGAGGCCGGGGATGCAGCGATGTGAGGTCAGCCCGTCGCACTCGTAGGTGCGCAGCTCCAGCGGGACGCTGACCACGCCGTCCGGCCCGCAGATCTGGCCCATCCGCCGGATCAGCGTCTCCATCATCGCCGCGCCTCGCTCTCCGTGCCCCTGCACCCAGGGTGCGCCATGCCGCCCGGCTTCGCCACCTGCCGGCCCCCGGCGGGCGGGCTCAGGGCATCCGCTCGTAGGCCGGGATCGTGAGGAACTCCGCGTAGTCGTCGGCCAGCGCCACCTCGGTGAACAAGGCGGTCGCCTGGTCGAACCTGGCCGGGTCGAACGCGTCGCCGTATTGCTCTTCGATCGCGGCAAGCTCCTCGCCGATCATCCGCTCCACCAGGCCGGCGGTGATCGCCGGGCCCTCGGCCAGCCGGACGTCGTTGTGCAGCCACTGCCAGACCTGCGAGCGGGAGATCTCCGCGGTCGCCGCGTCCTCCATCAGGTTGAAGATCGCCACGGCGCCGTTGCCTGCCAGCCAGTTGGCCAGGTACTGCAGCGCCACGCTGATGTTGTTCCGCAGGCCGGCCTCGGTGATCCCGCCGGGCGTCTTGCCCACCGCCAGCAGGTCCGCCGCGGTAACGCTGACGTCCTCGCGCAGCTTGCCGAGCTGGTTCTGCTGGTCGCCGAGGACGCCGTCGAAGACCTCACGGCAGACCGGCACCAGGTCCGGGTGCGCGACCCAGGAGCCGTCGAAGCCGTCTGCGGACTCGCGGGTCTTGTCGTCGCGGACCTTGGCCAGCGCTGTCGCGTTCACCTTCGGGTCACGCCTGCTCGGGATGAATGCCGCCATGCCTCCCATGGCGTGTGCCCCCCGGCCGTGGCATGTGCTCACCAGCAGCTCGGTGTAGGCACGCATGAACGGGGCCGTCATGGTCACTGCATTCCGTTCCGGCAGCACGAATTCCCGGCCCCGGGTGCGGAATTTCTTGATGATGCTGAACAGGTAGTCCCAGCGGCCTGCATTCAGCCCGGAACTGTGCTCGCGCAGCTCGTAGAGGATCTCCTCCATCTCGAAC
>WNGR01009972.1_pt1 | contig 10628 bp, 9 predicted proteins | sample 5407581 | NCBI WGS metagenome assembly WNGR01 (sample SAMN13153383, study PRJNA577476) | soil metagenome | isolation source: 80 cm soil or saprolite under Garry oak tree replicate 2 | place: USA:California | collected 2016-06-15 | reverse complement strand
CCCTCGTCAGCGCGCGCCAGAACTGCGAGTTTCTGAAGAAGCTCGAGTTCTAGGGCAACCGCCGCAGGTCGCTATTGCTGACGAACGCCACCCGCCGGCTGTCGGGCGACCAGGACGGCACGTTGATCGTCCCCTGGCCGCCGTACACATAGGCGACCACGCGGACGTTGCTCGCCCCGCCCCCGCCGGCGGGCATCAGGCGCAGGTATACTTGCTTGTAGAACGGGTGATCGTCGGCCGCGACGTCCTTCATGAATGACAGGAACACGATCCACTGGCCGTCCGGGGATATGTGCGGGAACCAATTGTTGTACTGGTCGCTCGTGACCTGCTCCGGGGCGCTGCCGTCGGCTCGCATCCGCCAAATCTGCATTGTCCCGTTGCGGACGGAGTTGAAGTAGATGTACTTCCCGTCGGGCGAGTACTCCGGCCCGTCATCCAACCCCGGGGCGCTCGTGAGGCGCGTCTCGTCCCCTCCGTCTACCGAGATACGGTAGACGTCGAACTCCCCGCCCCGCTCTCCAGTGTAAACGAGAAACCTCCCGTCGGGCGACCAGCCGTGTAGGTACGACGGGCCCAACCTCGTGACCCGCCGCGGTGTCCCGCCTCCGACCGGTACCGTGTACACGATCGAGGCGTTGTGATCCTCCGAGCTGTGGTGGCTGATCGCGAGCGTTCGCCCGTCGAAGGACAGGACGTGATCGTTGTTGTTGCTGGTGGCGAACCCGGTGTTCAAAGCGACCGGTCGCCGATCCGCGAGGTCGAAGCGATACAACAGGCCTCCACTGTTGTAAATCAGCGCGTTGCCATCTTTGGTCCAGTTGGGCGCCTGGAGGGACTCCGGCGAGCGGTACACGATCGTGCGGTCCCCGCTGGCAACGTCGAGGATTTCCAGATTGCTCCCGATATAGTCCCGGTACGGCACGAACCCGTCGCGCGCTGGTGCGGTGATGCGAACGTCGCGGAAGGTGGCGCGCTCGACCACGGTGTCGTTGTGCGCGCAGACAAACAGCCCCACGTAGACCTGGTCGCCCAGCGGCAGGTCCGCCAGCCGTACCGCCGTCAGGCTGTCGCCGAAGCGGGCCACGGACAGGATGTAACGGTCGCCAGCGCGCTCGAGTTGCACGACGTCCGCGCCCGAGACCGGCGATCGGACCTCTTCGGTCGCGCCCCCGGCCGAGCGGCGGAACTGCAATGCGACGAGCCCGTCTCCATGCACTGCCGCCGTCACGTGCGGCGCGCCGCTCTCGAGACCGGCGCGCACACTCCACCCGAACTTACGATGCGGCTCTACGCCCGGGCCCTCGAACCGTGCCCGCGCCGTCAGGATGAAATTGCCCTGGATGCGCTTCCACACGAAGTGGAAGTCGTCGTGGTCGAGCCACATGTTCGCGCCCGAGCCGGCGACCGTGTACTGGTTCTGCCCGGCGTCGTAGGTGACCGAGCCCCGCTTGGTGACTCGGCCGACGTCGGTTTCACCTTGGAAGAGACCCAGGGACGCCTGTTGGACGGGCGCCCGAGCGGCCACAACAGCGAGAGACGCGGTGAGCGTCGCCAATCCCAGCAAGCTCGAGGCGCGCATGTACCAGAGAGGCTAGCACCGTTCACACCGCTTCGCCATTCGAGCGTCGGGTGGTCTCAGCATCTCACGCCCCGCGGTGCGCCGGGGCCGCTCTGAGAAAGGGGTTCCGGCGCGCGGGCTGGTGCGTCGCGAGCAGAGTCCGGCTGCTTAGGTGAGGGCCACGACCTCGTAGTCGACCACCGACGACACCTCGAAGCGGACCGCGGCCCCGTCCCGCTCGAAGGGGAGCACGCGACCACTGCGGAGCGCCTCCACGCGCCTGATCGTGCGGCCCGGCGCGACCTCGAACCGTACGCGCTGGGGCCCAACGGGGTAGAAGCGCTCGACCAGGCCCCACGTCAGATTGGGGCTGGTGTAGTTGAGCAGATGCAGCGCGTAGCCCGGCTGCGTCTCCCAGGCGAACGCCTCCAGCAGCCCGTCGCCTTCGATCGCCACCGGTGGCGTCCGGTCCCCCCGCAGCCAGCGGACGCTGTTCTGGAGCAGCCGACCCAGGTCCGGATGGCCGGAGCGCCAAAACGTGCGGTCCACGTCGCCGGCGAAATACACCACCCGCGAGTTGCCGCGCTGCCGGAAAACGGCGGCTGGCTCGTCCGTGCGCGGCGTGCGCGGGTAGACCATCTCGGGCGGGAAGGCGGGATAGGACGGGACCACGGTCAAAACCGGCCGACCGGCTTCGCGGAGGCGGACAGGGAGGCGGCTCTCGGGGCCAGGCAGGATGGCCGTGCCTTCGAAGCCTGCGAGCACCGGATGGTGCTCCTCGATGCGCATGTAGCTGTTGGACGCAGGCCCTACGACCTCGCCCGCGGCGCTGACGCCGCAGAGATCGGCGAGGGCCGGCTCGCTGCGCGCGTCGCCCCATTCGTCGTAGCGCGCGGTCTCGAACGTGGCCAGGAGCGAGCCGCCCGCCTGCACGTAGGCGCGGATCTGCCGGCAGGGCTCGTCGGCGAGGTGAGCGGCGTTGGGGACGAGCAGAGCGCGGTAGCGGCCGAGCGTCTGTTCCGAGAGGTCGCTCTCGTGCACGAAGTCGAAGAGGAAGCGCCCTTGGAGCAGCGCCGCGTAGAGCCCCTGCAGGTACTCGGTCCCCTGCACACGCTCCGAGCCGCGCCAGGCTCCGGGCCCGCCCGAGCGGTAGAAGGCGATCGTGCTCTGCGGGAACAGCACCGCCAGGTCGGCCACCGAGCGCGTGTTGCGGAAATGCGGCTCCTGGGCGGCCAGCCAGGCGAAAAACGCGCGCCCCGTGTCGCGCCACCGCTCGTCCTCCGGGGAGCCACCCAGCCAGTGGAACCAGGGCACCATGCCGCTGGCCACGGTTTGGGCCATCCACAGTGTCGTCTCGGCCGCCGGCTTGGCGACGTGCCGCCAGACCGGGCGGCTGTTGCTGTAGGCGCCGGTCACGTTGGTGATCGTGCGCCCCTTCATCACCGAGCGGGCCACGCGGCCCTGCTGCGCGCAGTCCCAGAGCGGCGTGTCGCCCGAGCGGCCCTGGTGGTCGGCGTTGAACCAGCCGGCCACCTGGCCGATACGGGCGAGGTCCTTGACCACGCGGATGCCGCCGCCCAGGTTGCCCACGTAGACGGCGTCGGGACGGCTCTCTCGCGCCACCGCGTCCCACAAGCGCCACACCTCCAACAGGCGGTCCATGAACGCCGCGTAGTAGCGGCGGTACAGCGGGCTGGTGGCGTCGGTCTGCTCGGGCGGCACGCCGCCCACCTTCTCGCGGTAGACCTTCTGGCAGCTCTCGCAATAGCACACGCCGAGCGCGCCCGTGCTGGGCCAGCCGTTGGTGAAGAACGAGTCGACCGAATAGCGCTCGCCGATCTCGCGGTAGATGGCCGGCATCTGCTCGGTGAAATACGGCGAGAACATGCAGGTCTTGAAGAGCCAGGTGGATTCGTTGTGGCGGCGTGGCTGGCTGTCGCGATCGCGCTCGAACCACTCCGGGTGCGCCTGCAAGGCTTCCTCCCAGGAGTAGTTGCAGTCCATGCGCGCCACCACCCGGATGCCGCGCGCGCGCGCCGCGGCGGCCATCTCGCCGAACAGGTCGCGCGTGCCCAGGAACGCGCTGCGGTGGTGATACGGGACGGCGGTCGGGTAGAAGGCCATGATCCCGCCGCCATTGACCAGCAGCGCGTTCACCCGCAGCGAGGCCCAGTACTCGGCCCACGCTCCCACGTCGAGCGTGAGGGGGTCGCGCTCGTTGAAGTTCAGCTGTCCGCAGCGGCGCATGGTGGCGTACCAGGGCGCCGGCGGCGCCGCCGCCGCCCGCAGGCGGGGGGCGCGAGGGGTAGGGACCGCGGTCACTCCCGCGGCGGCGGAGCACGCCAGGAACTCGCGCCGATTCATGGGCTCAGGCCTTCATGCTTGGCGTCGCGACGCTGACGACGTCGGAGGGATGCCCAAGACCAGGATCGTCAGCTGCGACGGTTGGGCGGCGCCGTGTCCTCGAGAACCAGATCGCCTGCCGCGCCTGGAGGCCGGCACGTCGCGCTCCGCCGAGCTCGTCGTCGCCACCATCGCCGATGAACAGGACATGAGGCGGGCGCAGGGCGAGCTCCCGACACGCGAGCAGGTACACTTGCGGATCAGGCTTGGCGAGGCCGGCAACGCAGGAAAAGAGCGCCACGTCGAAGAACGGGTGCAACGGCGAACTGTCCCAGGCGGCGACATCTTCGCGAAAGCTGTTGGTGACCAAGGCGAGCCTCAGGCCCCGCGCCCGCAACGCCTCCATGGTTGCAAGCACGTCTGATTGGACGTCACAGAGCACCGCGGCTTTTTGGCGCACGCGTTCCGACAGAATATCGTCCAAGATCCTCTCGTCAGGTGGCGTACCAAGCGTGCGCGCGATTTGAGCCAGGGTCTCCCGGAAGGTGCAGCGGCCCAGCACGACATCCGGGCGCCGGGACCTCCAATGCCGTCGGTAGGCATCGTCGTTCAGGCCGAGCCGTGAGGCGAGGGAGGAAGCCCTTTGGATGGAAGCGTGCGACTCGGTGACCAGGGTTTCGAAAAGATCGAACAAGACACCCTGGATCATAGGTCAGTTTACTCCTACCCTCCCCTGCACCGACCCGATCAGTTTTGCGGAATCGTACCCGACGCCGTCTTTGAACACGAGCGTCACGTTCCGGATGACCGATGGCTCCGCGGCCAGGTCGCCGCGCAGCACCACGAGATCGGCGAGCTTCCCGCCCTCGACCGTTCCCAGTCGTTTGTCGACGCCGAGGATCTTCGCCCCGTTCGCGGTCAGGATGCGCACCGCCTGCGCCGGTGTGAACCCCGCCTCGATGAACAGCTCATAGTTGCGCTGGTCGCCGAACCCCGCCAGCGCGCCGCCGATGCCGGTCGGGTCCACGCCGGCGGCGAGCAGTCCTCCAGCGTCCACGAACGCCCTTTCGAACGCCATCGCGCCCTGGAGGCCCTGCTGCGTCACGGGCCCGTGGCCGGTCGAGTCGATCTCGTCTCGGATCTTGCTGTAGCTCGTCCGCACTTCGGGAGCCATCGCCTGGAGGACTCGCGCATCCTTCGTGGGGCGGTTCGCTACAAACGGCTCGTACACGGCGAGCGTGGAGGTCATCGAGACCTTGTGCTGCACCAGCGTCCGGATGGTGGCCTGCGCGACCTCCCCCCGCGGGTCCGCCTGGTTGAGTTGACCCAGCAGCGTGACGGGGCAGACGTCCGGCTGCTTCGCCGGATCGAAGTCGGACGCGGTGAGCATCCCGTGCTCCAGGTTGTCGATGCCGAGCGCCACCGCTTCCTGGAAGCTCACGGAGCACAGGTGCCCGGTCACCTTGATGCCGCGCTTGTGTGCCTCCGCGATGGCCGCGCCCAGCTCGGCGCGGCGGATGTCGGCGTACGCCTTGATCCAAGTCGCCCCCTCGGAGGCCCAATACGTGACAAATCGCTTGGCGGCTTCGGGGGAGCTCACGACCGCCATGCTGCCGCCGCCCTGGGGCCCGGTGATGTAGGGCGCGGTGAGATGAATGCGGGGCCCCGGTGTGAGACCGCGGTCGATCTGGTCTTTGAGGTTGATCTCGGCGTAGGGCGCCCGACTCCCCGTGGTCCGGATGGTCGTCACGCCCGAGCCCAGATACAGTCTCGGCCCGGTGTACGACATCTGTACGGCGCGACCGCCGGCGGCCGTATAGAAGAGGTGATCGTGCATCCCTACCAGTCCCGGGATCACCGTGGACCCGCTCAAGTCCATGGTTTGCGCACCGGCCGGGACCTGGACCGACGCGGCGGGCCCCACCTCAGCGATGCGGCCATCGCGAATCACGATCGTCTGGTCCGGCTTGGGGGCAGCGCCCGTACCGTCCACGAGGAGCACGTGCGTGAGCGCCACTAACCCAGAGTCCACGACGACGTACTGGCGGACATCGGTCGCGAGCGAGTCGGGGCGCTGCGCCGGGAGCGTGGCGGGCGCAAGCATGACGAGAGCGAGCGGGACGAGAGCGAGCGGGCGCATGAGAGACTCCTCGCTATTCCACCGTGAAGGCCATCATCATGCCGGCCGCGAGATGTTCGGCGATGTGGCAGTGCAGCATCCAGCGACCGGGGTTGGAAGGGTCGAGCACAATATCCACCACGGAGCCGGCCGGCACCAGCACGGTGTCCTTCCACGCGAAATCGTCGTTCGGCACGCCGTTCACTGCCAGGACGAGAAACCGCTGGCCGTGCAAGTGAATTGGATGCTGCATGCCGTGGAAGCTCAATCGCTCGTTGACCAGCCGCAGCTTGACCGGTTCGCCCCGCCGGAATCGCCAGTCGATGTCCATGTTCTCCCGGCCCGTGGCAGGGTCGCGCAGAATCCAGCGTACCTGCCGGCCGGTGGATGCCCAATTCATCATTGGCATCGTGCCGCTCCACTCGACGGGAGCGAAGTAAATGGAGTCGAGTTGCATCAACCGTTGCGTCACCGGCGGGAGCCCTCGGGTCTCCAACGTCAGGATGAGGGACTTGTCCGTCGGACGCTGCAGGAATTGCCGATACGGCTCGAGCTCGCGCGTCGTCGTGGTATCGCGCCGCAAGGCGGCGAAGCTCGCGGCCAGGTCGTGCCCGACCCGCTCTGCGGCGACCTCGACGATGCCGAGCGTATCCACCTCCGGGAGGAAACGGCCGAACAGGTGGTCGAGACCCTCGACTCGATTGACCAGCGCGACCCTTCCCGGCCGGTCGAAGCGCACGTGCACGATGTAGCGCTCGGCCGGCGCGATGACCACGCTCTCGACCCACGTCTCGCGCTCGAACGGGCCGGCGTCCGATGCCACGACCTTCACGCGCGCACCGGGAAAGGAGATGTTCATGGTACGCGTGCTCGACGCGTTGGTCAGGAAGAAACGAACCACCTCTCCGCGCCGCACGGCCAGCCGGTAGTCGGGCTCGCCGTTCACGAGGAACAGGTTGCCGAACCGGCCCATCAGCGCGTGCGTCGGCGACTCCCGGCCGAGGGGAATCGGTCCGGATGGGCCGACGAGCAGATCGTCGAGCATCAGCACCTGTTCCCGGTTGGCGGGACCGTACGCCGCCCCGTCAGGCGAGCGCACCAGCACGTTGCCGTACAGGCCGAGCTCCTGTTGGATGTCCTCGCGAACGTGCGGGTGATACCAGTAGACGCCGGCGTCGGGGAAGCGGACCCGGTAGACGAAGGCACCGCCCGGTGGCACCGCCGGCTGCGTGAGGTCGGGCGTGCCGTCGAACCGGTTATCGAGTCGGATGCCATGCCAGTGGACGGTCGTCGACTCGGGCAGCCGGTTGGTGAACGCCACGACCACTTCCGAGCCTCGGGCGACCTCGATCAGCGGCCCCGGATACTGCCCGTTGAAGCTGTACATCGTGTAGGTCTGTCCCTTGAGGCTGCGGCGCACTAGGCCGGCCTCGAGCCGGAGCGTGTCACCATCGGCGAGCCGCAGGAGCTCGCTGGGACGCGCGTCGGGTGTCGTTCCAACTGGCAGGAACGGCGTGACCTGGGGTCGGAGCGCCATCTCCGCCGGGAGCATGGTAAGCCCGCGCGGCATCGGCACCATGGGCCAATGCAGGCTGTCCGGAGCGGCGTCCGAGTCACCGTGCTCGTGGTGGCCTGTGCCGGGCGATTGTCCCATCGCGCCGATTGAGAACTCGAGCAGATCCGGAGGGAAGAGCCGCGTGCTGGGCGATTGGCCCCGCAGCACCACACGGCCGGTCGGCTGGGGCGCCCGCCGATCGCGCTCGGCCGTGATCAGCACCACGAACTTGTCGAGATCGACCGCGCGCAGTGTCGTGCTACCGTTCCGCACTTCACCCAACTTGATCACCGTGTCCATCTGCGGTGGCGTGACCCAGGCGACGTAGGCCGCAGACGTCGCCTGCGACGAGAGGCGTGGCAGACCCTGGAGTGAGACTACGGGGACGTAGCGCGAGCGGCCGTCCGGGGTGACCGCGACAGTGAACGGGCCCGGAGGATAGGCAAGCTCGACCCGCCCTGAGACTCCCATGATTCCCGGCGCGGGGACGAGCTCGATGCAGTATAGATCGTGGCTGGGGCCGAGCGGCGTCGGTGGGTCGCAGGGGCGCTGCTGTGCGGCGGTCGGTCCCGCCGCCACAACGAGGAGGAGAAGGGCGCGCGCGCCCGACGTCACTGCGGCCGTCGCATGCCCGCGCGTCGTTGCATCAGCGGAGGAGGGTAACGCCGAACGCGAGCTCCACGAAGGCCGCGTGAGGATCGCCGGCGTATCCCGACCGGCCGATGCCCGAGGGCACGTGGACGCGTGCCTCGTAGAAGATCCGCAGCTCGGAGCTGATCTGCAGCCCCAGGGCTCCGGACGCGGTCGCGGCGAGCACGAGGCCGGGTTCGTAGCCGCGCTGCACCGTGTAGCAGCTGCCGCTCTGGCAATACGTGTCGACACGTCGGGACGCGACGACGTAGCCGAGGGTCGGACCGAGGGCGATCAAGCCGGTGAGCGGGGCCAAGCGAGCGCGCAGCCCCACATCGGCGCCTACCGTGGCGAGCAACGGGTTAAAGAGATCCAATCCCAGGAAGTCGACTGAGGCGACGCCGCGATAGACAAGCGCTCGGGTAAGCTGCTGCTCGCGCCGAACGTTCAGACCCCACAAGTGCGTGTCGTTGGGGCGTGAGATGAGGTAACCTGCACCGACGCGCCATTCGGGGGCGCGCTGGGCCAGGGCCAGCGGTGCCAGACAGGCGAGGACGAGAAGAGCAAGGGCTGGAGCCACAGGTGGTCTTGGTCGCATCGGCTCCTCCAGGAAACGTAGAAACCAAGGGCGGCGGAGACTCTGTTTGCCCCACGCTGCAAGTTGCGGACTAAGAACACTTGCGCCCGTTTGCGAATCTGCCCGCTGCGTCCACGCAACAATGAAGCAGGTTGACGCCCGATCTCAGCCCGCCCGCGCGACTTCGTACAGGTATTCGACGTAGGAGCGCACCGCGCCGTCGAAGCCCTGGACTTTGGGTGTCGTCGACTCGATGAGGTAGTACTCGTCGGGGGCGTGCGCGCCGCTGCCGTGCCCCAGGCCGAAATGGCCCGCGGGGAGCCGCAGCGGATCGCCGGTGAAGACATAACCCGGCCACGAGCCGGCGTTGCGCGGCAGCAGAATCGGCTCGATCCCGCCGCGCCGGTACACAGCCTGCTGCACCCTGATGAGCAGGGCGTCGGCGGGTGTGCTGGTGGGATCGTAGCCCCCTGTCATGTTCACCTCGATATCCCCGAACCCCCGCTTGGCCAGATGCGCCTTGAGCGCGGCCAGCGCCTCGGCGGCGGTCATGTCGGGCACCAGCCGCAGGTCGAGCTTGGCCACGGCCTTGTGCGGCAAGATCGTCTTCCCGCCGGGTCCGGTGTAGCCGCCGACCAGGCCCTCGATGTTGACCGTGGGGCGGGACACCAGTCGCTCCAGCGCTTCTGGCCAACTCACGTCGCGCACCCAGTGCTCCACGCCCAGCTGCTTCTTCGCGGCGGTTTCGTCGAGGCGACGGGCCGCCTCAGCGACCATCGCCTTTTCCGCCGGCGAGATCGGACGTGCCTTGTCGGTGTAGCCGTCGATCGCGGGTTCGTTCCCGTCGGGCGAGACCAGCGTCGCGAGGGCCTGCACCAGGTGCCACGCCGGGCTGTCTACGCGTGCCTTGTTGCTCGAGTGGATGTCTTGCCGCGGCCCGCGACCCCAGCGCTCGCCGCTCGACCGAGCCCTTGTGCGGCGGCCGGCATGAAGATGCCCATCGAGCGCCGCAGCGCTGCGAGCACTTCGGGCCGGCGCACGATCTGGGGGAAGTGTGGCGAGCCGATCTCCTCCTCGCCCTCGGCGACGAGCACGAAGTTCACCGGGGGCTTGCGGCCGGCCCCGCGGATGGCGTGGAGTGCCGCGATAAACGCCGCCTCCGGGCCCTTCTGGTTCACGGCGCCACGGCCGACCACGATCTTTCCCAGGCCGGGTTTGTCGACCAGGCCCGCCGCCCACGGCGGGGAAGTCCACTCGGCCGGATCAGCTTGCTTCACGTCGTACATGAAGTAGAGACCCAGCGTGTGCGGCGCGCCGTGGGAACCTTTGTGACCGCACCGAATCCCGCTTCGCGCAGCATCCGCATGGTGAGCTCGCAGCCCTCGTTTACGCCCCGGTTTTCGGCCGCGATCGACGGCTGCCGGATCCACGCCTGCAGGCGCTGCACCGCCTCGTCGTGCTGCTTTTCGATCTGCGCGAACACGGGGGCGAGGTCGGGCTCGTCTCTCCGGCGCTGACCCGGCAGCGCGATGGCCGCCGCCGTGGCCGCCGTGTCCTGGATGAAGCCTCTCCGATCCATAACGACCTCCGACTCCAGTTGTTAGCGGGGCGATACCGTGGGATTGTGAGCGATTGTGTCACTTGCCGCAAGGGATCGCGGCTGGCATTCCCCGGCGCGTTTCCTACCTTAGACCCGCATGGCTTCCTTCGCTCGACAGCTCGAGCAGCTGCTGCGCGCCGCGAGAGCGCACGGGCTGGTGGACTCGGGCGTCGCGGAGCAGCTAACGGCGCTGGCTGCCGAGCGGGAGCGAGAGCGGGGCTGGCTGAGCTTGGGCGGAGTGCT
>WNGR01009996.1_pt1 | contig 10629 bp, 9 predicted proteins | sample 5407581 | NCBI WGS metagenome assembly WNGR01 (sample SAMN13153383, study PRJNA577476) | soil metagenome | isolation source: 80 cm soil or saprolite under Garry oak tree replicate 2 | place: USA:California | collected 2016-06-15 | reverse complement strand
CCACGTCGAGCCGAACCCCGGCTGGTACGTGTGATCGAAGTTCAAGGTCTGCAACGTCCCGGCGGCGTCGGCGATCTGCGGGTTACTCATGTTCGGATAGGCGGGTTCGGACTTGATCGAGCGGTAGATATTGCCCGCGGCCTTCATGCTATCGGTAATCTGCAAGGTGCTGCCGGCAGCAACGTAGATGTTGCTGTTGGAGAAAATTTTCCCGTTAAAGGTCATGCCCGGGCCGGGGCGGAGCTCCAGGTCGACGCCCTTGCCGTAGAAGATTCCGAACTGGAAGAGGGGCACCCGCGTGTGCTGCAGCACCTGGGTGAGCTTGGCTTTCGTCCCCCCCTGACCATTCACCTGGGCCTGGATCGAGTAGCCCTGGACCCACCCGAACAGCCCGGAGTAGGGCCCGGCTGCGAAGGTTTGTCGGTTGGGAGCCGGCGAGGCCGCCGTGATCGTGTACGCTCCGAACGTCAGCCGGGAGTCGCTGAGCGTCGGCGGCGTGGCGATGGTGTTGAGCTGCGCCTGCGTCGGGGTCGGGGTCGCCGGGAGAAGGTTCCTGAGCCCCACGACGCCCGACTCGAGCGCTGCCTCCGCCGCATAGAAATCCTTGCTGTAGTCCCGCCAGTTCGAGGACATGGCGACTTCGCTCGTCCCCAGGGCGACCAACGTCAGGCCGAACGCGGTGAGGATGACGAGGACCAGCTCTGGGGATTCGCGACCGGGTTCGCCGGAGAAATGAGGGTGTCACTCGCATCGTAGAAGCTGTACGCGAGGCCCGTGATTCCGGTGGCCAGTGTCTGCACGCCGTTGCCGTCCCCCGAGTCCTTGGTCAGGGTGCCCGTCGCGGCGGTGAACGTATACACGATTTGGCGCGGCCGGCCCACCTGCGTTCCCTGGGGGTAGGCGTTCGTGAGCGCCGCGACCGTGAGGGTGTTCCCCGCCTTCGCCGTAACGACCCTGGTTTCCCACGTGCCGCCGTTGTTGAGGTAGATCCTGTCGTTCACGTTGACGCCCGAGGCATCGACCACGGGAAGCGCGCCCGCACCGGCGGCGACGGCCGCCGAGAGCGTCGTCGAGGCGTTCAGGGTGTCGGCCCAGAAGGTGATCGACGTCGTGCTCGCCACGGAGATCGCCTGCTGCGCGCCGGCCGGCGGCGGCGTGGGGCAGCCGAGGTCGGGGCACCCGTAGCGCACCATGCGCAGGTCTTCTTCCATGAGCAGCGCCGCGCGGGCGGCCTGCTGCGCGTCGGCCTGGTTCTCGCCGCGGAGGAACATCGTGCTGCTCGTCAGCTGGACACCGAGGACGGCCGCCATGACGAGGCCCAGGATGGCGATCGTGATCAGCAGCTCGGCGAGGGTGAACCCATGCTCGTCGCGACGCGGGGCGTTCAGGGCGTTCATGGGATCGTCACCCGCCCGGAGGCCTGGACCGAGACGGTCATCGAGCTCCCGGTCTGGCCGGTCACCCTCAGGGTTCCCGTCTGGACGGCCACGCCGAACTGATTGAAGATCGGGTTCGAGCCCGCGGCGAGAGCCACGGTGATGTTGTTCGCGAGGCTGAAGACGCCGTTCGCGTCCGTGCCCGCGCCGGACCAAGGCGTGCCGGTGCACGTCGTGTTCTGGAAGAACCGGTAGCCGCTCGCCGTCGGCTGGACACAGACGACCTGGCGGGTCGTCACGGCCATGAGCTTGGCGCGGTTGAGGCCACTCTGGAGCTCGCGCGCCGCATAGTTGGCCGTGGCGCTCGGGAGGTAGCTGAGGAGCAGGGGGACCGCGATAGAGGCCATGGCCCCGATGAGGACGAGGACCACGAGGAGCTCGGGCAGGGTATTGCCGTGCTCCGACCGGGCGCTGAACCGATGCATGTCGGACACGTCCTCCCCCATGGGGGTCAGGGCGTGTCACCATTCGGACCACCGGCTAGAATGGCGCCACAGGGTCATCCACCCCAAGCCCTTGAACCGACAAGTCTTCCGAGCAAGGGGTGTGCCGCACACTCAGCTCCGCGATTTCCAGAATTTATCGCCCGACTGCCCAGCCCCCACTTGCCGTTCGGTCACTCCGGACCGCTACTTTGTGTCACCCCGTGAGGCCACGGCCCGTGAGGCCGCTGCGCACCCCCCGTGGATCCCTCACGAGGGAGACGAGCAGGGCGAGGGCGACCGTCCCGGCGGCGGCCGCGAGCGCGAACACCGTGGCGAAGCCGAACGCATCGGCCAGAAGCCCCGCGGCGAGCGGAGCGCCGAGCGCCACGGGCGCCATCAGCGTGGTGCCGAGGCCCACGTACGTCGGCCGCTCTTCGGGCACCGGGGCGAACTCGAGGAGCACGCTCAGGTTCGAGATGCTGATCGCCGCCCCCTGGACGCCGGTCAGGACGAACACGGCGCCGAACGCGCCGAGCGAGGGGGCGCCGAGCGCGAGCGCGTTCGCGCCAACCATCGCCGCGACGCCCGCGACGATGACGAGCCGGTGCCCCAGACGGTCGGCGAGCCAGCCGAGCGTCACGTTGCCGGCGATCTGGCCGGCGAAGAGCAGCATGGTGAACACGCCGGCCTCGGCGGCGGGCGCCTCCCAGGCGCGGAGCGCGTAGACCGTGTAGAACCCGCCTCCCATGCTGCCCAGAACGGCGAAGGCGCGCGCGACCAGGAACCACCGGAGATTCGCGTCGCGCCCGAGCAGCGGCGGAATGCGCCTGAGGTAGGTCACGAGGGCGACGGGCGCTGATGTCGTCGTCGCTCCCGGCTCGCGGACCAGGGCGAGCGCCACGTACGAGAGCGCCATGCAGGCCGAGGCGCCGAGAAAGCAGACAGCGAAGCTCGCGGGGGCCCGGATCGTCGCTAGCACGTGCGCGGTGAGGAAGCTCCCCGCGAACCCGGCTCCGGCCGCGGCGAGATTCGAGAGCGCGAAGAACCGGCCCCGCAGGGTGACCGGGATCGCCCGCCCCACGATGTCCATCCACGCCGGCATCAGCACGCCCCCCACGCCGGTGACGACGAGGAGCATGGTGAGCAACACGCCGAGGACGAGCGCCGGGGTGCGCTCCGCCGCGACGAACGCGGCGAGGGCCAGGACGAGAAACGGCGCGCGCTCCCAGACTGTGAGGCGAAGCACGAAGGGGAGCTTCTGACCGAGGGCCTCCGTATGGCCCGCGGCGAAGAGCGATGGGAGGAACCACCCGAGGGTCATCACCGCCGGGATCGCCCCGAGCACGACGTTCGGGGCGCCGAGGTACGCCGCGAAGGCCGGCAGGATCGTCGCCTGCGAGACGAACGACAAGCCGACCATGAAAAGTCCGTAGTCGGCGCCGAGGGCGAGGACGTTACGGCGCAGGGCGCGGCTCAGCCGATGCGGATGTCGAGCCAGCCGTGAGGCGTGACCGTCACGCGCTCGCCCTCGCGCACGAGCACGGTCGTCGTCGCCGACTCGAGGATCGCCGGGCCCTTGACCTCGTGACCGGCCGGGAGCGTGTCCATCCGGTAGACGGGCACCTCGATCCAGTCACCGAGCCAGACGCGTCGGCGCGCGGGCCCCGCGGTCACACGCCGCGAGGCCGCGGCGGTCTCGGCCGGGAGCACCGGCAGCTCGCCGACGACGGCGACGCGCGCGTTGACGATGACGACCTCCTGGCCGGGCGCGCTGTAGGCGTAGAGCTCCTCGTGCCGCTTGTGGAACCGCTCCGCGACCTCCGTCATCAGCCCGGGCGACCCGAGATCCACGCCGTCGAGCGGCACCTGGATCTCGAAGATCTGCTCGCCGTAGCGCATGTCGAGCGACCGGTGCACACGGATCGGCCCGTCGAAGGCGCCGAGGCGCTTGCGCCCGTCGCGCTCGAGCCTCGCGACGAGCCGCCGGAGGCCGGCGGCGGCCATCCGGCCGACCTCGCTGACATGCGAGCGCACGAGCTCGTACCGCAAGTCGGTCGCGAGCATGCCCCAGGCGGAGAGCACCGCGGCGACGGACGGCACCACGACGCGCCGGATCTCGAGGAGGCGCGCGACCTCCGTGACGTGCAGCCCCGCGGCTCCGCCGAACGCCACGAGCGCGAAGCGGCGCGGATCCACGCCGCGGCGCACCGAGACGATCTTGATCCCCTCCGCCATGTTCGTGCTGACGACGCGCGAGACCCCCTCGGCCGCGGTGAGGACGCTCGTGCCGAGCCGCCGCGCGACCTCGGCGAGCGCCCCCTGCGCCGCGGCTGCGTCGAGAGGGATCCGGCCGCCGAGGAAGTTCCCCGGGTCGAGGTAGCCCAGCACCAAGTTGGCGTCTGTCACCGTCGAGCTCGCGCCGCCCTTGGCGTAGCACGCCGGCCCGGGATCGGCCCCCGCGCTCTCCGGGCCCACGTGCAGGATCCGCCCCGGATCCACCCACGCGACGGAGCCGCCCCCAGCGCCCAGCGTGTGGATGTCGAGCGCGGGGAGGGCCACCCTGGCGATGCCGACCCTCTTCTCGCCGGTGAGCTGGGGCTCGCCCCGCTGCAGCAGCGCGATGTCGGTGCTGGTGCCGCCCATGTCGAACGTGATCAGGTTGCCTTCGGCGAGGAGGCGTGCCGCGTAGCGGCCGGCCGCGACGCCGCCCGCCGGCCCCGACAGCACGGCGCCGGCGGCGAGGCGCGCCGACTCGCGGACGGGCGCCACGCCGCCGTGGGACTGCATGACCAGGACATCCCCGCGATAGCCCCGCGCGCGAAGCTCCGCCGCGAGGCGCTCGAGGTAGCGTGCGAGCGCCGGCCCGACGTAGGCGTTCACGACGGTGGTCCACACGCGCTCGTACTCCTTGATCTGCGGCAGGACCTCCGACGAGAGCGAGACGTAGGCCTGCGGCAGTCGCCGCGTGACGGCGCGTCCGGTCTCGATCTCGTGCTTCGGGTTACGGTAGGAATGCAGGTAGCAGACCGCGACCGAGTCGACCCCCTCGCGCGCGAGCTTCGCCAGGCAGACGGCGACGGAGCTCCGGCGAAGCGGGACCGCCACCGTGCCGTCGAACCGCAGGCGCTCGCGCACGCCGAGTCGGAGCGCGCGCGGCACGAGGGGCACGGGCGGCGGCATGCGGAGGTTGTACCGGTCGTCCTTCAGGCCCTCGCGCATCTCGATGACGTCGCGGTGGCCCTCGGTCGTCAGGAGCCCGACGCGGGCGCCCTTCCGCTCGAGGAGCGCGTTGGTGGCGACGGTCGTGCCGTGGACGATCGCCTCCGTCCGCGCGAGGAGGTCCGGCAGATCGAGCCCGAGCTCGGACGCGAGGAGACCGAGGCCCTCCATGAGCCCCTCGGAGGGATCCCGCGGCGTGGAGGCGCACTTGGCGATGACGACTCGCCCCGCGCGGTCCACCGCGGCAAGGTCGGTGAAGGTCCCGCCGACGTCGGCGCCGATCCGGTACACGCGCTCAGACCGGTAGGTGGTCGGCGCCGGGCTCCGGCTCCACCTCGAAGGCGTTGAGCGTGCTCGCGATCATCGCGTAGTAGCCCACGGTCGCCGTCAGCTCGACCATGCCCCGGGCGCCGAGCCGCTTGCGGAGCCCCTCGAAGAGTCCGCCCCCGACGCGATGGTCGCCGAGGAGCTCCGTGGCGTACGCGACGATCTCCGCCTCGGCGGGTGTGAGGCCCGCGGGCGCCTGCCGGCCGCGAATCGCGGTGATCGCCTCGAGCCGCACGCCGGCCTTCTCCGCGAGCGGCGCGTGCGCGGCCCACTCGTAGCGGCAGTCCATGGCGCGCGCCGTCGCGAGGATTGCGAGCTCGCGCTCGGCGCCGGCGAGCGACGACTCGAAGCGGATGTAGGCGCCGAGGTGGGCCGCGCGCTTGGCCACCTCCGGGCTGTGGAACAGCACCGCGAACGGGCCGGCGACCCGGCCCCGGGTCTCGGCGATCGCGTCGAAGGCCGCGTGGTGCTCCGGCGCCACGTCGTCTCTCTTCGAGATCAGCGGCACGCGCGCCTCAGGCATGGGGCACCTCCGTGACCCACAGCAGATGATGAGCGAAACGACCACGCTCCAAGGCTTGATGCAGCTTCCGGTCCGCGGTCACCATCGGGCACTCTCTAAGAACTGCCAAGGCGAGGTACAGGCTGTCGTCGACCGTCCGCCCGGTGGCGCAGGCGATCTCGAACGCCACGGGCATCATCGGCTGCGAGGCATGCACTTCAAGAGGCACCGCCACCAAGGCATCGAGCACAGCGCCTGCCTCCGAGGCGGTTGCCTCTCGCCGGCGCACACGCTTCCAGAGGACATTGCCCACCTCGGGAAACAGGAGATCCGGCGCCACCAGCCTGTGCTCCGCGCGGAGCAGCCGCAGGGCGGCGTCGTCATGGAGCTCTGGCAAGAACCACTTGATCGCGACGCTGGCGTCGACGACGACGGTCACCGCGCCCGGTCTCGACGGATCAGCACAGCGCTATCACTGAACCGCCGGCGACGGAACATCGCGCGGACCCGCTCGATCCGCGCCAGCACGTCGGCGGGACTCGCCGCCGAGGCCTGTTCCAGGACGTCCTTGAGTTCGGCTTGGAGCGAGCGGCGGTGTCGGCGCGCACGCAACTTGAGCTTCTTGATCACCGCAGGGTCCAGTTCCCGGATCAGCACGTGAGGCATGCGCGCCCTCTTTCGCGATTGGCTCTGCTATCAGAATGATAGCATGAGCCCTGTGGCACACCCCGCATCAGTAGAGGGTCCGCTTGAGGCCTTCCTCGCTCTCGCGCTCGTACTCCTCCGCGGTCTTGCCCGCCGGGCGGACCTGGTCGAACAGGACGCGCGCCATCGACGGGAGCGCGGCGCGGTCGAGCCACCGCTCGGGGCTCCAGAGCCCGGCGCGCCGGAAGGCCTTCGGGCAGTGGAAGAAGCACTCCTCCACTTCGACGCCGACGGCGATCAGGGGGCGCTTGTCGTGGGCCCGCATCGACTCGAGGAGCTCGTCGTCGCGGACGATCCATGCGCGCCCGTTCACACGGAGCGTCTCCTCGCGGCCCGGGATGAGGAAGATCGTCCCGACGTGCGGGTTCTGGAGGAGGTTCCGCATCCCGTCCAGTCGCCTGTTGCCCGGTCGGTCCGGGATCACGAGGTGGCGGTCGTCGAGGACGCGGACGAACCCCGGCGCGTCGCCCTTCGGCGAGACGTCGCACCGCCCCTTGGCGCTCGCCGTGGCCAGGAGGAGGAAGGGCGACCGCGCGATGAAAGCGCGGCAGTGCTCGTCGAGGACGGCGACGTCCTTCTTGATCGCCCGGTCGCTCGGCGAGCCCAGCAGGTCCCGTAGCTCGCTCTCGGTCGTCACCACGTGCTTGAACATGCGCCCTCCGTCCTCACCCGCGTCGACTGACGAAACCGTTGTCGAAGTCCGCGGCGCGCGCCGCGCGCGACCGCTTCGACGGCGGGCCGTAGCCGCCGCCGCCCGACGACTCGACGTGGAACACGTCCCCCGGCCTCACGACGATGCCGACTTCCTTGGTCTTGAGGACTCGCGGCGAGCGCCCGCGCGAGAGGAGACGATAGCGGTGCGGGAGCCCGTCCCTGCCGCCGAGCAGGCCGTAGGGAGCATGCCGCACACCGTCGCCGGCGGTGTTGGCGACCGCGGGCTCCTCGCTGTCCACGCGCAGGCGGAGCACGGCGCCGACGCCGCCCCGGTGCCTGCCGTCCCCGCCCGAGTCGGTGCGGAACTCGTGGTGCTCGAACGTGAGCGGGAAGCGCGTCTCGGCCACCTCCACGCTCCCGAACTTGATCCCACCCGCTGCCTGCCCCTCGCCCGCCGTCTCCCAGCCGTCGCCGACGGCGCTCGCGCCCCCGCCCGGGCGCGCGTGGAACATGTGCCAGATGAACGGGCGCTTCGTTCGCGGATCGACACCCTTGATCGCGATGCGGAAGCGCCGCCCCCAGCCCGCGATCGCCCGCTCGGGGCAGGCCGGCGCCAGCGCCTTGATGATCGCCTCGGCGATGTCCTGGGCGCAGTGGTTGGTCGCGAGCGTCACGGGCGCCGGCGGATACGGCCAGACGATCGTGCCCTGCCGCGCGATCACCTTCACGGGGCGGAAGGTCCCCGAGTTCTTCGGCGTCCGCGGCTCGATCAGATAAGCGAACGCCATGTGCACCGCCGACATCGTGTTGGGGAAGGACGAGTTGATGAAGCCCTGCACCTGCCGGTGCGAGTCCGAAAGGTCTACGGTGAGCGCGTCGCCCTTCTTCGTGACCGTCGCGCGGATCCAGATGTCGGTCGTGCCGTGGCCGTCGTCGTCGAGGATCGTCTCGCCGCGGTAAACGCCGTCCGTCCAGCTCCGCACGCACTCCCGCGCCTGGCGCTCGGCGCCGTCGAGGATCTCGTCCACCGCGCCGGCGACGGTCTTCGGCCCGTACTCATCGAGGAGCGCCAGGAGCCGTCGCTCGCCGACGCGGGCGGAGCCGATCATGGCGCGCAGGTCGCCCATGAAGTCGTGCGGGTGGCGCACGTTGGTCGCGACCATCGCGAGGACGTCGTCGCGGAGCTCGCCGGCGTCGTAGAGCTTGAGCGGTGTGATGCGCAGCCCTTCCTGCCAGATCTCCGTCGCCCCCGGGTTGTACGCGCCGTGCGTCGAGCCACCGATGTCCGATTGGTGGGCGCGGTTGACGGACCAGAAGACGACCTCGCCGTCGACGAAGACCGGGACGAACGCCGTGAGGTCCGGGAGGTGGTTGTTGCCGTGATAGGGATCGTTCAGGAGGTACACGTCGCCCGGGCGGATCTTCCCCTGAAAGAAGTCGCGCACCGACTCCACCGCCCACGGGATCGCCCCCACGTGGATGGGTACGTGCTCGGCCTGCGCCACCAGCCGTGCGCTCGCATCGCAGATCGCCGTCGAGAAGTCACGGCTCGAGTTCAGGATCTGCGAGTACGCCGTGCGCAGCATCGCCTCGCCCATCTCCTGCACGATCGCCTCGAAGCGGTGGGTGAGAACGGAGACGGTCACCGGGTCGAGCATGGCCCGTCAAGTGTAGCGCGAAAGCAGCTCCGCGCGGGTCATCCAGAGCCGCCGCGCCCGAGTGTGCGTGGCGCGCCAGACCCGGAGCGGACCCGCCGGGTGGAGTGAGGCCGTGAGGGCGTGCTGGTAGGCGGCCGTCAGGCCGGGCCAGACGATGCCGTCGCGCTCCGCGCGGAAGCCGAGGCGGGAGAGGCCGCGGTGGAAGATCGTGATGGCGCTGAAGGCGCGCACGTCGGCGAGCGGGCCACCGTCGGCGGCGAGCTGCGCCAGCTCGTGGAGCGAGGCCACGAACCAGCGGCGGAACTCGAGGCCGATCGCGAGCGGTGGCTGGCCGTTGACGTGGACGCCGGCGATGCGGGCGTTGTTGACGTGGATGACGCCGATCCGGTCGCCGAGGGCGACGCGCGTGCCGTCGGGGAGCCGGCGCGCCCGCCGGCTCCGCCGGACCTCGAGGCAGAGCGCCGGCCCGACTTGCGCCGGCGGCCGGTCGAGCCCGTGCACCGCGCGATAGGCCCGGTCGTAGAGCAGGACCGCCCAGCGGTACCAGGGGTGAACCCGCGGCCCCGGGCCCGCGACACGCAGACCTGCCATCCTCCAACCCCCTGGCGCCGCGGATGTCCATGCGGCCCCGACTCGCTGAGACTATCCGCCGGGATAGTATCGCTGCCGGCATGCCTCTGCACATCGGTGTCACCACGGACTCGGAAGCGGCACGCTCGCGTAGGACGCGAGCTTCAGCTCGACGTCCACCTGAGGTCGGGCTCGGCGGTCCGTCCGCCGGCGATCGGGCACCAGGCCGGCCGGGTTCCGCCGACGCTCGGCGAGGCGCCGATCCATCAGCACCTCGACTTCGGGGTCCCTCGCGAACGCGGCCTGGAGATCCCGCGCGAGCTCTGGCTTGTCGCGGGCGACGAGAACCAGATGTCGGGGCACCGCGTGTTCCGCTGCACGAGCATCGAGTTGACGCGCGCCGCGTGCGACCTCACGCCGCTGGACGAGCCAACTCCTCAAGCGCTTTTGCAATGGGAGCTCGTACCCATAACAGATGAGCAACGCCGCGGTCTGGACAACCATGAACATCGCGATCACGACAGCCCCAAAGGCGGGCCACGAGCGCACTTCCCATCCCAAGTGAAGGCAGACGCCTCTGACTGCGCGTAGAAGCGGGACATGGATCAAGTAGAGGGAGAAGCTGGCCATCCCCAGCCGCTTGAGCCCGGGCCGATTCAGGTGAGCCACGAAAAACCCGCGGCCATAGGCCAGACCGAGGATGAGAAGAACCGCGCCAGGCAGATACAGGAGCCCTCCCCACAGTGGCCAGGCCGCGTACGGTCTGTACATGGCCCCAGCGATGATCAGCCCGACACCCGTCGCCTGCGCCAGGCCGGAAACTCCAGCGAGTTTTTGCCCCGACGTCAGAAAGACGCGGGCCAAGAGGACGCCCGCCAGAAAATCCACGAACCTCGAGGGAGCGAACCGGGACACGAAATAGAGACGCGCCTCGTCGGATTGGCCGTGCCAGAGGAGCAATCCGAGGCCGCACGCATAACCCATGGCCATACCCACTGGCACCCAACGACGGCGGTTCCCCAACGCGAAGAACATGACCACCGGGGCAAGGAGATAAAAGAACCACTCGCAGCTGATGCTCCATGACGGGACGTTCAAGTAACCGGAAAACGCCGGCGTCGAGGACGGCCAGA
>WNGR01014576.1_pt1 | contig 10631 bp, 22 predicted proteins | sample 5407581 | NCBI WGS metagenome assembly WNGR01 (sample SAMN13153383, study PRJNA577476) | soil metagenome | isolation source: 80 cm soil or saprolite under Garry oak tree replicate 2 | place: USA:California | collected 2016-06-15 | reverse complement strand
GGCGGGCAAGACAAGAAACTAGTCATCCGATGCCTCGGGCTTTTGAAGAAATACCAGTTTCTTTACCTGTCCGGTTCCGGCCACATGTGCATTGTGGGGGCATGATGACTCCTCTCATCGTTCATCATGTACCTTCCTGCACATACAAGCAGAAAGGTCACACCGATCCGGCGAAACGTATCGCTGATATGGTGACCATGCACTGGCTCGCTGTCATGATGGAATGTACCGGAAAATGGCTCATGTTCAACCTTTCGGATGGCAGGGGAGGACGTGACCTGTTTCCATCCAAATATGATGCCGTTCGCCATGCCAGTAATCCTAAGAACATGTTGTATCTTTGTCTCGTGCCGGGGGGCATGACTATTTGTGAAGCTGAAATCTGCTTGAATACTGCCAGGCAGATGGCTGATTGGGGATTGGAGGAATCAGAACGTCAGCTCATTCCGCGTATCGCGGGTGAACACCGTGGTCAGATGCTTAAACTACTCGGGGGTTAAATAATGGCTACAGACGTGGCTACCAAGCCCGGAGACGCACAGGCTCAGGCCGCGCGTCCCCAGGTATTCCGTGTCGGAGTGTACGAAACTGACACTCCTGATATTGACCAGACGCTGGTCGGCTCCGCCGCCGTTCAGAAACTCGGCACGTTCAAAATCAGCCCAAACGGATGGCTCGCCGGAATCTGGTGCCTCTTCGAAGGTTCTGGTTTCACTACCGGCACATACACTCTTGACACGCCATGGTCCGGTATTAACAAGGTGACGTTTCGTGATGTTGGTAACCGTGAAATCTTCGGTCCGCTGACAGGTTACGAATGGTTTGCCACCAACAAATGGGGAGGCTATTTTGCCGGTAACCCTGACCCGCGTAATCCAGCTAGCGGATTCGTGGCCGCCGCAACCAACTTCACTTTCCTGCTGTATATTCCGCTCGAACTTGTTTACCGTGACAGTCTTGGAGAAATCGAAAACAAGTCCAGTTCATCTAGCTATACGCTGGAAATCTTTATTGACACCAATGCGAACGCGGTTACCGGCATCACTGGTAACGTGACGTGGCGTTTGCGTGCAAACCTGGTCGGCTACACTGAGCCAGAAACGGCTGACTCTTACGGTCGCCCGCTTGCCCAGAGTCCGCCTGCTGCTGGCACCGTCCAGTACTGGACTGAGGAGATTTACAACGCCGCCTCTGGCGCAGCCAGATATAATCAGGTCAATGGTATCGGTTACCCGATCCGTAACCTGATCTACCTCGCCTATGACAACGCTAACGGCACACGTGCTTCAGGATGGAACTTCTCAACACAAGCTGGAGACTTCCCTGACCCGCTGACGCTTGCGTTCGGTAAGGTGCAGCTTTTCCAGCGGCCAGTCAAGATGTGGCAGAATCTGATGGCAAAATGGTTCGCTCTCACGGCGGCCGGACCAGACACCGCACTCGCGCCAGAAAACGGTACGTTCGTTCAGGCATTCAACCGCGAATTTGACGGTATCGCCGGTAACGAGTTGCGTAACGGTCTCCTGGTTACTAAGGCCGGTAACGTTCTTCAGCTTGCCGGGACCACGGCAGCGGCTGTGAACATTCGTGTTCTGACCAACTACGTTGTGCCTCCGGGTAATGACGCTGCACGCCTCCGGGCACGATAGGAGATAGACAATGGCTGTTCATGAGAAGACTGCTGAGAAGCCTGCTGTCAAGCATGATGATATTGTGGATGCTGACTATCAGGAGTTCCTGGCTCAGAAGCGCGCGCGGGAGGCTGCTGAGGCTGCCGGGGCACCGGAGTTTTATCTCTGGCTTGCTGACGGCAATGTTGTGACGTTGTCTCAGGAAGACTCGGATGCTGCCGGTTCGCATGTTGATGGTGTCGCTGTCGTGGCACGCTACCAGGTAGGAGCATGAATATGGATAAGAAGTACATGTGGCTTATCGCGGGTGTCCTGATCGGTGTCATCGCAGCGCCGAAGATCAGGTCACTGCCTGCACTTAATAAGCTGCCGAGTATCTGAGGAGCGATAAAGAGAATGGCTGAGAGCACAGGGATTGCATTGGCTGTCGGTGGTATCACGGCGGCTAATGAGGCTTTGTTTGCTCCTCTGGCAGGGCATGGTACGCCATGGAAGAATTTTAACTGGCGTATCGTGCCCGCTACAGCCATTTTCGCTGTTGCTCTTTATGGTTTTGAACAGATTTCGCCCCCGTTTGCTAAGGGGATCGGATATATCGCTTTGGTGACGGTGCTGTTTGCCCGTTTTGGGAACGCGCCGACACCTATAGAAAACCTGGATACTATTCTAGGCTACGGGGGTAAGAAATGAGTTTGGCACAGAAATGGGCTGCCGGATTGATCCTGATTGGATTGGTTACGGCGGCGACGCTACCGGGCAGGCAGACCGTACCTGTCTTGAATGCGGGACGTAAGCTGATCTCTGGTACCGAGTCCACGGCAATCACGGGTAGGAGGTAATTATGGCTACAGCCCAGACACCAGATGTAGCCATGCCCCTCAAGGGACTCACCGGAATGTACGGTGACCCAGGATTACGGTTATTCCGGCACCGTACCTGATGCGTCCCCTTTTGGGGGTATGAGTTCATATGACGCTGGAATGTCAGGCGACGATTTTTCCGCACTGCCATATGATGCGGCCGGACGTGGACATATGGACGGGCCGGATGATGAGACGTCGGGAAGATCTCATCAGGCCGCATATCCGCGTGGCATTATTCAGCCATCCTGGCAATCACCGGATGGTGAATATGCACGTGCGGGTGACCAGCTACGGCAAGTACACGGCACGGATCTTGGCGGTCCGGAATTCTATGTCAATACTGCTATCGCCGATAACCTGGCAGGTACGGACTGGACGGTTGACCGCTACGAATCTGTTGACGATGTCGCGCTAGCTCAAAACACTCCTGATCAGCTTAAGGGAGGTTCGGCTAGTAATACGGGACGTGGTGCCGGTTCGGCTGATGTTGTGCAGGGATATGGTAAAGCGAATTCGATGGACGAATTTTCGCATGGCCATTCAATGCGCTACGTCCAGCACGACAAGATGCCACAGGATTACACCAATACACATGGTGAACAGGATGTTCCGTTTGCCGGACGCCATCCTGTTCAGCAAAACACGTTTACCGGACCTGATTCGCCGTATTTTGAGATGGGAGATATTGACGGCGCTAACACTCCATGGGAAGGTCGGATCGGTGACCCGAGCCCGTATATTCAGCCGCCTGAGCCGACGATAGGCACACCACCTATTTCTGAGGATGTGTGGGCTTATGCCTAATATCCTTCAGAAGTTCACGAAAAACAAGCCCGTATTTTATGGGACACTTGGCGTGATCGGACTCGGCGCTATCGTCTATTACCGGCACAAGCAAGCCACCGCTTCGGCTACACCGGCTGATACTACCGGCACCGACAATATTAACCCCAATACAGGATTCGCTTACGGCAGTCCCGAAGATCAAGCCGCATTGGCTCAGCAGTCAGGATATGTTGGTGATCCGTTCGGCGGAGGTTCATACGGAACGTCCGGAAGTACGGGGACGCCTCCTCCGGTGACGGCTCCTCCGGAGACACGTGAGCAATGGATCAGCCATGCTCAGAACATTTTGCCGAATGGTCATTCCGCGGCGGTTCGTCAGGCTCTCGTCGAAGTCCTGTCAGGCTTGACAGTGACATCGGATGAACGCCGGATTTTCCTCGAAGCGGTCGGTGTGCTCGGGCAACCTCCGGGCGGATATCCGACACCCATCAAGGTAAAAGACACATCAGGTCATCCGGGAACAGGTGACGTTACGGTTCCTAATGTGATCGGCGAGCATTTCAAGCAAGCACAGAATAAGTTGCAGGATGCTGGTTTGCATGTCAGGAAAACGCATTCTGATATTGCTATTGTCACTAGTGAGACACCACATGCGGGAACTAAGGTCAAGAAAGGATCTACGATCACAGTCGGGGGTCACAAGTGAAAGGACTCTCCGGAGAACGAAAACTGATCGCCACGGTCGGATTTATCGCACTCGGATTGTCGCCATCTTATGTGGACTGGCAGCAATCACCTGAAAAAAGGAAAAGCATTCTTATTTATTACGGTGTCGCGGTTGGCCTGTTGTGGGCCGGACTATTCGCCTAGGAGGTAAAGATGGCCATTAAAAGTATACTCAAGCCAGAGGGTTCGGTATTGCTCGGCGGGGTTACGGTGCTTATGGTGCTTGCGCTGTACGGGAAGACGCTGCCGAATACTGCCATGATGCACGCTACGGCAGCTAATGACGTGAACCTCGAAGCCGGACGCAAGAAGGCCACCATCACGGCTGAAGCACTACTCGGAACAATTTCGCTGATCACCCGTGACGCCAACGTGTTCATCCTCGGCGGCCTCACCATCATTGCACTGGACTGGCATACTCGGCACGCGAACTCGACGAGTCCGACGACCGGTGAACTTGTGTCCGATGCTCAAGTGAACCGTCAGCTTAGCGTGGTGTCAGTCGCCTAATGGCTGTCAAAGGAATATCCGTTGCCGTTATCAGTATCGGAGGAATTCTGGTCTGGTCAGGTCTGCAAAACAAAAAGATCACGCAAACTGTACAAGATCTAGTGCGTGGCAAGCAGCCTCAGCCGGGACCAGAATCCAGTATTGATAGCGGTAGCGGAAGCGTGCCTGTAGTCGGTTCTACGGGACCGGGAGCGCCGGACGTGAATCAGGCCAACCGCGTGCTCGGCCGGACAATGGCCGCCGCTATGGGCTGGACTGGTGACCAGTGGACCGCACTCGACAATCTGTGGACTCGTGAATCACGCTGGCAAAACAAGATAGCCAACCCCACCTCCGGCGCGTACGGTATTCCCCAGGCACTACCGGGCAGTAAAATGGGTACTGCCGCTAATCCGCCTTTGTCGAGCGCGGTCGCGCAAATAAGGTGGGGATTGTCGTACATTAAGCAGCGGTATCGTAATCCAGTGAATGCGTGGGCTCACGAAACCGCGAATGGGTGGTATTGATGGCTCCCCTCTGGCCGTTTCCTGTTAAATCTGATAGCCAGTCACGGCGGATTGATCAGGGTTGGGATTTGCAGTTTCCCGGCATTGTTCCGGTCCCGGTCCTGGCCGTCGAGTCAGGGACTGTCAGCATGGGCGGTCCCGACCCGAATGGATTCGGGCCAGGGTATCCGATCCTGACTTTGTCCAAGCCAGTGCCAGGAGGTCCGGCTGTTTATTATGGACACACATTCATTAACCATGCTTTGATTGGTGTCCATGTTCCGAAGGGTACGCCGATCGGGGCGACTGGCGGGAAACATTCCGGGGGTAATGCTTATGCTGATTCTAACTGGCTTGAGATTGGTTTCTGGTCCGGGGGTCCGATTGGTAATGGCGCAGATATGAAAGCGTGGCTCACTGGTGCTACTGTCGGGGGAGGCCCGGTGATTAACGGTAAATGGTATGTTGTCAACCAGTCCTTGAGCCAGAGACTAGGTGTTGACCATAAGATTGTAGTTCAGGCACCGTTTTCTAGTTCTGATACTGTGCTCGCGGGACCGTTCGATACTAAGGCACAAGCTCAGACGGCATTGAAGGGTCTTATTCAACATGGTACATTGCCGACGTTGCCTAATCCACTGAGTGGTGTTGAAGCTATCGGTCATTTCTTTACTAACCTGACTAGCCGTGAGATGGCTGTCCGTATTGTTGAAGTCGTGATCGGCGGATGGCTGATTCTTGTTGCTGTGGCTGCTTTGATGGCTGACAGTAAGGCCGGTAAGGAACTTATTAAGGCCGCTCCCGGTGGCGGGAAAACTCTGAAGTTTCTAGGGAAGTGAGGAATTAATGCATCCGATGGAAGAAGCTAAAGGGTTCGCTATGGAAGTACTGCATGTTAAGGTGACGAATCCTGAGGATATCCGGCCGCCAAAAGTTGTCACAATCGAGCATGAGCCGGAGCATTTCTCGCTGGCAACCTATGTAGTCGGGCCAGGATTCATTGATATTTTGCAGGAAGATCCGTTGCGGAAAGATGCACTGATCATCGCGAGTGACGCGCCGATCGTGATCTGTCATTCTAATTCGCAGGCCAATTCACCGCGTAATCAGGCAGCGGGTTTGCCTAATCCGGATGGATTCTATGCAGCAACCGGAGTTGGCGTTCAGCTTAATGGCACAGCTAAGCTATGGGTTGCCTGCCCTCTTACGACTCGGGTTTCCGTCGCAATCACGAGGAGGGGCTGATGACCGGATTCTTTGGTGAACTTATCACAACGCCCCTGGAAGAGGCCGGGGCTGAGCCTGGCACCCTGATTGCAGCGTCTGATCCTTATGCTTACATGAATGGCACGAATGGTCCGGCTGCCGGTAACCTGAGTTTGCGGCGCATGCAATGTCTTGGTGGTTTGTCTACTTCGTTTAACATGTTTGTTGCCACGGCGGGGGCAGTGCTAGGTGGCGTTTTCGGCATCCTGGTTGACGTGAACGGTAATCTGCTGGCATCAACCGTTGACAGGACTGCCGATGCTGCGCTAGTGGCAGCTAACGCACTATGGACTGCACCGTGGCAGGTCCCGGCACAATTGCCTCCAGGCGATCTGTATTTTGGTTTGCTGATTACCGCCGCGACTACAATGCCGAACTTTGCGACCGGACGTCAGGGATCAAGCGCAGCAGTCAATCTCGGGACAACGGTAGCTGCCCGTAATCTGCGGGCAGCGCTTGCCGGAGGCGGCCTCGGAGCGTTGCCAGCTTTTCCGCTTAATCCCTCAGTCTACGGAATGGTTTCTTTTAATCCATGGGTGGCGCTCACATGATTCTTGCTACTCATTTTGCTCACATAACAGCGTTTACGTGGGAATCGCTGTCAGCTATTCTTGTAGCTATCGGATTGGTGGGAGGATTCGTAGGATGGTATATCGCCAGAAAAGATAAAAGACAAGAAGAGAGACAGCTTCAGACGACGAAAGCTATTGCCGACTCAATCGATCACTTGTCAGAAGTTTTGATGGCAAAGCTTGAGACCAAGGAAGCTGTTGCCAGAATTTCGGAGCGTCTGGCGCGTGTGGAGGGGAAGGTGCCTGGCCTATGACTTCTTTGCAGCTTTTTGAGTCGATACAAGTGAAACTTGACGGCTCTGGTAATGGGCAGGCCAGGCTGTCACCGTATGGTGCCCGGAACGGTGGCCTGTACTGGACTGTTGATGCTGTGGCGGTTTCGGTGGAAACTAATGTGCTTGAAGCCGTCTGTTCTGTTTATGTATCTTATGGCGTTATTTCCCCGGATGCGAATAATCTGGTTGGAACGACTGTAACAGGCTCAACAGGCGATACGTGCGGAGTCGGGCAAGATATCCGGCCCGGAGACTGGATCATCGTGAAGTGGACTGGCGGGGATGCTGCTAAGATAGCTACTGCACGCATCACAGGCTCGATCTACCCTCCGGGAGTATCAAGTGGACCGACGAACATTCGGACTAGCGACAGGACTTAGCCTCATGCCATTCGGAAAACAGCGACAAGGATTTAACAATGCCCCTCTTCCTATTGGATTTCAAACGAAACTCACTAAACAGGGTTTCTTTATTTATTCTGGTGCTCCGGCATTGGGTAATCTGGTTTACTCGATTACCGCCGCAGCGGGTGTAGATCCGTATGGTAATGCTTTCCGGGCCGAAGCTACGGATTATAGTGCAGGCGGGCAGATTGTCCAGATCGCTGCCGGGACTATTTTGTTTAGTGCCGGAGGTGTTACTACTGACGGTTTCATTCAGGATCTTGGTGGTACAGCACAATGGTTCTCATCACAATTCGGTGCAGGTGATACGTCTGCCGGATTGATTTTGCAGGCCAAAAATCAGTCGAATGATGGTGTCCATCCTGAGCTGGTCGTGACACAACGCATGCAATTGCAAGATGAGACCGGTAAGCCTTCCTGGATTTGTCAGGTAGACCCGAATTCACCGAACGCTGACGAAGTATTCCACAACTTCGGTTTCGTGAATGCGTGGGGCGGAGGTGGTCAGACGACTCCTGGCTATCGTTTGCAGGCCGATAAGGCTGAGGTGCTCCTAGGGGGTTCGTTTAGTGTTCCGGCTGGGGTTGCGGCGGGTCAGGCTATGTGTGCTGCTACTCCGGTACAGTATCAGCCAAACAATGTGCAGTCGCTGACGGCATGGAATCTGACTGGTGCGAATGCAAATAAGCAGGTCCGGTTGTTTTACACGGCTGCCGGGATTCTGACGTTCGGTGGTCCTCTTGCTAGTGTTGCTGGCGGGGATGTTCTGAGTATGGCTTTTCAGTCAGTAGCTTTGACACGTTAGGAGAAATGCATGCCTTATAAGGTAGAGAAATGTGATGACAAATGGTGTGTTGTCAACACGGATACGGGTGAGACTAAGGCCCGGCATGATACGGAAGAGGATGCGAACGGTCAGGTTCGTTTGCTGCACATGATCGAGAAGGAGCGGGATGATAGATAAGGAAGTTGAAGAGAAGATCAAGGAAGCTGCCCGTATCCTCCGCGAAGACGGACATGCGCTACATCTTGCCGCAATCCGGGCCAAACTAGACAAACAGTTTCCAGATGAGGAGGAGACGCCGGAACTGGATGATGACGGCAAGCCCAAGCCGCCCCCGAAGAAAGATAAGCCGGAGGAATCCGGGGTTGACCGGAAGTCAAAGCATGGATGGTGGCCCGAGGGTTCGCTTGACGACGAATGATGTGATATCATTAGGGATGTTGGCCGATCTTCCCCCGGCTGACAGGGGGTCCGGCCTTCACCGGACCCCCGCTCTACTTGAAAGGATCATGACATGGGCTGGACGATGACCCCCGTGGCCGCCCCGGCATCTTCGGTACGGTACAAGCTGAACGAGATTCCCCCGGAGGTCCGGGATTCAGTTGACGAAGCTTACGATTTCTGTGTCGCTAATCCCGGTAGCCGTCTCGTTGTCTTGTTTGATGACCAGGCGACCGCTGACCTGAACAAGACTTACATCCGGTCGTATTGCGAAGTCAGGCCGGTCAGGCTAAAGGCCTCAATCTGGGCAGGTTTCGCATCTGAGGGCGAGGATGGTAATGTGACATTCTCGCAGGCGGACGCTGAGGGCCGTGCCCCGGCGCTGTCGCTGTTGTTTGTCAAGTACGTCAAGCGTTCCCAAGCCAATGCCTCGGCAGGGAACGGTCAGGCCGAGAGTGAAGCCGCAACCGCTCTTGCCTGATTCCCCCGGCGCTCCCTCCCCTTACCACCCTCCGAGGGGAGGGAGCGCCACACGGCCTTATCGAACTAGTGTTCGAATGCTTGACTGAATGGTCAGTCAGCCGACCGGAGGAGGCCTCCACTTGCTAGCACTCTACGTCGACATCATCATCTGGAAGCTCTCACAGAAATGGAGCAAACACCGTGCCGCTACCCTACAAAATGCACGACTCCTCAGTGCCCCCGAGCAAACCACTGCCAGGATTCCAGGCCGTCGCAGGCTACATCGGAGGCGACACACCCCACACATGGACACTCGCCGAATGGACACGATTCCGGGGCTTCCCAAAACTCCCGATCTATGTCAATGACGGAATCGGCAACACTGTCAGCGATGGAGAACGTGACGCGAGCCAGGCACTCATCAGGCTATATGATCTGGGCGCCAAGCCCGGTATCGCCGTGGCTTATGACATTGAAGCCCGCGTTTGCCCGAAACGTGTCATGGGGTTCACGCGAATGCTCTCATTCTTTGGTTATACAGTCTGGCTGTATGGTTCTGTGTCTACGGTGTTCAAGAATCCTGCTGCCGATTATTGGGTGGCACATTACACGGACAGTCCGGCGTGGCCTTCCCGTGATACCCGCGCATTCCAGTTTCAGGCCGAGGTAAAGGTACCTGGCGAGCCTGACATTGATGTGTCATGGATCCGTTGGTGGCAGATCAGGAACAAAAAGCTATGGATATAACGCGATGTGAGCATTGGAATCTGTTTTGCCAGAACAATAAAGGAAAGAAACATGAAAAGAATCACAATAACGCTATTCACGCTCGCGCTTATGCTCGGAGCGATCTTGATTACAGCCGGTTCGGCTGGCGCCAATACACTATTCACATGCGCTGACAGAAATGTATGTTTCTTCCAGAACTCAAACTATACAGGAAACGTTGAATCATTTTCAGCCACCAACCCCGCCAACCGCGACACATGGATCTTTATTCCACAAGGATTGCGAGGATCTGTAAATAACAATACGGATTCCGATGTGGAGGTATGGACAGCATCTAACAACAATTCACTATGCGTATTGCCTCGCACACGTGTACCGCTAGATAACCTGTTCGGATACTTCTATCTACATTACGGTGTCGCTAACACCTGTGCCGGGATTCCTGGTGGACCATAAAATAATCACCAGTCTGAGGAATCATGGAACAAAAATCTGTCCGAAATGCATGGGTAGTGGTACGATTACAGATAGGCAAGGAAAGTCCAAAACTTGTCCCAAATGTCTCGGCGCCGGAGTTATCGGGAGAAGCTAATCCCCCAAATTGCCGCTTGTAGCTTTCACAGTGCAGGCGGTTTTTTGGTTTTCTGCAAATTGTGATTGGTGGTCTGTGGGAATAACGCGTCCGGCCTAGGTCCCC
>WNGR01008795.1_pt1 | contig 10632 bp, 10 predicted proteins | sample 5407581 | NCBI WGS metagenome assembly WNGR01 (sample SAMN13153383, study PRJNA577476) | soil metagenome | isolation source: 80 cm soil or saprolite under Garry oak tree replicate 2 | place: USA:California | collected 2016-06-15 | reverse complement strand
AGTGGGCCGCGCTCTTCGGTGGGTTCCGCCGGGACGAGCGGGAGGAAGGCGGGGGGGTGCTCGGGTTCCTCGCCCTGGTCATCGTCGCGCCGCTCGCGGCGACGCTCATCCAGCTCGCCATCTCGCGCGCGCGCGAGTATCAGGCGGACGCGAGCGGCGCCCAGCTCTCCCACGCGCCGGGCTCGCTGGCGTCGGCGCTCGAGAAGATCGGGGCCGCGTCCGGCCGCATCCCGCTCTCCGCGGGGCCCGCCACGGCGCACCTCTGGATCGTGAACCCGCTGCGCGGCAACTGGCTCGCCAGCTTGTTCAGCACCCATCCCCCCATCGAGGAGCGCATCCGGCGGCTGCGCGCGATGGCGTACTGACCCGCTCCGGCGGCCGGAGACATCTTCATGGCCGATGACAAGGAGGAGCGACGTGGGTTCCAGGTGAGGGACCGCCGGCGCTTCTCCGACAGCGGAGAGGCGCGCCCCGACGTCGCCGAGGAGACACCGGAGCCGCCGCCCCGGCCGGCGGCCGCCGAGAGCGCGGCGCCGGGGGCGGCGCCTGCCGACGAGCCGGTCACGTTCTCGACCTTCGTCCTCGGGCTCAGCACGCAGGCGCTCCTCCATCTGGGGGAGATCCCGAACCCGATGACACGCGCCCTCGAGCGTGACCTCGGGGCGGCCAAGCACGTCATCGACATCCTCGGCATTCTCCAGGAGAAGACCCGAAGCAACCTCGAGCCGGGCGAAGAATCGCTCCTCGACTCGGTGCTCTACGATCTGCGCATGCGCTACGTGGAGCTGGTGCGAGGCGGCATGAAGGAGGAGAGATGACTCCGCGTACGGGCCGCCTCGCGATGGTGGCAGTGGCGCTGATCGGCTTCGCGGTCGGCGTCGTCCTGAGCGCAGGCCTCGATCTGTTCCCGCGCAGCGAGGCGATCAGCATCTTCGGTGGCGCCGAGAAGCCGAGCGGGGGCAGCGCAGCGACCCCCGCCCCGTCGGTCAACCTGCCGGACTTCTCCGGGCTGGCCGAGCACGTGGCCCCCTCGGTGGTGAACATCTCGAGCACCCAGGAGGTGAAGGGCGGACCCTTCGCGCCGGGCGAGCCCGGCGGCCCCGGCGGCGGCGGCGGCGGCGAGGACGACCCCTTTCACGACTTCTTCGGCCCCTTCGAGCGCTTCTTCGGGCCGCCGCGCCACACGCCCTACAAGGCGAAGAGCCTCGGGTCCGGCTTCGTCATCGACCCGGCGGGCTACATCCTCACCAACAACCACGTGGTGGAGAACGCCGAGGAGATCGTCGTCAAGCTGCCCACCGGCAAGGAGTTCAAGGCCAAGGTCGTGGGCCGCGACTCGAAGACCGACATCGCGCTGATCGAGATCCACGGCGCGAGCGACCTCGTGCCGGTCGTGCTCGGCGACTCGGACGACCTCAAAGTGGGCCAGTGGGTGGTCGCGATCGGCAACCCCTTCGGTCTCGAGAACACCGTCACCGCGGGCATCGTGAGCGCGATGGGCCGCCACATCAACCAGGGGCCGTACGACAACTTCATCCAGACCGACGCCGCGATCAACCCGGGGAACTCGGGCGGCCCGCTGCTCAACACCCGGGGCGACGTGGTCGGCATCAACACCGCCATCTTCAGTCGCGGCGGGGGCAACATCGGCATCGGCTTCGCCATCCCGATCAGCCTCGCCAAGGAGATCGTGCCGCAGCTCAAGTCGAAGGGGCACGTCACGCGGGGCTGGCTCGGTGTGATGATCCAGAAGGTGACGCCCGACATCGCCGAGTCGCTCGGGCTCTCCGAGCCCAAGGGCGCGCTGGTGGCCGACGTGGTGAAGGACGGCCCCGCCGCGGTCGCCGGCATCAAGCAGGGTGACGTGATCGTCGAGTACGACGGCAAGCCGGTGAGCGACTCGGCCGAGCTGCCGCTGCTGGTGGCGCGCACGCCGGTCGGCAAGACGGTCAAGGTGAAGGCGATCCGCGGCAAGGGGACGGAGAGCTTCAACATCAAGATCGACGAGCTCAAGGAAGAGGAGACTGCGGAGCGCGGCACCGGCACGGCCGAGGACCTGGGCCTCGCCGTGCAGACGCTCACCCCGGACCTGGCCGAAAACCTGGGCGTCGACCGGAGCCTGAAGGGCGTGGTCGTCACGCAGGTCGAGCCGGGCGGGCCGGCGGCAGATGCGGGCCTGCGGCGTGGCGACGTGATCCTCGAGGTGAACCGCCAACCGGTGAAGGACGCGGACGCCTACAAGAAGGCGCTCAAGGCCGGCGGCAAGGGCAAGAGCGTCCTCTTCCTGGTGCGGCGCGGCGACAACACGATCTTCCTCGCGCTGAAGCCGTCGTCCTAGGCGTGGTCGTCCTCGGGATCGAGAGCTCGTGCGATGACTCGGCCGCGGCGGTGCTGCGTGACGGCCACCTCGCGGCCTCGGTCGTGTCCTCGCAGGACGCCGTGCACGGGCCCTACGGCGGCGTCGTCCCCGAGCTCGCCTCGCGCCAGCACATCCGCAACCTCCTGCCGGTGATCGACGCCGCGCTCGCGCGCGCGGGGGCGGACCTCGGGGCGATCGAGGGCATCGCGGTCACCTGCGGCCCGGGGCTGGTCGGCTCGCTGCTCGTGGGCCTCACGGTCGCCAAGGGCATCGCGCAGCGCCGCCGCCTGCCGCTCGTCGGCGTGAACCATCTCGAGGGCCATCTGCTCGCCGTCAACCTCGAGCGCCCGGCCGCCGATCCGCTCCCGTTCCCGTTCCTCGGGCTCATCGTGTCGGGCGGGCACACGGGTCTCTACCTGGCACGCGGCGCGGGCGATTACGCCTGCCTCGGGCGGACGCGCGACGACGCGGTGGGGGAGGCCTTCGACAAGGCGGCGAAGCTGCTCGGCCTGGGCTCCCCGGGCGGGCCGGCGATCGACCGCCTCGCGCGCGAGGGCGATCCCAAGGCGATCCGCTTCCCGCGCGCCACGCTCAAGCGCGGCCGCTTCGACTTCAGCTTCAGCGGCTTCAAGACCGCGCTGCGCGAGTATCTGCGCGACCACCCCGCGGCGGCCGAGGCGCTGCCCGACGTGGCCGCGAGCCTGCAGGAGGCGCTGGTCGACATGCTGGTCGACACGACGGCGGAGGCGCTCGCCGCGACCGGTGTGGAGCGCCTCGTGGTCGCGGGTGGCGTGGCGGCGAACCGCCGGCTCCGCGCCTGCATGAGCGAGGCGGCAGCCGCCCTGGGTGTCGAGGTCTTCTTCCCCCGGCCCGCGCTCTGCACCGACAACGCCGCCATGATCGCGCTTGCCGGCGCGCCGCGGCTCGCGGCCGGTGCGTCCGAGGGCCTCGACCTGAACGCCGAGGCCGACCTCCCCTTCGGCAGCCGCTGGAGCGCGTGAGCGTGAGCGAAGGACGTCGCTGATGGGGGCGCGCCGGGAGGCGCGCGAGGCGCTGGCCGCCGCCGGGCTCCGCCCGCGCAAGCGCTGGGGCCAGCACTTCCTGTGCGACCCCTCGGTCGCGCGGCGGATCGTGGACACCGCGGAGCTCGGGCCCCGCTCGGTCGTGCTCGAGATCGGACCCGGGCTGGGCGCGCTCACCGAGGCGCTGGCCGCGCGCGCCGGGCGCCTCTACCTGGTGGAAATCGACCCCGGGCTGGCGACGCGCCTGGCGGAGCTGCACGCGGGCAACCCGCGCGTGCGTGTGGTCGAAGGCGACGTCCTCGCGCTGCCGCTCGCGGAGATGGTTTGCGAGCCGTCGGTCACGGTGGTGGCGAATCTGCCCTACAACGTTGCGACGCCCGTCCTCTTCCGCCTCCTCGACCTCCGTGCCCGCTTCCCGCGCGCCGTGGTCATGCTGCAGCGCGAGGTGGCGGCGCGGCTCGCCGCCCGCGCGGGGAGCGCCGAATACGGCGTGACCTCGGTCCTGGTGCAGGCCTTCGCGGAGGTACGCGTCGCCTTCGGCGTGTCGCGCCGGAGCTTCCTGCCGAGACCGGACGTCGACTCGGCGGTCGTCGACATCCGCTGGAGCGTCCGCCCGCGCGCGGAGGTGGGGGACGTGGAGCTCTTCCGCGACGTCGTGCGCGCCGCCTTCGGGCAGCGGCGGAAGATGCTGCGCAACGCGCTCGCCGCGCTGGCCGCGCGCCGGGGCCTGGCGGCGGAGGCGGTGTTCGCGCGCGCCGCCATCGCCCCCACCGCGCGCGCCGAGACGCTCGACCTGGGGGCCTTCGCGCGCCTCGCGCGCGCCTTCGCGTAGTCGTGCCCGAGCTGCCCGAGGTCGAGACCGTCGTCCGCTGCCTCGCCCCCGAGCTCGTGGGGCGGCGCGTGGTGGGGGTCTCGGTGCGCGAGACGCGGCTGCGCGGCGGGGTGGCGCCCGACTTCGCCGAGCGCCTGACTGGACGCCGCATCGAGGGCCTCGCCCGGCGCGGCAAGTACCTCCTCGCCGCGCTCGACGACGGCCGCCTCTGGCTCGTGCACCTCGGCATGACCGGCCGCCTCACGCTGGCCCCGCCGGGGCGCGCGGACGAGCGGCACGATCACGTCGTGGTCCGCCTCGACGACGGGCGCGTGCTCACCTTCAACGATGCGCGCCGTTTCGGCCGCGTCGCCGTGGTCGAGCGCGCCGCGCTCGCGGCCGAGACGGGCGCCGCGATCGACCCGCTCGATCCCGGCTTCACGGCCGGCGTGCTCTTCGCGCTGACGCGCGGCCGGCGCACCGCGATCAAGGCGCTGCTCATGGACCAGCGGCGGGTCGCCGGCCTCGGCAACATCTACGTGAACGAGCTCCTCTTCCGCGCCGGCATCCGCCCGGGCCGGCGGGCGTCACGCCTGCGGCGTCGGGACTGCACGCGCCTCGTCCGCGCGACCCGCGCCGTGCTCGCCGACGCGATCCGGCGCGGGGGCTCGTCCGTCTCCGACTACCGCGACGGTCTCGGCCGCCCGGGCTGGTTCCAGCTCCACCATCGCGTCTACGACCGTGCCGGCGAGCCGTGTCGCCGCTGCGCAGAGCCGATCCGCGCGCGGGTGATCGTCGGGCGGTCGAGCTTCTACTGCCCGCGCTGCCAGGTGTAGGGCGTGGCGCTCACCTGGGCAGCGTCGGGGCGGAGGCTCGGGGGTCGCGTCGGTGATCGACCCGCTCGGGAGTGAGCCCGACCGCCTGAGCCCACTCTTCGTAGCCGAGGTGCTGCCTGAGCTCTCCCCAGCCGTAGCGGTAGTCGCAGCGGGAGCAGTAGGGGAAGAACTTCTCGACCGAGTCGTCATTCACGGTGCCCCGCAGCGCCTGATACGGCTCGCTGTTCCAGAGCTCGCTGAAGGGGCGACCGTCCTGGTCGTACACCTTGCCCATGCTGAGCGCTTCCCACGCCCGGTAGCAGGGCAGAACCCGTCCGTCGGTGTCGATCTTGACGAAGCTCCAGGGGTACTTGCACTTCTTCGGCCGGGTTTTGTTCGCCTCTTCCTCACGCACGGTCGCAGGGAGCCGGAGGTCGAGGCGGGGGTAGCGGGCTGCGATCGTCCTCGCCTCGACGAAGACCCGCTGCATCCGGTCCTGGTGGAAGTAGAGGCTCTCCTGGTGGTCGATGCCGTTGCAGATCACGACGTAGTTGCAGTCGATCCGGTCGATCCCCATCTCGCCCCAGCGGTGGACGCCGGCGGGCAGCTCATCGAGGTTCGACCGCATCAGGGCGTAGCGCATGATGATGCGTGGCTCGCTCTTGCCCTCCTCGTCCCGGATGCGTAGCAGCATCCGGATGTTCTCGAGGATGGTGGGGAGGTTCGCCCCGACCCGAATCGCCTCGACCGTGGGAGCCTCGAAGCCGTCCACCGAGAAGCCGTGTAGCGTGATGAGCCCCTCCCGGACGATCGTTCGCACCCGGTCCTCTTTCAGCAGCATGCCGTTCGAGAGCACCCAGGTCTCGAGCTGGTAGCGACGCGCGATGCGCAGAAGGTCTTCGAGCCCCTTGTGGAGGTAGGGCTCGCCGCCGGAGCACATGCTCACCAGGCGGGCGGTCGGGAAGAGCTGGCGGGCGACCTTCTCGAAGTTCTCGAGCGAGATGCGCTTGGCGCCCGGGGTCTCGTAGTCGACGCAGAAGGTGCAGGCGAGGTTGCAGGCCTTCGTCAGCACGATGTCGACGTTCTGGGGCATCGAACGGACGACCGGCCGCTGGAGGCGGAATTCCACCTCGTTGAGCGCCGTGTTCACGGCCTGTCTCGCGGTATGAACGCGCATGCCGGGCTGGACTTTCCGGGCCGCCACGCAGCCCACACCGAACTCGGGTGGCTTCCGCCTTGCGGACGAGGAAGCAAAAGGTCGGCCACGGGGGAGGGGAGTCGAGCGCGCCCGCATGCAATTCCGGGCACCGCGGGGTCGAGCAGCTCTTGCAGTATGGCAAGAACCTGGGCGTCTGTTGCAGTCACGCCTGACCAGTGAGACGTCCGGCTTCGACACCCGGTCGGCCCAGGTGCGCTCAGCAGGTCGTTGCCTATCGGGGTCGGTACCCGTCACTGTCGGTGGGGATTTTGCTACTCTACAAGAGCCACGGTGCTCCGTTCGACTGCTTCCGGTACACCAAGTCGGGTCTACACACGCTTCTTCGCGAGTACTCCGTCGTGAAGATCTTCTCGTTCGGAGGGTTTTTCCACGTCGTTGGCCACATGGGCGAGGTGTTCTACTCTCACGTTCCCCTCGGCTTCGGACGCGTGCTGAAGGCGATACACAACTGCATCTTCTACCTGCTGAACAAGCTCGATCGTTTCGATCGGTACCGCATCTTCAGCCGCGGCTATTACGCCCTGGTGGAGAAGTGAGAGCGAGCGGGCCGCCGGGCGACCGGCGTCGGGGGCCGCCCGCCCGCGCTGCCGGGTTAGGGCGCAGCGCTCACTGCCACTCGCAGCGGTAGCGGTCGCGCAGGTGCGCCTCGGCCCGCCGGTACGCCTCCTGGCGAAGAGGATTGTCCCGGGGCTGGCTCGCCAGCGCGCTGCCGATCTCCGTCACCGCCGCGCGATCGATCGCGTCGGCGCGCACGTGCGCGCAGAGCCACTCCTGGTCGTAGGTGCCGAGCGGCCGCCAGCCGCCGGAGGGCCCGCCCATGAGCAGGACCCAGCCGGCGAGGACGACCGCCGCTGCGGGACGGGTCATGGTCGGAGTGTCGGCCGATCCTGAGCACGCCTTGAGCCTCTCGCCCGGCGCGGCGGCGGGCGCCGTCAGGTCGTGACGATCTGCTGGCGGGGCGACCGGACGTCGAGGGCGTCGCGCAACCCGTCGCCCACGAGCTGCAACGCGAGCACGGTGAGCGCGAGCGCGAGCCCCGGCCAGACCACCACGTGCGGCGCGACCAGGAGGAACGGCCGCCCCTCGTCGATCATGGCGCCCCACGAGGCGAGCGGCGGCGGTGCCCCCAGGCCGAGGAAGGACAGGCTCGACTCGGCGACCATCGCGCCCGCCATGCCGAAGCTCGCCTGCACGAGGAGGACGGGGGCGGCGAGCGGCAGCAGGTGGCGTGTGACGATGCGGCCCGGTCCCGCGCCGAGCGCCTCCGCCGCCTGCACGAACTCGCGCCGCCGGAGCGCCGCCACCTCGGCGCGTGCCAGGCGCGCGTAGCCCGTCCAGCCGAGCAGGCTGAGCGCCAGGACGACGTTCCCGAGGCTCGGCCCGAGGACGGCGGCGAGCGCGATGGCGAGCAGGAGCCCCGGGAAGGCGAGCAGCACGTCGATCACGCGCGCCACCGCCTCGTCGAACCGCCCGCCCAGATAGCCGGCGGCGGCGCCGACCGTCGCGCCGACGAGCAGCGAGAGCACGACGACGCTGACGCCCACGGCGAGCGAGATGCGCGCACCGTGCAGCACGCGCGCGAGCACGTCGCGCCCGAGGCTGTCCTGGCCGAGCGCGTGGCCGGCGTGCGGCGCGGCGAGCCGCGCGCCGAGGTCGGTCGCGTAGGGATCGGGGGCGAGGAGGGGCGCGGCAGCGCCCGCGAGCGCGAGCAGCAGGAGCGCCGCCGCCCCGGCAACCACCCCGCGCCGGCCCCTAGCCCGCATTTCTCACCAGTCGCCTACTGCGAGCGCCAAGGGCGCGCCATCTCGGGGCGTACTCGGCCCTCGCTCCTCGACGTACCGTAGAGTACGTCTGCGTCGCTCGGTCCTACGTGCGCCCCGATCTGACGCGCCCTTGACGCTCTCGCGACGGCGCCCGGTGAGAATTGCGGGCTAGCGCGCATCACGGAGGCGCGGGTCGATCGCGCGGTGGAGCAGGTCCGTCGCCGTGTTGACGCCGACGTAGGTGAGCCCGATCGCCAGCACGCAGCCCTGGACGAGCGGGTAGTCGCGCGCGTCGATCGCCTGCACGAGGAGGCGCCCGAGGCCGGGCCAGGCGAAGATGGTCTCCGTGATGATCGCGCCGGCGAGCAACGCCCCGGCCTGGAGGCCGGCCACGGTGGTGACCGGGAGCAGCGCGTTGCGGAGCGCGTGCACCGCGATCACGCGCCACTCGGGGGCGCCCTTGGCGCGGGCGCTGCGCACGTAGTCCTCGCCCAGCGCCACGATCATGCTCGTGCGCACGAGCCGGACGAGGATGGCCGACATGCCGAGCCCGAGGGTCGTCGCGGGCAGCACGAGATGGGCGAGCCCGCCGCGGCCCGAGACCGGGAGCCAGCCGAGCCGCAGCGAGAAGAGCAGGATCAGGAGCGGGCCGAGCCAGAAGCCGGGCAGGCACGCGCCGGCCAGGCTCGCCAGGCGCACGCTGCGGTCGACGGCCGACCCGGGCCGCAGCGCGGCGGCGACGCCGAGGGGCAGGGCCAGGGCGAGCGCGAGGATGAACGCCGCGCCCGCCAGCTCGAGCGTGGCGGGGTAGCGGCCGGCGACGGCGCGCGTGACGGAGGTGCGGAACGCGATCGACTGCCCCAGGTCCCCGCGTGCGGCGCGCGCGAGGAAGCGCGCGTACTGTGCCGGGAGCGGGCGGTCGAGGCCCAGGTCGCGGCGTAGCGCCGCCACGTCCGCCGGCGCCGCCGTCTCGCCGAGCATGATCTCCACCGGGTCGCCCGGTACGAGGTGCAGGAACGCAAAGACGAGCGTCACCACGCCGAGGAGCGTCGGCACGAGGAGCGCGAGCCGGCGGCCCACGAGCGAGCCGGTCATTGCGCGTCTAACTCTTCCGGGGGCCCGTCCGGTGCTCGCGCGCTGCGCGCGCTCCGCTCCTCCGATGCCCCCGGACCCCGTCGGCCAGCTCGAGCGCTCTCGCGCTCGGCCTCCCCTTCTTCCGGGGGCCCGTCCAGTGCTCGCGCGCGCTTCGCACGCGCTGCGGCCAAACTCCCGCGCGGCTCCCGCCGCGCGCCCCAGACCCCCGTCGCCGCCCGCGGCGCGGGCGGCTCCCCTCGTGGCCGACTCGCGCGCTCCGCGCGCTCGGGGCGTGCCGGGCGCGGCGAAGCCGTGCCCGGCAAACTTGACGTCTCCGGGGGTCCGGCCGGTGCTCGTGCGGCTTCGCCGGCCTCCATCCACGCGCGCGTGAGGCCGTGGAGGTCGCCGTCGGGGGACGGCTCGAAGCCGCGCAGCCGGCGGCTCTGGACCACGATGCGATCCTCCCACCAGAGCGGCACGACGGGCAGGTCGCGCGCGGCCCGGCGCTGGACGCGCGCGTAGATGGCGCGCCGCCGCTCGAGGTCGAGCTCCCGCCGCCCGCTCTCCGTCAGCCGATCCATGACCGGACTCGCGTAGCCTCCGCGGTTGTAGCCCGCGGGCGGGTGCATGGTCGAATGGAAGGCCAGGTAGTAAAGGTCGGGATCACCGATGCCGACCCAGGCGAGGGCGCAGAGCTGGAAGTTGCCGCTGCGGACGTCGGCGAAGAGCGTCCCCCACTCGTAGGTGCGCACCTCGAGGGCGATGCCGACCTGGGCCAGCGCGGCCTGGATCGCCTCGGCGAGCCGGCGTCGCCCGGGCTGATTGGAGGTCTTGTAGATGAGCCGAAAGCGGGGCAGCGGCCCGGGACCGTCGGGGTCCGGGTAGCCGGCGCGATCGAGGAGCCGCCGCGCTCGCGCCAGGTCGTGGCGGCGGGTGGGTAGCGTCGTGTACGCCCAGTGCTCGGGGGCGAGGAGCCCGCTCGCCGGCCGCGCCCCGCCCCCGAGGATGAAGCGCACGAGCGCGTCCCGGTCGAGGGCGAGCGCGATCGCCTCGCGCACCCGGCGTCGCGCGAGGTGCGGGTCGCGGAGATTGACCGCCAGGTAGTGGACGCTGGTCCCGGGGCTCCGCCGCACGACCAGGTGCGGGGACCGCGCGAGCCAGTCGACCATCTCCGGCTCGGGCGCATCCTCGATCAGCTGAACCCCACCCCGCTCGAGCTCGAGCACCTGCACGACCTCGTCGGGCACGATGCGGACGACCAGGGGATCGAGCGAGGGCGGACCGCCGGGGTAACCCGGGTTCGGCTCGAGCACGCTTCGCTCCCCACGCTCGGCGCGGACGACACGGAAAGGGCCCGCTCCCACCGTCACCTCCCCGGGGTCGCGGGCCCGGGCCGCGGGCAGGATGCCGAGGCCGGTCGCGTCGAGGAAGGGCGCGAAGGGCTCGCGCAGGTGCATCACGACCGTCGTCGGGTCGGGTGCGTCGATCGAGGACAACACCGCAAGTGCCGCGCGCTTCGGCGAGGCGAGTGCAGGGTCGAGCACGGCGAGGTAGGTCGCACGCACGTCG
>WNGR01039896.1_pt1 | contig 10633 bp, 10 predicted proteins | sample 5407581 | NCBI WGS metagenome assembly WNGR01 (sample SAMN13153383, study PRJNA577476) | soil metagenome | isolation source: 80 cm soil or saprolite under Garry oak tree replicate 2 | place: USA:California | collected 2016-06-15 | reverse complement strand
CCAGCGGTTTCAAAATTGCTTTCGAAACGATTGTGCATGGCGGTCGCACGCTGCGCGTCCGTGAAATTCCGATCGCTTTTCGTAATCGCGTCCGCGGGCAATCGAAGATGTCGTTCGGCGTTGCGCTCCAATTTTTCCTCCGATGGTCACGTGCGATGCTTCGTCATTTCGTCCGCGGACCGCATCGTCCTGAGCACACTGCAGGATCAATCATAACCAACGTGCCAGTTGACCCTGAAAGTTTTCGTGGTTAATCGGCCGCTTGCACCTGGCGGCTCTGTCGTTTGCAGCGTAATAGCTCGACCGCGAGCCCGAGAAAAAGTAGCAGCGTGGCAAAAAATGTATTGCCGTAGAGCTGCGCGCCACGCGGGAATGGCAAAGCAAGAGCGAGGATCGCCACCGCCGGCACGCTCCACCACAGAAGGGCCCAGCCTTTTCCTGCGAGCACCCGTTGCGTTATTACTGCAAACGGCAGCATGAGCCAGGAAAAGAAATAGCCGAACGAAAGCGGTGTGATCATCAGCATTATCAACAACAGAAGTGCGAATTCGATTGCATCGCTCTCCGCCGTGCGCATACCTCGCTGAGGCATCACTGTAATAAACAAGATGCCCAACGCCAGCGCGACGGTGATGATGATCCCATTGACGATGCGAAATCTAAGGTCGGCCAGGTTAACGTAGATTGGCGTATGCAGTGCAGAGGCGGCATCGGCATCCACGTGTCGAAGCAGGCGATTGGCGACACCAACAAGAGATTGATTTTTCCAGGTATAACTGCGCATTGGCCGCTGGGCCACGGCGCCCGCATCGTATTTTAACATTCCGCTGCTCCACTTCTCGAGGTCGCGCCACGCTCGTTCAAATCCGCGAAACGGCGCCGGTAAAATGAGAAGTAAGAACGTTAGCGTCACGACAACGCTGAGTGCCGCTTTCCAGTAGCGCCGGTAAATTAGATAAATAATCGCGATCACTGGAAAAGCTTTAATCGCAGCGGCGAGCGCAATCAGCGCCCCGGCGGAGACTTCCTGTTTCGCGCGCAGCGCAGCAAAAGCGCCAAGCATCAGCGCGAGCAACACCAGACTCGGCTGGCCAAGGTGATAACTGGACCAGATATAAACGATCACCAGCAGGCTGGGAATCAGATATAGCAATACGTTGTTCACAAAGCGGTGACCGTTGGCGAGAATCGCTGCCACCCGGGCGCTGGAAAACCAGGCTGCCGAGTTGATCGCGACCAGCAAAAGAATTAATCCCGCTTGCCCCAGCAAACTGGCGCTCGCCAGAAAAAGCGCACAAGACGGCGGATACATGAAATCGTACTTTCCGGAGCGCAGGAAAAATATTTCATCACCGGCGAGCACGTGGTTGCCCGTGTCGTACCACAGTTTGTAATCCATGATGCTGCGGCCACGGAGATAATGCAGGAGCGGCGCGGCCGACAAGGCGATCGCCGTGACGATGAAGATCGACAACAGAGCGCGAAACCCGGTCGGGCTATTTAATCGACGATTGAGCGCCGCCCAATTTGTCTTTAGGGCTGAATCCCTCACGCGTTCTGCCGGATCGCAGCGATCGGCGGGCGCGCTTTATGCCAGTCCGTGGTCTGCTCGTAGGCGTGCGCGATTTGCAAAATGCTCGCTTCATCCAGCGCTTTGCCTAACAACTGCAAGCCGATGGGCAGGCGCTGCCCATCGGCTTCAGCAAAACCGCACGGCACGCTGATTCCGCAAATTCCGGCGAGATTCGCGGGACTGGTGAAAATGTCGGCGAGATACATTTGCAACGGATCCGCTGTACGTTCGCCAAATTTAAACGCTGGCACCGGCGATGTCGGCGAAATCAATGCATCAACTTTCTCGAACGCCTTTGCAAAATCCCGGCGGATTAATTCGCGCACTTTTTGCGCACGCAGATAATAAGCGTCGTAATAACCGGAGCTCAAAACATAAGTGCCGAGAATAATGCGGCGTTTGACTTCCAGGCCAAAACCTTCTTCCCGCGTTCGGCCATAATGATCGAGCAAATCCTTTGGATTTGCCGCTCGATATCCGTAACGCACACCATCAAAGCGCGCCAGGTTCGCCGAAGCCTCCGCCGTAGCCAGAATGTAATAAACTGCCACCGCATAATTGGTATGCGGCAGGGAGACATCGACGATCTCCGCGCCTAACGAATTCAGATGTTTCACGGCCGCATTGATTGCGGCTTTGACCTGAGGATCGGTCCCTTCGATCATGTATTCCTTCGCCAGGCCTAACCGCACGCCGCGCAAATCTTTTCCCAGCCGTGCGGTATAATCAGGCACCGGATCGTCCAAAGAGGTAGTTTCTTGCGGGTCGTGCCCGGCGATCGCGTTCATAATCAGCGCTGAATCCCGCACCGTTTTTGTTAACGGACCAACTTGGTCCAGCGACGAAGCGAACGCGACGACGCCGAAGCGCGAAACACGGCCGTATGTCGGTTTCAGAAATCGATCCACCAGTCTCCGTCCCGAGTGCCCCGAAAGCCTCATCGGCAGCAACGGCCGCGGCCGAACCGCCGCTGGAACCGCCCGGCACGCGCGACAAGTCCCACGGATTGCGCGTCAATTTCATGGCGGAATTTTCCGTCGATGAACCCATGGCGAACTCGTCCATATTGGTTGTGCCAAACGGAATTGCGCCTGCGACGCGCAATTTTTCAATGACGGTCGCGTCGTAAGGCGCCCGATAACCATGCAAAATCTTTGACGCGCAGGTGCAAGACTCACCCGCGATGCTGATGATGTCTTTGATCGCGATCGGCACGCCGCCCAGCGGAAGATCGACATTCACTGCTTCGGCTTGCTTTGCCGCAGCTTCAAAATCGAGCGAGAGATAGGCGCCGATTTTTCCATCGACATCTTCAATGCGCGCTCGCAAAGCATCGATTACTTCGCGCGCCGAGACTTCCCGGCGCCGCAAAAGGGATTGGAGATCGGCGATGTTCAGCGCCGGCAGATCTGTCCCCGTCATTCCACGACTTTCGTGACGATGAAGAGGCCATTCGCCTGGCGGGGCGCGTTGCTCAATGCTTGCTCTGCCGTAAACCAATCGCGCGGGGTGTCTTCCCGGAAAACGTTGAAAATTGGGAGCGCATGCGCCGCAGGTTGCACATGACTCACATCAACTTCAGTTAGTTGTTCAACGTACTTCAACACATCGCCGAGCTGCTTCTGGAAAAGCTCTGTCTCCGCGTCGGTCAGATTTAGCCGCGCCAGCCTGGCCACGTACGCGACATCGAGGTCGGAAGGTTTCGCCATCGTTGTCAATCAACCCCGAAAGCTTTCGGGGTCAAAAATGCAGATGGCTCATCAGCCAGATGACCACCATAGCAATCGCGATTACCAGAACCAGAAACAGCAACCGCCCCTCTCGTCGCTCTTTGCGAAGTGGACGTCGCCGCGACGTGCTCTTGCCGTCATTCCTGTAACGTTTGTCTTGCGCGATCGACGCATTCAGCCGGCTGTCGCGCGCGATCGTGCGTATACGCAGCTTCTCCTCCTCTTGCCGCCGCCTGGCGACCCGAGGCGCGTCTGCGATCATGCGCTCCAATTTTTCGAGTCCATCGCGCAACTCTGCTTCCCGGCGGGCCAGCTCCTCACGCCGTTGCCGAAACGGCGTAACCGATCCAGGCGAACGACGAAACATCGCCATCACCGGCTGGCCAGCCAGAAGAAAATCGCAAGGGCAATCAGGCCGAGAATGATCAGGGGCAGACTGAACGCGAAGCCGATTTGCATCCACTGGACAAAAGAGCGGCCGTCATTGAGCTCGTAAGAGCCCGGTCCAACCTCCGGCAACGAGACGTCGCCGGCGTTTTCTTCAGTGACTTGCAGGCGGCTGCGCTGCTGGCTGAATTCCGTGCGCGCGTCTTCCACTGTACTCAGAGCCCGGCTCAGTTCCTTGTGCAGATCGGTCGGGTTCCAGCCTCTTGGATCGATGGCCTCGATCAATTCCAGATGCTGGCCGAAACTTTCCCGGGTCGATCGAATCTGCTCAAGCCGTTTTTGCGCATTATACGCTTCGCGTTCCAGCACAACGAGCGAGCGTGTGAGCTTGTCGGTCATTTCCGCACGGCCGCGTTCCAATTCTTCCTGACGGCGGCTCAGTTCTTCGAGCTCGCGTTTTTGTTTTTCGATTTGTTCCTGCTGGCGCTTGAGCTGGACCAGTTGTTCCTGCGCTTTTTGAACTTGCGAGTCCAGCTGCTCGGTAGAAAGCGCGTCGTCCTCGCTCAATTCCAGCATCTGTTCACTCGGTCGAATTTTCTCTGCCATGACAAATCGTGGTGGGCCATCCAATCTTGCTGTGGCGCCATATTAAATGGCTGACTTGAGAATTCCAGATATTTCCAAAAGGAAATTTTCACTGTAGCAGCCTCGTGAGCGGCGCTCGAATTAGCGGGAAAAATGTGCCGCTCATAGAACGCCGCTACAAAATTTCCTACCGTCCCGGCATCATTTCCAGCAGTGCGCCTTTGAAATATTCCGATTCCGGCAAGGTCGGAAGGACCGGATGATCGGGCGCCTGCTCAAAACGGCGAAGCCGGCGAGCTGAGCGCCGTGCGTCCACGAGCGCATCGGCGATCATCTGCGCGAAGGCACTTTCACTGACGTGATGTGAGCATGAAAAAGTCGCCAGAACACCATCGCGCGACAGCAATTTAAAGGCGCGAACGTGAAGCTCGTGATAACCGCGCATCGCGTCACGGAGGCCACCCTTTGTCTTGGTAAACGACGGCGGATCAAGAACGATCAAATCGTATTGCGCCTGCGCTTTCTCGGCGGCGCGCAGGAATTGAAAAACATCCTGCTCAATCCATTTCACTTTCAGATCATTTCGCCCCGCAGTTCCTTTTGCCGCGGCGACGTTCGCTGAATTTTCTTCCACACCCGTCACTTCCGCCGCTCCGGCGCGTGCACAAGCCAATGCGAATGCTCCCTGGTTTGCGAAGCAATCGAGCATGCGTCGCCTTCCTGCATATTGCGCGACGATTTCATAGTTCTGTCTTTGATCGAGATAAAACCCGGTCTTTTGCCCATGCAAAAGATCGACTTCGAACTTTAAGTCGCCGATTTCGATTTCGACTGGCGAAGGAGTATCTCCGCGCAAAACGCCGCCGTGCAATTCAAGCCCTTCTGCACGACGAACCGGCGCATCATTACGCTCGATGATAGATTGCAGGGCAGGCGCTTCGCCTGCCTCCACCGTGTCTCCCGCAAGCGAAGCGCTCGCCCTACAAAAAACATTCTCCAGCGCGTTAGCGATCAAATCTTTTCGCATGTCCATGGCGAGCGTGAGCGTTTGCAAAACAAAATAATCGCCGTACCGATCGATGATTACCCCTGGGAGTCCGTCGCTCTCGCTCCAGACAACGCGACAAAGCTTTGGATCCACATCTCGCCGCAGACGGTATTCCGCCGCTTGCGCAATCCGGCGCTTAAAGAAATCGAGATCAAGGTCCTGTTTTCGCCGCGAGAAACGGCGCGCCACGATTTGCGATTTCGAATTATAAATCGCGCTGCCGATCAAATGATCCTTGCCGTCTTTGAGCGAGATGACATCGCCATCCGCCGGTTTCCCGAAAACCTTCAGCACTTCACTGGAGAATACCCAGTCGTGGCCGTGCAAGATTCGCGCGCGCGGTTTAACGACAATTCCAGCCATGGATTGCGCAACGTCGAACGTCCAACGCTCGACGTCCAACGCTCAACGAATGCAATTATTCGACGTTGAAAGTTGAGCGCTGAGCGTTGAGCGTTTTCGCATGGAAATCGCTCCTCAATCCTCAATTGACCTACCCGGCATAAAAAAATTGCGCAGCGGAAAAGTGCGCGAAGTCTTTCATCTCGGCGAGACGCTCCTCTTCGTCGCGACCGATCGGCTTTCGGCGTTCGACGTAATTTTGCCCGATCCGATTCCGCAAAAGGGCGCGGTCTTGAATCAACTCTCGGCGTTCTGGTTCAAACGCTTCGATAAGATTGATAATCACTTCGTCACGGCGAACTTCGACGCGTTCCCGCAGGAACTACGTCCATTTCGCGATCAGCTCGCCGGGCGCTCGATGATCGTGCGCAAAACAAAGCCGCTGAGAAGCTGCCGCCGAAGTTGCAACTCGCCTCTCAATCGCCGCAGCCGATTTTTACTCCGGCGACAAAGAGCGATACCGGACACGATCTCAACATAGATATGAACGCGTGTCGCCAAATTTTGGGCAACGAAATGGCGGAGCGCGTTCGCGACTTGAGTTTGCAAATTTATGCGGAGGGCCGCGATCACGCCGCGCAACGCGGGATCATCGTCGCGGACACGAAATTCGAGTTTGGCGTTGTCGATGGAAAATTGCTCCTGATCGACGAATGCCTCACGCCCGACTCATCTCGGTTCTGGCCGAAAGATCAATATGTCCTCGGACAAAGTCCGCCGAGCTTCGACAAACAATTCGTGCGCGATTATCTGGAGACTCTTGATTGGGACAAAACGCCGCCCGCGCCGTCGCTGCCGCAAGACGTGATTGCGAAAACATCGGCGAAATACGTGGAAGCATTCGAGCGATTAACCGGCGAGAAATTGAAATAACACGCGTGTCATTCCGAGCAAAGCGAGGAACCTCTCACAGGGTTGTGGAGCATGCTTTCTACTCAGCGTGGCATAAGCTTCGTGGGCGGGGTCCCTCGTCGTCTGCGCGACTCGGGATGACACCCGTTGTATTATTTTCGCAGCAAATCGCTCACTAGGGAGCGTTCTTCTTTCAGCTCGGCCACCGACCGGTCGATCTTGTCCCGGCTGAATTCATTGATCGAAAGGTTTTGCACGATTCCCCAGTTCCCGCCGCGAACGCGAACCGGGAATGACGAGATCAGATCTTTCTCGACATCGTAACTCCCGTCGGAACAAACGGCGACGCTGTGCCAATCCTCGCGCGGCGTGTCGTTCGTCAAAAAACGCACGGTATCGACAATCGCATTGGCAGCTGAGCCCGCTGAGGATAAACCACGTGCCTTGATCACCGCCGCGCCCCGCTGCTGCACGCTCGAAATAAATTCTTCCTTCAACCATTTCTCATCGCCGATGACTTCGTTTGCCGGTCGATTGTCGATCTTTGCGTTGTAAAAATCCGGATACTGCGTCGCAGAATGATTACCCCAGATTGTCATGTTTGTGACTTTTGTGATGCCCACTCCAGCCTTATGCGCGAGCTGGGCGCGTGCCCGGTTTTCATCCAGCCGCGTCATGGCGAACCACCGATCGCGCGGAATTTCTTTTGCATTATTCATCGCAATCAGACAATTCGTGTTGCACGGGTTTCCTATCACGAGCACGTGCACGTCCGCGGCGGCATTTTTTTCGATGGCCTGACCTTGCCCGATGAAAATTTTGCCGTTGATCCCTAACAAATCCTTGCGCTCCATTCCGGCTTTGCGCGGAACGCTGCCAACGAGTAATGCCCAGTTGACGTCGCGAAATCCTTCATCGAGATCAGCCGTCGGCACAACCGATTCGAGCAGCGGAAAAGCGCAATCGTGCAATTCCATCACCACACCGTCGAGCGCACCGAGCGCATTCGGAATCTCAATCAGATGCAGCGTGAGCGGCTGATCGGGTCCGAACATTTCCCCGGAGGCGATGCGAAACACAAGCGAGTAACCAATCTGCCCGGCTGCGCCGGTGACAGCGACTTTAAGCGGCGACTTCATATTTATTCTTTAGCCACAGATTGACACAGATGAAACACAGATTTTGCCGTACGAAAAAGTGACCAATCGGAAACCATTCCGAATCTGTGAAAATCTGTGTTCATCTGTGGCTAAGTTCTGCCGGTTTTCTCCAGCAGTTCGTGAATCAACCACATTCGTGCTTGCACTTTTCGACTCGATCGAAGCTGTGCCACGCTCCGTTGCATTCGCCGTGTCCAATTCGAACTTGCTGTCGTGCCGGGGACGTTGAACCGGTATTTCCGCGCCAGGAGATCCGTGATCATGACAATGGCAATCCAGGCGTTGCCTTTGAAGAGCGCTTCCATGATTGCCGGATAAAAATCTTTTTCAAAATCGAGGTTCGGATCGAGGCCGGCGAAAATAGCGATCTTCGCCAAATCGAATCTCGATTGTTCAGACGTAGCCGTCGGCCGCTCAAAAGCCTCTTCCCATAAAGCCCGAATCGGTTTGTGATCGTGTGTTGTATAAGTGGCAACGGAGAGCCGTTCATATTTGTCTCCCGGAGTGACTTGGCCATCATGCACTTCCCATTGTGGAATCTTGAACCCGGCAACGCCGAGTGACCGCAGATTGGGCCGCACGTAGTCCGGCACAGTGCCAAGATCTTCGCCAATCACGCGTGTGGCGCCGGCTTCTTCCAGAGCAACGCGCAGATATTCTTCGCCTTCGCGTCTATTCGCCTCGCGGTTCTCGGCGGTGTCGTCGTCGCGCGGTACGAAATGCGGAGCGCGGCTGCCGGTTTGCTGGAGCATCTGGTCCCAATCGAGCGGGAGAAATTGTTTGTTCTTCCGCGGCCGCCACGGGAAAGCGTAAATGCGATAAAATCCGAGCACGTGACCGATGCGAAAGAGATGAAAAATGCATCGGACTGCGCGCACACGTTCGCGCCACCACTCAAAATTGTTCGAGCGCATCCTGTCCCAGTGATAGAGCGGAATGCCCCAGTTTTGTCCCCATTTTTGCGTGAACTCGTCGTCCTTGAAGTACGGCTCGGGAGGCGCGCCGCCGGCCCAGTCGGGCACGAATTCATCTGGCCGCGCGAAAACGTCGGCACTGTGATAGCTGACGCCAAAAGGAATGTCGCCCATCAACGCAACGCCGCGTTCTTCAGCGTATGATTTGATCTCGCGCCACTGCTGACGGGCGATCCATTGCACATAGCAGAAGAAATTCTGGCGATCTGCTATGGCCGCTTGCCGGTCCTGTGGCAGATCGCGCAGCCACGTCCGCGCTCTTTGGATTGATTGATGTTGCACGGGCCAACGATTCCATGCCGCGCTGTCGTCGTTCTCCTCCATGAGGACCCGGAAAAATGCGTAATCATGCAGCCATGCAGCCTCTTGTTCGCAAAATTTCTGAAAACCCGACTGCCGTTCTTCGCTGGCGCGATCGGAGAAATTCGCGAATGCTTTCTCAAGCAGACGCCGTTTCAATTTTTTGACGTGGCGATATTTGACACCACCGCGGCGCAGCCGGCCAAGGCTTGTCCTCGGCGCAGTCGAAGGATCGACATCTGCCAGCGCGGAATCAAAGTCCTCGCCCGTTAAGTCCGCCGGAGAGTTCGGCCCGAGCTGTAACGTAGTGGGCTCGATCGCCAGCGCGCTGATCCCGTTGTAAGGGCTGTTGTCGGCTCCGATCTCATTGATCGGCAGCAGCTGGACAAGCTTGAATCCAATTCCGGCGGCCCAATCAATAAACTCCCGCAGAGCACCGATATCGCCGATTCCAAGATCGTCTTCGCCGCGCAACGCAAACAGCGGCACGAGAATTCCTGCGATCTTTTTGTCCGGCGAGAGATTCACAGGGAAATGACGAATGACGAATGACCCGCCTTCGCGCAGCTTCGGCGCGGCAGGCAAATAACGAAACGATAATGAAATCCGAATGACGAGAGAAACATCCGTGCGCTTTCGATCATTTGAACATTCGGACTTCCTTCGACATTCGTCATTCGAGCGTCGTCATTTTCTCTGCACCTGCCAGTCTTCGACCAGCAGTTTCCTGTCATGTCGAGCGGAGTCGAGACATCTCTCATTGCTATCTTGGCTTAGTTTGAAAGTAAGAGATTCCTCGACTCCGCTCGGAATGACAAAAAGCAACTCAGCTTCGCCGCACCTGCCAGTCCTCTACGAGTGCGTCCGGAATTTCTTGCAAAAAGCGCGATGGCCGCTGGAAAACGTCGCCGTAACCTCCGCTTAACCGCATGTGCGGAAAGGTGAGATAGAGTTCGTCGCGCGCGCGCGTGATGGCGACATAAAACAGACGCCGCTCTTCTTCGAGCGCATCGCGCGTGTCGAGCGAACGACTGCTCGGAAACATTCCGTCCGTCAACCAGATCACGAACACAGTGTGAAACTCAAGCCCTTTGGCTTGATGCACCGTGGAAAGGTTTACCGCCTCCTTATCGCTCGTCTGGTTTGGCGCCGCTTCCGCATCGACATTGCTGATGAGCGCCAGTTGCGAAAGAAACTCGCGCACGTCCTTAAATTGGCGGGCAAACACCGCGAGCTGATCCAGGTCCTCGCGTCGCAATTCGTAATTCGGGAAATTCACCTTTGCGTAATCATCGTAAATGGCTTCGACCACGGACCTGATCATCTCCGATGGCGGGTTGGGTTGCCCGCTGGGCGCAATTTCGTCCAGGGTGTGGGCGAGTTGCGTCCACGATTTCTTCGATTTGGCCGGAACGTTCATCGCCAGCAATCGCTCGCCGAAATTGTAGCCGGGGTCGCTGACCACGGCCGGGGCTGACGTATTCTCAGAACCGGGATCACCGATCCCGGCTACAACCAGACTACCTTCCCAGGCGCGCCAAAGATTTTCCGCAGTGCGATTCCCGATGCCGGGAAGCAATTTCACCATTCGCCTGAAGGCAACTTCATCACGTGGATTCGCC
>WNGR01026207.1_pt1 | contig 10633 bp, 10 predicted proteins | sample 5407581 | NCBI WGS metagenome assembly WNGR01 (sample SAMN13153383, study PRJNA577476) | soil metagenome | isolation source: 80 cm soil or saprolite under Garry oak tree replicate 2 | place: USA:California | collected 2016-06-15 | reverse complement strand
TCGGCGTCGATGCTATTTCCCGGCAAGTCCACCTGGCTTGCCGCCGACAATGACTCCCGCCTTCTTCTCGATCGGCTTGATCGCCGCTGTGAAATCGGACTCGGCGCCTTCCGCGCTGATCACGATCTCCCACAGGCGCCCGACTGCATCGGCGACCTCCATCGACAGGCCGAGCTGCTTCATCTCGTCCAGCGCCAGCCGTACGTCCTTCACCATCAGTCCCGTCGCGAAGCCGAAGTCGAAGCTCCGCGGCAGCACCGAGCGTGGAAACTTGTCGCGGCTCGCGGTGTTCATGCCGGAGCCGGAATTGATGACGTCGATCATCACGGCGGGATCGAGCCCGGCCTTGACGCCCATCACCACCGCTTCCGAGGTTGCCACCATCGCGGTGGCGGAGAGGAAATTGTTCGCGAGCTTCATGGTTTGCGCCGCGCCGGGCTTTTCGCCGATGAAGAACACTTTTCCGATCACGTCGAGCGCCGGCTTCAGCAGCTCGAACTCCGCCTTCGGCCCCGACACCATCACCGCCAGCGTGCCCTTCTCGGCGCCGCCGACGCCGCCGGACACGGGGCAGTCGATCTGCACGATGTTGCGTTTTGCCAGGAGGCCGTGAATCTTCGCCGCCATTGCCGAGCCGACGGTGGAGAGATCGATGAATCGCTTTGCGCGGCTTCCCTCGATCACGCCGTTCGCGCCTGTTGCGACCTCGAGCGAGGCTTGAAGCGACGGCAGGCTCGCCATCACCGTCTCGACCTGATCGGCGACGTCCTTCGGCGATGTCGCTGCCGTCGCGCCGCGTGCCACCAGCTTGTCGACGACCTCCTTGCGCGTGTCGAACACGACAAGCTGATGGCCAGCCTCGACCAGCCGCCGCGCCATCGGGAAACCCATGTTTCCGAGGCCGATGAATCCGATGTCCATGGTGTTTCCTTTTTTTCGTCTTCGTTGTTTGTTGATCGGCGCGCGCCCACCCTCGGTGTCGTCCTGGCGAAAGCCAGGACCTATTACCCCTTGGGCGAAGTAGGACGACGTGAGTGAGGGACGTTGCGTCCCTCACTCACGCGACGGCCCTCATGCCCTCCCATCGAGCTCCGCGAACACCTCGCGCGCGATCCGAAAACTGTCGACTGCGGCCGGCATGCCGCCATAGATCGCGACCTGCATCAGGATCTCGCGGATTTCGTCGCGGGTGACGCCGTTGGTCAGCGCACCCTTGAGATGCGCGCGAAACTCGTGCTGGCGGTTGAGGATTGCGATCATCGCGATGTTGAGCATGCTGCGGGTCTTGCGCGGCAGTTCCTCGCGGCCCCACACCGTGCCCCAGCAATATTCGTTGAGCATCTCCTGGAACGGACGGTTGAAATCGTCGACGTTCTTCAGCGCGTTGTTGACATAGGCTTCGCCCAGCACCGCTTTGCGGACTTCCAGGCCCTTGTCGTGCATCTTCTTGTCCATGGCGTTTCCTCTATTTCCCTTGCATTTCCCTTGGGAATGGCGCCGCGGAAACTACGGGGTTGAGCCGGAGCAGTCACGTCCTCGTGTTATGCGGGAAAAGGGGGATGTCCCGTACAGGAACGGATGCCTCAGTGCTGCCGTTGTGATACGCTTCGCTGGCCCGGGTAACCTGGAGAGTTGATTTCTGTCGCGGCTGAAGCTGGCGCAGGCCCTCGATCGGGCCACTTATGCCATCGCATGGGAGCGTGCCTGGCCGAATCTGGCGCGCGTTCTGACCGTCGTCGGCCTGTTTCTGGTGGTGTCTTGGGCCGGTCTCTGGCTGGCACTCCCCTCCGTCGTCCGCGCCATCGGTCTCGTCGTTTTCGCTGGCATCGCTGCGGCCGCCCTTTTCCCGCTGATTCGCTTTCGCTGGCCTAGTCGTGAGCAGGCGCTTGCCCGGCTCGACCGCGGCTCGGGCATCCGCCACCGCCCCGCCACCACGCTCACGGATACGCTGACCTCGCAGGACCCGGTCGCAAAGGCGCTGTGGCAGGCGCAGCGCGAGCGCACGCTGGCCTCACTCAAGCGCATCCGCGCCGGTTTGCCGCAGCCGCGGCTCGCCTTGCACGACCCCTGGGCGCTGCGCGCGCTGGTCATGGTGATGCTGGTCGCGACCTTCTTCGCCGCCGGCGACGAGCGCGCGATGCGGCTGGGAGCCGCCTTCGACTGGAACGGCGTGCTGGCGCCCACGAACGTTCGCGTCGATGCCTGGGTCACGCCGCCCCTCTACACCGGAAAGCCGCCGGTCATCCTGTCGGCCGCCAACAAGGAAGCGGCGGCGTTGCCGGCCGCCGGCCCGCTCGCCGTGCCCGCCGGCTCGACCCTGATCGTGCGCTCTTCCGGCGGCAGCCTCGATGTCGCCGTCTCCGGCGGCCTCAAGGAGGTCGCGCCCGCTGAGGCCACGCCCAAGGGAACCAACGAGAAGCATTTTACCATCACCGGCGATGGCACCGCCCATGTCCGCGCGCCCTCGGGCCAGCCGCAATGGGCGTTCGCGGCGATGCCGGATCGCCCACCGACGATTGCGCTCGCCAAGGATCCGGAGCGCCAGGCGCGTGGCGCGCTCCAGCTCGTCTACAAGATAGAGGACGATTACGGCGTCACCGGCGCCGAGGCGCAAATTGCTCCGCGTTCCAGCGACGCAAAAGACGCCAGCAAGGACGGCGACACCAAGACCGACGCCAAGACTGCCGCACGCCCGCTGTTCCAGCCGCCGCAGTTTCCGCTGGTGCTGCCGAACGCGCGCACCCGTAACGGTGTCGGCCAGACGGTGAAGGATCTCAGCGAGGATCCCTATGCCGGCGCCGACATCACGCTGACGCTCACCGCCAAGGACGAGGCCGGCAACGAGGCCAAGAGCGAACCGTTCAACATGCGGCTGCCCGAGCGTCTCTTCACCAAGCCGTTGGCGCGTGCGCTGATCGAGCAGCGCCGTATCCTCGCGCTCGACGCCAACAAGAACTCCGACGTCTACACCGCGCTCGATGCGCTGATGATCGCGCCTGAGCTGTTCACGCAGGAGACCGGCCAGTATCTCGGTCTCTACAATGTCGCGCGGCAGCTTGAGGCGGCGCGCACTGATGACGCCATGCGCGAGGTCGTGGCGAGCCTGTGGGCGCTCGCGGTGACGATCGAGGATGGCAATATCTCTGACGTCGAGAAGGCGCTGCGCGCGGCGCAGGACGCGCTGAAGCAGGCGCTGGAGCGCGGCGCCAGCGACGAGGAGATCAAGAAGCTCACGCAGGATTTGCGGGCGGCGCTGGACAATTTCATGCGCCAGCTCGCCGAGCAGTTCCGCAACAACAAGGATGGCCAGCAGCTCGCCCGTCCGCTTGATCCCAATACCAAGATCCTGCGCCAGCAGGATCTCCAGAACATGATCGACCGCATGGAGCGCCTGTCGCGTTCCGGCGACAAGGATGCGGCCAAGCAGTTGCTCGACCAGCTCCAGCAGATGCTGGAGGGCCTTCAGATGGCGCAGCCGGGCCAGACCGGCGAGAGCGACATGGAGCAGGCGCTCAACGAGCTCGGCGACATGATCCGCAAGCAGCAGCAATTGCGCGACAAGACCTACAAGCAGGGCCAGGACTCCCGGCGCGACCGCCAGCGCGGCAAGCAGCAGCCGGGCGATCAGTCGATGTCTGATCTCCAGCAGGACCAGCAAGGGCTGCGTGACCGCTTGAAGAAGCTCCAGGACGAGATGGCCAAGCGCGGTCTCGCGCAGAAGGGCCAGAAAGGTCAGCAGGGACAGAAGGGGCAGCAGGGTCAGCAAGGCGACCAGGGACAGCCCGGCCAGAACGGCGATCAGGACGCTGACCAGGGCGACGATGACGGCGGGCTCGACGCCGCCGACGGCGCCATGGGCGATGCCGGTTCGAAGCTCGGGGATGGCAATGCCGACGGCGCCGTGGACTCCCAGGGCAAGGCGCTGGATGCAATGCGCAAGGGCGCGCAGAAGATGGCCGAGGCGATGCAGCAGGGCGATGGCGACGGCCAGGGCGATGGTCCCGGCAACCGCGCCGGCCGCCAGCAGAGCGGCGGTAACCAGACCGACCCGCTCGGCCGCCCGCTGCACGGCCGCGAATTCGGCGACGATTACACGGTCAAGATCCCCGGCGAGATCGACGTCCAGCGCGTCCGGAGAATCCTCGAAGAACTCCGCCGCCGCCTCGGCGACCCCTCGCGCCCGCAGATCGAGCTCGACTATATCGAGCGGCTGCTGAAGGATTTTTAAGAGGTGCGATCGGTCCCGTAGCCCGGATGGAGCGCAGCGCAATCCGGGACACTGTCCCCGCATGTCGCTTCGCTCATGCGGGCTACAAGAGTTCGCCCCGCCGCTACCCCTTCTTCGCCGCCAGCGCATCCGCCACTGCGGTGCGGATGTCGGCGACCGAGAACGGTTTTGTCACGACGTCATGCACCAGCGCGTTCAAATTCGAGGCACGCTCGCGCTGGTCGGCATACCCGGTCATTAGCAAAATGGTCAGGTCGGGAAAATCGCGCGCAGCGGAGAGCGCCAGCGCGATGCCGTCCATCACCGGCATCTGGATGTCGGTGAGCAACAGATCGAATGCGCCGTCCTCGCGGGTCAGGATCTCCAGCGCCTCGGCACCGTCCTGCGCGGTGACGGTCTCGTGGCCGTCCATGGCGATGGCGCGCGCCACCAGCTGGCGCATCGAATCCTCGTCATCAGCGATCAAGACTTTTGACATGAGACCAACCTTGGGACCAAGCTCCCGCGCGGGACCCGGCGGGCCGATTATACGCTGCCACCGGCGATGTCGCGCCGGTTGAAGAAGCGAACGTCGATATTGCGGCCTTCCGGCGGCGGCGAGGCCAGGCGCGACCTGAAGAAGTCGATCACCAGCACCTGCTTACCGTCCACGGTCTCGCTCGAGAGCTTGACGTCCTTGAAGGCCAGCCCGCGCAGGTTCACATCAAACCCGACCATCTTGTAGAAGGCCGCCGTCTGCGGCAGCAGCCGCACCATGTCGCTGCGCCAGATCACCAGAGCCAGCACCAGCGCACCCATGGCGGCGCAGGCGGTCGGCAGGCCGACATGGGATTTTCGCCGAGCCGAGGCGGCAACCGGGCGGCTGACCCGGGCGCCGCGGCGGGGGAACAGGCCACGGAACCAGGATTGGTGCTGCTCGCCGATGCCGTCGTCCTCGGAGGAGAGGGCTGCCGCCGACCAATCGTCTTCGGCCTCCTGGGCGTCCTCGGCGGGCCAGTCGCTGGCGATCGAGGGGCTCTCCACCACCGGGGCCTCGGCGGCGCTGTCGTCCTTGGCGTAGGAGTTCCACTGCTCGGCGAGATCGGCCTGGTCGTCCACCTGGGTGGCCGCGGCCATGGCCGGCACGGCCGCCTCCTCGATGGCATCCTCAGGATGCGCCATCCAGGTCTCCTTGCAGCGGGAGCAGCGGACGGTCCGCCCGTTAGCCCCAAGGCTCGCAAGCTTGATGGCGTAGGATGTCGTACAATGGGGGCAGACGATATGCATGGACGAGCCTTGATGCATGGAGAATCTTGGCGATGACCCAATCGCGCAGAACCGGGCGTCCTGGATGCTACAAGGCGACCGTTAACGAACCGGAAACCATAACGGTCGCACAACCCCTTGATCGCATGCGGCGAAAACCTCGTTGGCCACGCGCCGAATCCCCCCTCGAACGGAGCTGAGCTTGGTTCGGTTCGAAAATGTCGGATTGCGTTACGGTCTGGGGCCGGAGATTCTGCGCGACCTCAGTTTCCAGATCCCGGCGCATTCCTTCCAGTTTCTCACCGGCCCGTCCGGCGCCGGCAAGACGTCATTGCTGCGCCTGTTGTTCCTGTCGCATCGGCCGACGCGCGGCCTCGTCAATTTGTTCGGGCACGACATCTCGCAACTCGGCAAGGACGAGATCGCGGACTTACGCAAGCGCATCGGTATCGTGCTCCAGGATTTCCGCCTGCTCGACCACATGACGACCTACGAGAACGTGGCGCTGCCGTTCCGCGTCATGGGGCGCAGCGAGTCGAGCTATCGCAAAGAGGTCATCGACCTCCTGCGCTGGGTCGGCTTGGGCGAACGCATGGATGCGCTGCCGCCGATCCTGTCCGGCGGCGAGAAGCAACGCGCGGCAATCGCGCGCGCGGTGATCTCGCGGCCGCAGCTGCTGCTCGCGGACGAGCCGACCGGCAGCGTCGACCCGACGCTTGGGCGACGATTGTTGCGGCTCTTCATCGAGCTCAACAAGTCCGGCACCGCCGTCATCATCGCGACCCACGACATCGCGCTGATGGACCAGTACGAGGCGCGCCGCTTCGTGCTGCACCAGGGACGGCTGCACGTCTATGAATAGGACCGACGAGCGCGGCGTGCTGGTTGACCTCGGACAGGAACGTCCGCAGCTTCCGGCCCGGGCGCGCAACATGTCGCCGATCGTGCCGCGCGCCTCGATCCACGGCCGCGCGCTGGTCGCCGTCGTCGCCATCATGACCTTCCTCGCCTCGATGACCACGGGCACGGTGTTGCTGGTCAGCGCCTCCGCTGCGGAATGGCAATCGGACGTCGCGAGCGAAATCACCATCCAGGTCCGCCCGCAATCCGGGCGCGACATCGAGCGTGATACAGCCGCCGTCACCGAAGCGATGCGTGCGCAAGCGGGCATCGTCGAGGTCAAGCCCTTCACCAAGGACGAGAGCGGCAAGCTGCTCGAGCCCTGGCTCGGCACCGGGCTCTCGATGGACGACCTGCCGGTGCCGCGGATGATCATCGCCCGCGTGCAGCCCGGCACGGCGCTCGATCTCGGCGCCTTGCGCGCCCGCGTGACGCAGGTTGCGCCAAGCGCCAGCGTCGACGATCACCGCGCCTGGATCGAACGGATGCGCTCGATGACCAACGCCACCGTGCTCGCCGGCATCGGCATCCTCGCGCTCGTCATCGTCGCGACCATCATCTCGGTCTCGTTCGCAACCCGCGGCGCCATGGCGGCGAACCGCCCGATCGTCGAGGTCCTGCATTTCGTCGGCGCCGGCGACCGCTATATCGCCAACCGCTTCCTGCGGCATTTCCTCAGGCTGGGTCTCGAAGGCGGCGTGATCGGCGGCGGCGTCGCCATGCTGGTGTTCGGCTTCTCCGAGTCGATCGCCGGTTGGTTTTCGGGCACCCCTGTCGGCGACCAGTTCGCGGCGTTGCTGGGCACCTTTTCGCTGCGGCCGTCCGGCTACATCGTGCTCGCGGTGCAGGCGGTGCTGATCGGCGCGATCACCGCAGTCGCCTCGCGCCAGACGCTGTTCGCGACGCTCAATGACGTCGATTGAGGATGCGTGCGCTCGCGGCTTCTTCGCCTCTCCCCGCTTGCGGGGAGAGGCCGGAATTCAAGCGCAGCTTGAATTCCGGGTGAGGGGGACTCTCCGCGAGTCTAACTCTCACCGTCTCTGGGGAGAGTCCCCCTCACCCCAACCCTCTCCCCGCAAGCGGGGCGAGGGAGCGCACCGCCGATGCGGATAGAGTAGTGGTCTGTCGCGTTGAGAAGCCCGATAAAACCGGACTCCACTTCGCCTCAAAACGTCTTAAAATCACCCGGAAGGGATCACCGACATCGCATGACCTCGCCGACCGACGATCAATCGCCGAACCTGCCGCGCGGCTGGCTGCGCGCGACCGTCATGTCGGCGGTCGCGTTCGTTTTCGTCGGCGCGGCGGCGGGCTTCGTGGCGTTCCTGGCGCAATTGCGCGGCGCCGAGATCGCGCCGGACCGCAAGGCCGACGGCATCGTGGTCCTGACCGGCGGCTCCTCGCGGGTGTCGGACGCGATGGAGCTGTTGGCGGCCGGCTACGGCAAGCGGCTTCTGATCTCGGGCGTGCATCCCACCTCGACGGCAAGCGACATCTCCCGGACCCTGCCGGAGAACCAGTCCTTCATGACCTGCTGCGTCGATCTCGACCGCACCGCGCTCTCGACCCGCGGCAACGCGGCTGAGGCGCGGCGCTGGGCCGAGGGGCGCGGCTTCAAATCGCTGATCGTGGTCACCTCGAACTATCACATGCCGCGCGCGCTGGTGGAGTTCTCGCACGCGATGCCGGAGACGATTCTGGTCCCGTTCGCGGTGGTCGGCGACAAATGGCGCGATGAGCCGTGGTGGACCTCGGCCTCCACGCTGCGGCTGTTGCTGTCGGAATATGTCAAGTACATCGCCGCCGAGCTCAGGGTGCGGCTGGAGGATTTCGGGATTGACCTTTCGCCCGAAGTGTCGGAGCAGCCAGCGGGCCTGCAATCGAAGCGGCCCGCCACCGCACAGGCCAACTGACAGAGCCAATCGATCGGATTTCCTGGATGTTCTCGATTTTCCTGCGTTCGCTCGTCTTCAACGTGCTGTTCTACGCCGTGCTGGTGTGCCTCGCGATCGTGGCGCTGCCGACCTTCGCGATGCCGCCGCGCGCCTTGCTGACGGTCGCGGGATGGTGGGCGCAGGCGACGCGGTTTCTGATGCGCGTGATCTGCAACATCAAGGTGGAATTCCGCGGCGTCGAGAAGATTCCGTCGGGTCCTCTGGTGGTGGTCGCGAAGCACCAGTCGTTCTGGGAAACGTTCGCGCTGATGCCGTTTTTCGATCGCCCGATCTTCATCCTCAAGCGCCAGCTCATGCACATTCCCGTCTTCGGTCAGTTCCTGGTCAAAACCGGCATGATCTCGATCGACCGCGGCGCCGGCGTGAAGGCGCTGCTGGACATGACACGGCGGGCGCGCGCCGCGGTGCGCAGCGGTTGCCAGCTCGTGATCTTCCCGGAAGGCACGCGCCGGCCGGCCGGTGCGGCGCCGGACTACAAGACCGGCTTTGCCCAGATCTATTCGGCTTGCGGCGTGCAATGCCTTCCGATCGCGCTGAACTCCGGCCTGTTCTGGCCGCGCCGCACCTTCATGCGCTATCCTGGAACGCTGGTGGTGGAATTTCTGGATCCGCTGCCGCCGGGCCTTCCGAAGGACGAGTACATCACGCGCGTGCGCGACGAGATCGAGGGCGCGACCGGCCGCATCGTCGAAGCAGGGCGGAAGGAGCAGGAGCGATTGATCGGCTCCGCGCCGAGCTACGCGCCCTCTGGCGGCTAAAGCATGATCCGGAAAAGTGCGCAGCGGTTTTCCCTCGCGACAAACGCGGAACGCGTTTGCGCGGAGATCATGCTCAAACGACAACCTAAAGCGCGATGACGATTCATCCCAATCTCATCGCGCTTTAGCGATTCTCTCGGTCTTCAGTCCGCGCCGGCGCGTGCAGGGAATGCGCATTGCCATGCAGCATCGTCGCGAGCTGATGCAATTGCGTGTCGCGAAAGCCTTCGGCCTCGATCGCCTTCACGGTCGCCGTCACATAGTCGCGGTTGGCGCCGGACTGGCCGTGGCCCTGGAGCACGTGGCGGTGCTGTTCGGCGAGCGACAGCCGGCCGGCATATTGCACATGGCCGCGGTCGACGACATAGGCGAGCGCGGAGACGCGCTCGCGCGCGTCGTTCTCCAGCCACACCGAGCGCATCACCTCGCGATAGACCGACGTGACCTGCTCGCGCTCCCGCAAATAGGCGACGACGTCGGCGCGGTTCTTCCCGGCGACGCGGAAGGCGATGCCGCGGCAGGCCCCGCCGCGGTCGAGCCCGAGCACCAGGCCCGGCTGCTCCGGTGTGCCGCGGTGCACGAAGGAATAGACGCAGAGCGCGCGGTGCTCGCCGACCAGCCGCGCCTGGACGCGCTCCTCGAATTCGAAGCCCGGCCGCCAGATCAGCGAGCCGTAGCCGAACACCCAGAGGTCGTCCTTGGCTGACGTGACGGAGGGGAGGGTGATTTCCGACATTTCGGGCACGGCTACCAGAACCGCGCCCCCAAGCGAAGCGAATTCTCCGCCTTTCATCGCACTCGAACCTCGCTTACATTTGCCATCATCTGGGGTCAAAGGGTCGCCGCATGTCCGATATGACCGTTGCCGCAGGCCGGCGCTCCCGTTGGGGGCTCTTCATCGCTCCCGTCCTCCTCCTGATCCTCGCCGTCGCCTGGAGCGGCTTCTGGTTCTATGCCGCCTCACAGGCCGAAGTGGCGGCAGACGCCTGGCGCGCGCAGGAGGCCAAATCCGGCCGCATCTATGACTGCGCCAAGCGCTCGATCGCGGGCTTCCCGTTCCGCTTCGAGGTCCAGTGTTCCGGCGCCAGCGTCGCCCTGGTCTCGCAGAATGCGAGCAAGACGCCGTTCACGGCCAAGCTCGACAACATCCTGGTCGTCGCCCAGGTCTATGATCCCAAGCATTTCATCGCCGAATTCTCGGCGCCCGCAACGCTCACCGACGGCGTCACGCAAAACACCTTCGTGGTGAACTGGAGCAAGGGCCGCAGCAGCGTGGTCGGCCTGCCGGCGATCCCGGACCGCGCCTCCATCGTGTTCGAGGATCCTACCGTCAACCGGCTTGACGGCAGCGTGCAGGTGCCGCTCGCGCGCGCCAAGCAGGTCGAGCTGCATGGGCGCCTCGCGGATGGATCGCCGTCCGATCATCCAATCATCGAAACCGTGCTCCAGATCGCGCAGGGCAGCATCCAGGGCGTGCATCCGCTGCTTGCCGAGCCGTTCGAGGCTGACACGCGCGCGAAGATCACCGGGCTCTCCGATCTCACGCC
>WNGR01008794.1_pt1 | contig 10633 bp, 5 predicted proteins | sample 5407581 | NCBI WGS metagenome assembly WNGR01 (sample SAMN13153383, study PRJNA577476) | soil metagenome | isolation source: 80 cm soil or saprolite under Garry oak tree replicate 2 | place: USA:California | collected 2016-06-15 | reverse complement strand
GAGCAGGGTGGCAGTGAATCGGCTCAGTGTGGGCAAGTCTTTGGCAACGGCCAGGGACTGCCATTCGCGCAGTGTCACCGGGCTGGGCGCGGCCAGTAGTTCGAACATCTGGGCCGTCCACTCGGTGCGGCCGGTGACCAGGTTCTCCGACCAACCGCCGGTCCGGCCGAGGCGCAGCGCGTGGTCGGCCAGGTCGGCCTGGTCGTGGCGCCGCCAGCTCAGTGCCACGCCGTCCATCAGGGGCACGGCCCGGATGTCGATCACCGGGCCGAGCAGCCGGCCGCCGGCCAGTGTGGGCACGATCAGGCCGTCGGCGCGGTAGGGCAGGCCGGTGATCAGGGCGTCCCGGACACGTTCGAACAGGCCGCCCCGCCTGCTCATCATCGGGTAGCGCTGCAACAGGGTTCCGGTGTTCTCCGTCCCGCCGAGCACGGTGCCGGCGGCGGCCGACATGTGGTCGATGGTGAAGTCGACCACCGTGCCGTCCTCGTCCCGGATGGCCTTGGCCAGGACCACGTTGTCCAGCAATGCGTCCAGCAGGCCGACCACCCACGGCGGCAGCCCGGCCACCTCGCTGTCCTGCGCCGGCGCGAGCGTGCTGGCGCACAACTCGGCCAGGGCGGTGAGCTGGGTTCGCAGGCCGGTCGAGAACTCGACGGGTGTGCGCCAACAGACCTCCATCACGCCCAATGGCGCTCTGCGGTGGCGCAACGGCAGCGCTGCCCGGCCCCCGTCCGGCCAGCGGGCGGCTGCCGGCGCGAGATCGCCGGCCGCGAGGCCATCCGGCAGCCAGATCGGGTGGTCCAGGCCCAGGGCGCGGCGACCGAGGGTGACCATGTCCGGCGGTTGCACGCGCCACCGGGCCGCGTCCAGCGGGCGGAACCCGTGCTGGCCGACGAGGTGGAGCAGGCCGTCCGGGTGGAGCAGCCAGAAACCGACGGCCACCGCACCGGCGTCGTCGAGCGCGTCGGCGAAGACCGCGTCGGCCAGATCGGTGCCGTCGGTCGCCACGGCCATCGATGCCTGTACGTGGAGTGGCGCCTGCTCAAAGCCGTCTGCGGCCGGGCCGCCGCCGACCTCGGCCGCCATGTCCAGCACGGTCAGCCCAGCGCGTTCGGCCAGGTGGGTGAGATGGTCCACGGCCTCGGCCGGCGTGCAGCCGAGGCGCTCGATCAACACGCCTTTGGCCCGTTCCAGGATCAGGGTGTGTCCGACCTGTTCTCGTGTCCGCGCGAGCTCCCGTTGCTGCCGGGTCACCACCAGGGAAAGTCGCTCGACATCTGAATCACCTGGCCGCTGGACTGCCACCACCGGAGTGTAGGAGGACAATGGTTCCCAGGTGTTATCCCTGCCGGACGCGCCGTGCTCTAGGTTTTTCTGACGAGGTCCTGAACAGGAGACACCATGGCCGAGAACAACAACCCCGTGCTCACAAGACGCACCGGTGACGGCTCGCTCGACGACGGGCGCCTCCAACTGTTGCTGCACGGCCTGAAGGCCGTCCGGGACGGCGATTTCAGTACCCGGCTGCCGCAGGTGAACGACGTTCTGATGGACGAAATGGCCACCGTGTTCAACGGCATGGTGGACCAGTTGGCGCTGTTCACCTCCGAGGTCACCCGGGTGGCCCGCGAAGTGGGCACCGAGGGCAAACTGGGCGGCCAGGCCGCGGTGCCCGGCGTGTCGGGCACCTGGAAGGACCTCACCGACTCGGTGAACGCGATGGCGGGGAACCTGACCGGGCAGGTCCGGGACATCGCTGAGGTGGCCACCGCGGTGGCCAAGGGCGACCTGTCGCAGAAGATCACGGTCGACGTCAAGGGCGAGATGCTGGAGCTGAAGAACACCATCAACACGATGGTGGATCAGCTTTCGTCGTTCGCCGACGAAGTCACGCGCGTCGCACGGGAGGTGGGCAGCGAGGGGCGGCTGGGTGGGCAGGCCGAGGTGCCGGGCGTGGCCGGCACCTGGCGCGACCTGACCACGTCCGTGAACTTCATGGCCGGCAACCTGACCGACCAGGTCCGCAACATCGCCCAGGTCACCACGGCCGTGGCCAAGGGCGACCTGTCCCAGAAGATCACGGTGGACGCACGCGGCGAGATCCTTGAACTCAAGAACACCATCAACACGATGGTGGACCAGCTCTCGTCGTTCGCCGACGAAGTCACGCGCGTCGCCCGCGAGGTCGGCACCGAGGGCGCGCTGGGCGGGCAGGCCCAGGTGCCGGGTGTCGCCGGCACCTGGCGCGACCTGACCACATCCGTGAACTTCATGGCCGGCAACCTGACCGCGCAGGTCCGGTCCATCGCGCAGGTCGCCACCGCGGTCGCGCAGGGCGATATGACGCAGAAGATCACGGTCGACGCACGCGGCGAGATCCTCGAACTCAAGAACACCATCAACACCATGGTGGACCAGCTCTCGTCGTTCGCCGACGAAGTCACCCGCGTCGCCCGCGAGGTCGGCACCGACGGCCGGCTGGGCGGCCAGGCCGACGTGAAAGGCGTGTCCGGCACCTGGAAGGGCCTCACCGAGTCGGTGAACGTCATGGCCGACAACCTGACCGACCAGGTGCGGTCCATCGCCGAGGTGACCACGGCGGTCGCACGCGGCGACCTGACGCAGAAGATCCGGGTGGACGCCCGCGGCGAGATCCTGGAACTGAAGGACACCATCAACACGATGGTCGACCAGCTGTCCGCGTTCGCCGACGAGGTCACCCGGGTGGCCAGGGACGTGGGTACGCAGGGCAACCTGGGTGGTCAGGCCATCGTGCGCGGTGTGTCGGGCACCTGGAAGGACCTGACCGACAACGTCAACGTCATGGCGTCGAACCTGACCAGCCAGGTGCGGTCCATCGCGCAGGTGGCCACGTCGGTGGCGCAGGGCGACCTGTCGAAGAAGATCACCGTGGAGGCGCAGGGCGAGGTCGCCGCGCTGGCCCAGACGATCAACACGATGGTGGACACGCTGTCCGCGTTCGCCGACGAGGTCACCCGCGTGGCTCGCGAGGTCGGCACCGAGGGCATCCTGGGTGGTCAGGCCCGGGTGTCCAACGTCGCCGGCACGTGGAAGGACCTGACGGACAACGTCAACTCGATGGCGAACAACCTGACCAGTCAGGTACGCAACATCGCCCAGGTGACCACGGCCGTCGCCCAGGGTGACCTGTCCAAGAAGATCGACGTCGACGCGCGCGGCGAGATCCTGGAACTCAAGACCACGATCAACACCATGGTGAACCAGCTGTCCGCGTTCGCGGCCGAGGTCACCCGCGTGGCCCGCGAGGTGGGCAGCGAGGGCCGGCTGGGCGGCCAGGCCGAGGTCGAAGGCGTCTCGGGCACCTGGAAACGGTTGACGGAGAACGTGAACGAGCTGGCCGGGAACCTGACCAGGCAGGTCCGCGCGATCGCCGAGGTGACCAGCGCCGTGGCCACCGGCGACCTGACCAGGTCCATCTCGGTCGAGGCCCAGGGTGAGGTCGCCGAGCTCAAGGACAACATCAACGCGATGGTCCAGTCCCTGCGCGAGACGACGAGGGCGAACCAGGAACAGGACTGGCTCAATACGAACCTGGCCCGCGTGTCCGGCCTGATGCAGGGCCACCGCGACCTGGGCACGGTCGCGGCGCTGATCATGAACGAGCTGGCCCCGCTGGTCGGCGCGCTGCACGGCACGTTCTTCCTGGCCGACACCGGCGAGCACCGCCCGACGCTGCGGATGATCGCCAGCTACGGCCACAACCACGGCGACGTGCCGTCCGAGTTCGCGTTGGGCCAGTCGCTGGTCGGGCAGGTCGCGCTGACCAAGCGGCCGATCGTGGTCGACCAGACGCCGCCGGGCTACGTGCGGATCTCGTCCAGTGTCGGCTCCGCGGCGCCGGTCAACCTGATCGTGCTGCCGATCGTGTTTGAGGACCAGGTCGTCGGGGTGATCGAACTGGCGTCGTTCAGCCGGTTCACCGTGGTGCAGCGGGACTTCCTGGAACAGCTGATGGAGACCATCGGCGTCAACGTCAACACGATCATCGCCAACGCCCGCACCGACTCGCTGCTCACCGAGTCGCAGCGCCTGACGAGCGAGCTGCAGAACCGGTCCGGCGAGTTGCAGGCGCAGCAGGCGAAGTTGCAGCGCTCCAACGCCGAGCTGGAAGAAAAAGCCGAGTTGCTGGCCAGGCAGAACAGCGACATCGAGGTGAAGAACAACGAGATCGAGCAGGCCCGCCAGGAGATCGAGGAACGCGCCCAGCAGCTCGCGCTGGCGTCGAAGTACAAGTCCGAGTTCCTGGCCAACATGTCCCACGAGCTGCGAACACCGCTGAACAGCCTGCTGATCCTGGCCCGGCTGCTGGCGCAGAACCCGAACCACAACCTGACGGTCAAGCAGGTCGAGTTCGCCAACGTGATCCACTCCGCCGGCACGGACCTGCTGCAACTGATCAACGACATCCTCGACCTGTCCAAAGTGGAGGCGGGCAGGATGGACATCCATCCCGAGCGCTTCCCGATCCACCAGTTGCTGGAGTACGTGCGGACGACGTTCCGGCCGCTCACCGCCGAGAAGGGCCTGGAGTTCGAGGTCACGGTCGCGCCGGACGTGCCGGAGGAACTGTTCACCGACGAGCAGCGGCTACGGCAGGTGCTGCGCAACCTGCTGTCCAACGCGGTGAAGTTCACCGAGCTGGGCCGGGTGGAGCTCGGCGTGGACATCGCCGGCGACCTGGTCACGTTCTCCGTGCTGGACACCGGAATCGGCATCGCCGACGAGAACCTGCAGACGATCTTCGGCGCCTTCCAGCAGGCCGACGGCACCACCAGCCGCCGCTACGGCGGCACCGGTCTCGGCCTGTCGATCAGCCGGGAGGTCGCCGCCCTGCTCGGCGGCGAGATCCGCGCCGACAGCCAACTGGGTGCGGGCAGCACGTTCACCCTGTGCCTGCCGGTCGACCACTTCGTCGCCGACGAGCAGGCCGCCAGTGAGCCGGCCCGCCAGGACGAACTCGTTGCCGCGCAACAGCTGCCGGCCAGCCAGCCGCACCGCCGGATGCTGGTGCTCGAGGCGGGCGAGGACGGCCTGCTGACGCTGCTGGCGCGCAGCGTGTCGGTCGAGCAACACCGTCCGTTCGGCATCACCGTCGCCAGCACCCCGGACGAGGCGATCGAGGCACTCGTCGCCAGGCCGCACGACTGCGTCGTGGTCGACCTCGGGCTGCCCGAAGCCATGGCGTTGACGTTCCTGAAGCGCCTGAACGACTACCCCGAACTGTTGGCGCTGCCGGTGATCGCACACGCGACCCGCCGGCTGAGCCCGGCACAGGACCGGCTGCTGAAGACGTTGTCCCGCACCCACCCGGTGGAATTCCTGTCCACGGTGGACGAGGTCAGGGACCGCATCCTGGCACAGCTGAAGTCCGACCCGGCGCCGGGCGACCCGCTGACCGGCCGCGCGGTGCTGGTCATCGACGACGACGTGCGCAACGTCTTCGCGATCACCGGCATGCTGGAGCTGAACGGCCTTTCGGTGTTGCACGCACCGAACGGCCGCAAGGGCATCGAACTGCTGCTGACCAACAACGCGGTGGACCTGGTGCTGATGGACGTGATGATGCCGGAAATGGACGGCTACGCAACGACATCGGCCATCCGTGAGATGCCCCAGTTCGCCGACCTGCCGATCATCGCCGTGACCGCGAAGGCCATGCAGGGCGACCGGGAGAAGAGCCTGGACTCGGGCGCCACCGACTACGTGACGAAACCGGTGGACGCCGACGAACTGCTGTCCTGCATGCGCCGCTGGCTGGCCAACTGATCCCCTGCCAAGATGGGGAGCCATGACGACAGAACGGTTCGAGGTTCAGCGCCAGATCGCGGCCCCGCCTGCGAAGGTGTTCGCGGTGCTGTGCGACCCCCAGGGTCACGTGGCGATCGACAGTTCCGGGATGCTCCAGTCCGCGGACGGTGCGCCGGTACAGGGCGTCGGCGACAAGTTCGTCGTGCACATGGACCGCGAGGCCAAGAACGACTATCCCATGGGCAAGTACGACGTCACGGTGATCATCACCCAGTTCGAGCCGGACGCCCGGATCGAGTGGACGATCTCCGGCGCGATCCAGCCGCCGATCATGCACCTGTACGGCTACCGGCTTGAGCCCAGTTCGGCCGGCACCTTGGTGACGACGTACTACGACTGGAGCCAGATCGACGACCGGTACCGGGACCGCGGCATCTTCCCGGTGATCCCGGAGGCCGGCCTGCGGGCCACCTTGGGCATCCTGGCCAGGACCGTGGAGTGACGGCCGCTCGATCTCAGTAGGCCCTGACCTCGGACCCGACTGGTTCGTGCCCAGGCTGAGCCGGTTATCCTCGGCAACCGCGACAACTCCGGCCCAGTGCCGGCAGGCCAGGGCACGAGAGGTCGAGGTGGACGGGCAAAATCACAGTTCTCGTGGAAATCGAAGGCGGGACGTCCGGTTGGACATCGCCGTGCAGGCCGGGCGCGGCGCGAGTTGGCTGTCGCCGAAGCTCGGGCGGGGCGGCGGGTCGATGATCGGCGGCCGCGTCACGCTGGCGCTGGACCACGGCGCGCTGGCGAAGCTGGCGGCCGACCTCGCCGTCGTGCTCGTGTCGGGTACCAACGGCAAGACCACCACCAGCCACCTGCTCGCCGCGGCGCTGCGCACGATCGGACCGGTCGCGCACAACAACGCCGGGGCCAACATGTCCGAGGGCATCGTGGCCGCGCTGTCCGCGCACCGGTCCGCGAAGTTCGCCGTGATCGAGGTCGACGAGCTGCACCTGGAGGACGTGGCCAGGGCCGTCAACCCGGTCGCGGTGGTGCTGCTCAACCTCAGCCGTGACCAGTTGGACCGGGGCAACGAGGTACGCAACGTCGCCACCAGGCTGTCCAACGCCCTGGTCCAGCACCCGCACACGACGGTCATCGCCAACGCCGACGACCCGATGGTGGTCTGGGCGGTGCATCCCACGGCCCGGCCGCTGTGGGTGTCGGCGGGTGTCGGCTGGACCGGTGACGTCACCGTCTGCCCGCGCTGCGGTCGCGCCCTGTCGCTCAACCAGACACAGTGGGCGTGTACGTGCGGGCTGGCCAGGCCCATCCCGACCTGGACGGCGACCGACGACGCGGCCATCAGCGGCTACACCCGCATCCCGGTGCACCTGCGCCTGCCTGGCCGGTTCAACCTGGGCAACGCGGTGATGGCGATGGCCGCGGCCTCCGTGCTCGGCGTCGACCCGGCGTCGGCCGCCGCCGCGATGGGCGAGGTCAGGCAGGTCGAGGGCCGCTACAGCACCGTGCGGCGTGGTCCGCACGAGTTGCAACTGCTGCTCGCCAAGAACCCCGCCGGGTGGGCCGAGACGTTGGCGCTGATCGACCCGTCGCATCACCTGATGGTGATGATCAACGCGCGGGGCGCCGATGGTCGCGACACGTCGTGGCTGTGGGACGTGCCTTTCGAGCAGGTTCGCAACCGGGCGGTGACGGTGGCCGGTGAGCACAGCGCCGATATCGGCCTGCGGTTGTCGTATGCGGGCATCGAGCACGTGACGGTGTCCGATCCGCTGGGCGCGATCGAGATGCTGCCGCCGGGCAAAGTCGACGTGGTGGCCAACTACACCGCGTTTCACCAGCTGCTGCGTCGCCTTGCCGCTACTCCCGAGCCGGCCGCGAATGGGGGGTACGGATCATGACCGAGCTGTCGATCGCGGTGCTGTTGCCCGATGTGCTGGGCACTTATGGGGACGTCGGTAACGCCACGATTCTTGCGCAGCGTGCTCGTTGGCGTGGCATTCCGGCTCGGATTCAGCTGGTCACGGCCCAGAATCCGCCGCCCACTTCCTGCGACATCTATTTGCTCGGCGGCGGGGAGGACACGGCGCAGTTGTTCGCCGCCGACTGGCTTGGTCGTAATCGGCCGCTGATCACCGCGTTGGGTACCAGTGCGATCACGTTGGCCGTCTGTGCCGGTTTGCAGATCCTCGGTCGGTCGATGGCCGATCAGCAGGGGCGGGTCAGTGCCGGCCTTGGGCTGCTTGATCTTGTGACGGCGCCGTTGCCTTCTCGGGCCGTTGGCGAGGTCGTTTCTACCTGCACTGTTCCTGGGGTTGATCTGCTGACCGGGTTCGAGAATCACATGGGACGTACGACGCTGGGGCCTGGTACGTATCCGCTCGGGCAGGTGCGGACCGGTACCGGTAACGGGTCTTCTGATTCGGCCGGGGTTGCCGGTGAAGGGGCTCTTACGGATCGGATCATCGGTACTTATATGCACGGGCCAGCGTTGGCTCGTAATCCTTCGCTTGCCGATTACATTCTGCATCGGGCTACCGGACTGCCACTTGCTCCTTTGGAGTTGCCCGATCAAGCCGCGGTTCGGCAGCGGTATATCGCGCATCGGTAGCCATCGACTTCACGTCAGCCCTGCAACATCGGGCTGACCGGGGGCCGACTACGATGCGTGAATGGCAGGCGATATCGGGGCCGAGATCGGCACCAGGGTGGTCCAGGCGTTGCGTACGGCGCTGGACGTCGAGGTGTCCATCGCCGACACCCTGATCCGCCCGTCGACCCGCCCCGGCGTTGACTACCAGTGCAACGTGGCGATGAGCCTGGCCAAGACGGTCGGTCGGGCGCCCAGGGACGTGGCCGACGCGATCGTGGCGGCGCTGGACGCTGGCGATCTCCTTGAGCCGCCCGAGGTCAGCGGCCCTGGCTTCATCAACTTCGTGGTGCGCAACGAATGGCTGAGCGCGGCCGTCCTGGCACTCGTCGGTGACGAACGGCTCGGTGTGCCGACCGTGGCCCGGCCGCGCCGGTTCGCGCTGGACTACTCCAGCCCCAACGTGGCCAAGGAGATGCACGTCGGGCATCTGCGCTCGACGATCATCGGGGACGCGCTGCTACGCCTGCTGCGGTTCGCCGGCCACGAGGTCACCCCGCACAACCACCTCGGCGACTGGGGCACCCCGTTCGGGATGCTCATCGAGCACCTGATCGACACCGACGGTGACGCCGGGACGCACACGATCAACGATCTGAACGGCTTCTACCAGGAGGCACGCAAGAAGTTCGACAGCGATCCGGAGTTCGCCACCCGCGCCCGGCTACGGGTGGTGCGGCTGCAGAGCGGCGACGAACGCACCCTGGCGCTGTGGCGGAAGCTGGTCGACGAGTCGACCCGGCACTTCGAAGAGATCTACCACCTGCTCGGCGTGCAACTGACGCCTGCGGACATCTACGGCGAGAGCTTCTACAACCCGATGCTGGCCGACACCATCGACGACCTGGAGCGCAAGGGCCTGACCCGGATCAGCGACGGCGCGGTGTGCCTGTTCCCGCCCGGGTTCACCAATCGGGAAGGTGAGCCGCTGCCGCTGATCCTGCGCAAGAGCGACGGCGGCTACGGCTACCACGTGACCGACCTGGCGACGGTGCGCTACTGGATCGGCGAACGCGGCGCGACCGACATGCTGTACGTGGTCGGTACGCCGCAGGCGCAGCATTTCCAGATGGTGTTCGCCGCCTGCCGGCAGGCCGGTTACCTTGGCGAGGAGAACCAGGCCGTACACATCGGTTTCGGCTCCATCCTCGGCGAGGACGGCAAGACCATCCGCACCCGCGCCGGCGACTCGATCAAGCTGGTCGAACTGCTGGCCGAGGCGGTCGGCCACGCGGCGGACGTCATCGCGGGCCGCTCAGCACTCGACGCGGCAACGCAGGCCGACCTCGCGAAGGCGGTCGGGATCGGCGCGGTCAAGTACGCCGACCTGTCCAGCGACCGGGAGAAGGACTACATCTTCACGTGGCAGAGGATGCTGGCCACGGACGGCAACACGTCGGTCTACCTTCAGTACGCCAACGCCCGCGTCCAGTCCATCCTGCGCAAGGCCCCGCAGACGTCAGGCACCGAAGTGCTACTGACCGAGCCGGCCGAACGCGCGCTGGCGCTGAAACTGCGGCAACTGCCGGCGGCCGTCGACGCCGCGGTCCAGACGTACGCGCCGCACAAGCTGTGCAACTACCTGTACGAGACCGCGGCCGTCTTCACCACGTTCTACGAGCAGTGCCCCATTCTGGCCGGCAACGTGCCCGAGCCGGTACGCGACTCGCGGCTGGTGTTGGCGCGGCTCACCTCGGACGTGCTCGTGCTGGGCCTGTCGCTGATCGGTATCGAGGCCCCGCAACGAATGTGAGGCCTCAGGCGACGGCCATGCCGCGTTCGTCGCGGCCCGCCACCTCCGGCCACCCGGCCTTGCGGAACCGGTTGAGCACGGCCCCCGCCTCGGCGATGATCGCGTCGGCCTGCCAGGCCAGCACTTCGGCGTCCTTGGCATAACGCTTCGGGTCGTCGACACCGGCGAGTTCCAGCGTGCCAATGGCATCGGTGAGCCGCTTGCTCAGCCACGCCAGCGGGTCGCTGCGCAGCCCGTCGTCGAACACCCGCTCGCGGGCTTCACCATCGGGCATGTCCGGATGCCAATGCATCCGATCCTGCGCGCCGGGCGCTGACTCCAGCAGATCGAACCGGCAGACCGCCCGCCCGACGGACAACCCACGCGACGCGTAGATCGTCCCGGGAAAGTCGTCGGCCTGGGCGAACCGTATCTCCAACCGA
>WNGR01017448.1_pt1 | contig 10634 bp, 10 predicted proteins | sample 5407581 | NCBI WGS metagenome assembly WNGR01 (sample SAMN13153383, study PRJNA577476) | soil metagenome | isolation source: 80 cm soil or saprolite under Garry oak tree replicate 2 | place: USA:California | collected 2016-06-15 | reverse complement strand
CTGTAACCCGTAACGATGTCTCGCATAGCTTGCTTGATTGCTTGTCTTGCTGATGGGCTCTGAGCCCGAAGGGTGGCGGCAGCGCGCACAGTCCCCCTCGCGATGACTTCGAAGACCTCGTCAGGATCCGTCACGCGCCAGACCTGCGAAACCTCACGACAGGAAGGCGAGACAAAGCCGGCGTTCAGCAGCGCGCGGGTGCTCTGCTCGGGATCGCTGAACAGGAAGAAGTTCGGACCGACCGGAAGACCGATGTCCATCGTCCCGTAAGCGCGAACGGCTGCATATAGCATCCCGATGACAACTGCCCGTTCAGGCGGGGGCCACACCGTGAATGCGACTCTGCTCCCATGCCGCAGCACCCTGAACGCCTCGCGCAGCGCGCGGTCCGGGTTGGGAAGGTGACACATGCCAAACCCGCTGACGACGGCATCGAAGGAATCTGAATCGAACGGGAGCGCTTCGGCGTCAGCATGCTCGAACTGAACGTCGGGATGGTACTCGCGCGCCAACTGCACCTGTGCCGCCGAAAAGTCGATCCCGACCGCTTCAGCCCCGCGCCGAACAGCGGCGGCGGAGATGTACCCAGCGCCCGCCGCGACGTCCAATACGCGCGATCCATCGCGGACACTGGCGGCATCTAGCAACGCGCCGACGGACTGCGTCGTCACTCTCGAGATGTGCTCGTCATAACTGGCAACGACCCCGGAGTCCTCCCAGCCAGCTTGCTCGAATTCTCGGAACGAGCCAGCGGGGTTGTCTCCGAGATGCTGTTGCGACGGCTCGCCGTGTGCTGAGGCCATCATGCGCTCCGCGGTGTTACTGCCCTGCTGCTGCGGGCCGGAGCGGATGCCCTAGTGGAGTGACAGCAGCCGATCTTCGCCTGATGGGTTGATCCCTTCGAGGGAGAAAGAACCGATTACCGGGGCGGTTACGGAACGGCGAAGGCTCGAGAGAGCGGCCGCAGCGTGTCTAGCTCCACCATCTGCAGAGAGCTTGCACACTCGCTTCTGAAGTCCGGGGACGGCGAGACCCGAGCACCGATGGCTGCCGTGGCTGATCGTGCAATACCCGCTCTGAGGCTCTGGAGTTGATCCGGTTTCGTGGACGCGGTCTTGCCGTCCAGTTATACATCCGTAAGAACGGGAGGAGCCATGAGGAAGAAGCTCTCGGCCATCGGAAACAGCCTCGGCATCGTCATCGAGAAACCGATCCTCGAGCTCCTCGACATCGATCGCGAGACCGAGCTCGACATGCGTACTGACGGGGAGCGGCTCATCATCGAGCCGGTCCGCGGTGCTCGACGCGCGAAGGTGAAGGCAGCCGTGCAGCGCGCCATGGCGGCACACGATGCGACGCTCCGGAAGCTCGCGAAGTGAACGATCCGGTGTTCCTCGAGCTCGCGGACGTGCTCCTCATCCACGAGGAGCAGCTTCCGCGTTACGGCGGCTCGCCCGGCGTGCGGGACGCGGGCCTCCTCGAGTCGGCCGTGGCGATGCCACGCGCGACGGCGGGCGGCGAGTTCGTGCACGAGGGGCTCTTCGCGATGGCGGCTGCCTACGCCTTCCACATCGCGCAGAACCAGCCCTTCGTCGACGGCAACAAGCGCACAGGACTCCTCGCCGCCATCGTGTTCCTCGACCTGAACGGCATCACGATCGTCGATCCGGAGGGCAAGCTCTACGACGCGATGATCGGGATCGCGGAGCGGCGCCTCGATAAGGCAGGACTCGCGGCGCTTCTCCAGGAGCTCACGTCTACGACCGCGGCGCCGTAGCCGCCCCGCGGCGATCATGAGCGCCTTGGTACACTTGGTACACCTGAGCGGTCGTAACCGGATGTGTGAGGGCACGAACCGGGCGCATCCGCCGTCTAAGTTGGCGCGTCATCGTCCGTTTCCGTCCGGTCAGGGTCGAATACGTCCGATTGCTGCCCAGGTTCCTGAGGGTTCGATTCCCGGCGCCTCCACTTTTCGCTGCCGATCCGGCAGCTTGTCTCACTTTTGGACCCGGGTGCGGGTCGGTTTTCCCGCCAACATGTCAGTCATCAGGGCGTGGTGGCTCCTCCGCCTCCGCACGGGGTCCCCGGCCCCGTCGTGAACCACCGTTCGGCCGACCAGGTGACGCTGATCGGCGTCGACCGCGCGCGCGCGGCGGGAAACCACGCCGCGATGCCATCGGGGCTTGCGGCCGCGTCGGTGTTCGCGAGCGGCGCGTAGCGCCGGACCGACCACCAGCCCGGCGCCGACCCGGGAAGCTCGATCCCCATCCAGGCGAGATCGCGGAGGATCAACTCCGGAGTGGCCGTGATCACGCCGACCGAGCTGCACGGCGTGGATACGGTCACGTAGTACACGCCTCCCGGCGTGCCGCTCCAGCGAAGCGGTGTGGCGCCGTCGAAGTCGACGGCCCCGTCTACAGGCGCGGTGAGCACCGGTGGCGGCGGCAATTCCAGTGCGACGCCGCTCACGTCGGGGGCCAATCCGCCCACTGTGGCCCAGCCGACCCCACCCTCGCTCGCCTCGACTGCGTAGGTCGCGCCCGGGAGGCGCGGCACCGGTAGCGACAATTCGCCGATGGCACCGTTCAGCCGGTTCACGCTCATCGTTCCGCCGTCGGCGAAGGAGGCGCTCACGTCCACGGCGACCGGTCCACCGGAAGCGCTCCCAACCGTGGCGGCGATAGCTCCCGCCGCGACAGGAGCGAGCGCGAGGTCCACCGTTTGGAGCGCCTCGCCATCCCGCACCGTCACGTCGCACTCAGTATAGGCGAAAGATTGGAATGGCCAATCCAGCGTGAATGCTCCCTGAAGCGCGCGGAGCTTGCCGGTCGTCTGGCCCGGACCGCCGCTCCACCGGATGGGGTTGACCTCGTACACGACATCGCCGGCGTTCGCGCCATCCCAGCCGGTCGCCTCGGCGGAGACGAACAGGACGCCGGTCGCACCAAGGTTGAGGTTCGCGCCGAGGTCAGGCCCGCCCGAGAGCGCGCCCGAGATCGACGCCTGGCGCGCCGGCGCGTCGGTCGTTGCGAGTCCGAGAGCGGGCACGGTGAGGGTGGGGTCGCGGCGCGTGAGGCCACGGAACACGACCGCCGTCGCGAAGTCCAGCACGGCAGCGTCGTACGGCGGCGCTACGCCGTCGATCCGAAAGCTCCCGTCAGCCGCAGTGGTCGCGCGCCGCGAGCCGATCCGGACCTCCACGCCGGCCCGTGGCCGGAGAGCGGAATCGACCACGCGACCCGCCACCTGAGGTCCAGGTGCAGGCGCCGCGCAGGCCGTGAGAACGAGCAGCGCCACCGAGAGCGCGCGCGATGGTTGGAGCGTCATGACCCCTCCGCCCACAAGCTCCTGTACACATCACTTTTCGTCAATGAGCAAGGTCAACACGTGGTCTCGAGACGGACACACCCTCACCTGTGGTTGGCGCTTGGGCCTCGCCCGCACGGTCGTGCCTGCCGCGAGGGAGAACATGTGGGCGTGCCCCACGCGCACCTCGCCGAGGCGCGGCAGCTCGTGTCGCTCGCAGTCGAACAGCTCCAGGCGGATCCGAGCACGTCCCTGTGCCTGGGCTCCGAAGGCTATGCGGAGTGCGAGGCCGCGCGCGCCAGCCTCGGGGCCCCGTGATCGTCACGGGAACTGCATCTCGCGCCGCGCATTTCACCCGTTGAAATGGCGCGCGCTATCCCGCCGGCGCTCCGGCGTACGGCGCACGCATGCGCGAGTCCGTTCCGCTGGCGGCTCTTGGTACACTTGGTCCACTTGAGCGGTCGTAAACAGGCGAATGACGGCACTACACGGATGCATTCGCCGTCTAAGTGCCCGGGTCCTCATCCGTTTGGTCCGTTCAGGGGCGGATACGTCCGTTTGCTTCCCCGGTTCCTGAGGGTTCGATTCCCGGCGCCTCCACTTCATAAGCTCCCGTTTATCGGGAGCTTTTCTTTTTCGGCCAGCACGAGCCAGTAAGAACGCGCTCGGCGTCCGCACTGATGGTGTCAGCCTCAGGTGCGACGTTCACCGCATGCCAAGGCGACCCACCCATATCGTGTTCGGCGGTCTGGCCGGCGTCATCGCGGCCAGCGCCGTCGGACCAAATGAGGCTTCGCCGTTCAGCCTGATCGAGGCGGCCGCGGGGCTCGTGGGCGGCTGCATCGGCGGCGCTGCACCCGACCTGATCGAACCCGCCACAACTCCGCTTCACCGCGGCGTGTTTCACAGCGCTGCGCTCGGTGGCGGGGCGCTCGCGGCTGCCGCGAAGTACGGGAAGGAGCTCGAGCATGATCTCCGGCGCGGCCTCGCGGCTCTGCACGCGGAAGCGCAGGCCGAAACCGACCCGACTCGTCGCGCGCTGAAGTGGCTCCTCGTCATCCTTGCTCATGCCGCGACGGGATTCGCCGTAGGGATCGGCGCTGGGTATCTGTCGCACCTCGCCCTCGACGCCGTGGCTAGCCCCTCATCGCTGCCGGTCGTTTGCAAGGGTCTCTAATCGCAGGAGCACCCGCGGGACAGAAACGCGCCAAGAGATGTCGGACAGCGGGTGCACCATCCACCCGCCGCCCATCCCGGGCGGAGCGGGGGATTCAAGATGAACGTCATCGCCGCCTTCTACCTGCACGGTGCGAAGTTCCCAAGACGACTACCAGAAGGCCTATGCCGTCCTGCAGGCGCTGGGGCTGGGTCATCAGATCCAGACGGCCAGTGGGCCAAGAGATCTTCCGGCTGGACATTAGCGCGCGAGCGCACCTGCAATTATCGATGACCCTTGTTCTCGCCCTCGCTAATTCACGTTATGCAGTCCAATTGAGCGATCGACGTCTCTCGTGGGGAGGCACGCCAGTAACGGAGCAAGCGAACAAGGCCACGATCGTCGTATGCGCGAATGCACGCCTTGCGCTTGGGATGGCGGGGATCGCGCACGTCGGCGCCTTCAACACTGATGACTGGATCATCAATACACTATCCGATTACACCGGCTCTCGTTTTGACGGTGGAAGTATCTTCCAGTGGTTTTCTGAGCGCGTAACGGAAGAGTTTGCGCGCAACCCCGATCTACTGAGCCTTACTCCCTCCCAGAGAAGACTTTCCGTGATGTTGACGGGATACCTAGGCGCGGGGTCATCCGCACTCTTGGCGAACGCCCTGGTTACAAACTACCAGGACGCGGAGACGTTGCGAGATTCCGCGGATGCATGGGACAAGTTCAGGACGTATTTTTCGGTTCAGAAGGAGGGCTCAGCGAACCCCACGCTTATTCAACGAATTGGGGCATGGCAAGCAATGAAGGACGAAGATGAGCTACCGCTACGTGCCTTGCTAGAGGCGGATCCCCCGCCCCCGACATTGGTAGGCGCAGGGGTGGGCTACATCAGATCCATTGCTGACCGTCCGGCGGCCGGCGGCACCATCGGGAAGAGCGTGTCTTCGATCGTGATCTCACGGGACGGCGCACAGCCGATAGCCGAAATGCACTACCACGAAGGTGTCGATGCGATCACCAGCGTGAACTACGTCTTGCTCCTGCCGGACCAGAGGTTCGCCGCCAAACAGATGGAGATCCGGCGCGTTGATGCGAAGGTCGGGGAGAAGTCTTTCATTCCGAAAGTCGGGCGCAACAAGCCGTGCCCGTGCGGCACTGGCAAGAAGTACAAGAAGTGCCACGGGGACCCGACTCGCCAGTAGATGTACTGGCCGAGGGCGCTGGCCACTGGCGTCGGCCGGCGCAGCGGTCGCGGAACCTCCCCGAATCAGGGGCATGACGCCCGCCCGACGCCGCATCTAGCCGGGTTCGATTCCCGGCGCCTCCACTCAAACATTCGACATCACGCCGGTTTCGGCGCACCGCGGCTTGGTACACTCACCCGGCGCCGGAAGTTCGCACTGGCCACGTGCAAATGCGGCGCCGGTGGGACCGGCGCCGCACTCTCCGCGGTTCACGCCGCCTTCTTGATGCGCTCGCAGACCGCGCGCGTCACATCCGCTGTCTTCGCGGTCCCGCCGAGGTCCGGCGTCACGAGCCCGCTCGCGGTGACTGCCTCGGTCGCGGCCATGAGCTGCGCCGCGGCGGCGGCCTCGCCGAGGTGCTCGAGCATGAGTGCCGCCGTCCAGAACGTCGCGACGGGGTTGGCGACGCCCTTCCCAGCGATGTCGAACGCGGAGCCGTGAATGGGCTCGAACATCGACGGGAACTGCCGCTCGGGGTTCAGGTTCGCGGTGGGCGCGATGCCGAGGCTGCCGGAGAGGGCGGCCGCCAGGTCGGACAGGATGTCCGCGTGCAGGTTCGTCGCGACGAGCACGTCGAGGCTCTCCGGCTTCAACACCATCCGCGTCGTGGCGGCATCGACGAGCTCCCGGTCGATCCGGACGTCGGGGTAGTCCTTCGCGACCTCGAAGAAGATCTCGTCCCACATCACCATGCCGAACCGCTGCGCGTTCGACTTCGTGACGAGCGTGAGGTGCTTCCGCGGCCGCTTCCGCGCGAGCTCGAACGCGAAGCGGTGGATCCGCTCGACTCCCTTTCGCGTGAACACCGCGGTCTCGGTGCCGACCTCGATCGGCAGCCCGCGGTGCGCTCGGCCACCGTGGCCGGCGTACTCGCCCTCCGAGTTCTCGCGGATGATGACCCAGTCGATCTCGTTGCCGCGCCCCAGCGGGCTCTTCACGCCCGGCAGCACGCGCGCGGGCCGCACGTTCGCGTACTGATCGAAACCCTGCGCGATCGGAAGGCGGAGCCCCCAGAGTGAGACGTGGTCCGGCACGCGCCGATCACCGACCGCACCGAAGAAGATCGCGTCGAACGCCTTCAGGCGCTCGAGCCCGCCCTCCGGGATGTAGTGGCCGTGCTCGAGGTAGTAGTCCGAGCCCCACGGGAACTCCTCGACGGCGACCCGGAAACCGCCGTCGTGCGCCGCCACGGCCCGGAGGACTTCCAGCCCGGCTGCGATGACCTCCGTTCCAATCCCGTCCGCCGGAATGGCTGCAATCTTGTATTCACGCATGGCTATTTCTCCGTGCGCCCCGAGGGGACGCGTTGACGGCCTCTACTTGATGAACCGGGCTCGTACGCCGATGAAGCGCGCCATGACACTCGTCATGGTGCGGCCGGCTGCTCCTTCGTCATCTCGCCTCCGTGCTGGTCAGCCATGGGAGTGGTTCCGCGACTGGACTGCAGCCACGACTGGACGCTTTCCGCGCTGCGCGACGCTTTCCGCGCTGCGCGAGCACGAGCGTCACCGCCGCCGAGACGATCAGGAATCCGGCGACGAGGTAGAGCCCGCCCCTGAAACTCCCGGTCGTCTGCTTGATCCAGCCGATCATCGACGGCCCCACGAAGCCACCGAGGTTGCCGATCGAGTTGATGGTCGCGATGCCTGCCGCGGCAGCGGGCCCCGACAGGAAGAGCGTCGGCATCGACCAGAGCGGCGGTTTCGCCGAGCTGATGCCGATGTTCACCAGCGTGAGCGCCAGGATGACGCTCGCGAGGGCGGCGCCGGTTGCGCCCGCCATGACGAGCCCGCCGGAGGCGACCAGGCACGGGAGCACCACGTGCCACGACCGCTCGCCGCTGCGGTCGGAGTGGCGGGCCCAGATCACCATCGCGAGGACGGACACGGTCGGAGGGATGGCGTTCAGGAAGCCGACGGTCATCGAGCTCACGCCGAGTTGCTTGATGATCTGGGGCGACCAGATGCCGAGCGTGTAGAGCCCTGCGGACGTCCCGAAGTAGACGAGCGAGAGCGCCAGCACGCGCGGATCGAGGAGCCCACGCCACGGGGAATGGCTCGCGTGACCGGAGCGGGTCGCGATCTCGGCGTCCATCGCTCGCACGAGCCACGTGCGCTCGTCCTCAGGCAGCCAGCGCGCGAGCGCCGGACGATCCGTCATGTAGAAGAGGACGACGACGCCCAGGACGAACGCGGGGATCGCCTCGAGGAGGAACAGCCACTGCCAGCCCTTGAAGCCGAGCACACCGTTCATCTCGAGGAGTGACGCCGAGACCGGCGAGCCGAGGGCGGTGGACACCGGCGCGGCCGCCATGAACAGCGCGGTGACACCGGCGCGATGGCGAGCCGGGAACCAGTAGCTCAGGTACAGGATGATCCCCGGGAAGAAGCCGGCTTCGGCGGCGCCGAGCAGGAACCGCAGGACGTAGAAGCTGATCGGTCCCCTGACGAGCGACATGCCCGCGGAGATGAGGCCCCACGTGATCATCACGCGGGCGATCCATAGCCGCGCGCCGACCTTCTCCAGGATGAGGTTCGACGGGACCTCGAACAGGAAGTAGCCGAGGAAGAAGATCCCTGCGCCAAACCCGTAGGCCGACGCCGAGAGCCCGATGTCCTTGTTCATCGTCAGCGCCGCGAAGCCGATGTTCACTCGGTCGATGAAGGCGATGAAGTACAGCAGCATGATGAACGGCACGATGCGCCATGTGATCCGGCGCAGCGTTCGCTGCTCGACCGATGCCGTCATGAGCGGGCCTCCTCGGCGCGTCCGCGACTCGCAACGCGGAAGCGTGTGGGGTGTGGTGGGGAACCCTACGCAATCCGAGGTGGCGCCCGCGAGCGCTTCGGATTATTCAAATTGTGGATATAATCCGACTTTCCGGGAGGCCCCGTGGAGCTGCACCAGCTCAGGTGCTTCGTCGCCGTCGCGGAGGAGCTGCACTTCGGGCGGGCGGCCCGGAAGCTGGCGATGATGCCATCTGCGCTCGGGCGGCATGTACGCCTCCTCGAGGAGGACCTCGGGACGAGGTTGCTCGAGCGCACCACCCGGCACGTCGCCCTGACCGAGCGTGGCGCCGCGTTCCTGCACGATGCGCTCGCGCTCCTCGCGCAGGCCGATCGCATCGCGTCTCGTACCCGCGCGGAGTCTCGCGGCACGGCATCGGCGATCCGGGTGGGCGCCATCGATAGCGCCTCGGCAGGCCTCATCCCCCTTCTCCTCCACGACTTCCGGGCCCGGTGCCCGCACGTGGTGGTCCACCTGCTCGAGGACAAGACGATTCGCCTCCTCCCGCGGCTCGCGTCGGGCCATCTTGACCTCGCGATTGTCCGCCCTCCGGAGACCCGGAACCCGTCGATCGAGTTCCTTTTGCTGTTCAACGAGACCGCGGTCGTTGCGCTCCCCGCGCGTCACCCGCTCGCGCGACGTAGCCGCGTGACGCTGAAGGACCTCGCCGACGAGCCGCTCATCGTTCCCGAGCGCCGATCGCGGCCGCACAGCCACGACCTCACGATGAAGCTGTTCGAGGAGGCGGGCCTCACCGCGCACGTGGCGCAGATCGCCGAGGAGAAGCACACGATCGTGAACTTGGTCGCGGCGCGGCTCGGCGCCGCGATCGTGCCGCGGTGGACGTCGCGCATGACGACGAAGGGCGTCCGGTTTGTTCCGCTGAAGGTGACCACGCCCGGAGGGTTGTCCCGGCTGCCGCTCGCCGCCGCGTGGATGAAGGACGTCCGAGACCCGATCCGCGACGAGATGCTCGCGACGCTCCGCGAGCACCTCGGGACTTACGCGAAGCAGGCGTGACTATTCCACCCGGCGCCAGTGCCGCAAGGCCGCGAAATCCCTAGGTGCGACCTACTAGCGAACCGAGGCGATCAGCGGCGCGCCGTCCCAGCCTGCTCCGCGGCATCAGCGAGTTGCTCGATCCACTCCTCAACCTCCGGCCAGCCCCTCCCAAGCGCATCGTTGTGCCCAGCGCCCTTGACCAGCAGGAGCCGTCGGGGCCCCGCGAGCGCCGCGTAGACGCGCTCGGAGTGCACGGGCCTCGTCTCGTGGTCGTCCGCGCCGTGTACGAGTAGCACCGGAACCTGGATGCGGCTTGCCGCCTTCACGGGGCTCACGTCGGCCACGCGGAAGTGCGCCTCCTGCTCCGCGAGCGCGAACGCCTGGCGCACCTGACCACCGCTCGCGATGAACGGGGCCCGGTCGCGCGCGATGGACTCGAGGTCCGAGAAGGTCGCGACCGCCACGACGCCGACCACCCGCGGATCGTCGGGCGCCTCCTGGAGCGCGACCGCGCCGCCCAGGGACACGCCCAGCAGGATCGCTCGACGGACGCCGAGCGCGTCGAGCGCCCGCTGGAGGTCGTGGCGCTCGTAGTAACCATAGGTGCAGGCGTCCGCGCCCGAGCTTCCATGGGCCCGGCTGTCGTAGGCGAGGACATCGAGGCCCCGGCGAACGAGCTGCTCCGCGATCCACACGCCGGATGCGCGGTTGTCTCCCGAGCCGTGCAGGTAGACGACGGTGACGCTTCCTACTCGGGCAGCCGGCCTTTCATTTCACACACGGGCGTCCCTCACGGCCCACATCAGGCTCGATGCTCCGACTCTTCTCCACCCGCCCCCCGCCGAATTGCGCACAGCGCTGAGTTGATCGCCGGTTCTGGTCGAGATTCACGGGCCCTGGGCATTCGTTGACTCCCACTCCGGCGTGACGGAAGGTGATGCGACCCAACTGGGGGAGGCGTTCATGGGGCCGACTGACAGTGCAGGTGGACCTCCGTCCAGCCAGGAACCGGCACCGAAGAGGCCGCCCCGGATCTTCGAGGTCGCCGCTCGGCTGCTCCGAGCAATCCCCCCGCTCCTCCGCGCGACGTTCGGCTCGTTGAGCTGGGTGCCACCGGGCTGGCTCGC
>WNGR01015988.1_pt1 | contig 10637 bp, 13 predicted proteins | sample 5407581 | NCBI WGS metagenome assembly WNGR01 (sample SAMN13153383, study PRJNA577476) | soil metagenome | isolation source: 80 cm soil or saprolite under Garry oak tree replicate 2 | place: USA:California | collected 2016-06-15 | reverse complement strand
AGCCAATCGCAAGACCTTCCGCGCGATACATCACGAGATCAGGGCAGCCCAGGTGCAGGTTGGGACATCCCTCCAGCCCCCCAACACTCGTGAATACGGAGGGCGGTATTGGCGAGAAGCCGGGTGTCGTTGATGGGCACATAGCTTTCCGGGGCTGTCTCTGTCTGACGATCAGTTTTGATCACAATATGATCGATGGCGCTCCGGCAGCACGCTTCACCAGGCAGTTGAAAGACCTGTTCGAGCGTGGGTATGGTCTCGACGACTCCACGATTGCGTCGGAGCAGGCCGTAGCTGCAGGGACAGCAAAGAAGCGCGAAAGTGGTCCGCATCGTAAGGAGGAACGATGAACGCGAGTTCAGCGAACTGGTTGCCAGTCGTGACGCAGGCTCGCGGCGCTCATCTCGGCGCTTGGGCATGAAACCCTCTGCTCAGGCTTCAAATTGAGTCAGAAATCATCGCTCTCATTCTGTATTCACGTCAGAAGCAGCGACAGGAATTGAGCAAAACGCGATTACAATCCTGACAAAGCACAGGTCGATCCCGGATCAACATTACGGGAAGGCCCTCAGTTTCCAATCAAGAGGTCTACGAAAATGGATACGCAGCGAAACGAACGAAGCGAAGCGCTTCAAACACACATTTTGCAATGTCTGACCACCGAACATTTCGTCTTGCAGACGGGGCGATCAATCACGGTCGCAGATGCGAGCGGTCGGTCAAGTCTCTTCCTCAGCACGATCTCAAGCACCCTGATTGCCCTCGCGTTCATCGGGCAAATCTCCCGCCTGGGCACAGCCTTCTTCATCTTTGCCTTTGTGCTGTTCCCCTCGCTCTTTTTTCTCGGACTGGTGACCTTTGAGCGCGTCTTGCAGTCGGCCATCGAGGATACCGTTTGCATGCGAGGAATGAATAGGATTCGACACTTCTATGTCGAGCTTGCGCCGCAGGTCAAAGACTATTTTATTCTTTCCATCCATGACGACGAGGCTGGGGCGCACGGCAATATGAGCATGCAGATGTCGTGGTGGCAACTCTTCCTCACCACGGCTGGCATGATCGCGGTCATCGACAGTATCCTTGCCGGTGCCTTCGCAGGGCTGCTGATCTATCAGCTCTTCGCCTCGCCACTCCTGCCCTGTCTGAGCGCCGCCATCGTGATCTTCCTGGTGGTAATCGTCGCTTACCAGCGTTATCAATTGGTGTGTTGGCGACACGCAAACCGGCACCTGAAAGTACTCTTTCCCAGCGATGCCGAGCGGCAGTAGCCATGGACCGCTCTCAGGACCTGTGGCTACCAAGATGTACACGACACCCTTAGTTGAGCAAGAAGAGACAGAACATGAGGGGCAGCCATCCCTTCCCCCGCCTGTCTTTTTTCATTGTCTTTCTGGCTCGTTCCTTTCAGATGTGCCTCAGTCTTTTGCTCATGCAAGCGCCTTATCACCAGAGTATCTCGCTGGTGGAACCAGCGCTCCTAGTCATCTAAGCCGCCTGGCGAATATTCAGTGATCGTACGAAACCGTGATGGCTTTGTGATAGTAAATTCTGCGAATGTGACCTCTCTGTGAGGCCCAGTCAGTACACTGTGTACTGCATGAAGAATCTCTGCGGTGAGGGGGTATTTGACCGTCAACAATCTGGATGTCACCGCGAAAGGAGCAACATACACAGGGGAGACGAGGGGAGAAAAGATCGAGCAGTGATGAACAAGCAAAACGATGCTTACCAGGTGGTCCCGTATCCGAAGATCCGGCGCTTGCTCGCGGTCATTGAGCTTGCCCCGGTTTGGTGACTCTTCCGCATTTGTCGTGCTCAGCAATAAAGAGAAAGTGGCGAGAGCTGGCCTGCTAAGACAGGCGCACCTATTCAATGTGCGAGGGATGATTTTGGGGGGGAAACACCGCAACGCCTGGATTTTCCCGGCATCATCACGCTGTACGCTGTACTCCCCGTAAAACAAAATTCGGGGCTGTGGCCCCAACTAGCCAACAGGACATCATACAATGGTAACAACTCAATGGCAACGACCCATACAGAAAGGCAACATCGGTAATGAGCAGCAAACGCGCAAAAACAGAGCGCGACGAGCGACTCGCGCTGGTCATTGAAGGCACAACCGATGGCATCTGGGACTGGAATCTGAAAACGAATGCGGTCTATTTTTCGCAGCGCTGGAAAGCGCAGCTTGGTTACGAAGATCGCGAGCTTACGAATTGCTTTGAAGAGTGGGAGCGCTTGATTCACCCGGACGATCTCGCGCGCGCGCGCACAGCATTGCAGTCCTACTTGAATGGGCAGAGCCAAATGTATCGATTGGAGCACCGCCTGCGGCATAAGGATGGCTCGTATTGTTGGATACTGGCGCGCGGTACTGCGCTCCGCCACGCCGATGGCAAACCGTATCGCATGGTCGGGTCGCACACGGATATTACGGAACGCAAGCAGGCAGAGGAAGCGCTTCGCCAATCCGAGAACCGATTTTCATTGGCCTTCCATGCCAGTCCTGTCCCGATGATTATGACAGCGCCGCTGGACGATGCACGCTATGTCGAAGTGAACGATGCGTGGCTGCGTCTCATGGGTTACATGCGCGCGGAGGTGATTGGACACACGTGGCTCGAATTGCATACCTGGGAAAAGCCAGAACAGCGCGCACTGATGATCAAGCAGTTGCAAGCAACCGGTTCAGTGCGCAACGAGGAATATCTCACCCGAACCAAGTCAGGTGAGCTGCGAACCATCCTGCTGTCGGCGGAAGTGCTCGAATTGCACGACCAGCCTTACCTTCTGTACTTCATCTATGACATCACCGAGCGCAAGCGCGCAGAAGATACGCTGCGCGCCAGAGAGACTCAGCTCTCACTTATTCATGACAACGTCTACGATGTCATATTTGCTATTGCCGTAGAGCCTAACGATCAGTTCCGATTCACAGGGGTCAACCGGAGATTCTTGGAAATTGAAGACCAGGTGGTCGGCAAACTCGTGCAAGAGGTTATTCCTGAACCGGCACATGCTCTCGTTCTCGAGAAATACCACGAAGCCATGCGAAGCAGGCAGCCAGCACACTGGGAAGAAGTTTCCGTCTATCCGGCTGGCACAAAAGTGGGAGCAGTTACCGTTGCCCCGATTTTCGACGCGAGTGGAAACTGTACGCAACTGATAGGGACGGTACGCGACATCACTGAGCTCAAAAAGAATCAGCAACTGCTGGAGAGGCGAGTGGCGGAACGGACGCACGAACTGGCGGCGCTCAACGAGATTGCGGCAATCGTCAGCCGCTCGCTCGATCTGAAAGAAATCTTGAAAGCGGCGCTGAGCAAGACGATGGAAATGATGAGGATGGAGGTGGGCGCAGCCTACGGCATCCAGGATGGCGTCGGACCGGTTGAAGTGCAGTTCATAGGCCACGCAGCGCCGCAGGGCCTGTCGGCCTATACTCCCCAACTTGGCGCCGACTTCCTACGAGTGCCCGCACTGCCGCCCCAGGTAGCGGCGGAGGCGCAACAACCGACAGTGTGGCTGGTTGCGGATCTGCCCGATCATGAGGTCAGGCAAGTCCTGGAAACGGAAGGCGTGCGCCAGATCATTCATGTTCCTCTGGTCGTGAAAGGAAAGCTCGTCGGCAGGTTCAGTCTGGGGGCCCGCCACGAGAGAACGATGAGGCCCGAGGAGCTGTTCCTCCTGGCCTCCATTGGCCAGCAGATCGCCGTGGCCGTCGAAAACGGCATTCTGTATAATCAGGCGGAACAGTCTGCTGCCATTGCGGAACGCCAGCGCCTCTCGCGCGAACTGCACGATTCTGTGACACAATCATTGTACAGCGTGACCATGTATGCTGAAGCAGCCGCGCGCCTGCTCAACACTGGTGATGCCACGACCGCCATCCAGTACCTGCGTGAATTGCGCGACACGGCTCAGGAAGCGCTGCATGAGATGCGACTCCTGATTTTTGAGCTGCGTCCCCTCGCCCTGGAGAAGATTGGACTTGTGACCGCGTTGCAGGCGCGGCTGAACTCGGTCGAGGCGCGTGGTGGAACGCACACGGAACTGCAGGTAGACGGTATTCAGGTTCCAGAGCAGTTGCCCCGCTCTGTCGAAGAGGAGCTGTACCACATCGCACAAGAGGCGCTGAACAATGTCCTCAAGCATGCGCGTGCCCGGCATACACTGGTTCATCTGCGCTTCTCAGCTGCCGAGACCCTCCTCGAGATTTGCGACGATGGCGTGGGATTCGCGCCGAGCGCGGCGGGCAGCGCGGGCGGCTTGGGATTGGCCAGTCTGACGGAGCGCGCACAGCATATTGGTGCAAGGCTGGACATTGACAGCGCGCCGGGCAGTGGGACTCAGATCAGGGTCGTCGTTCCTGCCTGCTCTGTAAAGGAAAAGTCCCCTGATGGGCCAGGGACAACAGCAGAGGCGTAGATTCGCGCTCGCGCTGGGAAAGGTGGAGACAGTATGGAGACATTACCCATCCGTGTTTTGCTGGCCGATGATCATACGATTGTGCGGAGCGGAGTGCGCGCGCTCCTCGCGACCGAACCCGATATCGAAGTTGTCAGCGAGGTTGGCAACGGCGCGGAAGCAGTTGCTCAGGCCGAAGCGCTTCGGCCCGATGTGATTTTGATGGACCTGGTGATGCCCGGGCTTGGCGGGATCGAAGCGACGCGTCAAATAACGGCCAGCCTGCCGGGCACGCGCGTTCTCGTCTTGACCAGCTTCGCCGCCGATGAGAATGTCTTCCCGGCGATTAAAGCAGGCGCACTTGGCTATCTTTTGAAAGATTCGGGCCCAGACGAATTGGTGAGAGCCATACGCCAGGTGAATCGGGGTGAGCCGTCGCTGGAGCCATCCATTGCTCGCAAAGTGCTTCTCGAACTTTCACATTCGCCGAAAGAACAACAGCCCTTGACCAAAGACCCTTTGACGGAGCGTGAGCTGGATGTACTGCGGCTCGTTGCACAAGGCAGCAGCAACAGAGACATTGCGGCAAAGCTGGTTGTGAGCGAACTGACCGTTCGCACCCACGTCAGCAACATCCTCGGCAAGCTGCAACTCGCCAGCCGCACCCAGGCTGCGCTGTACGCGCTGCAAAAGGGCATCACGTCCCTCGATGACATTCCAATGACGGGGTCGAACGACACGTGATCCACTACGTTTGTGGTAGATGATGACCCCAAAAAGTAGCAAAGGGCCACCATCGAGGCGGTCCTTTCTTATTGCGCAAGAACACAACATTCTGACGATGACAGCGGGGCAAGCGCAAGTTACCATTACAGTAAGACGTGAGACTCACGTTTCGCATGAGACGCTCCTGTCAAAGATTGGTACTCTGGTGATAGGCATGTTCGCTAGTGTCAAGATGGTCGTAGTGGATGTTTCAGATCAGCACAAGACTGGCTACAACCAGGGCTACAGTGAGATCAAACAGGCTGCGTGCTTCATGCTGATGAGTGAAGCATGTGAAATAGCCTACAGGAGTTGCAAGATCATGAGCACAAGTACGTCGATACCTGGCACGCTTTATCAGGGGATCAAAACCCTGCCAAAGGAGAAAGCTACTATGACAGATTCAAAAAATATTGCAGGATTGCTCGGTCCCACTATGATTGCGATCGGTACCTCAGAAGCGCTGACTTTTCGTATCTTTGCAACCAATATCGCCCCTCTCATTTCCCTCAACGGACTGTTGTTGTTTGTTGCTGGCCTTTCAATCGTCCGTGTTCACAATCGTTGGACGCGTGGCTGGCCCGTGATGGTAACTCTCGTGGGCTGGGGTTTCCTACTTGTCGGTCTGTTCCGGATGTTCGCTCCTGAAGTTCAGCAGGCCGGTCAAAATGCTCCCACGACCATTCTCACTGCGATCCTCGTTGGCGCGATTGGACTTTTCTTGACCTTTAAAGCCTATTTGGCCGAGAAGATAACAAAACCGCTGTTCGTTGATGAGGGCCTCTGAGTAGGAATGGAACGAAAAACAACGCGAAGGAACAGAGACACACATGACCGATCTCTCTCCAAAAGAGTGCAGTGACCGGAGAGGAGCAGGCTATAGAGTTGTCGATCATTCTTGAAGAGACAAAAAGGAGTTTATCATGAGAGCAGTACACATCATCTCATGGATAGCACGGGTGGCCTTGATGGCCACACTGGTGCTTGGATTGTTGTTCTGGATAACGGATATGAGCTTGATCAGCTTGCATATGCTGTTCGGCCTCATAGGGGTCCTTTCTCTACTGGTGCTTGGGATGGTGGCGGTCTTCACCAGAGGTCTCAGGCTGCTGGGCGTGGGAAGCATGGTGTATGCCCTCATCGTGCTTGCCTCTGGACCGACGCAGGACATGATCCTTGTGGGCAACCTGCACTGGCTGATCCAGGCGGCTCACTTGCTGATTGGGATCGGAGCGATGGCATTGGCACTGGTGATAGATAAGCGCTACCGGCACCTCAAGCTGGCGCGCCTCGAGGAAAAAAGAGAAGGCAAGCTGAAAATTGCTTAACTCTTGGCTATAGCTGATGTGCTTGAGTGGGAACACGCCGGTGCTCTCTCACACCAAGCGTTCAAGGGAGAGAAAGGAAGGAGGCTGAGATGACTCGAAGCGACTTCAAACAATGGTTGTACCGTTTCAAACAATGGCTGTACGGTGGGCAGCGACCCAACTGGATCGCGAGGATACTGAATAGAGCATGGGCTGCTGTCGTCTCCTCGGGCGTCGCGTCCAATTTATACATGACATTGGAAGTGACCGGACGAAAGTCAGGGCGGACGGTCTCGCTGCCGGTGGTGGTGGCCGTCGTTGATGGACAGCGGTACCTGGTGTCAATGCTGGGAGAGAACGTGAACTGGGTCCTCAACGTACGTGCAGCCGGGGGAAGAGCGGTGCTCCGGCGCGGCGGTCGAGAGGAGGTCCACCTCGAAGAGGTTCCCGCAGAAGAGCGCGCCCCCATTTTGAGGGCGTACCTGCAGCGTGCATCGGGTGCGCGACCCCACGTGCCCGTGAACAAGGATGCACCGATGGCGGAATTCGAAAAGGTTGCCGCGGCCTTTCCGGTCTTCCGGGTTGCTTCTCACAAGACAGTGCAGCCGACGCAGCCCTGCTGACCGGCCTCAGAAGCGATCCTTCGACTACTGGCGCTTCAGACAAATGAAAAGGAAAAACCCTTTGATAACCACCCGCATCGTCAGCAACCAGCGCATCGACGAACGAACGCCAAGGCATCGGTCTCCCTGGATCTTCTTCGCGTTGACTCTCATGCTCGCTGCGCCATTCTCGTTGATTGGAGCGGAAACTGCGCAATCGCTCCCGCAAGGATTGGGGATGAACCTCCCCATCAGCTCGCTGATGGTCGTCTCCCCGATAAGCGCGGCGATCATCCTTGTGTACCGAGAAGAGAAACGTGCTGGCGTAAAGAGGCTCTTGAAGAGCGTTTTCGATCTGAAGCGAATTACCCACGCGATCTGGTACGTGCCCATCATTCTCTTGATGCCGCTTATCACCTTGCTCTCGTATGGGATCATGCGCCTGATGGGGATACCGCTCCCCGACCTACACATTCCATGGCTGATGATTCCAATCCTTTTTGCCCTGTACTTTATCGCTGCCGTCGGTGAAGAGGCAGGCTGGATGGGATACGCCATTGACCCGTTGCAAGGTCGGTGGAATGCCTTGGGAGCGAGTATCATTTTGGGATCGGTGTGGGCGATATGGCATATCCCGGCGTTCGTTCAAGCGCACGATACGCCGACCTGGATCGCAGAGCAATGTGTGCTGCTCGTTGCAACGCGGATCCTGATGGTTTGGCTCTATAACAACGCCGGGAAAAGCATACTTGCGGCAATTATCGTTCATGACTTGATGAATGTCAGTGATGCTCTAGCTCCAAATTATAGTTCACCGTACGCCCCAGTTATTGTTGGCGGGGTCACTGCTATCCTGGCTATGATCGTCACATTCCTCTGGGGCGCAAAGACGTTGGCTCGATTTAGATACACCCGATAGAAAGGAAAAAACCGATGAACACGACATTCGACTCCCAAACGCTAGCCGATGACCTCTGCGAAGTGCATCGCATTTACGCTCGTTTTTTTGCCACTCTGGATGAAAGTCGTTGGGATAAACCGGCAAAGGGCAGCCCCAAAGAATGGACCCTGCATGAGACTGTTGCGCACCTGTGCGCCCTGAACGGAGCAGGGCTCGAGAGCATCAAGCATGGCCTGCGCGGTGAGACCTACGCCTTCATCGGTTTGGATAACCGCTACAAATTCAATGCCTACAACCGCCGGGGAATCGACGAGCGCCTGGACATACCGATGAGAGCGCTGTGCGCCGAATTATTAGACGTACTCAGTGAGGCCGCCAGCATCGCCCGTAACCTGCAGTCGGGCCAGGCTGAACTGACCGTGCAGATGCCGATCTACAACCGGCCCGTCAGGATCGCTGAGGCCCTTAGTATCATGATGATCCATGCCGGTTTATTTCACTCGGCCCAGGTGACTGAAACCGCTGGACTGCCGCCGCTGTGGATGCAGCTCTCGCCCGAGATTCGCCATCGTGTGATCGGGCGGGTGATGCGTGCCTTCAGCCTGCTTTACCGCCAGGATATTGGCGGCTCGCTGCGCGCCACGCTCGTCTTTCGCATCGATGGACCCGGTGGAGGTGAATGGCATGTGGACCTATCCCCCCAAACTGCCACTTCAGGTGAGGGCGTTGTTGAACATCCTGGGCTGGTGATCCACCTGCGCGAAACAGCAGTGTTCTGCAAGATGCTGACCTCCCGACTGAATCTCCCAATCGCGTTGATCAGCGGAAACATGAAATTGCGCGGCGACCTGAGGCTGTTCCTGCGCATGGAAACCCTGTTCAGCGTGGATGCCACGCCGCACGGCATGTCGGAGGTATCGGACCAAGGTACCCGTACTGGCGGAACTGCCGCAGATGGCATACGGCATCACAGGGCTGCGTCCTAGGAGGCAGGTGATCGGAGGTGGTTAAAGGTTCCGTTACGATGAATCCGGTGGCGCACGACGTGGGAGGCAGATACCGAAAATGATGTCGCGGCCCTTTTTCATACTACGAGTAAGCCACTTTCCGACGATGACTGTCAAGGACAAGTCCGCTAGCCTCGTACTCGTAGTCGATCATGGTCATACCAAGCGAAGGAAGGACGTGATAGAGGACAGCTATGGCTGAGGCTTTACGCATGCTCATTGTGGACGACCAACGACGCACACGCCAGAGCTTAAAGGCGCTGCTCGCGACGCAATTCCCATTGATAAGGATGCTCGAAGCCGAGAGCGGTATCGAGGCCCTGAAACGCGTGGAGGATTGGTTGCCTGATATCGTGTTAATGGACGCGCGAATGCCAGGTTTGGATGGCATCGAAGTGACTCGCGCGATTAAACGACAGACACCACACGTTAAAGTGATCGTGTTATCTATGTTCGCCGAGTATCACTCCGCCTCTCTTGAGGCGGGTGCCGATGCCTTTTTCAGAAAGGGCGAGCCTCCTGAGCGCTTGCTGGCGGCGCTCAGCGTGATAGTAGATCAACGAGGTACACAGTAACCGTGACCAAGTAGTTGTGATGATTTCGCTTCTCTGAGCGCATGACGATAGGCAGTTGAGCCAAAGCAAGATTTACCACATCCTTAACAAACAACGTTCAGTACGATTGCAAAGGCTATTCGCCCCCCAAAAGGAGCTAGTGGACAGACCTGGAAAACGTTCCTACGCAATTATGCGGCAGAGATCTGGGCCTGTGATTTTTTGCAGGTCACGGATCTCTTCTTCCAGCCGCTTTTTGCCTTTTTCCTCACTGCTCTGTTTTTGTTGAGTTAACCATCCCTGCCTTGTTCTGTCAACCTCTTCCTTTCCGTTTCTTGACCGACGCTCTAGCCGGACTCACACTGACGCGCGTCGTCGATGGCAAAGGCAGTGCCCGCGCCTTGCTGGCTCGGTTACAGCGGTGGCGAGCAGGATGGAGGTAGTTGGCCCTGTTCATCCCCTCTAGCATCACCATCCCGGTGTACCTTGTGCAAGTAGCAGGGAGGTAGCTCCCACCATGATCCTGGTAAAAATCGGTCCGGCCATCGGCGTTGGACTCCTCGCTGGCTGCTTTGGGGAGTTCGTTTGAAGTGGCTTCATGTTGCCGAAGTTGCAACAGCGCTTCAATCCACTCATGGCGGCTCTCCTCGTTGGGCTCTTCTGGGGAGGCGTCTGGCCCTGTACGCTGACTACATAGGTGATTTTGGCAAACGCCGCTGGTGGGCCACCCCACTGGTCATTTTCTCCTTTTCTTCTTCCCTAAAAGATCCTTCAGCGCTAACTGCTAAATGCCCAAGGAGCGGGCTGATAGGTTTCCTCCTTTTGCGAGAACATGGATGACCACCCCATGCAGATACTCCTCGTGTCGGTCTCCGCAGTACTGTGCGGCCTGGCGGCCCGACTCCGCCATGCGTGCTCGGCCCGCTTTTTGAGACCCAGGAGCATCTGGCGCTCCATGAGGAAGTGGGGCAGCTCGATCAACAGCACGTCGTACATAGCTGGCCAGCCCCGACCCTTGCGCCCGCGCAGGATCACCCGCGTGCTCCGGTCGTCCAGCGGCTCAACCACGAAGGCGCCCCAGCCCTCCAACACCA
>WNGR01008792.1_pt1 | contig 10637 bp, 7 predicted proteins | sample 5407581 | NCBI WGS metagenome assembly WNGR01 (sample SAMN13153383, study PRJNA577476) | soil metagenome | isolation source: 80 cm soil or saprolite under Garry oak tree replicate 2 | place: USA:California | collected 2016-06-15 | reverse complement strand
GCGGGTGGGATCAGCGGTTCGAGGATGGCCCATTCCTGCTCGGTCAGATCACTGGGGTAGCTGAGTCTATTCATTTCTCCACCTCCTCTACATTCCCCTTTTTCTTCTGCTTTATTATACCACTTTACACACAGCCTCTTAGATGCTAACATTTCTCCAATAGTATTTGTATGAAACATTGGAAACCATAAATTTCCACTTCCATCAAATGCCAAGAATAACGCCTGCCCAAATCCCGATGGAAGAGTATATGTTGCTGTCCAAGTATGTGAAGTTGGATTAAATTCTTCAATTTTTCCAGGAGCAGTTTTAGATCCGCAATCAGGATTAGGATTACAGCCAGGTACAGCTACCCACACATTGCCAGACGTATCAAAAGTAGTGCCCCACGGATCGAGGCCACTTTGAACTTGATAGTCTGTAGCGGTAACGGTACCAGCCGCTCGGCTTGAATGAATAGTTGCAAGAGCCACTACTGCACTTGCACAAAGCATGATGAAGACGAACGAATATCGTAGAACTTTTTTTCCCCCCGTCATTTTAAACGTCCTTCCTTCTACTAATACACATATTTAATTTTGCTAGAAACTCCAATATGAGAGTAATGTAGAACATAAAGAAGAGCTAAATGGTGATGATCCGGTTTAGGTTCTGTGAGATTGTATGAGGGAGGTGAATGTTTTGATAAGGCAGGCATTTCCAATAGAAATTGCGTCTTACGCTCGTTATATACCGTTTGCATTATGAAACAAAAGTACTAAATTATCGACATTTTTATATTCTCAATGCTAGATTAGGTTAATTAATATCTTGTCGTGGAGAAGGGTATGCGTGATTTATTTCCAGGCTACTATAGACCAACAAATGAAGAGTTTTCTAAGATGTGGCTGGAATGCATCTTTGTATTCGATGCTAATATACTCTTAAATATCTACCGATATAGCTCAGATACGAGAGATGAGCTATTTGATGTGCTAGAACATCTCAAAGACCGAATTTGGATACCACACCAAGCGATGCTTGAATATCACGAGAACCGCGAGGAGGTAATCTCTCAGCAATACGCTATCGCTACGGATATAGAAACTGCTCTAACTTCTGCCTCAGATACAATTGAAGCGAAATATAAAAAAGGCCACCCATTTACGGACACCAAGGTTATAACGGATGCAATACAGGAAGCTATACAGAAGATCAAAGCTTCAATAGCTCAAGCAGAGTCGAAATACCCAAATCTTCTAGAAAACGATTATCTTTTAGAAAGATTATCTAACCTTTTTAATGGTCGGATTGGAAGTGAGTATCCTCCTAGTAGATTAGAAGAGATTTACAAAGAATTTGAACAACGCTTTAGGTTGCAAATACCGCCAGGGTATAGAGATAAAAATCCTAAGAAAGAAGGTTTTAAGAAATATGGGGATGGGGTTCTTTGGTTTCAGGTGATTGATTATGCAAAATCTAAGAAAAAACCTATCTTTCTGATAACTGATGACCAAAAAGATGATTGGTGGCGGATTGAAAAAGGCGAAACGTTAGGGCCTAGACCAGAACTAGCAGCAGAGATAGGTGCAAAAGCAAAGGTTAGCTTTTATGTGTACAATTCCAGTCAATTTTTGAAATATGCAAAGGAATTTCTTGGTTTGAAGGTAAAGCAAGAAGCAATTGAAGAGGTTAAAGAAGTAGAACTAAATCAAAGAAAGTATCTTGGGAGTAGTCTAGCTCGACGAGGTTTCCAAGTTGAAAGTGCTGCTCTTGATTGGATAAGACGGGTAAATCCAGACGTTCAGTTGATCGAAAATCCTTTTGACTCTGGTGTAGATTTTACTTTAACGCAGCCAGATGGGACAAAAACAGGTATTGAAGTAAAATATAAAAGTAGTCCGTTTCGTTCCGCAGATGTAAGAAGAATTATAAAAACTCTTACTAATCGTAGGATAGCAGATTACAATATATTGCAGCTTTTACTTGTCTGTGAAAGTATGGAAGATGCAGCTCAAACTCTTGTGATGCTTCGGGAAGTAACAGATATTCCTTCTTTTCTTACAATAATGGTTGGTTTCATGGATGGAAGTAATTTTCTTAGATCTTTTGGGACTTTTTTAGAGTGAAGAATAGCTCAGCATAGAAAGTTTTTCATATTTCAAATCGGGTACATCGGACGTTATATCCATTCCCCTTGTCGATTAGCCGCTCTTGATGAAATTCTTTTGATTATAAACTCCATTTAGCAAGCAAACGGCGTATAATTCCAATTATACTCACTTAGGCTTATGTCAATTTACCCACAGTCTAAGGGAATTTTCCACATCCCTACCATCAGAGGATGGACAGGAACAGAGCTGTTAAATTCTGCTTCTGCGTTACATTGCCCGGTACGCGCAATGCTCCACCCATAATCACTACTTCGCGTACATACTCAGCAATACGCGGCTCCTTACGCAGAGCAATCGCGATGTTTGTGAGTGGCCCAACCGGCACAAGCATTATTTCTCGCGGTGCTGCCATAACTTTTTCGATGATCAGGTCTACTGCATGTTGGTTCACAGGTCGTAGTTGTGGTTCAGGTAACGAAATACCTCCAAGCCCATTATGCCCGTGAACGTAGTCGGCAACGACCGGTTGGCGTACAAGTGGTCGGTCGCATCCGCGTGCTACGGGGATTGTTGTTCGTCCTGTTAATTCTAAGAGCGCCAGGGCATTGCGCGTGGTCAGATCAACATGTACGTTTCCGCTCACAGTCGTAATGGCTTCAAGTTGCACTTCTGGTGAAGCTAGGGCAAGAAAAAGCGCAAGTGCATCATCCAGACCAGGGTCGGTATCGAGAATTATACGCTGCATGAAAAACCTTTCATTGAGATTGAAATGCCTCAACCTCTGCCCTTGTAGGCAGGCCTGATTGCGCACCAAATTTTGTTACCTTTAAAGCACTGGCATAGACTGCGAAGTGTAGAGCGTCTTTCGGGTTTTTCCCCTCGGTCAGAGCAACGGTAAATGCGCCCACAAAGCAGTCCCCGGCGGCAGTTGTATCAATGACTTTTACCCTTGGGGCTGGTTGATAGATGGTTTGCATGTTTCCGTTTCCATCTTCGCTTGCAAGAACAGCTCCACGTGCTCCAAGTGTAACCACTACCTGTGGTATTCCCTTTTTCTGGATCAATGCAGCAGCGATTCGAGCATCTTCTTGATTGTCAATCTGTATGCCGCTCAAAAATCCTGCCTCGATCTCATTCACAATCAATACTTGCAACTGTCTGAGTATCTCCCAAGCTAGAGATTGAGCTGGCGCAAAGTTAAGTACGACAGGTATGCCAGCATTATGACCAGCTGCAATCAACGTTGTTACAGTTTCGATCGGGATCTCCAGTTGTAGTACAAGCGCTTGTGACCGGGTAATAGCCTCGAAAATATTCGCAAGCTGCTCTCGATCCTGGCCTACACACATATTAGCGCCTGAAGCAACAATAATTGCATTATCTCCCTCTGGGGTAAGAAAAATAAAAGCGACCCCGCTGGCCTCTTGTTGGTCGATGCTAATGAGTCCTGTATCAATCTTATCAGCCGTAAGTGCATCAAGCAGTTGCTTGCCAAAGGGATCAGTGCCAACACGACCGGCCATTGCGACAGAAGCACCAAGACGGGCCATAGAAACCGCCTGATTTGCTCCTTTCCCACCTGGAACCAGCTTCAGTGAACCTGCTCCAAGCAACGTTTCGCCTAGCACTGGTGGGCGAGGAACAGTTACTACCTCGTCCATATTGAGGCTGCCAACAACGAGAATCATGCTATTCGACATAGTATTCTCCTGAGAAGTCTTTGCAATTATATTGCTTGCAAGCATACGATATCGCGGATGAGACATGCAAATCTAACCTGTCACTCGACCCTTGTCATCCTGAGCGAAGCGAAGGATCTCGTTCCCTGGGCCAAGATGCTTCGTTGCACTCAGCATGACAATGCTGGCGTGTAAGAGTTGATGGGTATTCCCGCCGATTCATCGGCCCTTGGTGCAGGTTCTCAAATCCGCATTTTATTGTTAATTTCCCTGTATGATCATCCAGAAGGCATGCAGGAATATTAACAGCAGGTTAAGAACTCTTAGCTTGAATTGGCAAATCTCAACCCTTATCACAGTCATCTCTCCATAAAAGATTAACAAAAAAGTCATATATTTGGATGGTACATGGAAAATTGGTAAACAATTTGCAAGTAGATAGAAAGAAAACAAAGCTATGCTCACTGTGTTGGACTCACCATCTATACGTTTAGCACAGGAAGCTGAGCGACGTCGTATTGCTCGTGAATTACATGATAGCGTTGTGCAATCTCTAACCGCGCTAGTAGCCGACCTGGAGTATTTTCAAACGCGTCACCTTCCTTCACTAGACCAGACCAGCCATACAGTCGCTGAAAAAGTAGCAACATGGCAAGAACTTGCACGTGATAGCTTAATCTCCATTCGACAGGCACTTGGCGGATTACGTCAGCCAGGTGAATTGGACTTTGGTCTTGAATATGCCATTCAAGTGGTTCTGTCCGAGTTGCGAGAAGCCGATTATACTGTCGTTTTCGAATGTGACAATTGGCCTCATCAATTGCCAGCGGCATACACCTCTAATATTTACTACTTAATACGCGAAGCGTTAACCAATATTGGCAAGCACGCACAGGCGTCTTCTATCAACGTATGCTTGTTTACTTTCGAGGACCAGCTGCATATCAGTATAAGTGACGATGGTGTGGGAATGAACATACAGAACACCAGTTCTATTATGAATACCGGCTATCAACAGGGATTAATTGGAATAAGAGAGCGGGTAACCTTACTGAATGGTCAATTTACTATTGAAAGTTCAGAAGGTAGAGGTACTCGTATGGATGTTGATATTCCAATGGTTGGGTTACTCGGAAAGCAAAACACCGATAAAAGACAAAATAATGATGGTTTGACTGCTCGTGAAATGGAAATGTTGGTTCTGATTGCCAAAGGCATGCTTGCTAAAGAAATTGCTCGAACACTTGCTATTAGTGAAAAAACCGTACGCAACCACATCAGCACAATATATCGCAAACTCAATATCTATGATCGATCTCAGCTAGTTATTTATGCAGTGAGAAAAGGCCTGATTGAAATCAACGACAGCCTGATAGGGAACTAGATGTCTACAATTTTTTTGGATCGAGACGGGGTAATTAATGAAAACCGCGCGGATTATGTCAAAAGTTGGAGTGAATTCAGATTTTTGCCAGGATCACGCGAAGCAATCGCAAAGCTGACTCAGGCTGGCCATCGCATCATTGTTTGTACTAACCAGGCAGGGATAGCGCGTGGCACTATATCCATAGAAACTGTTGAAGAAATTCATCGTCGGATGATAGCAAGCATCAGTGACATTGGCGGTAAAATTGAGAAGGTTTACTATTGCCCGCATGATAGAGATGGAGATTGTTCCTGCCGCAAGCCCCGTCCTGGTATGTTGCTGCGAGCGCGTGATGAACTAGATATTAATTTGCATGACGCGGTATTTATCGGTGATAGCATCACCGATATTCGAGCTGGTCTTGCTGCAGGAATTCATACGGTGTTAGTATTATCTGGTCTGGGGATGGAACAATTTCGCGAACATCATCATGAGGTAAATGGTCCATTTCGTATTGCTATAAACTTGATGCATGCTGTAGAGCTTGTATTGAAAGGACTGCATATGTCTACAGAAATGCAAACTACTCTCGAGCATGCCTGCTACTCATTCCTTGGTTTGACTGAGCAGCTAGATCCTCGAATATTCCTTTCTCTTTAACCTTGTTGCAGGTTGCTTTGTTGATAATCATAAGGGATAATTGTGTTCAATCCCCGGCAATATGCAAGTAATCGCTCGAAAACAGGTAAACTTTCGAGCGATGAGGCATTCCCAACCAGAATGAGTTTCTTCTGAGCGCGAGTAAGGGCCACATTCAATCGATTCGGGTTGGTTAGATGGTCTCTCAGTTGGCTATCCACTTCTGGCCTCGTAGTAGTAGCAAATGACATAATAATCACAGGCCGCTCACCACCCTGGAAACGATCCACTGTATCTACACTCAATTGCGTATCATATGAAAGTGCTTCCCAACCGATTGTCTCATCATTGCTAAACAGGTATCTACGTAGATTTGCCACCTGTGCTCGGTAGGGCGCAATAATACCTATTTCTTGTTGAGCGATTCCTTGTGCAAGTAGACCTGCAACTACTTCACGAACTGCTAGTGCTTCTGCATCGCTAGTTTTTGCTCTTTCCTGATTTCCAAACACATCCAGGAAAACCATAGGCGACAGTGGATCAATGGCTCGAACAACCGATGCCTTTTCAGCCCTCCTGAATAGCTTAGAAGGTACTGCATCCAACAGACTGTTCGCGACTGAAGCATGTGGTATCAATTGGCCATCATAGAATACTTTTGAAGCGAAGTGAGAAATCCACTTGTTCATGCGGTATTGCACCTTAAGAGACACGCATGAGCTTTCAGATTGAATTTCATCTTTCCTATAGTCATAATCTTTGAGTTTAAGTTTGCTGAAAAGTGACTCGGAAAGCCCTGCCTCCGCGGCTTCCTTACTTAACACAAGTGGGGGTAACTGCTTTTCATCACCAACAAGAATAAAGCGTTTTGCGAATCGTAATGCTCCTAGAATAGCTGGAATTGTGAGTTGCCCAGCTTCATCGATAATTGCTACATCAAATTGGAAGGGTGCATTATCCTTGTTTTCTCCTACTCCATTGGAGTTTGGGGGATTAAACTTGTCTGAAGACCACGTTGCCGTTGTTGAAGCCACAATTGGAACGCTTCGGAGCAAGTCTTGGACAGCTTCTAGAGTGTCCACAGATTTCAAGTTTTGCCCTACAAGCCTTTTCAAAAGACGATCAGCAATAGCACTGTCGACGCTGCGTGCGCTTCCAAGACGCATAAATTCATGTATGCCTTCAGAATCAAGTCGTTTGAGCATATTATCAACAGCTTGATTTGTGAAAGCCGCCAGCATGACACGCTGACCCTTTAGACAGAATCGTTTGACGATTTCGGCAATAACACTGGTCTTACCTGTACCGGGAGGGCCATGAATGAGCAGGTAGTCTCGCATCTGCATAGCACGTTCAACAGCCAGGTTCTGCTCTGTATTGAAGTCTGTACGGTGCGGAACATTTTTTGTGGTATCAAACTGGGGTCGTATGGTTCCTGACACGAGTGAGCGCAGGCGTGGATCAGCCTGTAACCAGCGCAGCAAGTTTTGTAGAGTACGTACATGTACGCTGTTGATATCATAGCGATCAATCAGCGTTGGGTGGGCGATTAACTCGGGACTCCAGACTGTAACTTCCTCAGAACTGATTCCGAGAATTGAGCCGGTGACGACTTCTTCAGTTATTGGATTCCCATCACTGAGAAGAATTTCGTCCCCCAAGCGCAATTCTGATGTGTTCGTGCAGGCGAATGTTTGCTGCCATTCACCTTGACCTGTTGGTACTGGTCTGGCCAGTGGTCGCAGGTCACAAATTGCTGTTCCTTGTTCAACTCGCTCTTTGACTTGTATTTGCCAGAGTAAGGCTTGTTGTTTCTCGCCTTCTAGTCCTTCCAACTGCAGCAGGTTGTAATATGTTGCAAAAAACTCCTGATCCTGGGATGTAATCACGTAGGGGGGCAATTCATTGCGCCCATTACGCCCTCCTGGCGCAATGAATTGTACCCTTTCACCGTCAATTTCAGGTAAATCAGGCTCAGGGGCTTGCCAATCGAGCAACGAAGAAATCTGATCACATTGCGACAGCATAGAGCACTTTGTGCAACGAGATGCTCCAGGAGGAGCAGGGGGAATGCCTGTTGTGTGGCTGAGCACAAGAATATTGCGCTTCTCAATCACACGCTGCAGTTGAGTTTCTGTGAAACGGATATCGCACGTCTGTGCTTCTCCTGGCGTGCCACTATAAAGTAGGAGAGCAAGAGCCTTCTTCATTTGCGGGTCACGACGTACCGTTAAAAGAGCATGATAGCCTTGAACTTGCCACCTGTGGGATGGCTTCGGCAACTCACCTGCTGCTTTACCTGTCTTCAATTCTAGTAGACGCTGCCGTCCTGTCTGTCGCCAGAGAAGGTCGAGTCGTCCTCGCAATCCAATTTCTGGAGCAAGAAGGAAGGTTTCAGCACGCACCATGTTCTTACTGCTATGTTCCTCTGCCGGGTCAGTTCGATCATCCTCGAAAGTGGCTGTTGCAGGCATGTCCCATAGGGTAGCACGTTGGTTCTGAAACCAGGATGCCAGGCTTTCCAGGTGGGGAGTCGATTCGGTGCGCATCTCTTCTATGGATGTATTGATAAGCGCCAGGTCAATAGTGCTACGCTCAAGCGCTTGTTCAAAGTGACGGCGCAGGGTTGCCTGCGGAGTTTCTTTCCCATTGTCCGCGTAACCTGTCATCAATTCTCCCCTGTCATGCTCCTTGAGCAGTTCTTTAAAGCTGCTATGCACCAGGTTCCCACGTATCATGGCTGCTGATTGTGGTGAAGAGACGAGCCTATTTAGCATATACTGGCGTGCGCAGTAGTCAGCATCGTTCAAATCTGTAATGTTAAGGATGGTATCAGGTTCCAGGATAGCCAGTGAATATTCGTTAGCTCTGTAACGGTATACCGTGCGGCCATCGCGATCAATGGTGCTGGTGGCAAGAGGAAGATGGAAGACGCGCAGGGTGAGTTTTTTTGTGCGTAAGCCATTCCCCAGGTCGATGAGTCCTTTCACAAGACTACGGTAATGACGTGTAAGGCTGAAGGAGGCGTAGTCATTTCCTCTTTCTATGGTGATGAAAGGCGTAATTTCGCCATCAAGCTTCGCTTCGTGGGCGTATAAGATACGCCCTTCAATGCTTGGTACCGTACAAGGATGTGGGTCTAGTGAGCAGAGAAAGCATTTGTGCTGCGTTTGCTCCTGTTTATGGCTTTCATATATTACCATCGAATGCGAACTCTCCTGCAACCCTGTTGGTGGAAGTTTTTTCTGTAGGTGTTGGAGGAAGTGTACGAGACGAACGAATTTTCGTCAAGTCGATAGGAACAATTCAAATCCCATCAGAAGACTCATACGTTCAGCGAAGGTATAATACTGTCAAAGACACTTAGAAGAAAAGAGGTTTTACCAATGCGCACCCCTCCCATTCGTACCATAACACTTGGACTTGCCGATTCACACCCACTCACTTCAGAAGTCATTCAGCGAGCCTCTGTAATGTTAAAGAGTGCCAGTGTTCGCTATGCAGAAGCGGGCTATGAAGTGCAAACAGTGAGGCTCTCAACACGTCCGGTTTTTGATGACCTGGCCGACTGGTCATCCACTGCCCTCATCGACTATGTACAAGAACTTCAGCATTTGCTTGATGATGTTGATGTGGGCTTTTGTTCGCTAGGTACTGCGCATGCGGCTCGTCCCGAATTTCCTTTAGAACGTATTGGACTGATCGCCGATATGCTTGCTCCGACCAGCGCGTTGAGTGCTACTGTGCAGCTTGCGACAAAGAATCATGGCTTGTGCTCGAAGGCAGCGTACGCAGCAGCCAGGGTAATGAAACGATTGGCGAATGAGACAGCAGAGGGTTTTGGTAATTTCCGTTTTGCAATCCTGGCCTGTGTTGGGCCGGGAAGTCCTTTCTTTCCTTCTGCTTATCATGAAGGGCCTGCTAATCTCTCTCTCGGTTTGCAGGGTGCAAGCATTATAGCAGAAGCCTTGCTTGCTCAAAATAAGAATCATACAACACCTATTGAACTGAAGAAAATCACAGAGTTGGTTAGAGCGAAGCTCATTGAACGTGCTTCGCCAATTGTAGCATTGGGACAGACGCTGGCAAACGATTTTGGCCTGGTTTTCGGTGGTATTGATCTATCACCTGCGCCCTTAGGGGAAGACAGCATTGTATCGGCTTTAGAACTTTGTGGATATGGGCCAATCGGGAGTTCTGGTACAGTGGCTGTGGCTGCTGCTCTTACCTCTGCGCTGAAGGATACGGAGTTGCCAACATGTGGCTATTGCGGGCTCATGCTGCCTGTGCTGGAGGATGCAATGCTAGGACAAAGATGGGAGGAAGGACTTCTTACTACTCATGAACTGTTACTATACTCGGCAGTCTGTGGTACAGGATTGGATACCTTACCTCTGCCCGGTGATACAGATTCAACAGTAATTGCTCACCTCTTATGTGATGTAGCCACGTTGGCATTGCGCTTGAACAAGCCGCTCTCTGCTCGTCTTTTCCCTGTTCCAGGCAAAAAAGTGGGTCAACGAACGGAATTTACATCGTCATATTTAACCAATACACTTGTAAGGTGAACAAATGAAAATGCATAGACAGATTAGCCAGTTTCTGTATACGTTAAACTGCTTCCCCAGAGCACATCCATCACACCATCGTAGGAGCTTTTCAAGCTCTCGTAGAGATTAGCGTTTTCAATAGCAAGCGCGGCTAGACTGGCCAGAACCGAGAGGAACTGGGTATCATCTTCGTGAAAAACGCAAGCTACATCTGTGTAGACACGCAGCACTCCTATAGCTTCGCCACGTACCTCCAATGGCACGCATAACACGGAAACAATACCTTCGCGTTTAGCCGCTTCAACATATT
>WNGR01014761.1_pt1 | contig 10638 bp, 8 predicted proteins | sample 5407581 | NCBI WGS metagenome assembly WNGR01 (sample SAMN13153383, study PRJNA577476) | soil metagenome | isolation source: 80 cm soil or saprolite under Garry oak tree replicate 2 | place: USA:California | collected 2016-06-15 | reverse complement strand
CTTTGCCGTTGGCTGTATTGCTTGTACCTTCACCTGGTGGCGCTATTCCCAGGTCGCGGAAAAGCGCCAGCACTCTCTCAACCATCGTGCGAAACTCCAATTCACGAAAGATTGCCAGTACCTTGTCGCGGTTTAAGTGCTCAATGCGACAGGCCTCCAGGTCAAGTTGTACTGGAGCATCCAGCACAATAGTGGCAAGAAATTTACTCTCCTTTGCTTGCTCGCTATTTTCGCCTATCAGCTTCTGCTCTTTCGGTTTTAGCTCGTGGAGGTGTGCAAGGACGCCCTGTAGACTTCCATAATCGGCGATGAGTTTGCTGGCAGTTTTCTCACCTATGCCGGGCACGCCCGGGATATTATCGGATTTATCTCCTACCAGCGCCTTGAAGTCTGGAAGTTTTTCGGGTGTCAATCCATAGCGGGCCTTCACTGCATCTTCGTCGTATTCTGTGATCTCTGTAATGCCCCGCTTTGCCACCTTGACCGTGACATGCTTATTCACGAGCTGCAAGGTATCCATATCTCCCGTGTAGATAATGCTCTGCACACCCTGTTGCGTTGCCTGCACGGATAGGGTTCCCAGCACATCGTCAGCCTCAAAGCCATCTTTTTCATAGATAGGAATACCAAAGGCCTGGACGAGTTCGTGAATACGCCTAAACTGTGGCCTCATGTTATCGGGCAAGGTCGGTCGATGAGCTTTATATTCGGCAAATTGCTGGTGCCGGAAGGTAGGTGCAGGCCGATCAAAGGTCATCGCTATATACTCGGGCTTCTCCTCGGTGAGAGCTTTCATAAGCATAGACGTGAAGCCAAAAGTGGCATTGACCGGTTCACCGGTACTACTTGTAAGTTGTTCTGGTACAGCGTGAAAGGCGCGGTGAATCATGGCGTGCCCGTCGATCAATACCAATTTTTTGCGCTTCGTTTCGGAAGCGCTCTCTATTCTAGAGGCTTCGGTTGAGAGGGCCTCAGACTCTTGCTCACCAATGTTTTTTGTTGTCATATTTTTTTCCTACTGTATAAAAAGGGGAGATTTTCGGGGGGCACCCCCGCGCCCCCGGCAAGGGGCTTCGCCCCCTGCACCCCCATTTATGCTAATACACGATAGCTGCCTTTTAAACCACCTTCCCATACACATAGACTCGCGCTTGATGGCTCCCCTGGCAGATGTTCGCTCACCAGGGCAAAGGTGAGCTGTGTTACGTCTCGCAGGGGAATATGCCTCCAGTCAGGCTGACGCAGCCATTCCACCAGGGCAGCATTAACCTCGCCAGGGGCAGGTAGGGCCAGGCGTTTCGTCCAACTGGCTGTATTCAGATAACTCTGTGCTCCGTCGCTCACAGAATCGATGCGCACCATGTGTGTATGTCCGGCGATAGCGTAGCGGAGGTTGGGATTATTTGCCAGGACTGCATGCATACCTCTCGCCACACTTTCTCCCATTTGATAGATTGTTGGTGTACAGATTGCTGCAACCGCCTCAATCAGGGGCAACGTAAGGGCTTCTTGCAACATGGCGTACTCGGTCATCGTATTTGCTTGTGCCTGGCTCTTATCCTGACTCCCTGGCTCAATCCAGTCCTTTTTGCGTGCCATCATGTCTTGTTGAAAATCCGCAAAATCAATTGTCGCCTGCTCGAATAGCTTAACAGGTATTCGTTCTTCACCTGGAGCAAGGTTTGTCAATGCCGGGCGAGGCTCAGAAAGCATTTGCAAGGTCAATCTCGCTGATTCCATGACAATGCCAGGATTGAGCAGGCAAAGAAGGGCTATTTGCCGTAAACTGTTCATAGAAGGCTCAAAATGATCAAAATAGGCGTATTCGAGGCTGATAGAGTGGGCTGCATGCTGCCAATAGTACGAGCCAAAGGGTAAGGTAATCGTGCTGGGACGAAGATCCAACGGTTGTCCTTGTTCATCCCACAGACCACTAATACAATGATTCCAGAAGTCGTAATGATTGCCGTGCTCAATATAGACATCCGGTAACGGCCGGTAGAAGCGTGTTGGGCAAAAGAATATCCTGCTATCGTTTACTGCTACGCCAATGGTCTCGCGAAGCTGCGCTCGCACCTCCTCAAAACACAGTTCGATATCGTGATTACCCGTTATGAAGGTTACGTGGCGTCCTTGAGTAGCAATAAAATGACGCAGCATTTCAAAGAAAGGGCCATGAGCAGCAATAATTTTGTTCAGCTTTTCCAGGGCCGTAGGAACATCACTGGCGCCTTGCGTGTCGTAGGGTGAGGTTGCCAGGAAGTCAAGAGCATCACCATTGATGATGAGTTCAACGTCATCAGCCCGACCCAGTGGCTCGCCACTATAGGCCGCTGCGGTAAGTCCTTCCAGGGCAGCCTGCTGCGCGTCGCTAAAGCCTTGCAGGGCACTTTGACCACCGGTAAGATGTAAATCACTAATAATTAATTTAATACTGGACATTGGAGCCCTTTCTTTTGTCTATTCTCATTATATTATGCTGAAACGGTTACAGGGAATGGGGTCTCTTTTAAAGTAGCCATGGAGTTACCATATTTGTCACTTTCCTGTTAGTTTCATTTTAGTATGTTTGTGCCGAGATGTATAGTATAGTTAAGTAGATGGTAGAGGAAGAACTGTTGACTGTCCGTGAAGTTGCTCGTCGTTTGCGTGTAGATGATACCACTGTCAGAAGGTGGATCAAAAGCGGTGCTCTGGAAGCGATTACGCTGCCGCACAGAGGTAAACGTCAGGCGTATCGTGTCAAAAAGTCTACACTCGATAAGTTACTGAGAAGTCCCCATCTCCCCGAGTAACACGCTTTCTATTCCTACTTTGTTAGTTTCTCTGTGCCGCCTGCGGCGGCGAGCGAGGAGGAGGAGAAACTGGGGGCACCCCAGACCCCGGCAGGGGACTTCGCCCCCTGCACCCCCTTACGTCTAAGGGGTGTAGAGCCAGGTTCCCGTTTACGGGTGCCTGGCTCTACCCTTACAGGATGCTTAGATATGTCTATAGGTCGCAATATTATACTATAAAAAAGGTGATCGAATTGGAGACTCAACCATGCTCGCCTTTCTTTCAATGACGATAGAGAGAGGATATTTCACCCAATGAAAATAGCAGTTACAGGTGGTGCAGGTTTTATTGGTTCCTATCTAACAAAGGCATATTTGAATGCTGGCCATGATGTGCTCGTCATCGATACCCTCGTAAATGGGTCTCGTGAGGCCCTTGACTCCCGGGCGCGCTTCTACCAGCTCGATATTCGTGATGCAAAACTTCAAACACTTTTGCAAAAAGAGCGTCCCGATATAGTTAGCCATCATGTTGTACAGCGCCAGAGCGCTTATCCGTTAGAAGAACCGTCATTAGCCGATGCAGATGTTCATATACGCGGTCTGTTGAATGTACTGGATAGTTGTGTTGCCGCGTCGGTTGGTAAGATTATCTTTGCCTCAGGTGGAAATAGCCTGTACAGGAGTTCAGGGGGTGTGGGGAAGACGAATCCTGGGCAGATATCTGTAGGAGAAGATGCTCCGCTCTGTCCCCATAAATCTCACGATATTAGTAAAGCTGCTGGCGAATGGTACGTCCGTTACTACACTCGCCAGTATGGCCTGGCGCACACTATCTTCCGTTACGCGGAAGTCTATGGTGAAACCGCGAGCGACCTGGCCCAGCATCCTTTGAGTCATTTTGTAGCTATGTTGTTAGCAGGACGACGCCCAGTCATCCGTGGTGCGGCGGATGAGATACGCGACCATATATTTATAGATGATGTCGTGAGTGCCAACATATGCGCTTTAGAACGCGCGCGCAATCAGACATTGCACATCAGTTCGGGCCAGGGAAATACTTTAAAGCAGTTCTATACAACTGTCGCCTATCTTCTACAGACCGAGATCGAACCTGTCTACATCTCCAATTCGCTGGTCGAACCATCATCAATAGTCCTGGACAACAGTCTTGCCAGGCAAGTGCTGGGTTGGCGTCCCCAGGTTGACTTTACTACTGGGGTACAGCTTGCATGTGAACGCTGGTATGGCTTGCCGGTGCCAGCGTTGGCCCCAGTCGAAGTTGCCCAAAGTGAAAGTCGTATCGCAGCCCCAGTCCTCGTATAACACCTGGCGGCCGCAAGGGCCGCCACTACATTTCAAAGAGAGGGATGGGTGTAGACTGGACACCGGACGGTCGACCACAAGGGCCAACCCATGCGCACCAACTTAAGGAGGATGACAAAGCAAGGTTCAATCTGACATGATAGACACACATGATCTGAAACGTGTTTTGGTGACAGAAAGGAGCCTTGCCATGAGTAGTGTAGCATATGTCGGTGAGCAGTTGCAGCAGATCCTGCAGGAGCGTGCCAATGCCTTAGCGAAAGAAACGGGCTGTGTCATCCGCGTGACCAAGTTCACGGGAGCGGCGTTGCTGCAAACACTGGTGTTTGGCTGGCAGCAACATCCCGATGCGAGTTTGGAGCAGTTGGCCTCCACCGCTCAACTGGGCGACGTCAGCGTCTCGGACACGGTGGTGCACAAGCGATTTACCGAGCCGTGTGCCCACTTCTTGCATCGGGTGTTGGAAGAGATGAGCACGGTGGTGGTGCAAGCGGCCCATGATGTCCCCGTCAAGTTGCTGCTGCGCTTCAGCATGGTGCTGTTGGAAGATAGTAGTAGCATTGCTTTACCTGATGAGTTGGCCCAGGTGTGGCGAGGCTGCGGCGGCACGCAAGCCCATACGGCAGCGGCCGTTAAACTGCATACGCGGCTTCGAGCTCAAGCGAGGACAGATCCAGGGACCCCAGTTGACCGATGGACGCAGTTCGGACCAGGCCAGTCCGTTCAAGGACGAGGAGGTGGTGCCCGCTAGCCTGCTGATCACCGATTTGGGCTACTTCAATCTACGGCAGATGGCAGCACGCCAGCAGGCAGGAGGCTACACCCTCTCGCGCTTGAAGGCAGGCATTGCCCTGTTCACGCGAGAAGGCAAGCGCCTGCATGTGAACACCACGTTGCTGCCGCCGCGGGTGGGCCAGATGAAGGAACTGCAGGTGCTCGTGGGAGCCAGCGAACGGCTGCCGATGCGCTTGTTGCTGCTACGGGTGCCCAAAGAGGTGGCTGAGCAACGACGGGAGGACCTGCGGGCCGATGCGAAGCGTCGTGGAGATCCGGTTTCGGAAGAAGCCCTGCGCTTGGGAACGGTCACCGCCTCACTCATGCTGCGCAAACTGGCCTCCTATCCGCGCCAGAATGGGCTGGCCTGGGCGTTACGTGAGGTGGGGCGCGTCGAGAAGACGCTGTTTACCCTTGAGTGGTTCCAGAGTCTTGAACTGCGTCGACGGGTACAGGTTGGCCTGAACAAGGGAGAGGCGCGCAACGCGCTGGCACGTGCCGTCTTTTTCTATCGGCACGGGAGAGTGCAGGATCGTTCGCACGCCCAGCAGCAGCAACGTGCCCAGGGGCTCAACCTGGTCGTGGCGGCCATCATCCTCTGGAATACCCTGGAACTGGCTCGGGCTATTGAGGAGTTGAAGAGTGAAGGGGTGGAGATGACTGCTGAGCAATTGCGCCATCTCTCGCCAATGGATTGGGAGCATATCGGCCTGACAGGCGACTACACCTGGGATTTCACAGCCAAATCCTCACGGGCCTAGCTTAGCGTACAAAATTTCAGCCTCGTCTCCTTGACAAAACGCTTAGCGTACAGAAAGCAGGTTTAGATATGCTGACCCCAGATACAGACACCATTCTGTGAAGTGAATCCTATTTCAGTTCACACCCTGAGCTTGATCTGGGCTTCCTGCACATTTTCGTCAGGATCTTAGTCCTACTTCAGATACCTATATTGAGGGAGGCCCAGGATACGTGTAAAAATCCATCACTCTGTAAGCGAAAAAGAGCAGGAGTATAGGAAACGTCCTGTACTCCTGCTCCAGGCCACTCATTACGTACGCAATTGGCCGCTTGCCAGAACTTGCATATTCACGCCTGCTACCGTTTTCCCTGTATATGTGCTATCCCCGTACGTTTGCCACCATATTTGCCAGACCCCACCCATCAGTTGTCCGACCACGGAGGTACCGCCCCAGAAATCCACGCTTGTTCTGCCAGCAGCCTGTTCGCTCTGCACTTTCTTCACCGCGCTCGTGTAATAGGTCGTTGCGCCCAGCCCACTAACATTTGTGAGGTTCAGTGCTGGCCCAGGGGCAGGTGCCGTCCAGTAGGCCTTGGAATTCCTATACTGAGTATCTAATGCCCCAACCCGGATGCCAGTCTCCTTATCCAGGTTCAGCGGATTATAGGGCCCGGGATAAGGACCACTCGCCAGTGCGTTCGCGTGGTAGATGACAAGATCGTTTGTCCCCACAACTTTGTCGATGTAGATACGGCATCCAGAGAGATTCGGGGTGAGAAAGCCTGTTACCCCCCCTCCTGCTGCCAGTATTGCCGCCGTTGCGAGGTAGACAGAATGGACTTCATTTTGTTGGAACGGAAGAAAAATGGTATCCCCAGCAGGGTTTAAGGTGAGCGTCACCTTCGTTCTTCCCGCGGTACTTGGACTGGTGGCTGTTGTCACCCTTGCGGCATTCCAGTCGTAGGCAAATACAGGAGGCGCATGGTACACCTGTACTGGAGTTGGACCCGTGATTTCATAAGGAACATGTGCAAGCGTCGCAGCAGCAATCGCCATACTCTTTTCTCCTGGTGAGATCTGTCTAAGCGCAGAGCACCTCTCATGCGGGTAACCATTCTATCTCACAGTCACAAGTATACTCAACTATTGCCGCATTTGCAAGAGATGTCATAAGTTCTCTTTTAGAGCATCTTTGGACTGTGGGTAATTTTTGCACCTATCCTGCACCTTCCCCCTCTAGCGATCAGCATCATATAAAAGAAGTATTTACTGTTTGAGCGGCTCATATGGCTGTCTCAGGAAGGAATCCTTGCCATATCCCTTTTACTGCTGCAGGCCACTCACCACGCGTGCATATTTCTCGGCCAGGGCCTGAGCCTCGTCATTCGAGACAGATTCCGCAACTACGTGGAAAAGGGGTCGATCGGCATCGGGCAAGACCAGAACCCACTCTTTGCCAAGATCGATCTTGATCCCATCAATCGGTTTTGAACGCCGTTCGCGATACTGCTCACTGAGAATACGCATCACCTTGCCTTTATGTTCCCATGGACAGGTCACGCGTGTACTACTCAAATAGTACGCAGGCAAATCATCCACCACCTCCGAAAGGTGCAACTGGAAAGTTGCCAGCAGTTCAAGCAACTTCGCAATTGCGAGCATACCATCGAAGGCCGGTTGAAGCTCAGGGAAAACAAAGCCGCCCTGGCCATCTCCTACCAGTACAACTCCTTCACGGCTGGCTGCAATCATCATGGCATGGCGGAGAACCTTGGTGTGTTGAATATGCCCATTGTAGCGCTGGGCAAGCTGTTGTAGCGCGCTGGGAGCAGTCACAGGAGCTGCCACCGTGCCACCTTGATGGTAGCGCAAGAACAGGCTGGTCATTACTGCCAGCATCTTCATACCATCGAGAATGCGACCTCGATCATCTACTACCGATATGCTCTCGCCGCCTGGATCAATACGTATGCCCATGTCTGCATTCAGATCAGCCGTAATCGTGGCCAGGCGCTGCATATCTTTTTCTATCTCCTCCAGTGGACGTGAGGAGCGAGCATCGTCTAGACTCGTGTTGAGGACAATCAATTCACATCCCAAACGATTGAAAATCCCGGGAAGGAGTTGGAGCGTGCTGCCATTAGCATAGTCAACTACCAGCTGAAATTTACGTTTGCGTACAAGGTTGTAGTCAACGACTTTCGCAAACCCTTCCAGGTAACGATTAAGCACATAGGAATTTTCTAGCACTTCAATCGCACCCACCTCGTCCACATCGACGCGGCGGAAATCTTCACGGAAGAAAAGATTTTCAAGTTTCCGTTCCGTCGTCTTATTGATGTCTAACCCATACTGGTCAAAGAACTTGATATCAATAACGCGTTTGTCGTGCGGTGAGAGGCGCACATGTACGCCACCAATTGCATCGGTGTTGCGAATAAAATAGCGCGCCACAGGAATAGGAACCTGGTTGATATCATGTACATTAACGCCAGCTGAGGGCAGGCCAGAAATGATGGCACGCTTAATCATGCGTGGAGTACGCTGCTGTGAATCGCGATTGATGCAGACAATAGACCCTTTCGGCAAAATAGCGCCGTAGGCACCACCAAGTTGCGTGGCAAATTCAGGCGTCAAATCAACATTGACCAGGCCGGTTACCCCGAAGCGGCTAAACAAACCACGGCGTCCCTGAGACCCCCAGATGATGCTGGTATGGATAACGGCGCCTGCCTCAATTTCTTTATCGGGCCAGATCTTGACATTGGGTTGGATGATTGCCCCTTCTTGTATGATGGATTTATCGCCAATCACCGAGCCCTCAAACATGACCGCTTTACTTTTGATACTGGTAGAAGAGCCTACGATGGCTCCGCGCAATTCGGCCCGCTCACCGATATAGGAATTGTTCCAGACAATACTGCGATCAACCTGCGCCCGCTCATCAACGATGCTATAGTGACCAATTGTGCTGGGTCCATGTATGATGGCCCCCGCTTTGATCCTGCAATCATGGGCCAGGTACATCGGTCCATACAATTGGGAGTCCTCTGCTATCTCAACTCCTTCTTCACACCAGATGTTGCCGCCAATATTCTTCGCCGCAATCTCGACATTAACGCGTCCTTGTAGGACATCGGCGTTCGCCCGCATATATTCAGGCAGGTTTCCCACGTCGCACCAATAGCCACTGCTGGCCACGTAGCCATAAATAGGGTCGCCCTGTCTGAGCATCATGGGGAACAATTCCTGGCTAAAGTCGAACGGTTTGTTTTTCTCAAAGTACGAGAAAATCTTTGGGTTGAGGACATAGATGCCTGTATTGATGGTGTCACTAAAGACTTCACCCCAGCTTGGCTTTTCCAGGAACTGCGTAATTCGGCCTTCCTCATTGGTGATGATCACACCATACTCCAGTGGATTAGGCACGTGCGCAAGCAGGAGAGTGGCCATCGACTGCTTCTCTTCGTGAAATTTAATGATGTCTGTTAGATTATAGTCCGTCAGTGCGTCGCCACTGATCACGATAAATGGTTCGGTGAGTTGATCTTCTGCGTTTTTTACACTACCTGCTGTGCCTAGTGGCACGTCTTCCCGCGAATAGCTAATGCGCATACCGAACTGTGAACCATTGCCAAAATAATCTTCAATGTTGCTTGCTAAATACTGGACAGTGACAACGACTTCAGTGATGCCGTGGCGTTTAAGAAGGTTGAGGATATGTTCCATGACTGGCTTGCCAACAATGGGTACCATGGGCTTCGGGCGTCGAATCGTCAATGGTCGTAGCCTCGATCCTTCCCCACCGGCCATAACAACCGCTTTCATTTGAGGCCCTCCTTGTAGATAACCTGGTAGGTTACCTGGTAGATAATCTGGTATATAACCTAGTATATAACCTGGTAGAGTAGATAACCTGGTAGGGGCAAGCCCTACCACTACATTTAGTGGCATCCGTTGTGGGTGCCGGAGCTATGTAAACACGAGAAATGTGGAAACGGCGTAGCACAACATGCCACGCCGTTCCAACCGCTTTGCTTCCATTGTCAGAATGTACAATACAGGTCGATTTTTGTTACAAGTTTCATCTCACCTCAGGTGAGGCAAGATGTCGAAGTTGGAGTGCGGATACTGCCTTCCCCTGTCATACTTGTATTGTACTACACTGGCCAGGAAACTCGCAAGGACTATTATTTCCAATCGCTTAAGCGACCATGTTCGACCAACCAGCGTATAAAACGATGGTAATTCGTTTCTTCAGTCGCCAGTCGTTCTTCATGCTCTGCGCGCAATTGAATCAGTCTGCTTGCCTCCTCCACAGTAAAACCCTCATCAAGGAGGGCGTCGATGAGCAGGTCAATGTATTGCTGCATATGCAAAGTCCTCCCTCTTATTTATTCAGGCAAATGAACAGATGAATAGACGCATGACGAAATGAATCCGGGTAGGTAGAAGTCTACGTATGCCGTAGCACAACATACGAACTCTGCATCCTTGAGGGGAATTGTGGGTGGAAAAACTGGGGACCCCCCAGACCCCGGCAAAGGACTGCGTCCTCTGCACTCCTGCTTTCCCCTTCAAGTCTACTACTGCAACCCGGTAGTGACGATATGTGGATGTTGAAATTACACGAGGGTAGGGTAGCTCAAATTCTTCTACTATCCTATCCTTCGGAATGCTACTATACAAAGTATAGCAAAGAAAAGCATTCCGTGCAAGGAAGGGCTAATTTTCTACGAATTGCCTTGCTAAGAGGGCTTGATGGCTATGAAATTCGTGACAACTCCCCACGGCTAAAGCCGGGGGCTTCTCAGTTCGACCGGACTCCCAGCAGGATCTGGAGTTAGGAGGATGGTCCTTCGAGTTGCCGTTGCTGGGTATCTGGGCCCTCAAGCTGCATTTGCTGTTTCATGGCCTGCAACTGGGACTCCACATTCTGTTGAGCGGAAATCTGTCGCAACTCGTGATCAAGCGGATCATTAGAACCTGGACCCAATAAGCCCTGGTCGCCGAGCGTGCCTT
>WNGR01008790.1_pt1 | contig 10638 bp, 8 predicted proteins | sample 5407581 | NCBI WGS metagenome assembly WNGR01 (sample SAMN13153383, study PRJNA577476) | soil metagenome | isolation source: 80 cm soil or saprolite under Garry oak tree replicate 2 | place: USA:California | collected 2016-06-15 | reverse complement strand
GGCGCGATGCTGGTGAAGCTGTTCGGGCGGCCCCGCGAGGAGTCCGGCACGTTCGCCTCGCGCGCGGCCAAGGTCCGCGACATCGGCGTGGTCACCGCCATGTACGGCCAGGTGTTCTTCGTCGCGCTCACGCTGCTGGCCTCGCTGGTGACCGCCGTCGTCTACGGCCTGGGCGGCACCCTGGTCATCCGCGGCACCTTCCAGATCGGCACGCTGGTGGCCCTGACTACCCTGCTCGCCCGGGTCTACGGCCCGATCACCTCGCTGTCTAGCCTGCAAGTCAACGTCATGACGGCCCTGGTCAGCTTCGACCGGGTCTTCGAGGTGCTCGACCTCAAGCCGCTCGTCGCGGAGAAGCCGGACGCGGTGGCACTGCCCCGCACCGAGAGCGGGCCGGGTGCCCTCGCCCCGGAGATCGAGTTCGACGACGTGTCGTTCCGTTATCCGACGGCGAGTGAGGTGTCGCTCGCCTCGCTGGAGTCGATCGCGCTGCCGGCGCCGGAGCGCAAGGACACCGGGGCGGGGGTGCTGCACGAGGTGAGCTTCCGCGGGCCGCCGGGCAAGCTGACCGCGCTGGTTGGCCCCTCGGGTGCGGGCAAGACCACGATCACGGCACTGGCCGCGCGGCTCTACGACCCCAACCAGGGGGCCGTGCGGATCGGCGGCTACGACGTCAGGGACGTGACCCAGGAGTCGCTGCACGACGTGGTGGGCGTGGTCACCCAGGACGCGCACCTGTTCCACGACACGATCAGGGCCAACCTGACCTACGCGCGGCCCGAGGCCACCGAGCTCGAGCTGATCCAGGCCTGCGAGGCGGCTCAGATCTGGGATCTGATCTCCGGCCTGCCCGACGGGCTCGACACCGTGGTGGGGGACCGGGGCTACCGGCTGTCCGGCGGCGAGAAGCAGCGCGTCGCCGTGGCCCGGCTGCTGCTGAAGGCCCCGTCGGTGGTGGTGCTCGACGAGGCCACCGCGCACCTGGACTCCGAGTCGGAAGTCGCCGTCCAGCGTGCGCTGAAGACGGCGCTGGCCGGGCGGACCTCGCTGGTGATCGCGCACCGGCTGTCCACCATCAGGGAGGCTGACCAGATCCTGGTCGTCGATTCGGGCCGGATCACCGAGCGCGGCACGCACGAGGAACTCCTGGCGGCGGGCGGCCTGTACGCCGACCTGTACCACACCCAGTTCGCGGGCCAGGCGGCCTAAAGCACAGCCGGGCCCTAGAGGGTGTAGCCGAGGCGGCGGATCTCCTCGCCGGCGATCTTCTCTATCTGGGTGATGTCCTCGGAGTTGAGCGACGCCTCGTAGGCGGGGCCGCGTCGGCTGCGGCCACGCGAGCGGGCCGCGCGGGCCTCGTTGCGGATCTCGGCCGACGGCACGGTCGTGCCCGCGAAGCGGGACAGGTCGGCCAGCGCGTCCTCCGGCTTGCTCAGCAGGTGCTCGTAACGGATCGTCTTCAGCTGGCCGGACGTCAGGTTGTGGTGCAGCCGGGCGGCCAGGCGCACGGACCAGCGCCAGCGCAGCGCGCACCGGGCGGCCGGGGACAGCCGGGGCCACAGGTCGCGATCCTCGGCGGTTTCGATGCCGAAGAAGGGGTTGGGGAATTCGGTGTCCACGTTCACGAAGCTCGGCCGGTACCAGGACATCACCACCGGGTCGGCGAGCATGCTGGCCACCACGTCCCGGCCGTCCCTGATGACCTGGACGATCCGGGCATCGGGGAACGCGTAGGTGAGCGCCTCCGCGCAGTAGATGAGATCCGGGCTCGCGTCCCCGAACGTCTCCAGGCCCCGCAGTTCCACGCACGGCCCCACCGTGTCCGCGGCCAGGCCCGCGGCGGCCCGGCATTCGCGCGTGCATTCCAGGCAGCTGCTCGGGGTGACCTGCCAGCCCTGCGCGAAGGCATCCCTGATCACCGTGGCGGCGGCCTGCGTCCGGCCCTGGTACATGGACGGCCGCCGGGCGAAGGCATACACGGTGCGCAGCACGCTCGGCTGCCCGATCGTTACGTGAAAGCCCGGGGACGCCTTCAGGGCGCGGCCGATCAGCTCCGCGCCTGAGTGCGGTGCGCCGACCACGAAGACGGGCTGGTGCACGCTGCGGGAGTTAACGATGAGGATGTGACGAGCTGAGGGCATCATCGCCTTGCTGTCTGGGTGTCATGGCCTCAGGAAGGCCCTTCCGATACGGTACTAGCCGTCACCCCATAGGCTGTCATCATGCGGGTACTACCCGGCGTAGTCGCCGTCACCGTCGCCGCGGTCGCGCTGGCGGGCTGCTCGCAGTTTGGCGCGGCGCTCGGGCAACGGCAGGCCGTCGTCACGTTCCGGCCGGACACGCCGGTGTCGCAGCGGCTCGCCGTCCGTTCGGCCTGTGCCAAGGTCCCCGAGGTGAAGGCCCCGCCGGTGCCGTCGGACCTCAATTCCCCCTACGCGCTCCAGCAGCTGACCTTCCGGATCGACCACGCCACCAACGCGGATGTGGCCCGGCTGGAGAAGTGCCTGGCCAGGTTCCCCTCCGTGGTGGGTGTCACGCTGCAGGATTCATCCGACATGGGCGGCTGACCGCCGGCGTTACATCGGTAACTCGCGCCCGCCGTGACCAGCCGAGCCCTCGTTTGCCCAGGTCAGAGCCGATTCCCTACATTGCCTACTTCATGTATAGTAAATCCGGATTGTTTCCCAATAAAAACGATAGAAAATAGGTACTAGATGCGACGTGTCACGACCGCCGCGATGATCGCCGCGGCGCTGCTGCTGGCAGGCTGCTCTTCGTCTTCGTCCACCGGCTCCGCGAGCGACGCGAACGCCGGCGGAGGCTCACCGGTCACGGTCAGGCTCGGCCTCCTGAGCAATATCACCCACGCCTCCGCGCTGATCGCTCTGAAGAACGGCTATTTCAACAAGGCCCTCGGCTCGGCCGGCACGGTGAAGGCGACCGCCTTCAGCAGCGGAACCGAGGAGACCACGGCAATCCTGGCCGGCCAGCTCGACGCCGCCTACGTGGGTCCGAACCCGGCCATCAACGCCTGGCAGAAGTCCGACGGCAAGGCCATCAAGATCGTCTCGGGAGCCGCGACGGGCGGCGCGTCCATCGTGGTCAAGAAGGGCATCACCTCGGCCGCCCAGCTCAAGGGCAAGTCGCTGGCCACCCCGTCGCTCGGCAACACGCAGGACGTGGCCCTGCGGTACTGGCTCAAGCAGCACGGCGTGGCCACCACCACGACCGGCGGCGGTGACGCTTTCATCAAGCCGACCAAGCCGAACTCGGCGGCGGTCCTGCAGTTCAAGTCCGGGCAGATCGCCGGCGGTTCCGAGCCGGCTCCTTACGACGTCCAGATGGTCAGCGACGGCGGCACGGTGCTGCTCAGCGAGCCGGGCGTCACCACGCTGCTGGTGGTGACGCAGAGCTTCCTTTCCGCCCATCCGGCCATCGTGGCCGACTTGGTCAAGGCCCAGGTGCAGGCGAACGCCTTCATCAAGTCCAACCCGGCTCAGGCTCAGGCGGACGCGAACGCGGAGCTGGCGTCCTACACCGGCAAGCCGCTCAAGGCGGACCTTATCGCAGCGTCGTTCAAGGAGATCACGTTCACCAACGACCCGGCCGCGGCCTCGCTGAAGACCGACGCCGACCAGGCCACCTCGCTCGGCCTGCTCAAGCCGGTCGACCTGACCGGGATCTACGATCTCGGCCCGCTTAACCAGGCGCTGGCCGCGGCCGGCGAATCCCGGATCAGCTCCTAGCCATGGTGAGGCAGGTGAATTCCGTGACGGTCACCGACCGCCGCGCGGCACCTCAGGTCGGGCTCCACAGGGATTCGGTCCGGCTGACGGGCGTGTCCAAGGTGTTCGGGCGCGGCGCTTCGGCCGTGCGCGCGCTCGACAACGTGTCGCTCGCTGTGCCCCCCGGCGAATTCACCTGCCTCATCGGCGCGTCGGGCTGCGGCAAGTCCACGCTGCTCTCCCTGGTGGCAGGCCTTGAGCAGCCCACGTCCGGTGAGGTGTCCACCGGTGTAGGGGGCAGGGGAGGTGGGCGGGGGGTAGCGTTCATGTTCCAGGAACCTGCGCTGTTCCCGTGGCTCACCGCGGCGGGCAACGTCGAGCTGGCGCTGCGGGCCCGTGGCATGGGCAAGGTCGAGCGCCGCCAGCGGACCGGGGAACTGCTGGACACGGTGCACCTGACCGGGTTCGGCGGGAAGCGGCCGCACCAGCTGTCCGGCGGCATGCGGCAGCGGGTCGCGCTGGCCCGCGCGCTGGCCCAGGACGCGGACGTGCTGCTGATGGACGAGCCGTTCGGCGCACTCGACGCGATGACCAGGGATATGCTGCACGACGAGCTGGACCGGATCTGCGGCGGCCGTCAGCTGACCGTCCTGTTCGTGACCCACAACGTCCGCGAAGCGGTCAGGCTCGGCGACCGGGTGATCGTGCTGAGCAGCCGGCCCGGCCGGGTCATCGCCGAGTACGACGTGCCCATCGGGCGTCCCCGCCGGATCGACTCGGCTCCGGTCGCCGAGCTCGCCGCGCAGGTCACCGACCGGCTGCGGGAGGAGATGAGCCAAAATGCCCGGTGATATCGGCCTGCCGCCCCCCAGGGACAAGACCGTGCCGGGTTACGTGGAACGGCTGACCTATCTGGAGTCCCTGGAGGTGCCGTCGGATCAGCGCGGCCGCCGGCTGGCCAGCCGGGTCTGGAGCGGCCTGTGGCCGGTCGGGCTGGCCATCCTTCTCGTGCTCGCGGTGTGGCAGCTGATCCACGTCAGCGGCTGGAAGAGCGCCATCTTCCCCGGGCCGGGAGCCACCCTGTCCAACCTCTGGCACCAGCTGCAGGCCGGCCTGCTCTGGCACGCCATCGCCACCACCGCCGTACGAGCTGTCCTCGGGTTCGGCCTCGCCGTGCTGATCGGCGCGGTCATCGGCGCCGTGGTGTCCCGCATCAGGCCGCTGCGGGCGGCCGTCGGGTCGCTGATCACGGGACTGCAGACGCTGCCGTCCATCGCCTGGTTCCCGTTCGCGATCATCCTGTTCGGCATCTCGACCACGGCTATCTTGTTCGTGATCATCCTCGGCGCTGCCCCCTCGGTGGCCAACGGGCTGATCGCCGGAGTGGACTACACGCCGCCGCTGCTGCTCAAGGCGGGCAAGATGATGGGGCTGCGCAGGCTGTCGCTGTACCGGCACCTGATCCTGCCGGCCTCGCTGCCCGCGTTCGTGGCCGGGCTCAAGCAGGGCTGGGCGTTCGCCTGGCGCAGCCTGATGGCCGGCGAGCTGCTGGTCATCATCGCGAACCAGCCGTCACTGGGCGTGCTGCTGTCTACCGACCAGGACCAGTCCGACATGCCGAGCGCCACCGCGATCATCATCGTGATCCTGGTCCTCGGCGTCATCGTGGATCAGCTGTTCGGCCTGGCCGACGGCGCCATCCGCCGCCGCTGGGGCCTGACCGGCAGTAGCTAGGCGAGCAGGCTCCGGGCCGCCGCCGCGACGGCGTCGGCGTCGATGCCGGACTCGGCGAGCAGTTCGGCGGTGGTGCCTGAGCCGGGCATCTCGCGGACGGCGAGGTGAGCCACGTTCAGCTCGGTGCGCCCGGCACCGGTCAGGGCGTCGACGACGGCGGAGCCGATGCCGCCTTCGGGGTGGTGGTCCTCGGCGACGACCAGCCGCCCGCCGGTGGCCGCGGCGGCCGCCGACAGGGTGGCGGTGTCGGCCGGCTTGACCGAATACAGGTCGATCACCCGGGCGCTGATGCCCTCGTCCCGTAGCTGGCCGGCCGCTGCCAGGCAGGCGTGCAGGGTGACCCCGGCGCCGATCAGGGTTACCTGGTTGTCGTCGGCCGAGCGGAGCACCTTGGAGCCGCCGACCGGGAACGGCTCGCCGGCCTCGTAGAGCACCGGGTAGGCACCCCGGGTGGTCCGCATGTACGAGATGCCGTCCAGGTCGGCCATGGCCTCGACCAGGGCGGCGGCGCTGGTGGCGTCGCCGGGATAGAGCACGGTGGAGCCGTGCACCGCGCGCATCATGGCCAGGTCCTCCAGGGCCATCTGGGACGGGCCGTCGGCGCCGATCTCCACCCCGGCGTGCGAGCCGGACAGGCAGATGCTGGCCCGGGAGATGGCGGCCATCCGGATGAAGTCGTAGGCCCGGGTGAAGAACGCGGCGAAGGTCGAGGCGAACGGCCGGTAGCCGCGCACGCCCACACCCACCGCCGCGGCGACCATCTGCTGCTCGGCGATGTACATCTCGAAGAACCGGTCGGGGTGGGCCTGGGCGAACAGGTTGGCAAAGGTGGAGTTGCTCACCTCGCCGTCCATCGCCACGATGTCGGGCCGCGCGCCGAGCGCGGCCAGCGCCTCCCCGTAGGCCTTGCGGGTAGCCACCTTCTGGCCGCGGTCGTAGGCGGGCAGCTTGACCTCGGCGTGGCCGTTGACACGACGCCGCGGCTGCCCCTCGGCGGGCGCCGGCCCCCGGACGACCAGATGGCGCTCGCCGCCGAGCTCGACGATGGCCCGTTCGGCCATGTCCGGCGGGAGCGGCTTGCCGTGCCAGTCCTCCCGGTCCTCCACCTCGGAGGCGCCGCGGCCCTTGAGGGTACGGGCCAGGACGACGGCCGGCCGGTCGCCGGTCAGATCGCCCGCCTCGGCCATGGCCTGGTCGATCGCCGCGACATCGTGGCCGTCGATCTCGAACACCCGGGCACCGAACGCCTCCGCCCGGCGCCGGTAGGCGTCCAGGTCCCAGCCGAGATCGGTGGGACCACGCTGGCCGAGCCGGTTGACGTCGACGATGGCGATCAGGTTGGCCAGCTTGTAGTGGGAGGCCTTGTCGAAGGCCTCCCACATCGACCCCTCGGCCATCTCGCTGTCACCGCACAGCACCCAGACCCGGTACGGCAGCTCGTCCAGGTACTTGCCGGCCAGCGCGACGCCGACGCCGTCCGGCAGGCCCTGGCCGAGCGAGCCGGTGGCCACGTCCACCCAGGGCAGGACCGGGGTCGGGTGACCTTCAAGGCGCGATCCGAAGCGGCGGTAGCCGGTCATCAGCTCCTCGTCGGAGACGACCCCGACCGCCTTGAAGATCGAGTACGCCAGGGGTGACGCGTGTCCCTTGGAGAAGATGAGGTGGTCGTTACCCGGGTGGTCCGGGTTGTCCCAGTCATAGCGGAGGTGCCGGCTCACCAGCACAGCCATCAGGTCCGCGGCGGACATGCTCGAGGTGGGATGCCCGGACCCGGCCGAGGTGCTCGACCGGACGGAGTCCACACGCAACTGCTGGCCGAGTTCGGCCGCGGTCGCGAGGTCGATGTCGGTGGCTGGCGTGGGCACGGGCACCTCCTGAAGGTCCGACGCGGAACGCGAGTGTGCGGGACAACCGTCCCTACCCGCGCGAGCCCACTCCACACAGTAATCCGGCCCCATTCGGGCCGGGACAGGGGGTATTTCGGGAAAGGCCCGCCCCCGGTGGGGGGGTTGCCGGGGGCGGGCCCGCTTGCGTGCCGCTGGGAGCTAAGCCCGCGGGCGGAGGTGAAGGAGTACGACCTCGTCGGTGCCGGAACCGGGACCGTTGTTGGTTCCGGAGGGCTGACCGGTCTGGTAGGGGTTGTCCGGCGTGGGCCAGCCGACGTAGTTCTGCGAATTGTACTGGAACCACTGCGAAGCGGTCGTGGTCGGGATGATCGGCAGGTTGGCCGCGACGTACTTCGCGATCGGCTCGAGCGCCGTGGTCTGCTCGGCGGTGGTCTCGGCCCCGGCCAGCTTGGCCAGCATCTGGTCGACGGCGGGGTCCTTCAGCCGCTCGTAGTTGCCGGTCGCGGTCTTGCCGCTGGACAGCGCGCTGTCCAGCCAGCCGTCGTACATGTTGTAAGGAGTGATCCCGCCGTTGGACCAGTGCGAGGTCAGCTGGAAGTTACCCGAGGCGACGTCGGCGTTCCATGCGTCCACCGACTGGCCCTGGAAGGTAGCGTCGATCCCGGCCGCCTTCAACTGCTGCGCGACGAGGGAGTCGACCTGGGCGTAGTCGGTGTAAGCGGACGGGTTCGTGATCGTGATCGAGACCTTCTTGCCGCCCTTGGCGAAGAAGCCGTCCGATCCCTTGGTGTAGCCGGCCTTCTGCAGGATCTGCTGCGCGGCGGCCGCGCTGCCCGTGGCGGAGACGGTCATGCTGGCGACCGGGCCGCTCCAGGCGTCGAACAGCTGCGGGGTCAGGCCGGTGGCGTTGAGGACCGGGTTCTCCAGGCCGGACTCACCCTCGGAGGCCAGCAGCTGGCGGTTGATCGCCGCGCTGATCGCCTGCCGCACCGGCAGCTGGTTGGTCGGCCACTTGTTCAGGTTCGGGACCAGGCTGTTGGTCCCGCCGGGTGCCTCCCAGTGGTGGTGGAAGCTCGGGTTGGTGCTGATGAAGCTGTGCTGCAGGCCGGGGATGTAGTTACCGGTCCAGTCGATATGCCCGGAGAACAGCGCGCTCAGCGCGCTCGTGTTGGACGTGTACACCGGGAAGAAGACCTTCGGAACCTGGACCTGCGAGGCCTGCCAGTACGAAGGGTTCTTGATCAGGGTGAAGCCCTGCGGCGTGAAGCTGCCCAGCTTCATCGGGCCGGTGCCGACCGGGCTGGGGTCCGCGAACGTGGCCGGGTTGCTCACCGACTTCCAGATGTGCTCCGGCACCATCGCGGTGCCGGCGATGGACTGCAGGTTGGTGAACTGCGGGGTCGCGAAGGTGAGCACGACGTTATTGCCGGACGCGGTCACGCCGTCGTACTTCACGCCGTTGAGGTTGACCGCCGCGTTGGCCTTCAGCATGTTGAAGGTGAAGACCACGTCGGCCGGCGTGAACGGCTGGCCGTCGTTCCACTTCACGCCCTGGCGGATCGCGAAGGTAAGCGTCTTCCCGCCGTTGGACCAGGCGTAGGACGTGGCCAGCCACGGGTAGTACTTCGGCGGCGCGGCCAGGTTGAACTGGATCAGCGGCTCGTAGATGAGCCCCGTGGCGCCCATGCCCCAGGGCGCGCCGGTCGGGACGAACGGGTTGAAGCTCTGGGTGATGGTGGACTCCGGGGAGCTCTCCATGACCAGGGTCTTACCCGTGGCGCTGCCAGTACTCGAGTTCGTGCCACCCGAGCTGGAGCCGCTCGACGAGCATGCGGCGAGCCCTGCTGCGAGCAAGCCGGCGGCGCCTACTGCTAGGAACCGTCTATGACTGTGCAATCTCCTCATCAGTCCGTCTTTCTCTCGTGTTCGGCGGTGGGGGTTAGTTTTCGGTTGTGCGGACATCTCCCGGCAGCCCCGGGACGAGCTCCGGAGCGGCTGCGTCCAGGCGCCAGCAGGCCGCGGCGCGCGTGGCCGTGATGGGCTCCAGGGCCGGGTCCTGAAGCCGGCAGCGGTCCTCGGCGAGCGGGCATCTGGGACTGAACGGGCAGCCGGCCGTGGCCACTTGCTCCGGAGCTCTGATTTGCTGCGGGCCCTGGCGCCGGGTCCCGTTGGCTCCGCGGCGCAGCGTGCTGCCGAGGTTGTCGGGATCCGGGGCCGAGGCGACGAGCAGTTGCGTGTACGGATGGGCCGGCTGCTGGGTGACCTCCTCGGCCGGGCCGCGCTCCACGATCTCCCCGGCGTACATGACCAGCACCTCGTCAGCGAAGTACCGGGCCGAGGCGATGTCGTGGGTGATGTACAGCATGGCCAGGCTGAAGCGCTGGCGCAGGTCGTCGAGCAGGCCCAGCATCTCGAGCCGGATCGAGACGTCCAGCATCGACACCGGCTCGTCGGCCAGCAGCACGGTCGGTCGGGCGGCGAGCGCCCGGGCGAACGAGACCCGCTGGCGCTGGCCGCCGGACAGCTCGTGCGGGTACTTGACCAGGAAGTGCTGTGCGGGAGTGAGCCGCACCTGCTCCATCAGGGTGGCGACCTCGGTGTCCGTGTTCGCGCCCTTGCCGTGGTGCAGCTTCAGCGGGCGCTCCAGGTGATAGCGCACGGTGTGCACCGGGTTGAGCGAGGCGAACGGGTCCTGGAAGACGTACTGGACCTGGCTCTTGTAGCGGCGGAAATCGTCGTGGCGCCTCACCTCGACCGGCTTGCCGTCCAGCTTGATCGCGCCGGACGTCAGCCGTTCCTGGCCGGCCAGCAGCCGGGCGGCGGTCGACTTGCCGGACCCGCTCTCGCCCACCAGCGCGACCACCGCGCCGCGGTACAGGTTGAAGGAGACGTCGCGCACCGCGTGCACGATCTGGCCGCGGCCGATCTTGAAGTCCTTGCTGACCGAGATCGCCTCCATGGCCAGCTCCCCGCGCGCCGCGGCGGCGGAGGTCAGCGTGGTCGCCTGCTCTGTCACGTCGGCTCCCCTGCGATTTTCTGGCCCGCGGTTTCCTGGCGGGCACCCCGCGGTTGCGGGGCCGGCGTGTCCGGCAGCACGAACGGGCAGGCCGTCACGTGCTCCGGGTCCTTGGACGTGGCCACCTGCAGCAGGTGCATGTCGACCTCCTCGCACGCCGAGGTGCCGTACGCGCAGCGCGGCAGGAACGGGCAGCCGGGCGGCGGGTCGCGCAGGTCGGGCGGTGAGCCGGGGATGCCGGCCAGGTCGCGGCGCGGGCCGCGGAGCGAGGGGAACGAGTTGAGCAGGCCCTTGGTGTAGGGGTGCGACGGCTCGC
>WNGR01008787.1_pt1 | contig 10640 bp, 9 predicted proteins | sample 5407581 | NCBI WGS metagenome assembly WNGR01 (sample SAMN13153383, study PRJNA577476) | soil metagenome | isolation source: 80 cm soil or saprolite under Garry oak tree replicate 2 | place: USA:California | collected 2016-06-15 | reverse complement strand
CGCGCAGCCGCAGCGTCAGATAGCCCGTGCCGAGGCCGACAATGCCGGAGACGATGCCCCCGAGCACCATCAAGGCCGGGATCGGCAGCGGGAAGATCTTGTAGGAGAACACCGTCGTGTAGGCGCCGAGCGCGAAGAACGCCGCCGAGCCGAAATTCACGTATCCGGTATAGCCCCCGAGAATATTCCAGGCCGTCGCCAGCACGATGTATTGCAGGACGACGTAGCCCGCGAAGAAGACGTAGTCGTTGCCGACGAGACCCGCGAGCAGGAACACCGCGGCGGCGATCGCAATCGAGATCAGCAGGAACAGCCAGGATCGCACGTGGTGTCCTATCGTCCAAAGAGGCCTGCCGGTCGCAGCGCGAGGGTGACGAGCAGGAAGCCGAAGGCGACCGCCGGCGCCCAGGAGGGGCCGAAGAAGGTCGAGGTGAAGCTCTCGACGACGCCGAGCAGCATCGCTGCGATCAGCGTGCCGGGAAGGCTGCCGAGCCCGCCGAGCACGCAGATGGCGAAGACGCGGCCGATATATTCGCGCCCGACCGAGGGCTCGACCGGCTGAATGACGATGAGCAGCGCGCCGGCAATCGAGGTCGTCGCGATCGAGATCGCGAAGGCGATGCGCTTGATGCGCCTGGGCGAGGCGGCCATGAGCTGGAGCGCGAGTTGATCCTGCGCCACCGCCATGATCGCGCGTCCGATGAATGTCAGCGACAGGAAAAGCTGCAGCCCGGCGACCAGCAGGAGCGCGACCAGGCACGGCACCAGCATGCGCAGCGGCAGGTCGATCACGCCGAAGTGCAGGCTCGGCCCGATATAGGAGGCCTCGACATAGCGGTAGTCGACGCCGAAGACCAGAATGAGGGTGACCTCGGTGACGAAAAGAAGCCCGAAGAAGAAGGCGAGGCCGCGCAGCGATTCCTGCCCGAACCTCTCGAACGAGGCGTAGTAGACCTGATAGACCAGCGCGCCGAGCGCATAGAAGGCCGGCAACGCGACCACGCTCACCGCGATCGGATCGAAGCCGAAGCGGGCGTTGACGATGTAGGCGATGTAGGACCCGAGGATGATGAAGGCGGGATGCGCGATGTTGACGATGTCGAGAATGCCGAACGAGATCGAGATGCCGATTGTCACGGCGGCATAGAATCCGCCGAGCAGGAGCCCCGCGACCAGCGCGTTGAGCACGAGGTCGGCCGAAAAACCCATCTCGCGCCCCCCGCACTTCTTCCGAGTTTGCCGCTCTGCGCAGTGCGGCCGCAAGAGCTCACATTCTCTTTAACCTCTCCCTGAAAGGGAGAGGACAGGCGCGCGAAGCGCGCCAGGTGAGGGTCCTGTCTTTCCGCTCCCACCGCGCTCGTGGAGAGAGACCCCCACCTGGTCGCCTTCGGCGACCGTCCTCCCCCTTTCAGGGGGAGGTTTAGACGCGCACCTTGGCAGGAACGGGCAGCGGCTTGTTGGCGCTGTCGAGGAACTCGACGGTGGTGAAGATCAACTCGGTGTCGCCGATGTTTTCCAGATCGTGCACCTTGAAGTGCCCGGCGGCGTGGGTCTCGTGCCGGGTCTCGCCGGCGGTGTAGCCGTGCTCGACCGTCGAGCCGTCGTCGAGGTGCGCGCGGGCGCGGCCATCGCCGAGAACCGACCAGAAGTAATCGAGCACATGGCGGTGGAAGCCGAAGCGCTCACCGGGCTTGAGCCGGATCTGCCACACCCGCACGCGGTCGCTCTCCGAGAGGAGCCGCTGGCCGACGCAGCCGTTGGGGTTCTTCTTCTCGCGCTCGAACTCGGCGGCAATCTCGGGCGGCCAGTCGGTCTTTTGGGCATGAACCGGCTTCTTGTCCAACATCGTCAGGGCCATGGCATCCCTCCAATGATATTCGGCCCGATGATATAGCAACTTTGGAACGTGAGGAAACGGCACCTTGCCCCAGTCCGGTCGACGGCGCGCCCTGGTGATCGGCGGCTCGATGAGCGGCCTGTTCGCGGGCATCCTGTTGCGCCGGGCGGGCTGGGAGGCGGAGATCTACGAGCGGGTCGGGGTGGAACTTACCGGCCGCGGCGCCGGCATCGTGACCCATGCCGAGATGCGCGCCGTGCTGCAGGCGGCCGGCTGCGACCCGGCGAGCGACCTCGGCATCGACGTGGCCGGCCGCAGGACCCTCGACCGCGCGGGTCGGGTGATCGGGCAGCATGCCTGCCCGCAGACGCTGACCTCCTGGGATCGCGTTTTTCGCATGCTACGGGAGGCGTTTCCAGCGCAGGCCTATCGTCTCGGCAAGGAGCTGCAGCGCGTGGAGCGGCGGGGCGAGCGCATCATCGCGCATTTCGCAGACGGCAGCGGGGCGGAGGGCGACCTCCTCGTCGGCGCCGACGGCTTCCGCTCGACCGTGCGCGCCGGGATGCTGCCCGACGTGCAGCCGGCCTATGCCGGCTATGTCGCCTGGCGCGGCCTGGTCGACGAATCCGCGCTGTCGCCGGCGACGCATGCGGACATCTTCGACGCCATGGTGTTCTGCCTGCCGCCTGGCGAGCAGTTCATCAGCTATCCGATCGCCGGACCCGACAACGATCTGCGCACCGGCCACCGCCGCTGCAATTTCGTCTGGTACCGGCCGGCGGCGGAGGCGACCGAGCTCAAGCGCCTCATGACCGACGCGGCCGGCCGCACCCACTTTCTCGGAATTCCGCCGCCGCTCGTGCGCGCCGAGGTCATCGCCGAGCTGCGCGCGGCCACGCGCGCGCTGCTCGCCCCGCCGCTCGACGAAGTGGTGCGGCTCACGCCGCAGCCATTCCTGCAGCCGATCTACGATGTGGCGACGACGCGGATGGCGGTCGGGCGGGTCGCTCTCATCGGCGATGCGGCCTTTCTCGCCCGGCCGCATGTCGCCGCCGGCGTGACCAAGGCGGCCGAGGACGCGATGGCGCTCGCGAGCGCATTGCAGGCGGACGACAACATCGACGCAGCGCTTGCCCGTTTCGAGCGCGCGCGCATCCCCGTCAACCGCCACGTGCTGGACCGCGGCCGCGATCTCGGCGCCTGTCTGCAACCCGGACTTGCCACGCCCGAAACGCGCCGGGAGGCCAAGGGTCACCACACGCCGGAGGCGGTGATGACCGAGATCGCAGTGCTCGATTTTCTGCGGGAGTGATGGACCAGGGGAAAATACCTCCGCGCGTCCGAGGTCGAAGGGCAAGGCAAGCATCTCCTAACCTCCCCCTGAAAGGGGGAGGACAGGCGCGCGGAGCGCGCCAGGTGGGGGTCCCGTCTTTCCGCGCGCATTCGCGCTCTTGGAGAGAGGAACCCCCACCTGGTCGCCTTCGGCGACCGTCCTCCCCCTTTCAGGGGGAGGTTTGGCCCTCAGCTTTTCTTCGCGCGCCGTCGCGTGCCGTTCCTTCCCTTCCCGCGTTTCAGCCCCGCCATCTGCTCGAGCACCGCGCAAACCGCGGCGGTGTCTTGCTTGGCGTGGCCGGCCGCGATCGCGGCGTCGTAGATCGGTCGCGTCGCACCGAAGAGCGGCGTCGGGCAGCCGAGCGCGCGGGCGAATGCGCCGATCACCGCCATGTCCTTCTGCCAGATCGCGAGCTTCATGGTGGCCTCGTCATAGCGGCCCTTCACCATCATCGGCGCGCGCAGCTCGAACACGCGCGAGGTGCCGGCGCCGGCCGCAACCATCTCGAAGACGGTCTGCGGCGCGAGGCCCGCTTTCATGCCCAGCACCATGGCCTCGGCCGCGGCCACGTTGTTGATCGCGACCAGAAGGTTCGCCACGTATTTCATGCGGCTGCCATTGCCGAATTGTCCGAGGTCGTGAACCGCGCGCGAGAAGCCGGCGAACAAAGGCCGCAGCCTGCGGATCGCCGCGCTGTTGCCGCTCGCATAGATGATGATGTCCCTCGCCCTGGCCTGCGAGCCGGTGCCGCTGACCGGGCAGTCGAGCATGACATGACCAGCCCGGCTGAGCGCGCGCTCGGCCTTGAGCTTATCGTCGAGCGTAAAGGTGCTGGTCTCGATGATCACGCGGGGGCGCAGCGCCGCGTCCACGATGGCCTCGACCGTGTCCGCGAGTGCGCCGGGAGCAGGCAGGCTGGTGATGATGGTCGGCGCCTTGGCGGCCAGATCCTTCGCATCTGCCGCGATCTCTACGCCGGCCCGCGCGAGAGCGCGGCAGCGGTTCCGGTCGATGTCATAACCCACCACCCGCCAGCCGGCAGCGGCGAGGTTGCTCGCGAACGCGCCCCCCATGATGCCGAGGCCGACGATGCCCACCGCCCCCTTCGCCCTCACAGTCTTCATTCCGTGTCCTCCTCCGCCGCCGCCGCCACTGTAATCAGCGGACGCAGGCGAGGACTACCCCGCCCGCGCGCGCGACCCGTCTTTTTCCACGCCGTCGGTTCGCCTATCGTAGGAGCAGGTGTCATCAACGCACCGAAAACGGGAGGACGGACCATGCATCTGAGACCAGTTCTAGTGACATGAACGTCGGCGTCGCCGGTCTCGGACGGATGGGAGCGGCCATCGCCCAGCGGCTGATCGAGGTCGGGCACCGCGTGGCGGTGTGGAACCGCTCGGCCGACAAGGCGAAGCCGCTCGCCGATGCCGGCGCCGCAGTCGTCGCGACGCCCGCCGAGTTGGCGCAGGTCGCCGAGGCGGTCATCAGCATCCTCACCGATGCCGCGGCGATCGAGGCGGTCTATGGCGGCGCCTCGGGCCTGCTCGCGGGCGACCTGCGCGGCAAGCTCCTGATCGAGATGAGCACCGTTCAGCCCGCGACCGAGATCGCGCTCGCCGAAAGAGTCCGCGCCAAAGGTGCGGCCTTCGTCGAATGTCCGGTCGGCGGCACCGTTGGCCCGGCGCGCCAGGGCCAGCTCGTCGGCCTTCTCGGCGCCGAGCCTGCGGACGCTGTCCGCGCGCGGCCGTTGCTCGTCGAGCTCTGCAGGCGCATCGAGCATTGCGGGCCGGTCGGCGCCGGCGCGACCATGAAGCTCGCCATCAACCTGCCGCTGATGATCTCCTGGCAGGCATTCGGCGAGGCTTTTGCGCTCTGCCGCGATCTCGGCGTCGAGCCGCAGCAGCTTCTCGGCCTGTTCACCGACATTTCGGCGACGACCAATGCGCTCAAGGCGCGCGCGCCGATGGTTGCCGCGATGATGGGCGGCGGCGATCCAGGCGGCGCGACCTTCACCGTCGATTCCGGCGTCAAGGACCTGCGCACGATGCTGGCCGAAGGCGAGGCCCGCGGGATCGAGCTGCCGCTTGTCGAACGCGCGGCTGCCTGCTTTGAGGAGGCGAGCCGCAGCGGCTTCGGCGGCCGGGATGCATCGAGCGTCACGGTCTACTGGTCGAAGCGCGGCAAGCGGTGATACTTGTCCTCCTCACCCGGAGAACCAAATCAGCATCGGAGCCCACATGCCGTCGCTTACTCTCGCGCAAGCCTCCACCATCGTCGATGCCGCGCTCAAGACCGGGCGCGACGCCAAATACCAGCCGCTGACGGTCGCCGTGCTTGACGCCGGCGGCCATCTCGTCGCTTTCAAGCGCGAGGACAAGTCCGGCATCCTGCGCTTCGACATCGCCTTCGGCAAAGCTTGGGGCGCGCTCGGCATGGGTTTCGGTTCGCGGGCGCTGGCGGGCCGCGCCGCAAAGCAGCAGATGTTCTACACGACGCTCGCCGCCGTGAGCGGCGGCCGCCTGGTGCCGGTCCCCGGCGGCGTGCTGATCCGCGATCAGGCGGGCGAGGCGATCGGCGCTGTCGGCATTTCCGGCGACACCTCGGACAACGACGAAAAGTGCGCGCTCGCCGGCATCGAGGCCGCGGGCCTCAAATCCGATCCGGGTGCCGATCCGAGCTGATCCCAGTCCAGTCGATTGACCCAAAAGCAGCGGCCCGGCTAGGTAGTCGGCCGATGGCCGGCGCAGATGAGCGCACGGCCCGAGTGGGGAGGCGGGAATGGGAGCGAATTTCGGCATCGCCGGGCTGGATTGGCAGCAGCGGGTCAACTGGGACCGGATGCGCAAATATCGCCTCGAGCGCGCGCGCGAGCGGATGAAGGCGCATGGCTTCGGCGCCATGCTCTGCATGTACGACGAGAACGTGCGCTATCTCACGGGGACACTGACGCCGGGCTGGAACCGGCTCAAGCCCGGGCTGCGCTATGCCATTCTCTGCGGCGACGGCCAGCCGGTGCTGTTCGAGCAGGGCGACCTCGGCTTCCAGGTCGAGCGGCACTCGCCCTGGCTGCCGAAGGAGAACGTGCGCTGGTCCTATGCCTGGATCAAGGGCGCGGCCGGGCCGGCCTCCACCCAGCAGGTGACGAAATTCACCAATGCCATCCTCGAAGAGATGAAGCGCCATGGCGTCGCAGGCCAAAAACTCGGCGTCGACTTCATCGACATCAACATGCTCAAGATTTTCGAGGAGAAGAAAATCACCTGGGCCGACGGCATGACGCCGATGATGGAGGCGCGCGCGGTCAAGAACGTCGACGAGCAGGAATGCATGCGCATCGTCGGCGCCATCGGCGACGCCACCCACTGAGAGTGCATGAAGTTCCTGCGTCCGGGCATCACCGAAAACCAGGTCACCGCCCACCTGATGCAATATCTCTACTCGTTCCCCGGCATGGAGGACGTCGAGGACGTGATCGTGTCCTCGGGACCGAATACCTGGCCCAACTGGCGCAACTTCTCCGACCGCATCATCCAGCCCGGCGACATCGTGTTCATGGATTTGGCCGCGCTCACCTGGAACGGCTACAAGTCCTGCTATTACCGCACCTATTGCGTCGGCAAGGAGCCCACGAAGGAGCAGAAGGACACCTACGCCGAGGCGCTCAAATGGCTCTATGACTCGATCGAGGCCGTGAAGGTCGGCGCGACGACGCGCGACATCGCGCTGAAATGGCCCTCCGCCAAGGAGACCTGGGGCTACGAGGACGAGGACCGCGCGGCGGCGAATCTCTGGGGTCACGGCCTCGGCCTGGCGCAATACGACCAGCCGGTGATCTCGCGCATCTGGTCGCTCGACCATCCGGTCGAGATCAAGGAGGGGATGACATTCGCGCTCGAGACCCAGCACGGCAAGAAATTCCGCTACGGCGTGCGCATCGAGGAGATGCTGATCGTGCACAAGGACGCAATCGAGATCATCTCCAACTTTCCAGTCAAGCAGATCACCGTCGTCGACCCGCTGCCGGGCTATGCGGATCACGTGAAGTGAGCATTGCGCGACGCCTGATCCGTCACCGGGATGCTCACGGATGTCGGGCGGAAGACGTAGGTAGGGTCGAGCGCTCCGCGATCTCGCCGCGATCGCGACCCCAGGCGCGAGACCCAACAACTGCGAATGCGGATCGATGTTGGGTCTCGCAAGGGCTCGACCCAACCTACGACACGACGGATCAAGGGCTGCGCATGGGGAATGTCGGATGACCGCATCAACCGCAAAGCCGCCGGCAGCGATCGATCGCCTGGTCATTCCGCTTTCGGATTCGCAGGCATCGAATGCGGATGTCGTCGGGCCCAAGGCCGCCAACCTCGCGATGCTCGCGCGCGCCGGGTTGCCGACCCCGGGCGGGTTCTGCCTCGCCGCCGAGGCCTATCGCCTCCAGCTCAAGCATTTGGAATTGGACGAGGCGGTGAAAAATTTCGCCGATGCAGAGCCGGCGCAGCAGCGGCGCATCTCGGTGGGGATCAGGCTGAAGCTTTATCAGGCGCCGATTGCGCGCGAGATTCTTGCGCCGCTCCTTGCCGCGTGGCGGGCGCAGCGGGCATCCGCTGAGCCCGGCGCCATCCGCTCCTCCGCCCTGATCGAGGACCGCGCCGGCGCCAGTTTCGCCGGCCAGTTCGAAAGCTTTCTGGGCATCGCGGAGGAGGCCGAGTTCCTCACTGCCGTGCGCGCCTGCTGGGCAGCGCTGTGGACGACAAATGCGCGCCGCTACATGGAGAACCACGGCCTTACTCCCGCCGACACGGCCATGGCGGTGTTGATTCAGCCGCTCGTTGCCGACCGCGCCTCGGGCGGGGGCCTCAGCGAGACTGCGGACGGCCAGATGCTCATCACCGCCACCTGGGGACTCGGCTCCGCGGTCGCCCAGGGCGAGGTGGTGCCCGATCGCGTCGTGCTCAGCCGGCAAGGTTTTGTGCGCAGGATCGAGGCCGGACGAAAGGATCATAGCGAGACCTGCATGCATGGTCTCGGCATCCTGCCGCAGGCAGTCCCGCCCGCGCTCGCGCGCGCGCCGTGCCTCGATGCCGGGCAGGCGGTGACGCTGGGGCGCCTGATCCGCAAGGCCGAAAAAATTCTTGGGCTTGCGGTCGAGATCGAGTGGGCGCTCGACGACGAAGGTTTCAAGCTCCTGCAAGCGCGGCCGCTCCATGTCGAGCCACCGCACGTGCCCGACGAAATTTGGCTGCGGCATCCCGGCCTCAACGGCCATGCCGCCGGCATCGGCTGGGGCTCCGGCCGGGCCGTGGTGGTGAATTGCGAGTGCGAGCTCGCGCGCGTCGCCCCCGGTGACATTCTGGTGACCAAGGTTGCGGGCCCGGCGCTCAGCCATGTCCTGCCGCGCGTCGCCGGCGTGGTGGCGGAACTCGGCGGCTCGACCTCGCACCTTGCCTCGCTCGCGCGCGAGCGCGGCATCCCGATGGTGCTTGGCGTGCTCGACGCGACCCGGCGCATCCCCGACGGCTCGCAGGTCGCGGTCGACGGCGTGGCCGGCGTCGTGCGGTGGCTTGCCTGATGCGTCCGCGTATTTTCGTGACCCAGCCGGTGGCCGAGAGCGCGCTCAAGCGGCTGCGCGCGGTGGCGACCGTCAGGGTCAACCCGGATTCGAGCCGCGTTCTTGCCAAGCGCGCGCTCATCGCCGCGGTCCGCAGGAGCGACATCCTGTTCACGCTCCTGCACGATACGATCGACCGCGAGGTGCTCTCGGCCAATCCGAAGCTGCGTGCGGTCGCCGCCCAGTCGATCACGCCGGACAATATCGACATCGCCGCAGCGACGGCGCGAAGGATTCCCGTCACCGTCGTTCCGCCGATCGTCGCCGAGGCAACGGCCGACATCAATTTCGGGCTCATGCTCGCGGTCGCCCGCCGGATGGTGGAAGGCGATAGGCTCGTGCGGCGCGGCAGGTTTCCTGGCTCGCAGTCGAGCCATCTGGCAGGCGTTGCGGTCTACGGCAAGACCGTCGGCCTGATCGGCGGCGGCGGGCGCATCGGCAAGGCGGTCGCGCGCCGCGCCCGCGGCTTCGGCATGCGGGCGCTCTATTGGGCGCCACGGCGCAAGCCCGAGAGCGAGGAGCGCGAGGCCGGATTGACCTATGTGCCCTTCGAGCAGCTCCTGGCCGAGTCCGACTTCGTGTCGGTTCACTCGCCGCTCAAGCCTGAGACGCGACACCAGATCGGCGCGCGCGAGCTCGGCCTGATGAAGAAGACGGCCTTTCTCATCAACACCGCGCGCGGGGCGATCGTCGACGAGGCGGCGCTGATCCGCGCTCTCTCCCGCAAGCAAATCGCCGGCGCCGGCCTGGACGTGTTCGAGCACGAGCCCAAGGTTGCAGCGGCGCTGCTCAAGATGCCGAACGTCGTCCTCACCCCCCATCTCGGCAGCGCCGTCGTCGAGGTGCGCGAGCGGATGGCGAACATCGTCGTGGACAACATCCTGGCGATCCTCGACGGCAAGATGCCCCCCAATTGCATCAACCCGGAAGTCTTGTCGCGTTGAACTGCGGGGATCATCGGGCCTGCATCTTGCTCATGTGGACTCCCCCGAAGGGGAGAGGGGAGAAGAAAATCGGAGTTGCCCATGCCCCGCCCTGTGATCGCCGTTACCGACAGCGTCTTTCCCTCGCTCGATCCGGCGCTCGCGGCGCTCGCGCGAGTCGATCCCGACATGCGGATGTCGAAGAGCGCAGCCGCCGCCGACATCCTGGCGGTGGCCCGCGATGCCGACGCAGTGCTCGTCACCTATGCCAAGCTGCCTGGCGATCTGCTGCGCCAGCTCACACGCTGCAAGGTGATCGGCCGGTTCGGCCTCGGCGTCGACAATATCGACATCGAGACGGCGGCCGAGCTTGGCATCACCGTCACCTACGTGCCCGACTATTGCATGCACGAAGTGTCGGACCACGCCATGGCGCTCCTGCTCGCGCTCGCCCGCAAGGTGGTGTTCTCGAACACACTCGTGCGATCGGGCCGCTGGGAGATGCCGGCGGTGGCGCCGCTGCGTCGCCTGCAGGGCCGGACGCTGGGCCTGATCGGCTTCGGCCATATTCCGCGCGTGCTTGCGCCGAAAGCGCAGGCATTCGGCCTCAAGGTCATGGCGCACGATCCCTATGTCGGGCGGGACGTGTTCGGCTCGCTCGGCGTCGAAGACGTGAGCCTCGATGACCTGCTTGCGCGCTCGGACTTCATCTCGGTGCACGCGCCGCTGACGCCTGCGACCCGTGGCCTCGTCGATGCCTCGGCCTTCGCCAAGATGAAGAAGGGCGCGCTGCTGGTAAACACGGCGCGCGGGCCTTTGATCGACGAGCAGGCGCTGGTCGCGGCGCTCGACAGCGGCCGGCTCGGCGGTGCCGCCCTCGACGTGGTCGCGGTCGAACCACTGGCCAGGGACTCGCCCTTGCTCGGCCGCGACAATGTC
>WNGR01012997.1_pt1 | contig 10643 bp, 4 predicted proteins | sample 5407581 | NCBI WGS metagenome assembly WNGR01 (sample SAMN13153383, study PRJNA577476) | soil metagenome | isolation source: 80 cm soil or saprolite under Garry oak tree replicate 2 | place: USA:California | collected 2016-06-15 | reverse complement strand
CGGCCCGGCAGGATGAACTGATCGCGGCGTATTACAGCCGCGACCGCGGGATCGGGTATACGCTGGGTCGGACCAACATCAACAGCTGCGACTTCTCGAGCGACATGTACACCTACGTGACGGAAGGCGACTCGGCGCTGACTTCCTTCTCCATCGCACACGACCTGCGCTACAAGATCCCCCTGATCAAGCGCGCGATGGCGGCGAGCGGCAACCGGCTCAAGCTGTTTGCCAGTCCCTGGAGCCCGCCCGCGTTCATGAAGGACAACAACGACATGCTGCACGGCGGCCACCTGCGCCCCGAGTACGCGCATGCCTGGGCGCGCTATTACACGAAGTTCATCGAGCACTACCGGCAAGCAGGCGTGCCGGTGTGGGGCATCACGATTCAGAACGAGCCGATGGCCACGCAGACGTGGGAATCATGCATCTACCAGGCGGCGGATGAGCGGGACTTTCTCAAGAACCACCTCGGTCCGGCGATATGGGGGCAGGGATTGCGCGACGTCAACATCATCGTCTGGGACCATAACCGGGACCTCATCATCCAGCGGGCGCTGGCGATCTTCGACGATTCGGCGGCGGCGCGCTACGCGTGGGGCGTCGGATTTCACTGGTATGAAGACTGGTCGGGCGGGACGCAGATGTACAACAATGTGGCGCTGGTGAATCGTCTCTATCCCCGCAAACACCTCCTCTTCACGGAAGGGACGCCGGCGAACTTCGACTCCACGGCATACGGCCGCTGGAGCCTCGGCGAGGCGTACGGCCGGTCCATGATCAACGATTTCAATTCTGGGGCCGAGGGGTGGACGGACTGGAATATTCTGCTGGATGAGCGCGGCGGTCCCAACCATGTCGGGAACTTCTGTATGGCCCCGATTCATGCGGATACCCGCACCGGCGCACTGATCTACACGAACTCCTACTACTACATCGGCCACTTCTCGAAATTCATCCGCCCCGGCGCCAGACGGATTCTGGCGGCGCCGAGCCGCAGCATGCTCCTCACCACCGCGTTCGTGAACCCGGACGGAAGGGTCGTCGTGGTCGTCATGAACCCGACGGCCAAGGGGGGAGACTACAACGTCGTCGTCGGCGCCACATCAGTGGCGGTCAATTCGCGGCCACATTCCATCCAAACGGTGGTATTCTGACGGAGAACACGTCCATGGCCATGCAGCGCCTGTGCCGAGCGGTTCTGTCCGCGATTGTTCTGCTAACGCCCGCCATAGCAGCGCAGAATCCCGAGCGGGCGGGTGGGACACCGGTTCGCGACGCCCGCGTGGGATTGCGCGCAGGCTGGTGGGACGCCGCGCAGGCCGCGTGGAACATGCGCCTGGTCTCAACGAGCCGGCCCCCCGCGGAGTTCATTCCGACCGAGCCCGGCGACTTCGATTACATGAACTCGGACGTGGCGTTCAAAGGGAATTACGTAATCCAGGGCAACTTCCAGGGCTTCTCGGTATGGGACATCACAGATCCCTTCCACCCGCGATTGGTCCACGCGGAACGCTGCCCCGAGCAGCAGAACGATGTGTCGGTGTACCGGAATCTGCTGTTCCTGTCAGGCGAGTCGCAGAACGGGCGCGTCGATTGCGGGACCCAGGGCGTGCAGGAGCCCGTCAGCCCGCAGCGCTTCCGCGGCGTGCGCGTCATCGACATCAGTGACCCGACGCACCCGCGCATTCTGGCGAACGTGCAGACGTGCCGCGGCTCGCACACGCACACGCTCGTGACCGATCCCAAAGACACGAGCGCCGTCTACATCTATGTCTCCGGTCAGGCGCCCGTTCGGCCGGCGGAAGAGCTGGCAGGCTGCTCCGGGGCGCTGCCGGAGCAGGACACCGCCTCGGCGCGATTCCGGATCGACATCATTCGCGTCCCCCTGGCCCATCCCGAAGCCTCCGGAATTGTGAGCCGGCCACGGATCTTCGACGCCCTGGTGGACCCGCCGAGACACGGCGCCAACCCGACCGACTCCGCCACCGCACAGCGCCTCGCGGACTCGGCCCAGGCCACGGGCGCGTCATCAGGTTCCAGGGCTCGCCTATCGTCCTGCCGCCCCAATTCGTGAAGCCGATGCTCGACAGTGTCGCGAAGGGCAACGGCAGAACGGCCCCCAACGGCGCCGACAGCGCCGCGCTGCGCGGCGTGATCCAAAAGATCATCGACGACGAGTTTCTCGCGCCGATGGGTCCCGGGGGCGTACGGCACGGCCCCGATCAGTGCCACGACATCACGGTCTACCCGGAGATGGGGGTGGCGGGTGGCGCCTGCGCCGGCTACGGGCTGCTGCTCGATATCCGGGATCCGGCTCATCCCGTTCGTCTCGCGGCTGCCTCGGACTCCAACTTCGCCTACTGGCATTCGGCGACGTTCAACAACGATGCCAGCACGGTGATCTTCACCGATGAGTGGGGCGGTGGCGTGGCGCCGCGCTGCCGCGCGACCGACAAGCCGCAGTGGGGCGCCGACGCGATCTTCACGGTCGCCAACAAGCGTGCCCTCACCTTCCAAGGCTACTACAAGGTGCCGGCGCCACAGACGACCACGGAAAACTGCGTCGCGCACAACGGCAACCTGATTCCGGTCCCGGGCCGCGACATCATGATCCAGGGGTGGTATCAGGGCGGCGTGTCGCTATTCGATTTCACCGATCCCACGCGTCCCACCGAGATCGCGTACTTCGATCGCGGGCCGATGGACTCGACCAAGCTGGAGATGGCGGGGAGCTGGTCGGCGTACTGGTACAACGGCTACATCTACAGCACCGAGATCTCGCGCGGGCTCGATGTGCTCGAGCTGCAGCCGAGCGCGCTGCTTACCCAGAACGAGATCGACGCCGCGAAGCTGGTGAAGGTCGCATATCAGAACGTCCAGGATCAACAGCACATGACCTGGCCGGCGAGCTTCGTCGTGGCACGCGCGTACCTCGATCAGCTCGAGCGCTCGCGCGGCCTCGCCGCCGGCCGCATCGGCGCCGCCCGGACGGCCCTGGCGAACGCGGAGCGGGCATCCGGCCAGGGCCGGCGGGCGGCGCTCGCCACGCTCGCGACCGGGCTCGAGCGGGATGCCGCGAGCGCCGTGGATGGGGCGAAGGTGCGGGTGCTCGCGGGGGTGGTGCGGGCGCTCGGGCGGTAGCACTTCGTGACGCCCTGAAACAACCATTTTCCCGGTTGCGTCATCCAACGAGGAAACCACCCGGGATTCTCAATGCTGTTTGGGTTACCGCTCCTTGCCGCCGTCACGCTTGCCAGCCAGTCTCCCGATGCCTCCCCGACACAGCGTCGGGGGGACCCGCCAGCGCTTCCGGCGAAGAGCGTCACCGCAACCCACTCCGCGCAGCCGCCGATCATCGACGGGCGCGACGACGACGCCGTGTGGCGCCAGGCAACGCCCATCACCGAATTCCAGGAGTGGCGACCGAGCGAGGGCGGAGCGCCGAAACTGCCGACGGAAGCGAAGGTCGCCTATGACGCGGGCAACCTCTACGTCTTCGTGCGCGCCTTCGATCCGCACCCCGACAGCATCATCACCGTCCTCGCACGCCGCGACTACTTCACGCCCTCCGACATGGTCTGGCTGTTCCTCGACTCCTATCACGACCGGCGCACCGGCTTCGAATTCGGGGTCAACCCGTCGGGCGTGAAGCTGGATGCGCAGATCTACAATGACGGCAACGAAGACTTCGCCTGGGACGCGGTGTGGGACGTCGCGACGCGCATAGACTCTCTCGGCTGGACGGCGGAGTTCCGGATCCCGCTGTCACAGCTGCCGTACGGCCGGCAACGGAGCCACACCTTCGGCTTCACGGTGGATCGCGATCTGTACCGCTACTCGCAGCGTGTGAGCTGGCCCCTCTTCCGGCAATCGCAGGCCGGGTTCGTGTCGCAGTTCGGCGAGATCACCGGCCTGGACAACCTCGAGGCGCCGCGCCGGCTCGAGGCCGCGCCATATCTGGTGACCAAGAACGTTTCCCAGATCAGCGCCAATACCCTCGGCCGCACCCAGGATGTCACCGTCGGTGGCGACCTGAAGTACCTCGTGGCATCGAACCTGAAGCTCGACGCGACGATCAACCCCGACTTCGGCCAGGTCGAGGCCGACCCCGGCGTGCTCAACCTTTCGGCATTCGAGACATTCTTTCAGGAGAAACGGCCGTTCTTCGTCCAGGGCGCTGGACAGTTTCAGTGGAACGTCAACTGCACGGCGGTCAACGATTGCTCGACGGGTGAAGGACTCGTCTACTCACGACGCATCGGACGCGCACCCGAATTGTCCGGAGTCTACTCCGACACCACGTCTCCGGCGTTTACGACGATCCTCGGCGCCGCGAAGCTCACCGGCCGCCTGCCGGGCGGCCTGACGATCGGCGCGCTCGATGCCGTGACCGGCCATGAGGTCGGGGCGGGAGGCGTGACGATCGAACCGGCGACGAATTACGGCGTCGTACGGTTGCGGCAGGACCTGCGCGGCGGCGAGAGCAGCATCGGCGGCGTCGTGACCGCCGTCAACCGGCACAACGACTCGTGGAGCACACCCTACCTGCACTCGAGCGCGTACGTGGGAGCCCTGGACTTCCGCCACCGCTTCCCCGGCGGCCATTACGAGCTGTCGGGCGCGGTCGACTGGAGCCGCGTAGCCGGCAGCGCACAGGCCATCACGCAGACGCAGCAAGAGGCGACGCACTATTACCAGCGCCCTGACGCATTGCGGTTCGACTCGACGCGCACGTCGCTGTCGGGAGACGACGAAATGATGCAGTTCGGCAAGGTGAGCGGGAAACTGCTCTTTCAGACGAACGTCGAGCGCCGCTCTCCCGGTTTCGAGACCAACGACCTGGGGTATCTGCGTCGCGCCGATCAACTGGCGTGGAGCACGTGGGCGGGTTTCTTCGACCGCCATACGCGCAAGCTGTATCAGCGCTTCCAGTGGAATTTCAACTGGTGGCAGTACTGGACGACCAACGGGCTTCCCGAGGAGCGCGCGTTCAACACGAACACGCACACCACGTTCAACAACACTTGGTCGCTCCACTTCGGCGGGACGATAGGGCAGCTCGGCACGACGTATTGCTACGACTGCGCGCGCGGCGGGCCGGCGGTCCGGCAGGATTCCTACATCTCCCCCTGGCTGGGCATCAACGGCGACGACCGCAAGATGATCGTCCCGTACCTGTGGTTCAACTGGTTCCGTGGGAATGGCGGACGTTCACGCAGTTTCAGCTTCTCGCCGGAGCTCGACTTCAAGATCGCCTCACGCGTGACCGCGGCGATCTCGCCGAGCTACTCGCGCAGTACAAACGACGTCCAGCCGCGCGGCCCGCGGACGGACACGCTCAATGTTACACACTACCTGTTTGCGCATCTCGAGCAGAAGCAGCTCGGGCTGACGGCGCGCTTCACCTACCCGTTCAATGCGAACATGTCCCTGCAAGTCTATGCCCAGCCGTTCATCTCGAAGGGGACGTTCAGCAATGTTCGAGAGCTCTCGGCGTCGCCGCGCGCCAAGGACTATGCGAGCCGCTATCAGCCATACCCGATCAGCATCGGCGGTTTCAACTTCAAGCAGTTCCGCTCGAACGTCGTGTTCCGCTGGGAATATCGGCCCGGATCGACGCTATTCGTCGTGTGGAGTCAGGGCCGTCAGCGATCGGCGGGGGCCGAGGGGACGCAAAGCTTCAGCGGCGACCTGAGCGACCTGTTCAATCTCCAGCCGAACAACGGCTTCCTGGTGAAGTTGTCGTACTGGATCAACCGCTAGGCGTCGCGCGGCTCACGGCCCTCCGCACGCCGGCGCCGTCAGCGCACGCGTCGCCGCTGGGATCGGCTTCAGATTGTTGCGCGTGAGCTCGGCGTTGAACGCAGCGAGCGACGCGCCGTTGATGCCCGTCCACGTCGTCACCGCGTTCTTCAAGTCCGTGCACGCAGCGACGTAGGCGCGCTGCATTGCCGCAGTTGGCGCCAAGTCGCCGTTCTCGAGCGTGTTGATCTGGTTTCCCAGATTCCCGTTCACCCGGACGAATGTCGGCGCCGGCGCCGGGCCGCCGCCGAACCCACCGAACCCGCCTCCCCCGCGCTCCAGATTGCCGCCCACCGCGGCCAGCGTCGAATCGAACGCTTTCGCAGCCGGTAGCGCCGTATCCGCTGCGACCAGCGCGCGCATCGCCGCGACCTGCTGGTAGCCGTCCCAGGAGAGCTGCATGGCGGCCACGATCTTCGTCTGCAAGCCGTACTGCGCGTGCACGTCGGCAACGGTCGCGGGAGAGCGCGGATCGTTTACGACGGTCACGGGCTGCCTGTAGGTCTTGCCGGCGGCGGTGAACCGCAGCGTGTACACGCCCGGCGGCACGAGCGGCCCCTCGGGCGACGGGGGCGTGAGGCCCGGATTCGCGTTGATCTCGAACGAATGCGAGAACGCCGGCGGGTCGTCGGTGCGCAGATCCCAATTCACGCGGTTCAACCCCACCGCGGTGGGCAGCCGCAGCGGCGGCGCGATCCACCAGTTGGGCTCGGGCGGCTGCTCTGCTTCCTTGACCGGCGCGATCACGGCGCTCGTCATGTGGCGCACGACCGCGCCGCCGGCATCGAGCACATCCAGAGTAATGTCCCCCGCGGGCTGCGCCGCCAGCCAGTAATAGATCAGGGCTCCATCGGGCGCGTTCAGCGCGTGCGGCACCTCGGGTTGGAACGGCGTGTCCGCACCGACGTTGCGGCGCACGCGCACGGCGTCCCCGGGGGCGAAGAGATGGACGGCCTCGTTCGCCGCGGCCGGCGTGATCTGGCGCAGCGGCGAAATATCGTCGAGCACCCAGATGCCGCGACCGTAGGTGCACACCACCACGTCGTTGCCGTGCACCACGACGTCGCGATAGGAGCTGTTGGGCAGGTTGAGCTGCAGCGACTGCCAGTTGTCGCCGTCGTCGAACGAGACGTACATGCCGCTCTCCGTGCCCGCGAACAACAGCCCCGCCTTCTTGGTGTCGTTGCGGATCACGCGGGCGAAGCTGCCACTGGGCTGATCGGTGGGCAGGCCCGTCACGATCGGCGTCCATGTCTTGCCGTAGTCGCGCGTGCGGAACAGATACGGCTTGTAGTCGCCCGTGCCGTGCAGGTCCACGGAGGCGTAAGCGGTCGCGGCATCGAAGTGCGACGCGTCGATCGACTGGACGTCGGCGCGGGTGGGGTTGGGCAGGCCGGGGATGGTCACGTCCTGCCAGGTCTTGCCCTCGTCCGTCGTCAGCTTGATCAGGCCGTTGCCCGTGCCTACCCAGATGACGCCGCGCTTGACGGTGGACAGAGCCATCGACTGGATCGCGCCGCCGATGGGTGACCCCGGCGCGCCGCGTCCGCGCAGGCTGTCGGGCGGCGGCGCGACGTCCTTGGGGTACCCCAAGTCGGGCGACAGCTTGGTCCAGTGCATGCCGCCGTCGGTCGTCGCCATCAGGAACTGGAAGCCCGCGATCAGCTCGTGCCGGTTCCACGGCGCGAACGCGAGGGGCTGCGAGATCGTGGTACGTCCATAGAGACCGGGATCGACGTTGGGACTGACGTTGATCCACTGCTCGCTCGGGTAGGTGATCTTCAAAATCCCGGAGCCCGAGGCGAAGACGATGTTGGGGTTCAGCGGATCGGCAATCGTCGTGCCCCACTCCCAGCCGGGTACAGGGTTCCAATCGAGCGGCGTGACGGCTCCCTGGTTGCCGCGGCTCCGCGTGCGGATCGCGCCCGCGTCCTGCTGCGACCCGTACACCCAGTAGGGATACGAATTGTCGACGGTGATGTGATAGATCTGGTCGGTGGACTGATTGAACCAAGAGCTCCAGGTGGCTCCGCCGTCCAAAGTCACCACCGCTCCCTGATCGAGCCCCATGAGCATGCGCTGGCCGTTGGTGGGGTCGATCCACATTTGCTGCGGGTCGTCGCCGCCGGGCGCGCCCTTGAAGCCGGTGAAGGTGTTGCCGCCGTCGGTGGACTTGTACATCGCCGTGTTGACCGTGTAGACGACGTCGGGGTTCTGGGGATCGACGTAGACGCCGCAGTTGTAGCCGCCCTGGCCGTTGGCGATGCGGCGGTCGGAAGCGTCCATCTGCCGCCACGTCGTGCCGCCGTCGTCGGAGCGGTACAGGCCGAAGTTGCCGATCAGGAACATGCGCTGCGCGTTGGTATTCATCGCCACGGCGACGTACGTGCGGCCGAAGAGTCGCGGCAAACCGCCCCCGGTGATCTCATGCCACGTCAGGCCTTTGTCGGTGGACTTGAACAGCTTGGTCTGTGTGGGTCCCGTCTGCGGCGCTCCTCCACCCGGACCGCCGGCCGCAGGGACAACGAGAGGACCGGTCGGCGGCGGGTTGAAGTGCCGCTGGCTGACAGCAAGGATCACCTCGGGGTGGTCGTAGGCCCAGGCGAGCCGCTGCAGGCCGGTCGTGTCGTCCACGTACAGCGTCTTGGTCCACGTCTGGCCGCCGTCGGTGCTCCTGAACACGCCGCGCGTCTCGCTTTTCTTGTGGGCGTCGCCCAGTGCCGCGATGAGCACGAGGTTGGGATCCTTGGGCTCGACGAGCATCGAGGGGATCTGCTTGGTGTCGTCGAGACCCAGGTGGTGCCACGTCTTGCCGGCGTCGGTCGACTTGTAGACGCCGTTGCCGTCGTTGAAGAAGTTGATGGCGTCGCCCATGCCGACGTAGACAACGTTGGGGTCGGAGGGAGCTACGGCCACAGCTCCTACTGACGAGACAGCCGTCAGCCCATCGAGGATCGGAGTCCAGGTTTCGCCGGCGCTGGTCGTTTTCCAGACGCCGCCTAGGGGCAGTCCGATGTAGAAGGTGCCGGGCTGGCCGATGACGCCGGAGACGGCGGAGATGCGGCCGCCGCGGAACGGACCCAGGTTCCGCCAGACCATGCCGGAGAGGAGGCCGGGGGCGATGGGGTCGGGTTTGGACGCGGGGACAGCGAATGTGCCGAGGGCGACGAGTAGAACGGTTGTGCGTGCCAACATGGTGGACGAACTCTCAGGTTGGGGATGTGGCGGCCCCTAATGATACCCTTTCAGCGCGCGACCCGCGCGGCGAGGACATATGCCAGGTTCGCGGTGCCATCCATGATCGGCTCGTTGGTGGAATAGTCCCCGACGTCGTCGTGGTACACGATGAAACCGGTATTGAAGGGAGCGTATTCGTCCGCCTCGAGCAGGCGGATCCCGCGTAGATTCGCGAAGATCGAACGATACACGGGGCCGTCGACGAGGCCGCCGGTGAGCTGCAGGTGCAGCTGCTCCGCAACCACCGAGTGGGGGGTCCGGGGATAGTTGTCGCCGAGACCGATGACCATGGACACGCCCCAGGGGTTGGTGCCGAACAGCCAGTCGAGCGCGGCGGTCTCGTACTCGAGGTAGGTCGAGTCGCCGGTCATGCGACGATAAAACGTGGCCTCGGTGGCGAACGACGCCAGCAGATTGTTCGAGCACCATATAAAAGGAATGCCGATGCGGAAGCCGTTGCGCGCGCGGCCCGCGACCGCCTCGAGACCGCGCCGGTAGTACTCGGCGACGAGTCGTTTCGCGCTGTCGGGTCCTGTTCGCCAAATCTCGTAGTGGCCGTTGTTGTGCCAGGGATACCATTGATAGTGCCGCGCCGTGTCCTGTCCCATCCACCGGCTCACCGGCTCGAGCGCGGCGTACTGGAGCGCGGCGTTGAAATACGTCCACACGCGGGTCAGCGTGTAGAGTTCGACGGCGCCGAGCTCCATGTCGTCCGCCCAGTCGTCCTCTTCATAGAAGTACGGCGACCGCGCAGGCGCCGTCTGACACACGCCGGGATGCGCGGCGCCGAGCGCGTAGACCGCTCGCGCGCGCTCGGCGAGCCGGCGGGCGAATGCGCTGTCGCGCTCCGTGAACGCCCCGGCGCCGAGCGCGAATGCGGCGGCGTACTTCCCGGCCGTCGACGCGAGACCGGTCGAGCGGTTCTTGTTCTCGAACAGCCCCTGGGGTTTCCCGGTGCACGGGTATACCGGGCGCTTCCCTCCCCGCCCCCACCCATAGTCTGCCGAATCGTTGACGGGCAGGTCCCAGAAGGTGTGATCGCGATCGTCTGCCAGCTGGTTCAGGAGCAGGTCGTCTTCGGGATACATCTTGAGCAGCCACGCGAGCCCCCAACGCGCCTCATCGAGGACGTCGGGGATCCCGTTCGCGCCGGGAAGACCGTTCGCCTGAAACCGGTCGGCGAACGCCTCCGGATGATCCCGGTACGCGAGCAGCAACATCGTCGTCGCGTGCGCGGTCGTGGCGCCGTACTGCAGATAGTCCGACGCGTCGGCCCAGCCGCCGCTCACGGGAATGAACTCGCCCGTGCGCGTCGGATGATCGACGAGCACGCCGTCGCTCCGCTGATGGACGGAGTCATGGAAGACGGGGTTGTAGCCAGAGCGCTGCTCCCGCAGATAGGCGAGGAGCGAGTCCGCCGCGCCGCGGTAGACGTCGTCCGCGATCCGCAGGGGCGGCGAGGTCACGCCCGCCGCCACGATTCGATAGACGCCAGGCCGCCGGAGCGCGGAGAAATCGAGCCGATATGTGACCGCGCAGGGTCCGAACGAGCCGGCCTCGGTCGCGTCTCGGGGACCAAAAACCGTCCGGTTGCGCTCGTC
>WNGR01023399.1_pt1 | contig 10644 bp, 16 predicted proteins | sample 5407581 | NCBI WGS metagenome assembly WNGR01 (sample SAMN13153383, study PRJNA577476) | soil metagenome | isolation source: 80 cm soil or saprolite under Garry oak tree replicate 2 | place: USA:California | collected 2016-06-15 | reverse complement strand
GCTTTTCATCCACCCGTACTGCGGGATCGAGAGCACAGAGCCCGTGGTCGTAATCCTGCGCATCGCTTCAAACTTGCCGATGTCTCCTACAGCACATTCAGCGGCCAGACTAAGAGAACAGAGGCAATGTACTTACGACAAGGGAGAATGCCGCGGCCCTGAACTTCGGAGATGAAGCGGGGACTCGTACCAAACACGTTAACGCTGTCAGACGGGTATTAATTGATGCAGCATTATTAGGTAGGAACCGGGGTATACTTCTGTTCGTCGATAAACTTCAGATAGGTCTTCACGTCTGGGTAGAATGGAGATCCTTCGTAAACGATCATCCGGGCACCGCACGCCAGTCCAGCAAGCATGTAAGGCCACATCATCCAAGCAGTCTGGTATTGGCGATGAGACATTATTCGAGAGGATGAGGATGAAGGCATGCCGTTGTAAATTGGAAATACGTATCGTCCATTCCAACTTCGAGATTTGCCACGAGTTCCTTCTTCGTCTGAATGAGCACGCCCTAGAAATTGTGTGAGATAATGACAAGTGTAGTGGTATAACGTTCACACACCCCTCCGGAGTGAATGATGCACTTCGGAGCTCCCGTTGTGCCGGACGAATATAGGATGTAAAGTGGATGATCGAAAGGCAGTTGTTCAAAGATCAATGGGCGTCCATCGTCTGACGCTAGAAATGCCGAAAGAGTTTTGCTGGAGGAAGATGTCATTCTAGGTATGCTGGAAGGAGGAAGGTGTCGAAACCGACCTTAGTGGAATGGTGTTGATGACCTCCTGGGAGACTTCTTGACCCGACTTAATGCCAGGAAGTAGAATGACGTGACCAAGGCCCTTGGAGGAGAGATCTTGAACAACCTCCGAAACCTTGGGGATTAGGTTGAAGGTCTTCCCCGCATATATAGCCTCGGTTTCAGAAAAGATGAACTTGGGCAGTACTTGTTGGTATCGGTCTAGAATTCCCTTTAACCCGATAAGTGGACAGCTCCGCACGTGAGCAGAAACGGAGATACCTTAGTTTGAGGGCCACAGCGAACTTGCGTACCAGTTCTCTCAACTCACGGTAGGAATATGAAGCGATGTGCCCGGTTTCATTGGTCTCGGTTATTGCGATCCCGTCGTCGGTGCGCCACAGCATGTTCTCCGCGTAATTCAGACGTGCGTCTGGGAACCATCGAGGAACCTCCTTGATGTATCCCTCATCCAAGACCTACGAGATAATGGATATGTATGCGTTGGGAAATTGCGGAAAGAGAACGGACCTTGGTTGGTGGTACTGAATAAATGATGCCCAAAAACTGCCATAGGTCAAGCCAGAATGTGTGGTCAGTGACGGAGTACTCGTGTAACTCGGAATAATTCTCTGCGCTTCGGTAAGGTCCCACGTTATGATCGGGGCGAGAGTAAGTCACGCACTGAGGTGAAGGCCATGCTTGCGATTAATGAAGCGTCGAAGGACCTCTACTTTAGTATCCTGTGGCGTTACGGGCTCCGACAAGAGTCGGGAACCGGCGAAAAGATCCTGGGACATGGTCAAGCAGCGATTGGACTGAATATTTCAGTTTGGGGATAATGGTCGAAGCTGGGATTTATATATAAAGAATAAGAGAACACGGGGAAGGAAGACTCCCCACGCGCCGTGTCCGAGCCGAGCTGACTTATCCACATTTTCCCCGTACCTAGAATTCTCCGGGACATCGGGTCAAGCGCTACGATGAACGCTTGGCAAAAAACACTCATTTTACAGCTCCACGTATATGCATATATCTGGTCTCTATCGTCTGTATTGGTCCTTCGTATTGGTGTCTTGGTACCTCCGTTAGGCACTCGGTAGCTGGGATGGCGATGACATCAGCCAAGTCCATCACGTGATTTGAGGCAGTTGTAATAACCTGGCTCGCTCCATGGAGCGGACACTCTTCTCTTCACCTTCAACACGACCACCACGCGGCTTTCGCCTACCCTCGCCCACCCTCCCTTACACCCGCATATTGCTGCGCGATGCCCGCAACAGAGGTATTAGCTTCCAATGGCGCACTTCCTACACCCCCTCCTTTGCAATTGAAGCCAACGCTCAACGGTCATACCCCAAACGGTACCTCTGACCGGCTACAAGTAATCAACGACCAAAAACAGTTCACGTGTGTTTACTTGCAAGTGTTGTGTCGTCTTGTAATGAGAGAGCCTTCTGCAGGTCCAGCCTGAATGACCAAATCTCCGCTTGGAGCCTGCGTGATGTAGGCTTCGACTACAATCTTGTTGCGGTGTTTGGTTCACAGTCGACGGGAAAAAGTGCGCCCTTCTCGCATGTCTCGACCAGTAAGGTGTCGACGCTCATATAGGTACCCTCCTTAACCGGCTGTTCGGCACCAACTTTGATGTCATGGATGAGACGAAGCGGCAACAGACGACGAAGGGTAGGTTCCGGTGTCATTCCCTCTTGTAATGGCGACCACCACACTGGTCACGCTTGGCGGATTGCTCAGACTCGTAGTCTCTCCCAGAGCTGGGAGTTACAGCAGTCTAGCGTGTTCTTCTCTGCATTCCATGCTGCCCCGGAGCATTGGGGGACCAAGTCTAGGACATATGCTGATCATTCTCCTTACTTCAGGTATCTGGATGTGTAGAGGCCGAGACATGAACCTCCTTGTGATGGACGTAGAGGGAACAGACGGGCGTGAGCGTGGCGAGGATCAGGTACGTCCCCTGAACTCCGGCATTTCAGGCCACTTGAGCGTGCATCTTAGGATTTCGAACGCAAATCAGCTTTGTTCTCCCTCGCCTCGTCGGAGGTTCTCATTGTCAATCTTTGGGAACACCAAGTTGGCTTGTATCAAGGAGCCAACATGGGGCTCCTTAAGACAGTTTTCGAAGTGAATCTTGGGCTTTTTGGGAAGAAGTCACAAGAAAGGTGAGTTCGTTCGTTTTCGCTCAACGCCGCCCGCTGATTTGTCATGTTGCAGTGCAAACCAACGCACGCTTCTCTTATTTGTTATTCGCGATCACATCGGAACGACGCCCCTCGCGAACCTCCAAGCAACGTTGACTGCCGACTTGCAACGTATCTGGGACACGCTGTTGAAACCAGAAGAACTGCAAGATCGGAAATTGACCGACTACTTCGACTTGTCGTTCACAGCGCTTCCACATAAGGTCCTCGCCGCTGACAAGTTTGAGTCGGACGTCCGGACGCTGCGTGGTCGCTTCACAGATAAGTCAAGGGAGGACTTTGTATTCAAATCCGCATATCACAAACGCATTCCGTCCGATGGCGTCGCATTCTATATGGAAGGCATCTGGGTGAGGAAGCCCTATACCCCCGTGTTGAAGCCAGCTGACACCGTCCCTCTTCAAGGAACAAGTACAAACCAACAAGGACCTCGACTTGCCGACGCAACAAGAGCTCCTCGCACAATTCCGATGCGATGAGATTTCTGCAGGCGCTCTGGCGGAGTTCAATGAGCAGGCCAAGCCTCAGAAACGACCAATAGAAGCCGGCAAGGTTACCATCGGACTTGGAGAGATGATGCGGAGCTGGCGCTCACAAGCGCTATGTGCGTAACTACCTTATCCCTTTATGCGTGCGCTGACGGTTTCACAGCCCGATACGATCGTGATGCATCGCGGTATCATCAAGGAGTCTATAAGCGAAAGCGCGCCGACCTTACTGGGACGCTCGACTCCACGTTATTACCTCTCTTCGTGGGGCAGTTGAAAAATTTACATAAGGTCGCACTGGTGTCATTCAAGGCGGAGGTTGTCGCGGGTCTCAAAGTGGATGGCTATAACTTTGCGGACGTTGTCAGCAAGGCACGTGCTGCGGCCGAAGCTCGCTTTAGTGATGGAGCCCGAGAGGCTGTGGTCATCGAGGGTGATGCAGCGTGGCAGTGGGAGGAAGAGCTCCGATTGCTGCGGGAGGAAGTGCAGTCAGTCGCTGACCATTTGAGGAAGGACGAGACAAAGAAAATGGTCAACACAATCGAGGTATGTGGCGACCCGGCTTTTGCATCAGCAATCACGCTGATAGTTTGTGTAGCGCAACTTTAAGAAGCAGATTGCGGAGCCAGTTGATTTGCAGTTGAGCAAACCCTCACCTGAGATGTGGGACAACGTCCTTCGGACCTACAAGGAATCCCTTGCCAAGTCTGAGGGGTCGTACCTTACCAAAGCCAGAAGTAATACCCTCCGCATGAGACTGCTTGCAAGCGTACTGACTTTTGTGAATCAGGCTTCGACTGCACCGACGAAGAAAACGACGAAGCACTTACGACGCTACGGCAGCGCGCATGGGCAGCACTTCGCGCCAAGGTTGATGAGCAAACGGTGGACGCGGCGATCTTGACAAAGCTACGCACTTACTTCGAGGAGCGTTTCCGATACGACGAGCACGGTGTGCCACGCGTCTGGAAGCCCGACGACGACATCGACGGCGCATACAAGAAGGCGAAGGATGCCACGCTGGAACTGATTGAGCTCTATGCGGAGATCGTACCCAATGACCCCGAGCTCGAGTACACCCCGCCTGAGGAGAACGAGGATGCAAGTGTCCCTGGACTGGTTGTGTTCTCCGAGACGAAGATGCTTGAGCTCGGCGCACGATTCCGGCGTGACGCGGACGCACACTACGTCGAGGCAAAGCGGAGCACGGTCGCGAGCATTGCACAGATCCCGTACTGGATGTACGGGGTACTCGTCGTTCTCGGATGGAACGAGGCCATGTTGGTGCTCTTCAACCCACTCTACTTCACCATGTTGCTGCTCCTCGCTGCTGGCGCGTGAGTACCCTTTTTCTTTCTCTCCGTTAATCGCGGGAGCCCTGCACGCTGATACTAAATAAAAAATCACAAAGGTGGATCGTCGTACAGCTGAACCTTGCCGGCCCACTTATGCATGTTGGAGGCTCGATCGCTTCCGAGGTAAGTCACGTGTTTGGCCGATGACGCGTCGAGCGGTGCTGCTGACAGTGGGTGTGTGATGCAGGTCAAACGCCAGGCGGAAGCCCGTCTGCGGGAGCAGTTTGCGGAGCCGCTTCGCGCGCAGGTGAAAGCCGCGGCTGAAGACGAGGAGGATGCACGGGACACACGGCGTCGGGTGCCCGAGCCTCTGTGAAGGCAGGACGTCGATCGGACTGCATGATTGCCCGAGCTGGCCGATGAACGGCCCGTTCCGTTCATATTCTTTCTCTTTCCTTTTCGTTTTCTATCGATAGAGCGCGCGATATTAATGTATATCGTATCTGGGTTGTGCGCCTGTAATTATGAAGTGGCTTTGGTTATATATCCCGAACCTTTTTACCTCAACTTTCCTGCTGGCTTCATTCCGTTTAGGAAACAAAGTTACAACAGCAGCAGCAGCAAGTAGCAGCACCCAACTAATGTAATGTACATGTGAATGCGGACAGTCCAACCGGCTAACGAGTACAATCAAGGGGTCTACACCCCCTCGTCCCGTTCCGATGTGATGCCTCACGGGACCTCGGAACCCCGGAACCAAACACGAGCACGAGGGAGAGATGGGGAAAGAGAAGAAAAGGGGGCAGGTGATCGAAATCCAGGAATGTCCCTAAGCCGCGCCACAGATCGACAGCTCTCGCATCTCCTGCAAGACGCCCTCGACCTGCGCGTCGAGCTGCCCCGCGGCGTAGTCGTCCCGCACGCTGTCGTCAAAGTAGCGCTGCACGCCCGAGAGCTTCTCGTAGCCCTCCTCGGCGAACTTGCATTGCATCCTTATCATCGCCTCGAAGCTCGGGTCAAAGTACGGCACGCGCTGCTCGAGCAGGATCGGGATTTCGCGCACGAGCTGGTCGTTGAGCAGGTCGAAGACCTCTTTGGCCTCGTCGAGTTCTTGCTGCGCCTGTGTGACCACCCACCAAAGCACATCAGATATCCGGTTCTCCGCCCCCTAAAGGCCTGAGGTGAAAGGAAGGACAGACCTTGGGAAGCCTTGTGGCGTCCTCGCTCGGCTTTTCAGCCATCTTGCGCACTTTGCTTCGCGCAGCGTCATAATCGAGGAGCTAGAGCGGCCCCACGCCGCAAGGTGCGATCGGGAGGGAGCCCATCATGGGACGAGCACAGGCGCCGCTCACCTTCTTATTCCGTTTCGAGATGTGCTCGTTTATCGTTGGGAAGTACGAGTTCATCTTCCCGAGTGGATCTAAGATGGTCGTACGATAGGGGGCGTCCTGCGGCAAGGGTCTGGTGATCAGCAATCACCAATCGCGGCGCGGAAAACGCTGAGGGTGAAATCCCCAAGTGTGACGGGGAAGGGGGAGAAAGGGGCCCACGGACCAACTCGCGGCCGATACCGGTATCGAGCTCTTCAACGGAACGCCTGTACGCGTGCGCGGCCATGGCGCTCTCCGAGGTCCTGTCTGAAGCACCGTAAAAGGTGTCGATCGTCTCCGCGAGGCGGAGCTGCGCAGAGGACATGGCTGGGTACGCGGGCTGTCAGCTACGCATGCACGGGCGAGCGGCGGAAGCGGAGAGAATCGCAAGCGTACCGCGCATAGAGTCGAGGTAGGCCTTCCCGTCTTTCTGCAGTGTGCCACATTCCTTCTCGAATCTGCTCGCGCCGATCTAAGGCCAGAGCCAGGACAACAGCGGAAGGTGAAAATGGACGGACACTTTGTATTTCGCCTCCTCAGATGCAAAATCCTGATCTACGGTGCGCTCTATTTGGCCTGTTTTTTGCAGGAGCTGTGTGTGAAGCAAAGAACGTTAGCACATGGTACAAAAGGAGGTTCCATACGTACAGTCGTTCCTGCTCGATTCATCGACTTTTTGAATCTAAACGGCACCTTAGGCGAGTGTTGTGGCAAGATTTGGACCGAACGCACCCTTGCCAACTCATTTTAACGCGGAAACGTTCGGTAAATGAGGGTTGATTGGGATGGTAGAGAGAAAGAAACGAACGGGTAAGAGACGCGCCAGTGAAGAGCCCTAAGTGGCACCAGCGGCAGCAACGCTATCACTCTCGCCTCCTTTCCGTACAAGACTGGCATCGGATTTCCAGCCCTCTAGGCACAGATGCCGTATTGCCGATGGGATATCAGACCTCACATTGAACAGGCACCAGTCGCTCTACCGCCGAGTGATCTTCTCTCTGTCCGTCTCTGCGTTCACTATACACGGCGACATCTGCTCTGAAAACAAAGAGAAAGCCAACAAGTTTCGGGGTTGCCCAGAAAGTATCTACACCTACTCGGAGTTGCTCGGTTCTTGGCCAGATTACGTCCGAACATCGTCGAATGAACTGAAGGCTATTCCTTCTGGGCGCCCGGACACGGTTTTCTTTCCAAGCCTGTGTATGTATTACGCCCTGTCCCTATTTATTACGTTCCGCCTATATAAATACTTTGATTGACGAACTGGATCTGTTTTCTCTCATGTCGGCTTCCCCTGACTCGTGCCGTCGTCCACTCCTTCTGCACAACTATTCGTAAAGATGCATCCTGATACTGTCGCTCCTTCGCTTTTATTTATTAGTTCTCTCGCTTCCCTCACAATGATCGTCCAACAACTGCTCTCGCTCCACAGGTCCCGATGGGACACTCAAGGTGGCCATGGGACGCGACGGATGCTGGCAGTCTCTGCCACGCTCTTGACTGTCCTCTTGACCACTCTCTCCGGTATCCTAGGTCTCCTCGCAAGTCAAGCATGGCGCGTGGGTGACTACCCGCGCGCAACACGTGCTACTGTTAGCGAAAAAATTGTTGTTATTGCCTTACAGTTCGGACGTAAGTACATTCCATGTATCCTCCCTTGGGAAAAAACTCACCAGTACTCCCCAGTCTCAGTGTACTCGATGTTTATCGTAAATATGAAAGCTCTAGTAGAGCCTATACCCTCACCACGCATCGGGATCGTTACCTTGGAAAACGTGAGAGGTCTCACGGCAGTGATGTCTTGCCCCCTCGTTGCAAGTTTGTACTTCTGCCCTTCTAACTGCGTTGGGTAACCTCATGCAGTTCATTTTAGTCACAGTCATCTCAACCGCCTTTGCGGCACTCCAAGAAGACTATCCAGCCGCTCGCTTCCCGGCGATCTGCTGGCTTGTCATTTTTATACCCCTGTTCGGTGTTAGCGTCCTCCTTTACTTATCTATCCGCCGCGCAAAGGAGTACCCGATCATCGCCCGTCTGTGGCTCGTCTTTGCTGTCGGACAAGCTTGTGGAGCCCTCTCCGCTACTTGCGCGCTCGTTGGGAAAGGGGACTTTCAAACCCCTGCCTCCCTTTTTGATGCGTTCTGGAGCACATGTGTTACGTATGCCCTCCATAGTGCGTCCACTCGCTCCGTCTATCGCATTTCCTCCACTGATTGCCGCCTTGGCGCAGTTCAATCTACTATACCCGATCCCCGTCCGAACTCACCCCTCTCGGGACGAGAACCGTTCAGACGCGGGGGATCCCCTCGCATTCTCATCCATACCCCTCGTCCCAGTAATATCGGACCATTTCGACCACTGCAGCTTACGATCACCACTTCCACGGAGGATTTTCGCACTCTGCAGGACCCATTCGCCTCACCCTCCTCGCCGCTCACGGAGAAGTCCTTCCCTCTGTTTGAGGCGGCAAGGATGAAACGCCTCTCTGTCTTATTAGCTTCGACTCGTCACTCGTCACCCGCAGACCTGAGGCTGCCACCAATGCTCCTGCAAACGCTCGAGGATGACACACCTCCGCTCTCGCCGCCGGCTACCGCACTAGTGCGAGCACCGAAGCATGCGAGCATCAGTGGTGCTTTTGGAGCGTGATTTTTGTCTAGCATACGCGTGTAATAGGTATAGGGTGTGTGTACGTATGTACGTGTGGCAGTCCACCGATCTGTAACGCGCATGTTGTTCATTTCTTTTTTCACGGGATGACCAGAAAGGAGCTTCCCAAAATGTTCCGTCTACACAGCTTGCACTAAAAATTCGATCATGAAACATCGCGCGTTTTGACGTGTTCTCATTCCTCATTCTCGCCAGACCGCTGTCGCACGGCACCCACGTTTTCGGTCCCTGACCGCGGCACCAGGGTTCTGTGTGCAGTTCGGTTCTGGATCGCAGAACACACTTGCCCACTTCGGTTATATACTTGCGCCGACTTCTGCTGCTCTGCTCTCCATCCATTCATCATTCTCCCAAACATCCTAGAAGCAATCTCTTTCTCCCCCCTTCGACTGACTATGAAGCCCAGTGCACAGACCCTCCGCGAGGCCCCCGGCCCGACGCGCCGGGCGACCCCCGCCCGGCTGCTCCACACGCTCTTCATCTTTAGCGCGACGAGCCTGATGCTCGCCCTCGTCGTCTACACCTTCCTCCTCCTCCTCCTTCTCCGCTCCGTCTCTCCCGAGCGTGCATCGCGTCACGGGCGGCACGTCACCTTTCTCGTCGACTCGGAGCCATCCGTGAGCACCCACACTCCCGCGCGCCGCGCGCCACCACCGCCGCCGCCCCCGCGACTCACCGAAAAAAGCAAGCCCATGCCCCCGCCTGTGCCTACGCGCGCAATGGCGCCGTCCCTCTCCCTTACCGTCACGCCGCGCGAGCTCGAGCCCCCGACGCCGGACGTCGCGGAGGACCCGCTGCGCGCGCTCACCCGCATCTGCGCCTTCCTCGTATCGAACACCGCCCTCGCGGCGCAGCGTGCCGAGCTCGACGCGACGCCGCCCCTGGCTGGGCTGGAGCCGTATCTTGATGCTGTGCGCGTGGACCTCGCGTATATCGACGAAGTAGTCGCGGGGAAGCACGCTGAGGATGAGGAGGAGGAGCGGAGCGCCGACGACGAGGCTGCAGCGACGACGGTAGCGGTTGCGGAGGATGCAGGAGCGAGTGCGAGTGCGGATTCGGGTCTAGATGCAGGGGCCGGTGTTAGCGCAGACGCGCATGCACACGATGAGCCTAGTTTCGTCCAGCCCCAGCAGGCTGCCAGTGCACACGCGTCTCCCCCTCCCCCTTCCCAATCCCAATCCCAATCCCCAACTCCACATCCACATCCGCCTCCACCCCCGCCTATCATCACCCAGAATCTATATCCCCCGCCCTCCAACTCCAAACCCAAGCCCAAACCCAAACCCAGCGCCGACTCTGGCACCACCACGGCAGCCCCCTCCTCCATAGCAGCCCCCTCTATCGCGGTAGCCCCCTCCACCGCCAGCGGCACGGCGGCCAACCCGCGACGGCGCAAAGACGCCGTGCTGCGCGCGACGCACGCGAGCGCAGGCCCTGGTGTGGCCGACGCAGATGCGGACGACGCGGCGGTGCGCGCGGCGGCGCTGCTGGCGCGGTTTGCGGACATCGGGGCGGAGCTCGAGGGCACCGTGCGCGAGCGGGGCGCAGCGCTGTGGGCGGCACTGTCGCGCCGGCGTGCGCCGCTCGACCTGCCCGTGCCGCCGTTGCCGCGTACACGCTCGTCGGCCGCGCTTATCGCTGCGCGGGGCGCGCCGGTCGTCGAGGCGTCCCGTGCGGTAGCGCACCAGGCTGCGTGGCGTGCGCGGTTCGCGGCATATGGGAGGTTGTTTGGGGCGGCTGCGGAGCAGGTGTAGGGGTGTGGCCGCTGATCGGTGGTCTTTGGCACTTAGGGGACCGATCCCTTTTATTTTTCAATCGTATTCTGGTGGTGGACTTGAGGGGAATAAGTTATTATCATGTGCG
>WNGR01019021.1_pt1 | contig 10644 bp, 8 predicted proteins | sample 5407581 | NCBI WGS metagenome assembly WNGR01 (sample SAMN13153383, study PRJNA577476) | soil metagenome | isolation source: 80 cm soil or saprolite under Garry oak tree replicate 2 | place: USA:California | collected 2016-06-15 | reverse complement strand
CCCAGAACTCGGCGGCGGTGCGCGCCGGCGGGCCGGCGGCCGTTCCGGCCGGCCCGCTGCCCGCATGCCGCTCGTCCTCGCGCGCCCGCAGCTCGACGCGGCGGATCTTGCCGGAGATCGTCTTCGGCAGCTCGGCGAACTCCAGCCGCCGGATCCGCTGGTACGGGGCGAGCCGCTCCCTGGCGTAGGCGAGGATGGCGAACGCGGTGTCGGCGGTGGGGTCGAAGCCGGCCGCCAGCACCACGTACGCTTTCGGGACCGCCAGCCTGAGCTGGTCCGGAGACGGCACCACGGCCGCCTCGGCCACCGCCTCGTGCTCGATCAGCACGCTTTCGAGCTCGAACGGCGAGATCCGGTAGTCCGATGCCTTGAACAGGTCGTCCGTCCTGCCGATGTAGGTGATGTAGCCGTCCGCGTCACGGGCGGCGACGTCGCCGGTGTGGTAGTAGCCGCCGCGCATCGCCTCCGCCGCGCGCTCCGCGTCGCCGCGATAGCCGGTCATCAGGCCGAGCGGGCGCCGGGCGAGGTCAAGGCAGATCTCGCCTTCCTCGCCCGGCCTGCCGGTCAGCGGGTCGATCAGCGCCACCTCGTACCCCGGCAGCGCCCGGCCCATCGACCCGAGCCGGACCGGCTGGCCGGGGGAGTTGCCGATCTGCGCCGTGGTCTCCGTCTGCCCGTAGCCGTCCCTGATCGTGATCTTCCAGGCCCGGCGGACCTGCTCGATGACCTCCGGGTTGAGCGGCTCACCCGCGCCCACGCACTCCCGCAGGCTGCGCACGTCGGCGCTGGCCAGGTCGGCCTGCACCAGCATCCGCCAGACGGTGGGCGGCGCGCACAGCGAGGTCACCCCGCAGGCCGGGATGGCGTCGAGCAGCGCGGCGGCGGAGAACCGCTCGTGGCCGAGAATGAGCGAGGTCGCGCCGGCGATCCACGGCGCGAACACGTTGCTCCAGGCATGCTTCGCCCAGCCGGGGGACGATACGTTCAGATGCACGTCGCCCGGTTGCAGCCCGATCCAGTACATGGTGGAGAGATGCCCGGCCGGGTACGACGCGTGCGTGTGCTCCACCAGCTTCGGCTGGGACGTGGTACCTGAGGTGAAATAGAGCAGCAGCGGGTCGGAAGCCTTGGTGCCGCCGTCCGGCGTGAACCCGTCGCCCATCCCGGACGCATCGCCGTAGGCATGCCAGCCGTCCGTCGCCTCTTCGCCGACCGCGATGCGCGTCCAGTCCCCCGGCAGCCGGTGGAATTTCTGCGTGAGCGCCGATTCGGTGATGACATGCCGGACATCCCCGCGCGCGATCCTGTCGGCCAGGTCGGCCGGCCCGAGCAGGGTGGAGGCTGGGATGATGACCGCGCCGAGCTTCATCGCCGCGAGGATGACCTCCCACAGCGGCACGATGTTGCCGAGCATGAGCAGCAGCCGGTCGCCGCGGCTGACGCCGAGGCCGCGCAGCCAGTTCGCGACCTGGTTCGACCGGGCGGCCAGCTCCGCATAGCTGAGCGCGTCGTCGCTGGCCTCGGTGATGACGCGCAGCGCGCCGGTGTCCGGGTGCTCGGCGGCGATCACGTCGAACCAGTCGAGCGCCCAGTTGAACTCCTCGAGTTCCGGCCACGCGAAGGTGCTCCTGGCCGCGTCGTAGTCCTCGCGGTAGCGCAGCAGCAGGTCGCGTGCCGCGCGGAAGGCTGCGGTGCCTCCGGCTTGTTCGGTCATGCACCCATCGTGGCAGTGCGGCAGGCCCGGCTGCCAGGCGGGCGGCGCAGCACCCGGCCAGCGGCCGTCGGCTGGTCACGGCCCGCGCCGCTGGCGTGCGGACGCCGGTCTGCGGGCGGCCAGCTGCCGGCAGAGCTGGTACCAGTCATCGGCGGTGAGCAGCGTGACGGGCGTGCGCAGGCTCAGCCCGGCCCGCACGGCCAGGTCACGGAGCAGGATGCCGCTGCCGGCGGCCCCGCCACCGTGCTGCAGGTTCGCCAGCGCCCGGCCGAGGGGCTCGTCGCGCCGGCGGTAGGCGGCATGCAGCAGCCTGCGCAGCTCCAGCAGGCCGGCCGCCGGCGCGGTGCCGGGACGGCGCCGGATCGACACCCGGGCCGCGTCGGCCGACGGCGGCGGCAGGAAGCTGGACGGACGGACCCGGCGCGGCACGCTGACCTGATAGCGGCAGGTCCACCAGGCAGTTTCCGCGTCCCTGGGCCCCTGATCGGCCAGCCACCGGGCGGCGCCCCATTGCAGGATCAGCTCGGCTCCGGCCAGCGGGACGGCCGGCTCGCTGAGCAGGCGCCTGCACAGCGCTGTGGTGACGGCGAAAGGCGGGCTCGCCACGACGAGGAAATCCCGCCGCGGTAGCGGCACGCTGCGCAAGTCCGCCTGCACCACGCGGACGGCGGCCCTGCCGCCGAAGCGCTGCCGCAGCCGCCGGGCAAGGCGCGGATCGCGCTCCACCGCAATAACCCGGGCGCCGGCCGCGGCCAGCGCTTCGGTGATCGCGCCGTCGCCGGCGCCAAGGTCAAATGCCAGTGTGCCCGCGCACGCTCCCGAGCCGCGAACGAGCTGCGCGATCAGTGCGCGGTCACGCAGGAAGTGGGCGCCGACCGGGTTCGGCGGTGCTGACCGCCGCCCGGACACGGATAACCATGACCATCGTTGCGGTCGCCTCTCCTCGGCCCGGATGTCGTCGCGGCCCACCGTAGACTGGTTTTCCGCCCGCTGGTCAAGCCCGGCGGGTAAGCGATCATGATCGTGGTAGGCATGACACTGATCGTGGTAGGCATGACACGATCCGGTCGGCCGTCCCCACGCCGCATGTCCGCTAACCGGCGCTCTGCACGCAGATCAGGAAGCCCGCCTGTCACCCATTTAACATCGGTACCAGGGCCAGGGGAGCGTTCCATCATTGCGGAGACTTTGCGGTGCTACAGCACCTATAACTCTCCGCCTTGCGGCTAACTCTCCACCTTGTGGCGGATGCGGGCAGGCCGCGAGGTATGCGGAGCGCTCGTGAGCCGGGTTGATTACCGCGGCTACTGCATGGTCGGGCGGGCGTGGGCGAAGGTCCAGCCGAGCGCTCGTGAGCCGGGTTGATTACCGCGGCTCCTGCATGGTCGGGCGGGCCTGGGCGAAGGTCCAGCGGTTGCCTTCGAGATCGTCGGCGATGTAAGAGCGGTACCCGTGCTGCCGGATGCCCTCGACGATGGTCGCCCGGCCGGCCGTCGCGCGAGCGAGATGAGCATCCAGGTCGTCCACGAACACCCAGGGCACGTGGGTCACCGCAGCGCTCTCCGGCCGCTCGCCAGCCAGCCTGGAGATGATCAGCGAGCAGTTGCCGATCCGGAACTCGATCCAGTGCCGCCCGGCGTCGTCGTCCGGCAACACGCCCGGCGTCACGAACCCGAAGACGCTGGCCAGCCAGCGGGCCGCGGTGGCCGGCCTGGCGTAGCTGACGGAGATTCCCAGCCGCGCCGTTTCCTGCGGCTGGCGCGGCGCGCTATCGCGCCGGGCGCACCAGGCGCCGAACCAGGGCGGCACGACCCGCACCCAGGACGTCCCGCCGCGGTCCTCGCCGCCGGCCGGGATGCTGGCGTTGACCCGGACCAATGTCCCGCTGTCCGTCGGGTCGAACCGCACGTCGATCACCACGTCGTCGACCGAGCTTTGCCAGGACAGCCGCTCGCCGGGCTGCCACACCGTGATCCGGCCAAGCTCCAGCGCGTCACCTGCCGCCTCGTCGTAGACCTCCAGGAGCCGCCCGCCGACGCCAGGCTCGCAGGTGATGGCCACCGCCCTGGCGGCGTCGAAGAAGTTGATTGGCCCGCGCACCCACCAGAAGTTCATCTCGCGGGTGAACGCGCCGAACGCCGTCGGCGCGTCCACGGCGACCTCTACCTCGGCGGATACCGACCTAGCTTCGCTCATCGCGGCGACCTCTCCTCGACATGTCGTTTGAAGGACTGAAGCTGGGCGCCCCAGTGCGCCTGAAGCTGATCCAGCCAGGCCTGCAGGGCCACCATCGACTGCGGCCGCAGCCGGAAGACCCGCACCCGCGCATCGCGCGCGGTCCGCTCGTCAGTGACGATGCCGGCCTGCAGCAGCACCCGCAGGTGACGGCTCATTGCCGGGGCGGACGTGCCCGCGGCGGCGGCAAGCTCCCCGGCGCGGTGCGGGCCGGCCCCGAGCAACTGCACGACCTGCCGTCTGGTCGCGTCGGACAAGGCACTGAACAGCGGCGCCACGTCGGCATCGGCTGGTGCTCGTGCATCCACGCGACAATAATTTCGTTTATAATTAATAATTGTCAAGTCTGCTTAGAGATGAGCGAAGCGCCGGCGACCCTGGCCGGCAGGCCGGCCGGGGCCCTGGCGGCGAGCGGGGGATCCGGGCTCGGCAGCGCGACCGTCCGGACGGCGCGATAACGTCAGCGACGTGCACCCCGGCCACGCCCAGCGGCGCTCCGCAGCCGGCTCACGCGGCTCGTCTGGCACTGCGGATCGCGCCGCCGATGATGCCCACAGCGCCGGCGACGGTGGCAGCGCCGGGCTGCCGGACGTCGCGGGGCTGCTGGCCATCGCGGTGGCCGACATTGGCGGTGCCGAACGGCCGGGCCAGGTCCAGATGGCAGCGGCCGTGCAGCGCGCCATCGAGACCGGCGAGCACCTGGCGGTGCAGGCCGGAACGGGAACGGGAAAGTCGCTGGCCTACCTCGTCCCCGCGGCGCGGCATGCGGTGACGGAGCAGGCCACGGTCGTCGTGTCGACCGCCACCATCGCCCTGCAACGCCAGCTCATCGACCGGGACCTGCCGCGGCTGGCGGCCGCGCTCGGGCCGGCGCTCGGCCGGGCGCCTGTCTTCGCGATACTCAAGGGCCGCAGGAACTACCTGTGCCTGCACCGAGTCAAGTCGGGGGCGCCCGAGGATCCAGCGGAGGTGCTGTTCGACCCGCGCACGGTGTCGGCGACCGGGCGGCAGGTGGAGCGGCTGCACGAGTGGGCGGCCAAGACCGCCACCGGCGATCGCGACGAGCTCGTGCCCGGCGTCAGCGAGCAGGCCTGGCGTCAGGTCGCGGTCACCGCCCGGGAGTGCATCGGCGCGCAGCGCTGCCCGTTCGGCTCGCGCTGCTTCGCCGAGCATGCCCGGGACGAGGCGGGCCGGTCGGACGTCGTCGTCACCAACCACGCCCTGCTGGCGATCGACGCGGTAGAGGACTTCGACGTGCTGCCCGAGCACGACGTGGTGATCATCGATGAGGCGCATGACCTGGTCGACCGGGTCACGGCGGTCGGCTCGGCTGAGCTGTCCGCGCCTGCCGTCGAGGCCGCCGCCCGCCGCTGCGGCAAGATGATCGAGGACGCGGCCGTCGGCAGGCTCCGGGACGCGGGCACGGCGGCGGCGCGGATACTCGACGAGATCCCGTACGGGCGCATCGACGTCCTGGCCGAGCCGCTAGCTGTGTCGCTGGCCGCCGTCCGGGATGCTGCCCGGGCGTGCGCGACGGATTTGCGGACCAGCGGCAAGAACACCGACGAGGAGCCGGAACGGATCGCGGCCGGCCGGGCCGCGCTGGCATCGCTTGATGAGCTCGATGGCGCGGCCGACAGGATTCTGGGCGCGTTCGGCCCGGACATCGCGAGCAGGCCGGACGTGGTGTGGATGGACCGGCAGCCGCCCGGGGAGTCATCCCGCCCGCCGGTGATCCGGGTCGCCCCGCTGAATGTCGGCGGGGTGCTGGCGGACCGGCTGTTCGGCCGTCACACGGTCACCCTCACCTCGGCCACGCTGTCGCTCGGCGGCTCCTTCGAGCCGCTGGCAAGGCAGTGGGGCCTGCCGCGCGGCGGCGATCCGGGCGCGCCGGTACGTGATCGCGGCGCTGGCCCGGCCCCGGTGGCCGGCGGGCCCGGCGGGCCCGGCGGGCCCGGCGGGCCCGGCGGGCCCGGCACGCCTGGCGGGCCCGGCGAGCACGGCGAGCCCGAGGCCCCCGGCAGGAATGTGCCGCCGGGCGACGAGGCGGAGCCGCACCCGCTGGCCTGGTCCGGGCTGGACGTCGGCTCGCCGTTCGACCACCCGCGCAGCGGCATACTCTACGTCGCGCGGCACCTGCCCCCGCCCGGCCGCGACGGGCTGGCCGAGTCATACCTGACCGAGCTTGAGGAACTCATCGCCTCGGCCGGCGGGCGGACCCTTGGACTGTTCTCCTCCATGCGCGCCGCCCGGCAGGCCGCGGATGAGCTCCGCGGGCGTCTTGAGTTCCCGCTGCTCTGCCAGGGCGATGACCCGACGTCGCAGCTCGTCGCCAGGTTCGCCGCCGACGAGGCCAGCTGCTTGTTCGGCACCCTGTCGCTGTGGCAGGGCGTGGACGTGCCCGGCCCGTCGCTGCAGCTTGTCGTCATCGACCGGATCCCGTTCCCGCGGCCCGACGACCCGCTGGCATCGGCCCGCCAGCGGGCGGTGACGGCACGCGGCGGCAACGGGTTCATGGCCGTGGCGGCCGCGCAGGCGGCGCTGCTGCTGGCGCAGGGAGCCGGCCGGCTGCTGCGCACGATGAGCGACAGGGGAGTGGTGGCGGTGCTCGACCCGCGGCTGGTCACGGCGCGTTATGGCAGCTTCCTGCGGGAGTCGCTGCCGCCGTTCTGGGCCACCACCGACCCGGCCGTCGTCCGCGGCGCGCTGCGCCGGCTGGCCGGCCACAACGTGTCAGAACCTCCATCACCAAGGAAAGTCGGGGCGGCTCGCCGGCAGCGCGCCGACCGGCCCCCTTCCTGATCCGGCGGGCCGCCGGCCAGGGCACCTTGTTTGCACGTTATGCGGGAAATTGTCGGCCAGCCCGACCGGCGCTAATACGTAAAGTCCGAACAATTCCTGACTGACTTCGCCGGCCTGCGCGGCGGGTATTCTGCCGCATGCAGGGGACGGCAGCCGCCCGGCGCGGCCTGAACGTGACCGTTGGGCCCGGGCCGGGAGACGGAGGAAAAATGTTCGGGCCAGATGATGAATGACGTTCAGCGATCCCGCGAGGGTGATCAGGGCGGCTCCGAAGACGGCGTGACGGCGGCTCCCCGGCCCGCCGGGCTGAAGCCCGGTCATGACGAGCGCGACAGCGCCCAGCAGGCCAGGGCGCTGGACGGCCAGCTCGCACCGGATTCCGCCGCGGTGGCCGCGCAGGCAGACCCGCCAGCGCGCACGATCACCGCAGCGCGGAAGCGGAAGAGGGCGAGGCCGTTCCGGCGCGAGGCGCCGGTGCTCATCGCGGCCGGGCTGGCTGCCGCACTGGTGATCAAGATATTCGTGGTGCAGACGTTCTACATTCCGTCATCGTCGATGGAGAACACGCTGCACATCAACGACATGGTGCTCGTCAACAAGCTCGTCTATCATTTCCGCCCGATCACGCGCGGCGACATCGTCGTGTTCGACGGCGCTGGATCGTGGAATCCGGTCCGGCCAGTCAGCTCGAATCCGATTGTCCGGCTTTATGACGCGACGCTGGGCTCGCTGCTGCACTCGATAGGCGGGCCGTTCGGAACTGCGCAGGGCCCACCCGACCTGATCAAGCGGGTGATCGGGCTGCCCGGGGATCATGTTGCGTGCTGCACGGCGAAAGGCCTGGTGACCGTCAACGGCGTCGCCCTGCACGAAGTGTCCTACCTGTATCCGGGTGATGTGCCGGGCAGCGCTCCGTCTGCCGGGGGATCGTTCAGCATCACCGTGCCGCCCGGCCGCCTGTGGGTAATGGGCGACCACAGGAGCGTGTCCGAGGACTCGCGGATGCGCCGCGAGGATCCCGGCGGCGGGACTATCCCGGAGGACAAGGTGGTCGGGCGGGCTTTCGTGATCGTATGGCCGCCCAGCCGGTGGCAGATCCTCCGGATCCCGGCGACCTTCGCCCAGATCGGTCTCGCGGCGGCCAGCGCGGCAGCCGGCCTGGGCGCGTTCCCCTGATCGTGGAGAGTTAGGGGTGCTGCAGCACCGCAAAGTCGCCACGATCAGCGGTATCGCAGGTGCCGCGGGGAGTCAGGGCACGTGACTGGGCCCCCGGTCCGGGCCGAGGTCAGAGCACGTCGTGGCCGGGATGCGGTTCCGTCGGCAGGGGCCGCCGCACCGCGGGAATCGTGCCGAGCCGGCCAGCCTGATAGTCCTCGAACGCCTTGACCAGCTCGTCCCTGGTGTTCATCACGAACGGGCCGTAGGCGGCCACCGGCTCCCTGATCGGCTGGCCGCCGAGGATCAGGATGTCCAGGCCGGGGCTGGGGCCGTCGGCCCTGCGGTCAGCCGCGACCGTGATGACGTCACCATGGCCGAACACGGCAAGCTGGCCCATCCTGGCCGGCCGCCGCTCGGCCCCGACGGTACCGGAGCCCGCCAGCACGTAGCCCAGGGCGTTGAAGTCGGGCTGCCACGGCAGCCGCAACTGGGCGCCGGGCTCCAGCGTCGCGTGCAGCAATGCGATCGGCGTGTGGGTAATGCCGGGACCGGGATGACCGGCCACATCACCAGCGATGACCCGCACAAGCGCGCCGCCATCCGGTGAGCTCAGCAGCGCCACCTGGCCGGCCCGGATGTCCTGGTAACGCGGGCTTGTCATCTTCATCCTGGCAGGCAGGTTGACCCAGAGCTGGAAGCCGTGGAAGAGCCCGCCGCTCATGACCATGTCCTCGGGCGGCTCCTCGATGTGCAGGATCCCGCCGCCTGCCGTCATCCACTGCGTGTCGCCGTTGGTGATCATGCCGCCGCCGCCGTTGGAGTCCTGGTGGCGGAAGGTCCCGTCGATCATGTAGGTGACGGTCTCGAAGCCGCGGTGCGGATGCCAGGACGTGCCCTTCGGCTCACCCGGCGCATACTCCACCTCGCCCATCTGGTCCATGTGGATGAACGGGTCAAGCGCCCGCAGGTCGATCCCGGCGAACGCGCGCCGCACCGGAAAGCCCTCGCCCTCGTAGGCCGACGGCGCCGTGGTCACGGCCAGCACTGGCCGGTCGGCTGCCACGGCGGGATCGGGCTCCTGGATGCGAGGCAGCACCAGGGTGTCGGAGACGCTAACTGCGGGCATGACGTCCTCCTTTAAAGCACGAGCATCGCGCATACCTGCCCGGCGGGAAACAGGCGGGCACGACCTTCACCGCCGCCAACGGTAATTGAACGCGCAACATTCCCCGGCGTAGGGGGGCGCTGGCTGCGGGCGACTGCGCGAGCGGATGCTGCGCCGGTCAGTTGGGGTTGTATGGCGAATACCTCATGTCCGGCGCTGGCGTGGAGGTGAGCGAGCGCAGCATCGTGGTCTCCCGCGACAGCAGCGTCCGCTCGGCGGCGAGCCTGCTCGCCGCGTCCGGCTCGGCGAGCAGCGCCTGCTTGCCGCTCAGGTCGATGATCATCGATGCGGCAACCAGGTAAGACAGCAGGACCGGATCGTCCGGCAGCTCGGGGACGGCGAGCTGGGTCGCTCCCCGCGCGGTCAGCGCGCTGAGATAACTGCGGAACGCAGCCTGCACGGCCCGGGCCGCATTGCTGGCGGTCATCTCGTCACCGGCCTGGTCAGGAAGAAAGTCCACCACGCCTTGCAGGTACGGCTTCGAGTCGTCCAGCCCGGCCAGCCGGAACCGGTCCGTGCCGGAGGTCACCAGGTCAAACCGGCCGTCGTCGCGCTCGGTGACGTGTGGCGCAGCGTCGCGGTGCAGCCGACCTCATGCAGCGCGGAGATGCCGCCGATGCCCGTCTCGCGGCCCTTGCGGATCGCGATGACGCCGAACCGCCGCGGCTCGGGCCCGGCCAGGAGATCGCGGACGAGCTTCCGGTAGCGGTCCTCGAAGATGTGCAGCGGCAGCAGCAGGCCGGGGAAGAGCACAGTGCCTAACGGGAAAAGCGGCAGCGTCTCGCTCATGCTGCGACAGTATGCCGCTCCCGGTTAACCGGGCGAATCGCGCGGGCACCCGGCGTCGCCGTTGCCCGGTAGCGCGCCGTGACCGATAGGGCGATCATCGGTGCGCAGGCCGCGGCGAGCAGGCATGCGCCGCTGCCGCGCCGGGCGACGTCCCGGCGGTCAGGCGTGTGCCTGGCGGTAGTGCTCCGCCAGCACGTCGTCGCCGAAGTCGCTCCGCGGGCGCCGCAGCACGGTGTGCGCGTGATTGCCGTCGCTGCTGGTGTTGTCGTACTCGATCAGCAGGTCGTCGCCCTGCACCCGGTAGTAGTGCGGCCGGCCGGGCACGGTCGGGCCTTCCCAGGCGAATCGCAGCTCGGCAGCGGTCACTCGGGCAGCCTCGCTCGCGGCCAGGCTGGCGGGCAGCCGGTCCAGGTACAGCGCGACGAGCTGTACCAGCGCCGCCCTCGCCGTCGGCCCGAGGCTGCCAGCGGCGATCCCGGCGGGCTCTATGCGCTCCTCGGCGCGCGGCCTGGTCCCGGTGCGGATGTCGGCTGGCGCCCGGTCGGACACCACCGCGATGGCCCGCCCGGCAGGTCCCAGCGCGTCGAGCAGCGCGCGCGCCAGGTCTTCCTCCGCGGCAAGCGGCTGCGACAGCGCCCGGCCGGCATAGCTGACGCGGGCGGGGTTCGCCCCGAGAAAGACTGGCGCCGGCGATACCTGGTCGCCGGCCACGGTCATGGTGACCGACAGGTGATGTCCCTCGAAGCGCCACGACCAGGGCTCATCGGCAGCCGGGTCACCG
>WNGR01008784.1_pt1 | contig 10644 bp, 12 predicted proteins | sample 5407581 | NCBI WGS metagenome assembly WNGR01 (sample SAMN13153383, study PRJNA577476) | soil metagenome | isolation source: 80 cm soil or saprolite under Garry oak tree replicate 2 | place: USA:California | collected 2016-06-15 | reverse complement strand
GGCGACTGATCTGATCTCAGGCTTATCGAACACTTACCACTATGGCAGCAACAGTAGACCCCACCTCCACGGAGCTAGAAAAACGGGCAACGCCCCCGGTGCAGATGTTCTACTGTGGCGGTTAGATCAAACTCTTGCACTGGAACCTACTTTATCGTCCGATCGTTGACCTGGCTGATTAGTCTGCACCTACCCACCGGAGTACTGTGAGTTCGGCAATAGTCTCTCAAAATGCAAGGAGTGGTTACAAGCACAACATCCTGACCTATATGAAAAATATTATTCCGATGGTGTGTACAAAATTTTCTGAGTGATATCTTGCTCACCCTCACGTCCGGACTCCCTCTATTCTAAGAGGCTCTGAAAGCCAAGCTCGGAACAATAAGTCAAGAGGCGCAGAGCAGATTGGAGGAAGAAACAGTCAAGAAAGAGGCAAAAGCAGATGCCAAAGCAGATGCCGCCAGAAAAAAGAAATTGGTGTGTTCTTGCGATCTCGGACGGCCTCATGTAGCTACTAACAACTTAACTTCTTAGGCCTCTCATGTAAAAACTTAATTGGGTCGCAATCCCCTATCCGCTTACCTTTCTTTTTGTAGGTTGTCATTAAACGGATTGAGCGAAATAAGCGTAAATTCGTGACCTCGGTTCGTGGTCTCGAGGCCTTCGGTATGGTTGCTTGCATCTGCACACCCGGGTCGATTGTAACACTAGGATAGGTGTCGATCTGAAGAAGGCTGCCAAGCTATTCGCTCAGCGATTTGCAACAGGCGGGTCTGTTACGAAGAATGCAGCTGGCATTGACGAAATCGTCGTGCAAGGCGACGTCTCTCAGGAAATCTACGACATGATCGCCGAAGCAAATGAAGGCGGTGGAGATGGTGGAAAGGGTGGAAAGAAGGGGCTTGACGTTCTTAAAGGTGTGTTAATAGACAACATCGAGCTTGTCGAGGAGAAGAGGAAAAAGGACACCGAACAATGTTGATGTTTTACTCACGTGATCGACATCATCTGTGGTGGTCACATGATTGCACGCGTCGCGTGGAGCACGCGGTTGCATCTTGTATTAGCAGCGTACAAACCTATGGCGCGTGTAAATAACGAACTCAGCTATGGTGATCACACCAGAGAGCAACTAGTCAACTGGCTTATGGGCAAGAACTCCGTCGCGACTTGCTTTATCAAAGACGTGCTTTCCATGTCAGAAAGTGAAGGCAGGGGTGGGACGCACTTTCGACTCTCCACGCGGATTGCAACTCATATTCGACTCGACAAGCGACAGGCCTTCCATATTATCTCCTCGGACGTGTACCGTGCAGATCAGTCTCCTTAGTCGCCATAGTAGTCGAAGCCACGGCGTATGAGAATCGTGATCTTTACACCCGTGAGCCGTGTTGCTTCTGCCAAACGACGTCGAAACCCATTTGCAGTGGACGATGGGACCGGGACCGTCGAATGTACGTTTCGCGTCGACCAGGATGCTGCAGGGGATCGAGCGAGCGAAAAACAGGTCTCTCCCCGTTCCGCTCAAGAGGCGACAAAAAAAAGATCCTCTTCCCTTATCCCCGTTGGTTCCGTGGTCAGAGTTCAAGGCAGAGTTCGTGCGAAGCGGAACTCAAGGGAGATTTACGGCGAATCAATCGGTCCGTCTATACCGAAACTCGTTCTTGAGGGGCCATTCTGACGACAAGTGCGTAGAGCGATGCCATGGCCCCAGGGTCGAACTTGATCACTGGCGACAAGTCATCGCTTTGCATGAGAAGCACTACTTCGTGCCCGAGAAATTCGTCATCCCTTCTTCATCTAGCGCTGTTGCTTTTAGTGCCCAAAACGTCCCACGTACCCCGAAATCTGCAGCAGCTGATGCCCCCCTTTCCGTCTCGACGCCCAGCACTCATTCTACCCCATCTTCGTCCGCTTCGTTGAGCCCTCAAAAATCGTCCAGGGACCCTTCTGTGCGTCCGAGTTTTTCTGCATTTAATAAACTTTCCTAACTCTCAAGATATCAGCTCCCCCCGCGCCTTCGTCACCCTTCCCGTCTCCGTAGTCGTGACCTCACAGAGAATACGTTCCGCATATACGTGAAACATTTCATGGACAATCTCCGCTGCCTGAACTTCGACCCTCAGTCCTACAGAAGCGACTCGGATTCTGACACCACCGCCCCTGTCATAGATCAGACACCGAAAACGCCGACCAAGCAAAGGCCGACGACATTCGACGAACGTACTCCACGATTGCAACGCCACGCTGAGACCCTCTGCACTCCGCGACCGCCGTCCCATCCTGCGTCACGTGTCGAGCCGGCCGTGGTTGGCTGTACACTCTCGTTTCTGCTCCGCGTCCCCGAGCTCGCAGCCCTAGCGCGCAGGGTAGTAGAAGCTGAGGCGCGTCGCCGCGAGAAGACGAGAAGACTACGGTCTGGGGCGGCAGACCCCGATCCTGCCGGGAAACGCAAGGGACTAGCATCGAGTACGGAGGGGTCTGCCCCAAAAGTCAAGCGTTTGTTCTCCTGGGCTATCCGCAAACTCTATCAGGACGGCAGTATCATCTTGTGGGATGGACCGGTTCTTTCTCTCCCCGAGCCCCGTGCAGTGCTAGACTCGAGTATGTTGTATCGTTCGACCTTGCTAGATGACAGCCGTCGATCGAGCACGACCTCGAGACTCGGATCGCGGTCATCCGATCGCATCGAAGATCTCTCAGATCCTCCGTCAGACGAGGAAGCATACGCTTCCCTTTCAACACTGTACCTGGCAACGCAGGTGGAACGGACGATTCGTTCGCTCACAGCACTGCAGACGCGCCAAACGGAAGAGACAGAGAACACGTTTTTAGGGCCAGCCATCGCACGGAGACGGCACCTACCGCTCCCTGGTCCAACGAACGATGACATTACGAATCATTTGAAGCGCGAAGACGACCGATGGAAACGGATCACCACATGGGCCGTTCAAGAGGCCCTGGAGTGGCTGCGGGATAATGGCCGTGCTTGGTGTGTTAGTGAGGACGGCGGAGGGAGGTGGGAGCTGTGTTCATGAGCTGGGACTATTATGGTTCAGATCTGAGTTGTACGCAAGCTAATGGGACTCTCGGGGGCACGATTGTGCTATAAAGTTATGGCAAGAGGTCAAAACAAAAAAGAGCCCCTGTGGTCCTACAACATGCTGGCGAGTCTACAGGAGGTTATGGTTTGAAAGCGTTCCAAGCATCATTCAGTGCACCAAATACGCCATTAGCAATCATCCTTTGCTCCAACGTAGTGTTCTTGACATTAAGCTACGAGAGAAACAGCGAGCATTGAAACGTGTATCTAGCGTATTTCGGAGAAACGGACGCACCTTGTCGGGGTGTAGTTTGGCGATAGCCTTGGTATACCGAATTTTCACCTGGTTGGACGTAACCAGGTCGGCCATTCCGACCTTCTGCCATCCAAGTTCAGGCCACAGCACGGTGTCGAGACTCGCGACCAATGCACGCAGATTCGTCTCTTTCCCATTCTTCCACGCGGCGAGTCGCGAGTCGACGCTGTCCTTGAACTCGAGACGCGCTTGCTCTTCCGCTTCCGCTTCTTGATTGGCTTGTTTCAGCCTGACTACCGCCTCGGAGGGTGGCGTGGGCCCGCGGCGCGGCGGTGGGCGTTTCGTGGGCCTCGATGCGTTCACGCGCGCCGCGGACGAAGTGACGACGTCCGGTACGTCGCCCACGCTAAGCATCTTCTTGCAACGCCCTATACCGCTCAGGGCTTCGCCGCGATGCCTGCCAGCAAAGTCTACACCGACGATGGACTCCCAGTCCTGTCGCGCCAAATCCCACTTCTCCTTGCCCTCGTACGCTTCCGCCCTTCGACGCCACGCCTTGCCGAGTGCGTCGCCCAAATCGATGCCCGCCCCGTCCTCCTCCCTCGTCACTTTGGCCTCTCGTGCCGGGTGGTAGGACGGGCCGACGAGGGTGATGACGGCGGTAAAGTCCTCGATGGCGCCCGATATATTTCCCGTCCTCAGTCGCGACAATCCGCGGTTGTTCAGCAACGGCACAAGCAGCAAGTGTGAGTCCGGCAATCGGGAGATGGCTGACGTATAAGCTGCTTCGGCTTCTGCAAAGCGCCCGAGCTTGAACATCTCAGTACCGGACGCCTTGTGTTCAGCCGAAGCAGAGATCGCAGAAGGCGAGGCAGAGATGACGTTTCGTTGGGCCGGACGAACCGGAGACGGCGCGCGAAGCGACTCTTTTTGGACAGGAGCTGTGCGAGAACCGCCGCCACGGCGGAAGGGGGACACGTAGGCTGTGGGTGTGTCTTCACTGAATAGATCAACCTTTTTGGTTTGGTCGGGGGGAGAAGGTTTAACCTGGGGACGTGCTCTTGTTGGCGCGGGGGGATTGGGTGGCACCGGAATAGAGTCGGACCCTTCATCCTGGAAGCCAGTCCGAGAAGGCTCTCCAGGCGAAATGGCTTGATCATTTTCGGGATCCTCCCGCATCCATCTGGGCCTCCCGCTGGGCCCTTCGTTATACCCCGTGGTTCCCGCCCGCGAGCTTGCCGCGCGGTCCTCATACGCTTTTGACACTCTCGATTTTCCTTCTTTCCAAAACGCGTTAGCTCGTTGAAATACCCGAGAACCGATTTCGCTGGCTTGTGCTATGAGTTTGTCGGCCTGCTGTTGATAATTGGCTTCAGACGACGAAATGGGAGGTCGCTCCCGAGAGGGATAGGTTGTTTGTCTGGGATGTTGCCGCGGTGGTTCGGGCTGTTGTTCTTCGATTCCCCAGCCATCATCGTCCTGGAAACGGTCGCGCACTGCGCGCGATCCCCCCGACGCGCGTGGTGCGGCAGGAACTGGGGAAGACCGGGACGGCTCCGAAAGTAAAGCCTCTAACGCAGCCTGAACGTCAATGCCCGACTCCGTGGAGGCAAGAGCGGCCCGAGCCTGGTCAGGAGAGAATCCCATCTCGACAATTTGGCCAATAAGGTGAGGTGGGGGGGAAGGAGGTCTATGTGCAGGGGCGACATTCTAGAAAGGAGACTGTCAGAGAACTTGTGGGCCGTTGCCTTGTCATAAGACGTTTACACACCAAATTCGAGGAACGAGCTGTGGGTTGCTCTCGCGCGGGTTTACCTAGATCTCCCAATATATCATCGTCGCTGCCAGAGTCCTCGTCAAGCAAAGCATTTTCACGATCCCCAAAATCAAAATCGCCGGGGGTATCAGAACGGGAAGGCGGTAGATTTGATGCGGGCGAAGAAATGCGATGGTCTTGGTCAGATGCCGAATTGAAATCGTCCAGGTCCCACAAAGAGTTCGCTTTGGACGAACGCGGAGGGAGAGTTTCGCCTGAAGGCTTTGGACGGGAAACAAAGTCTCCGAGTCCCAAGTCATCATTCGACAGCTCGGGTGCTGGAGTAGTAGCGGAACCAAAAATCCAGTCATCACCGACTTCTGGGGTTGCAGGTTTGGGTTGCAGCGAAGACGAGAAAGAAGCACCCTCCGCGAGGGAGTCAAGTCCTACCCAAGCAGACGTATCTTGCGGTGGTATGGGGGGCTGCTGAATTACTCGCGCGTTAGCCCTCGCTGCTTGTTCCGCTATGCTGAGGTTGGTATGACTGGGATTGACCCCAAATGAACCCGTGAGTAGATCACCGAACGCGTCCCCTGAGGTACTTGACGCTGAGCCGCCGTTCAATTTTTGAGCCACGGCAGCTGGGGCGGATGGAGTTAGGGAGCGCGGACTTGGAGTCTTTGACGCAGACGCCGCAAGCATGGCAAACGCGTCATACTTCGGGCGAAGAGCTCCAGACAATGGTACAGGACTCGCACCTAGCTTTCGAGCAGGCTGTGAGGGTTTCACAGGAGCAGAAGAGCTCCAAAGGTCAGAGAAAGAATCGGACATAGTAATCGATAGTGCTGAAGGCGCTCCTGGCGCGGTCTCTGGGTTTTGCAAGTGTCCGAGGAATCGAGGATTGGTTACATCGCCTTAACCCTAACCCTAACCAACGGCCATACCGGGCCAACTCGCCGAAGGCCCCCAACTGCTGGCCGAACCATTTGGTGAAAGCGCCGATCGACGATGCTCTTGAGACCATGCGTTCGTCGTGTCTGCCACCGGTTGCCACGACCAGCTTTGAGAAGCAATACCCGGTCTTATTCTTCTTTGTCCGGTGGCGATGACAAGCCCTATTATGTGACGACGCCCATATTTTACCCAAACTCTGGTACGGACACCCGTCCCTTGGAATGTTCCTCGTTTTTGACCCCAACTGCAGTGCCTCATATCGGCCACCTTTATACGTTGGTAACTACGGATATCCTCGCACGACACGCCAGGCTTTCTCGGCCAGATAGAACCGTCAACTTCCTTACTGGCACGGATGAACACGGCCTCAAAATTCAGAAAGCGGCTGAGGCACAAAATTCGGAACCCCTGGAGTTCTGCGACCGTATAAGTGATCGTTTTCGCGTGTGTTCATTTACTCGTCGTTGGATTTACGCAATACTGACCGCGTTGTTCCTAAAGGTTCTCGCAGGTAAAGCAGACGCCTCGTATACCAGATTCATCCGGACTTCAGAAGAGGATCATCACTATGCCGTGCAGCATGTGTGGGTAGGCGACAGCGCAACCATTCCTTTCAAGTTTTCTCACGGTGCTGTAGCGCGAACTAGACTCGAAAGGGTTGATTTACAAAGGTTCTCACAAAGGATGGTACTCCATCTCCGACGAGTGTTACTACACGGATAACCAAGTCGAACGTCTTGGGAGCCCGGGAAGTTCCACAAGGCGTTCCAGCGAGGAAATCGTTGTGTCCAAGGAGACTGGCTCCGTGGTTGAGTGGACGGAGGAAGAGAACTACAAGTTTCGCCTCTCGCACTTCCGCGATTTCTTGCTTGCACGATATCAGTCGGACCCCCACGTGATCCGACCTCCACAGCAGCATGCGAACGTTCTGGATATGTTATCTATGCCACTTGAGGATCTGTCAGTGTCCCGTCCTCGTCATCGCCTGCATTGGGGGATTGCCGTCCCGGATGACCCTGCGCATACGGTGTACGTGTGGTTTGACGCCCTGATAAATTATTTGACTGGAGCTGGATACCCCTGGAACGCGGAGAAAGAGAGAATCGAGTCGTGCTGGCCACCAGACCTTCAGGTCGTTGGTAAAGATATCGTGCGGTGGGTTTCCGTTTTGTGCCGTGTTTCCGGGTCTCTGACGTCGATAGCTGATAGCTTTCATGCTATATACTTTCCGGCCATGCTTCAGGCACTAGACCTACCTCTCCCCAAAAGGCTCCTAGCTCACTCTCATTGGACGGTGAATCGGCGGAAGATGTCTAAGTCTATAGGCAATGTCGTGGACCCCTTCCAGGCCATCGATGAACTAGGGGCAGACCCAATCAGGTATTATCTCGCTCGGATTGGTGGCCGCTTCAAGGATGACGTCGGTGAGCTACTTTCTCGCTCGCACATAGAAAGGCTTCCGAACTGAATTGAACGTTTATACTAGACTGGTCGAGTGAACAGCTGGAAAACAACGCTTCGGAACTGCAATCCTTACTCGGGAACTTCTACTTGCGCATAACGTCTGCTGCCATTCGAAAGCGTTTACCCGAAGACTTTCTATCGTGTTCTCGAGAAACACTAGAGCGGTCGATGGACGTCGAGAAGCTCATAGAAGTGGTGAATCCTCTTAAAAACTTGGCCGCCGTAGTCGACAATCATCTCGAGGAGCTTCGTATTGCGGAGGCTCTAGAGGCCATTATTTCTCAACTAAAAGCTGTTCGTCCGGATTTCATTTAATGATGTTCATCCGATCACGCTTCTTTCTCGCAGGCCAATACGATGATGAACGCGACCGAACCTTGGGCCAAGGACACACCACAGGCACTTATAGGGGAGGTGTACGCTCTGTCTCTTGAAACTCTGCGCGTCTGTGGTATTCTACTGCAACCGTTTATTCCTGCCAAAGCTGGGATGTTGTTAGACGCCATGAGTATATCTCACTCGGAACGTTCCTTGCAACATGCCCGATATCTCCCCGGTACGGTTGGCAGTGCCACGCCGGGCGTCAAACTATTCTCGGGCATGTCACGCGGAAGATACGCAATCTAGATGGGGTTACTACATAACCATTTCCGGCTAGTCGGCGCTATTATCGTACGTTACATTCACACCAGACGGTCCGCTGGGATGCACATGATACAGCTTCTCGTGTTTGTATTCATTTGGGAACAGAAGGTTACATAAGTGGCGGCAGCATGTGGGCGAATAGAACGACATATCATAACGCAGCCTTGGAGCTCCACTCAACCCTACCCATGGGCTGCGCCGCACGTCACTTTGACTAAATTTCCATAACCGCATGGGATTGCGACGATGACAGCAAAAGATCCTGCGACCTAAAAGGAGGCAAAAAACCGGGGAGGCCGGATCTTCTCGTGGAGCGATGACCCAACCAAATTCACGTTTATGAAAGTGAGGTCTTTGAGCTTAGGGCAAGGGGTAACCATTGAGGGTGATAGGGGGAGAGATAACGGGAGCGCTTCTTTGAAAGGAAATGTATGCCCAGCTTGACCATTTGGTCCTCTTTCCTCTGCGCTTCTTTCGCCCCTCTTTTAAACACTCATCGTGGGGGTCTGTGGGCCCTCACGCAAGCATTGCATCCCCTCCACCATCCGCCATGCCTGATACAGCGACCCACAACATCGACACCATCATAGAAGGCCACCTCTACATCGGAAAGTACGCGTTTTCTTCACGCGTGCTCCTTCCTTTTCGGATTGTCTCATACCTCTACCTCACAGTCTTTCCGCTGCGAAGTCCGTCGACCTCCGCCGACATTTTGGCATAACGCACATCGTTTCTGCTTGTCCGGATTATCCCTTGCAAGGACCCAATCACTTAACGATACCCGTCCAAGACTCCGAATACGAAGACATTCTCATCCACCTTCCCGAAGCTTGTCGCTTTATCAGAGGCGCCATAAATGGCGGCGGCAGAGTGCTGGTCCACTGTCTCATGGGCATCTCAAGGAGCGCCACTATAGTTGCAGCGTATTGTGAGAATTTCTGGCTCCACGGCATGTTCAACAGCCGGCTTAAACTCACTACGAACTAGTAATGTCGGCTCGTCACATTTCCACCCACAAGGCAATTGCCCTCATCAAGAGAGGTATTTACTTACTGTACCCTCCTCTGTCACTCGCTCGCTTACGTATCTTTATTATTGCAGCCCGCCCGCAGGTACAACCGAACTATGGCTTCATCAAGGAACTTCACGTTTTTGAAGCGTGCAACTACGAGTTGTCCCCTACGAATGCCACTTATCGCGCCTGGAAGCGCAGACACCGTCAGGACGTCACTAGCTTTCTGAACAGTTTAAGTGACACGACTTGTATTATACCAGAGAAGCTTTCTCTGAGTAGGTACGACAGATACGCTGCTCACTGGCTGACATTCCGTTAATAAGTCCCGCCATAGCGACTTCCCCACGGATCCGGAACAAGCTGCCTGCCTAGTTGAATACCTGGGCCTGACCCACTGCGTATCATTGTCGCCCTCTGCTATCTTTCCATCCAACATCGGTCTCAAGCATAGTCACATCGAGATACCCGCATCCAACAAGGCAGCTCTTCTCCTTTCATTACCGACCATCTGCAAACACATTCAAGATGCCCTGGATCATAGAGGTCGTGTTCTCGTCCATTGCCTAACAGAATCCACCGCTGCCATCGTAGCTTGTGCCTACTGTAAGTTTCAATTTTGGTATTATCTTTGTGTCGTCACCAATGCTCGCGTAGTGATGTGGAGTCGACGCGCTTCCTACAAGCAAGCATACAAGACCCTACACGAAGGTGATTCCTGCTTATGTACATATCTTGACAGTGTCTGATGATTGACTCAGCGCTCCCACTGTTTAATGCAACTGAGAGTTTCACGAAATTATTGGAACTCTACGCCACGTGCAACTGTTCACCAAGCATCGATCATCCCGCTGTCCGAGGCTGGTTGGGTGCTGTCTATCAGCACAACGTCGCCATTCCCGCTCAACCACCCAACTCAGCCATTGTACCGTCGTCTCCTACGAGGCGAGCACCGGGGACGACCTTGGTCACTCCTCTTCCAAGGCAATGGACAAAGGCTGGAAACCAAGCGGGTCATACCCTAAGTTCACTGAGACCAGTGACACTGGATGGATGATTTTCGGCGCAGGGAAGCACGATTTTCGCCCAGACACCCGTTGCCTTACCCCTGCATTTATACCTACATTGTACCTGCTCATCGCACGCGACATAATTGACACACTCAGTTGCGGGACGCATATAACTCCGGGAAACGTTTACCATAAGGGGGGCATTATGTAGGAGGGAAACAATGCAGGAAGAGGCATTGACGTCTTAGCAAGTTGTGTACGCCCTAAGCGTTCCTGCCAAGACGCGCGTTTGTCGTAAAACCACTCACTGCACCCACACCAATCGCCTGACGATGCTTGATTCAAGGACTCTTCGTATGACCCTTCTGAACACATACCGCCGCCACTTCTCCGTTGACCGTTGCTCTCCAATTCTCCGTTCTTCCGGGCCAGCCCGTTCCATTGGTTCACCTAGGCAGCGGTACACCACTCTTACAAGTAGTAGTGACGCGGCCGACATCTCAG
>WNGR01008783.1_pt1 | contig 10644 bp, 9 predicted proteins | sample 5407581 | NCBI WGS metagenome assembly WNGR01 (sample SAMN13153383, study PRJNA577476) | soil metagenome | isolation source: 80 cm soil or saprolite under Garry oak tree replicate 2 | place: USA:California | collected 2016-06-15 | reverse complement strand
TCCCTCCGCTGCGCTGATAGCCTGTGCCTTGGTCCCGTAGAAATCGGCGTACGAGCCTTCCTCTTCGAGCCAGAAATCTTCATTGATTTTCACTTCCAGTTGTGACGCCAGTTGCCGATATCGCTGTGCCGCGCCCGGCTCGTTCAAAATACCGGCAATGCGCGCCGTGGCCCGCAACGCCTGTTGTGTGTAAACGGCGACATCAATCAACTCCGCATTTAATCCATACACTTCCATGATCCCGTACCCTTCCGGGAACAGATCGTGGTTCTGGTCCATGTCGGTCAGGAGCCAGTTGATGCCCAGCTTCATAGCCGGGTACATTTCTTTCGCAAAGTCCAGGTCTCCCGTCCAGTCAAAGAGCTTGCCGACCGTAAGGATGAACTGGGCGGTTTCCTGGGTGTTGCCGGGGTTGGAAACCGCGCCGTTGGTCGTTACCTCGTGCACGATCCGGCCGTTGCCGTTTGCCTTCATCGACTGATTCCGTAGCAGACGGAGTGTTTGCTTGGCGAGATCGAAATCGCCCGATGCGATGAGCGCTTGCAAGGAATACGTTTCCGTGCCGAACCACCAGGGATATTCCATCAGGCCGCCACCGAGACCGCGGCCGATGCCGGGGACGTCTCGGACGAGCCACTCGGTGTTGACCTTCACCCAGTTGTAGACTTCTTGCAAGCGTTGATCGGGAATTCTTACTTTCGCTCGGTCAATGATCGCCGCATAGTATCGCTTCTTCTTTTCAAGCAGGCTCGCGTGGTTCTTGGCCAGATACTTGTACGTGTTTACGGCTGCGTTCTGCTCTGTCGCCGAGCCTGCGATAATGAACGTCAGGTGAGAGGTACTCTGTGGGTCGACCGATAGACTGTATCGGGATGCCGCTGTGACTCCCCGTCCACTCGTGTGTATCGGCTGTGGATCTGCGATTGGTTGTGGATCTGCGGACTCAGCGGCTCCCCAGACCGAGAACCAGCTGTTGGCGACGTCTCGGGCGATGAAGACGTTATCCGACCCTTGCCAGGTAACGACGTCCTGAGCGTCCGCAATCCCGAGTCGTTCTGAAAACCATACGGGGCGTAAATCCGTCTTGACTGAAAAGTCAAAGCGCAATCGTTTCTTCCGTGCGCCCGCGTTCTTGAACGTATACTGAACGATCACTCCCTCCTGGCCGTCGGGACTGAACTGAAAGCGCTCGATCTCCAAGCCGTCCAACACCGCACCATATCTGAACCGATTGCCAAAGGGGTAATTGACGAATTCGGCGCTCTCCGAGAGAGCGAATTCCCGATTGGTCGCCACATCGGTTACGGTTGCCCAGAAACCGTCTATCAGTTTGATCGGGTGGAGCCATAGCCCGCCCATTTCGCCCGGCACGTGCTCGCCCATATCCGGGAAGTTCCCATCCTGCGTTCCGATCAAATACGCCCTGTCGCCCGCCGTGACATAGGGCTGGACCTTGTTTTCCCCGTGATTGCTTATTCCTGCCAGGATGGGCGTGGCATAATCATTTTGAGATCGTAGCGATTGAACGATCGTCAGAGCGAACACGAGGGACAGGAGAGCGGAACGAATGGCGCTGTTCATCGAGGCACTTTCCGACGCACTGTCGTAAGGGTCAGCGGGATTCGCCTGGACATCACCCCGTCGCGAGCCTCGCGAGTTTCAGGACCGTGTTCCAGTTACGACCCGTACCGCGTGTGCCAAGCTGCTTGTCGATGACCGCGTTCGTCAGTCGCGAGCGGCCGATGCCGTCCGGATAAACGATGTAAAGGTGTTTGCCCCCAGCGCGAACGACTTCGCGGCCCGTGATGGCAGCCTGAAGCGCCTTTACGTCGGTGTCCTTGGGCGCGTCTTTGAGAGCCACCACGACCAGATGGCCGGGATCGCGCGCGGCTTCCTTGGAGAAGGGATTGTTGGCGACCACGCCCTTCCATTCCTTGGCACCGCGGACGAAGAAATCTGTTTGAAGACCGAGGCGCTTCGCAGCCTCCGCCTCCAGGAGGCGCTCCAGCTGAGCGGCCGTTCGCCCATTCGCGCCGAAAACGAGATTCCCGCTTTGCAAGAGCGACCGAGCGTCCGCGAGGCCCAGTTGCGTGAGGAGATCGCGCAGGTCGGCCATGGCGACCGGCTTGTGACCGCCGACATTGATGCCCCGCAGGAGGGCGACGTAGGTGGTCACGCCTAGGGATCGTCTCCTGTCAGGCAACGGCGCGTGGTTCCGGCTGCAGCAGCTTGGCCAGACTGCGGTCGTGGATGCGAGCGAGCAGCAGCTGCGCGGTGATGGCGCCGATGAGCGCTGAGAACATATCCCACTGCGTGTCCCACACGTCGCCTTGCGTGCCCAGGAAGGCGTCTGCCGCATGCCCGCCGGCGAGCGCGGACCACCATTCGAAGAACTCGTAGCAGGCGCTGAACGCCAGGCAACTCGCAGTCACGAGGACGAACAACCAACGACCGGGCCGCAACGGCGACGTGCGCAGCAGGATCTCGCGGATCAGGATGGCGGGGACGAAGCCTTGGACGAAGTGACCGAGGCGGTCGTAGTCGTTCCGCGCCAAGCCGAGCAAGTGTTGAACCCAGAAGCCCAGGGGCACACGGGCGTAGGTGTAGTGGCCGCCGATGATGAGGACGAGTGCATGGACGGCGAGCAGGGTGTAGGTGAGCGGGGTCAGCGGAAAGCGGCGAGCCGTGAGCACCAGGACTGGACCCGCGATCAGCACCGGAAAGATCTCGAGCCACCACGTAGTACGATCGTACGGCTTAATGCCGGACACGATGAGCGCCGCGCTGACGAGAACCACGAGAATACGAAGGTACCGGCTGGTCATTGGTGCGTGGCGCCAACATAGTGCTTCCTCGCAGTCTTGCAACCGACTCGACGCGCCGTCTAGTCCCTGTACGGATCGAACTCCTTCTCGCCCGCCATCACCACGATCAGCGGCGTGAGCGTGTGCAGCACCGTGACCGTGTCGCCCTGCGCGGCGAGCACGTCCGGCAGCCGGCGATACGCGTGCGGCGACTCGTCCAGCCCGCCGCCGCGCAGGATCACACCCTTCCCATCGACCCACGTCCGCAGCATGTCCCACGTGACCCGACCCGGCCGGATCAGCTCGCCGGTCCGGCGGTTCACCTTGCCGCGCGCCTCGGTGCGCGACATCACGCGACCCGCGCCGTGCACCGTGGAGTAAAGCGACGCGCGCTGCAGCGCGGAATCCTGTCGGGCACCCTCGATGATGACCGCGTCGTCCCCCATCGAGCCGCCCACGAAGCCTTTTTGTCCGGGAAAGGCCGGCGTCGCACCCTTCCGCACCACGACGTACTCCGTGCCCTCGTGGGTCTCCTTCCACGCGAAGTTGTGGTGATTGTGGACCAGCTCGAGCTCCCGGCCGCCGAGCAGGGACACGACCTTGCGGGCCACCCACTCGCGCCCGGCGTAGGCATATTCGCCCGCGAGTGTCATCAGGTGCCAGTAATCGTGCCCGAGCGGCTGGTCGAGCGTGAATAGCGCCTCCGCCTCGGGCACATGCTCGCCCCATTGCTTCCCTTGCGACAACGAGAGGAAGCCGGACGCGACCGTATGGCCGAGCCCGCGGCTGCCGAAGTGCACGCCGACCCACACGTCCCCGTTCTCGTCGGCGAACACGTCCACGTAGTGATTGCCGCTCCCGACGGTACCGAGCTGGTGGCGCGCCTTGGCGCGGAGGCCGTCCCGCTCGTGGCGGCCCGGAACGGCGTCCCAGGCAGCATGCGCGAACAGGGGATGGTCCGTGGGCGCGTCGTCGGCGCGATTGGTGCGGCCTACGCCGAACGAGATGGTGCGCTGAATCTCGTCCGCCAGGCGCTCGAGCTCGGGTCGGGGGAAGTCATCGACCCGGCGGTCGGTGCGGATCGCCGCGTTGCCGCAAGCGATGTCGAACCCCACGCCCACGACGCTGACCTTGTTGCGGTACGCCGCCACACCCCCGATGGGCATGATGTAGCCCAGGTGGCCGTCGGCCATGAGCGCCACTCGCTCCGCCCGCGTCGCCACGTCCCGCAGCTGGGCGAGGGTCTTTTCTTCGTGGGTACCAAAAATGGCAGGCCGGTGCACGTCGTCTCGGGGGTCAGTCGGTCACGCAGCGCAATTTAGCGCGTATCTTCGGTCCATGTTCCGACGCTGCCTGCTTGCGATCGGCGTGGTGCTCGGAGCCTCGGCCCCGGCGGCGGGTCAGCACGCGGACACGTTGCGCGATCGGCTCGAGGCGCGGATCGCACGGGCACCGGCCCAGGCCGTCGGCGTATACTACCAGAGCCTCGCGCGTCCCGACTCCATCCTCATCGGGGCGAACCTGCGGTTGCACGCTGCCAGCACGATGAAAGTCCCGGTGATGGTCCAGATTTTCCGGGACGTGGATGCCGGACTCCTCGCGCTCGACGACTCGCTCACGGTACACACCGCCTTCCCCTCGCTCGTTCCCGGCGGGGCGTTCACGGTCGGCAAGGAAGACGATTCGGACTCGACGCTGTATGCGCTGGCGGGGCGGAACCGCTCGGTGCGGGAGTTGCTCGAGCTCATGATCACCCGCTCGAGCAATCTAGCCACCAACATTCTGATCGAGCGGGTCGGCGCGACACGCGCGCAAGCGTCGGCGCGGTCGCTCGGCGCGTGGTCGATCCAGCTGCTGCGTGGAGTGGAAGACGGGGCCGCCTACAGGGCCGGGCTGAACAATACGACCACCGCCCGGGACCTGGGGGTGCTGCTGGGTGCGATCGCCACGGGACGCGCCGCCAGCCGCGGCGCCTGCGACTCGATGCTCGCGATCCTCGGCCGCCAGGAGTTCAACGAGGGCATCCCGGTCGGTGTGCCGCCGGGGACGCGCGTGGCGCACAAGACGGGGTGGATCGGGGAGGTGGTGTACCACGACGCGGCCGTCGTGTATCCGCCGGACGGCGGGAGCTACGTGCTCGTGGTGCTGACCGGCGGCATCAAGGAGGACAGTGTCGCGCACAACCTGGTAGCGGACCTGTCGCGACTGGTGTACCTGGGCCGCCGGCGACGCGGGCTATGACACCCGCCGTGTCTTGCGCCGCATGAAGTCCATCAGGATGAACTGCCCCAGCGTCATCGTGTTCGTGAAGTACGCCTTCCCGCGACAGATCGCCGACACTTTCTTCACGAACTCCACGAGACTCCGGTCCCGCGCCAGCATGAACGTATTGATCATGATCCCCGAGCGCCGGCACAGCGACACCTCACGGTAGGTGGCCTGGAGGATCTGGGGGTCGAGCCCCATCGAGTTGACGTAGATCCGGCCGTCGGGGAGCGTGAGGGCCGATGGCTTGCCGTCGGTGATCATGATGATCTGGCGCATGTCCTTGCGCTGCGACAACAGCATGCGGCGCGACAGCTTGAGTCCCTCGGCGGTGTTCGTGTGGTACGGTCCCACCTGGGCGCGGGCCAGCTGGGCGAGCGGGATCTCCTCCGCCGTGTCGTGGAACAGGACCACGCGCAGCGTGTCACCCGGGAACTGGGTGCGGATGAGGTGCGTGAGGGCGAGCGCCACCTTCTTGGCGGGCGTGAAGCGATCCTCGCCGTACAGGATCATCGAGTGCGAGCAGTCGAGCATCAGCACCGTGGCCGACGACGAGCGGTACTCGGCCTGGTGCACCATGAGGTCGTCGTACTCGAGGTTGATCGGCACGCCCAGCCCCTCACGCTGCAGCGCGTTCGTGAGCGTCGCGTTCACGTCGAGGTTGAGCGTGTCGCCGTACTGGTAGGGCTTGCTCACCGCCTCGGCCTCGACGCCCGTCGCGAGGTGCTCGGTCTCGTGCGCCCCGAAGCTCGACTTGCCGATGCTTCCCAGCAGGTGCTTGAGGGTGCGGTAGCCGAGAAAATCGATGCCTTTCTCGGTGAGGTTGAACTGCACCTGCTGGGCCGCCTCCTTGGCCATCCCGCCCGGCCCGAATAACGGCTGTTGGCCCGAGGGCACCTTGGGTGCCTCGGTCACGTTGAGGTAGCCCTCGTCGATGAGCTTCTGGACGATCTTGTCGAGCAGCTCGCCCAGCTGGCGCTCGAGATCGGCGTCGCGGGCCGCGTCGCCGGTCGATTCGCCGCGTAACAGCTTGAGCATCTCGGGCGTCAGCTGACCCGAGTCCATGAGCGCCTGGAGGATCGCCTGCCGCAGGGCGTCGAGCGAGCGATCGGATTCTTCCTCGCCGAACTCGCCCCAGAACGGATGCGAGTACGCGCCTCCGGCGAAGCCCGACTGGAGGAGGAAGTCGGCGAGCTGATCGAGCAAGGCCTGGAGGTTCACTGTGTCGGCCAGCTCGGGGAGGTAGCGGCTGTACGTCGTGTATTTCATCGGGCTCCCTACCCTAAATATCGGGCGGCGGCGAGCTTTCCCGCAATGGATGAAGCCCCCGCGCCGCGCGCGTTTCGCTTCGGAGCGCTCTCACACCGCAACTTTCTCCTCTTCTTCTTCGGCCAGGGCATCTCGCTCATCGGGACCTGGATCCAGGCAGTCGCGCTGGGATGGTTGGTGCTCGAGATCACCAACTCGCCCTTCGCCGTGGGCCTGACGCAGGCGCTCCGCTCGCTGGGCGTGCTGCTGTTCACGCTGTATGCGGGTGTGGTCGTGGACCGGGTGGACAAGCGTCGCCTCATCGTATGGACGCAAGCGTTGCAGATGCTCGAGGCGCTGGCGCTGGCGGCACTCGTGTGGACCGGCAGGGTGACGACGTGGCAGGTGATGGTGCTGGCGCTGTTCTTCGGCATCGTCAACGCCTTCGACATTCCCGCCCGTCAGGCGTTCATCGCCGAGCTCGTCGGCAGGGAGGACTTGATGAACGCGATCGCACTCAACTCGTCGATATTCAACGCGGCGCGGATCGTCGGCCCTGCCGTGGCGGGGGTGGTGATCGGCACCGCCGGAGTCGGCATGTGCTTCTTCTTGAACGGAGTGAGCTACATCGCCGTCATCGCCGGGCTCCTGGCGATGCGGCTCCCGTCCTTCGTGCCGAACGTCATGCCGACCTCCGCCCGGGAGGGTGTCCGCCAGGCCGTCACGTTCATCCGGGGCGACGCCCGCGTGTGGGCGCTCGTGGTGCTGGTGGCGGTGTTCAGCGTGCTGGGCTTCCCGTTCATCGTGCTCATGCCGGTGGTCGCCAGGGACGTGCTGCACACCGACGCGCGCGGCTACGGGGGGCTGATGGCGGCGGTGGGGATCGGGGCCATGCTCGGGGCTTTGGCGCTCGCAATTCGAGGGCCGCGCGTCCGCAAGGGTGCAGTGCTGCTGGGCGCCGGGGCGGCGTTCGGCGTGCTGCTGGTGTTGTTCGCGGTGTTGCGCTCCGTTGGTGTTGCCCTGGCGCTCCTGGCGCTGACCGGCTGCGCGATGATCGTGACCACCGCGCTCGCCAACACGATGCTGCAGACCCTCGTTCCCGACGAGCTGCGGGGCCGGGTGATGGCGTTCTACGCCTTCGTGTTCGTGGGCATGGCGCCGCTCGGGGCGTTCCAGGCGGGCCTCATCGCGGAGCACACGGGCGCGCCCGACGCGATCGCGCTGGGCGGAGCCGGCTGTCTCATCGCGGCGGTGCTGGCGGCGTGGCGGGTGCCGGCGCTACGCCGTACGGCGTAGCGGAGGTTGGGGAGGTTGGGGAGGTTGGGGAGGTTGGGGAGGTTGGAGGAGGTTGGAGGAGGTTGATCGCGTACGGAACAACCTCCTCTAACCTCCCCAACCTCCCCTAACCTCCCCTAAAGCAGCCGCCGCAGCTTGAGTGCGACGCGGATCGTATCCCCGTCGCGTCGCAGCACGAGCCGGCGCACCACTCCGTCCACGCGCAGGGCCTTGCGAGCGTCGCTCAGGTCCCCCTCGGCGACGCCGCGTCCGTCGATCAGCAGCAGCTCGTCACCGACGGCAATCCCCGCCGCCGCGCTCGGGCTTCGGGGGACGACGTAATCGACGATGATGTGCCTCAGCCCCGGTCCCCGAGCGGCGAGCCGCAGCCCGCTCATGTCGAAATCGCACAGCGAGCCGTCGGCGGGTCGAGGCTCGATGATGGCACGGCGGCCCGCATAGTCGACGATCAAGCGCGATCCCTCGAACACCGAATTACCGATGACGCCGTCGATGTCCGTCCGTCCCAGGAAGCCCTTGTACTCGCCGCCCAATCCGGTGGTGGGCGACGGGACCTTCACGCCGCTGAGCCGGAGCTCTTGCAGGCGAACGATGGTGCCGTGCAGCTCGCCGACCAGGCCCGTCCCGATGGGCGCCTCGATGGCCGGCGCCACGCGGCCCAGGCCGTGCTGCTCCGCGAACGGGGTCGTGAGAATCAGACACAGCCCCGACGCCCCCGTATCGAGCAGCAGTCGGGCCGGGATGGCATGGCGGCCCCGTACCTTCACCTGCGCGCGGAGCAGCGGGAGATCCGCGTCCGCCGTGAATCGCACCGTGGCGCCCGTGCCCTTGTAGCGGTACCGCGCGGGGTCGAACAACCGCACGCGCCGCTGCTGGTAGTCGATGTCCACCGTGTAATGCTGCAGCACGTCGTGCCCCACGAGGCCCACCTGGAGCCGCCCGCTCGCTTCGCTCAGGCCGTGGAGGGGGTACAGCGCCACAGGGTGGTTCCGAAGTGTGAGCTCTCCGAGACGGATCGTGTCCACGACGGCGGTCGAGGACCCCGGGACGGGCTCGATCCCGACGGTCCGGGCCCAGTCCCGGTCGAGCCCGGTGCGGGAAAGGCCGGTGTCGAGCATCAGCCAGACGGAGTCGCCGTTGATCAGCGCGGGCACGTAGATCGCGCCCCCGTACGCGTCGAACGGGATCACCGCCACCGGGAGGAGCGGCGCGGGTGCGGGACCGAGCCAGCACGCCAGCGACAGGCACGCCGCGAGCGCCGCCAACCGGAGGGGAGCCACGGTCCTCACCTCCATTCCCTCCTGCGCACTTCGGCCACGACCAGCGCCGCCGCCCCGTCGATTCCCAGTTTCTCGGTGTTCAGCACCATGTCGTAGTTCACCACGTCCTGGCGGTGCCGCCCGTAGTAGGTCCTCACGTACTGGTCACGCTGCCGGTCGGTTTCGTCGACGACCTTCTCCACCTCCGCCGGGTTCACTCCCAAGCGCTCGACCGCGAGCTTCACGCGCCACGGCTTCGGGGCGACGACGTACGCGTGCAACGCATCGGGTCGCTGCGCGAGCACCGCTTGCGCGCCCCGGCCCACCAGGACGATCCGGCCGTGCGCCGCCGCCTCGGCGATCACCCGCTCGGTCAGGTGGGCGATCGCCGCCTCGTCGGGCTCGACGCGCGGGACGCCGGCGGTCGCGATGAACATTTCAGGGGACCCTGCCGCGAGGGTGCGCGCCAGGCGCTCCAGCAATCCCGCCGCCCGCTCCTCGCGCTGCGCGACCGCGTCGGGCGGCAGCCCCGCCCGGCGCGCGACCTCGTCCACGAACTCGTTGTCGATCACGTCCCACCGGAGCTCCGCCGCCACCAGGCGCGCGACCTCGGAGCCGCCGGACGCATACTGTCGAGTGATGGTGATGACCGGCGGAGCCATCTCAGGGCTTCAGGTTCTTGCGCAGCTCGCTGATGTTGAGCAGTGGCAGTCCGCCCTCGGTCGGCACGAAGATGATCAGGTTGCTGGAGCCCCTCATGTCGTGCAGCACCTCGATCCACTGCTTGGTGAGCGCCTCGGGAGAGAGCGTCTGGTTCAACAGGCGCTGCTGCTCGGTCTGGAGGCGGGCGACCTCGACGCGGTGGCGTTCCGTCTCGATCTGCTGCTCCTGGGCGATCTTGTTGTTGATCGCCTGCACCACCTGGGGCGGGGGCTGCAGGTCGCGCAGGAAGAACGCGGTGACCGTCGCGATCCGGAAGTTGCCGCCGCCGGCACGGGGCCTGGTCACGAGCGCGGAGTCGACCAGCCCTTCCATCGTGTTCGCGATTTGCGTGCGCTTGGAGATGTCGTTGATCGAGTACTGCACCATGCCGTCGCGCACCCCCTTGCGGATCGCGTTGAGCACGGCGCCGCGGATCTGGTCCTCGTTGCCGATCTCAGTGAAGATCTTCGGTGCCTGCATCGGATCGATCTGCCAGCGGATCGACACCTCGACGTGCATCCCCATCTGCTCGCTCGAAAGGGCCTCGATGGCTTCGATCTGCTCTCCGCGCGTCGGCCACTGCTCTTCGCGCGTCGAGTACCGCTCGATCGATGACCACGGCGGTACGAACCGGATGCCGGCGAGCAGCGGTCCCGGATCCACGTAGCCGAAGGCGTGGCGCACGCCGACTTCGCCCGGGTCGATCACGACCATCGCCGACCCGGTCGCCAACAGCACTGCGAGGACGGCGACCCCGTAGCCGGCGGAGCGCAGCAGGTTGGAGATGGGGCCCGGGCGCTGGGCGCGCACCGTGGCGGCGGCCAGGAGAAGAGAAAACGCGATGACGAGCAGGACGGCGCCGCCGACGAGCTTGCCCATGGGATCTCCGGAGAGGGTCCGGAGAAAGAAGATACTGCGTCCTCCGTTATCCGGGCGTCACGGGAGTTACGGACGACGGATTACTGGAAGAGGTTCGGCCCCCCCCCGCCCCCCCCGCCGCCGGTCTTGCCGTACCCCGGTCCCTTCGGTTCCGCTCGCGCGCGGACGTAGCCGAGCTCCTCGTTCCGCGA
>WNGR01034599.1_pt1 | contig 10646 bp, 22 predicted proteins | sample 5407581 | NCBI WGS metagenome assembly WNGR01 (sample SAMN13153383, study PRJNA577476) | soil metagenome | isolation source: 80 cm soil or saprolite under Garry oak tree replicate 2 | place: USA:California | collected 2016-06-15 | reverse complement strand
AAATTGGGATGAAGGTTCGTATTCTCATGCCACTCAAAGAAGGCGTCTCGAAGCTCGGAACTATCTATAATCATCTCCCTGGCCGTCCTTTTCCCTGGCATGTCCTACCAGACGGTTATGGAGACAAGTATGGTATCGCTTTTACAGAGAACGAGATAGAGCCGCTGGAAACGGTAAGGATAGAGAATTAGGGGGAAGTATGTACATCGACCGAGAAACCATTATCCATGCAGCAGCCACGCTCTTTGTGCTGGGCACCATCGGCTTCATTGTCGCGCTCTCGCTACGCATCTGGCACAAGCGACCACGCAAGCGAGTCGCGGTTGTGCTAGAGCCTGTACCGCTCACCTCTGAGCAAGAGGCTGATTTGTACACAGCACTGCAAGCACTTGAGCGCGTGATTGCGACGTTGGAGCAAGACGAAGTGTACCAACGAGAGCAAGCACTGGGCAACGATGTGGTACGGCTGAACGAGTCCCGGCCAGTTCGTGAGGCCAGGGAGATCATTGAAAGGGCATGGGCAAAATGAGCAAGCAAGTACCAACAATAGTGTGTTTATGCGGGTCAACACGCTTCTCAGAGGCATTTAGGGAAGCCAATTTGAGAGAGACCCTCGCAGGCAAGATAGTTTTAACCGTGGGTTGCGAATGGGAAATACTTGTGCTTAATGTTGGGGATTATGTTGGAGAGTCTACAGCTTATGAAATTTATTATGCAGCAAGTCAGGGCAAGCCTATTCGATGGTTAGAGCCAAGGGGGGCAAAATGAACCGACCAATCACTTGCACCGCCTGCGGCCTGTCCTTCCAGACCTGGGCCAACTGGCTTGAGCATCGCGCCGTGATCCGCTCGTGGGAGATGCACCGCTACGACAATCACACCAGGCGCTGTTTGTCTGAGCACGACTGGGCGATGATGGTGCTGGCTGAGGCAATGGGCATTCAGGAGGGCAACACGTCGAATCGACAAGAGGATGTCCAAGAGAGCTACAACGTCACTGTTAGTCGATAGCATTTTCAAGGGATAGCCTGTCGGCAAAAAGAGACACCGTTTTACGTCAATCGCTAAAATCGTGACCTATACCCCTAAAACTGAAAGGAGCAAAAATGGCAAATCTTTGTAGTGGATGTCAGGAGAAATTCTATTCAGTCGCTGCCCACGAGACCCACCGGGTCGGTAGCTATGGTGAGCCAATCTATCAGCAAAGTCCCACCGGAAAAAGCGCTAAAATCACCGGCTATACGCCTTCAGAGCGGCATTGTCTCACAGCTGATGAAATGCGAACTCTCGATATGACCCAAGATGATAAGGGCATCTGGCATAATCCCGCTGGGAACTTTGAGTGGGCAAATCGGCAAGAGGAAGGCCCGATAGAAGTCAATTCGTAGTGTGTAGCGCAAGTGGAATGAGGTTGAAGGCTCACGCCACTTGCTAACCATCCCTGGACACAAAGCCCGGCAGGAATGGCTATGAAAAGTATAACATAGCCATTCCTTGCCCTCATCAGCAAGGAGTACACAGTGAAAAAGGTTATCGTTGGATTGTGTTTGATCGGAGTCATTTACGGCTTTCTCAACATGTGGCAAGTTTCACCCAGCAAGGCGGTAAACACATTGAACAGCACGCTTAACCGCGTTGAGCAGTCTGTACAGCACAGTAGCATCGAGGGCAAGCCTACCCTCTCAGCAGCATTCGTGGATAAGGTGCTCGCTGCAGCCGGTAGTAAAGCAGCCGGTACCGGACAGGCGCTGCATGACCTGAGTGTGAAGTACGGCATCGATGACGCCTACGCCCTGGCATTCTTCGAACATGAAAGCACCTTCGGTACTGGCGGCGTAGCGCGTGCAACATTGTCACTCGGGAATATCCGCTGCTCAGAGGGCTACCAGTGCATCGAGGGCTATAGAGCCTATGGCAGTTGGATTGCAGGCTATGAGGACTGGTACAGGCTCATCAGGAACCTGTATATCGGAGAGTGGCGCCTGACGACAGTCGAGCAGATCGTACCCAAGTATGCCCCTGGTAGCGAAAATGACGTCGCGGGCTATATAGCCGCTGTGCTGAAGGATGTCAGCACGTGGCGAGCTGGCAATTTGTAAAGCGTAACGAACATGGGCGGAGGTACCGCCCCGTTCCAATCTCGTCTAAGTGAGACATTTATTACAACGTTTCAAGAAAGGGACAAGACTTATGAATCGCGTTGGTGGAAAGATAATTCTCTGGGGATTGATCCTAGGAATGCTGGCGTTTACAGCCATTCGCACAATTCATTTTCTGCAACTCACATTTCCCCCAGATCAGCGCTATGTCGCCTATCTGGGACTCATAGCCTTTGACGTTGGTGTACTCGGCTGGTTCTACTATGCCACCCACTCAGCGGAAGGGGCTGCTCAACGGGCCGTTGCGTACGGCATGATCTTTGTGTGTAGCGCGGGTGTCATCGCTACGACTATAGCTGATATGACCATTGTATCGAGTGAGAACGGTTTAGCAAAGATTCCCCCCGATGTTGGCATACTTGGACTGTGGGCAGTCATCATCGTGATTGTGCTGAACTTCCTGGCAGGTATCATCGTTCACCTGGTGGATCCAAATCATCAAAAGCATTTTGAGATGCAGAACGCCAAAGATGTTATCCACTCAACAACCATGCAGCATATCAGGCAGCAGGCCCATACCATTGCCCCGCAGATAGCTACTCAAGTCGCCCAGTATTGGGCGACCCAAGTCACTGCTGAGATGACCGGCCAGCTTCCTGGTATCAAGCAGATGCCACAATTAGCACCGCCTACCGTGAATAGTACCGCTCAGGCACTCCCCCAAACGGGCGAGCTCCCTGCTATCCAGCAACCACCACAAAAAGACGGGTTTTTTACTCGTCTAGCGAAAGCGGCACGAGGCGAACCATCTGAGCGCACATGTGACGCTTGTGGTAAAGGTGGCCCTGGCGGCTTGGATGGCTCTGTATGGCTCTGTCAGGAGTGTTTAGACCGAACGCTTACCAGTCGAGCAGCACATATAGCGGCTATACGTGAAAGTGCTCAGTCCGAAACAAAGCCAGATACGGCCATGGATGAGTGGTTCAATCTGTACAAGAAATCTGGTGAAAGCGGCATCATGAGCTTTCCCGCATTTATGAAGAAAATGCGGGATGCAACCAACCCTTTACCGAAATCCCCTCTGGACAGTCAGGCCGGTCACGAGGGGAACCAGAACGGCAACAAGTAGCGCCTGAAGTGGACGGTGGAGCGGGAGAAAACGATGCTCCACCTGAGAGTAAACCCGAATTGTTTGGAGGCGACAACCCGAATAAAAACAATTCCCCAAACAATTCGGAAACAATTCGGATAGAGCCGTCTGAGCCGCCTTCACAAGCGAGCTCAGACAAAATCAAAAAAATCGGAAAAGTAGGGAGAAAACGGAAGTATGAAGGCCCTGGAATCGATGACATTCCACCTGTTAAAGAGGTCGTATTATTCAGGTATAAGATGGGCCGCCACTGGCCTGGAATGTCCGATGATATGCGGGAATGGTACGAGTTTTACTACTTTACCAAACCAAACAGGGGAGATCGGGCAAAAGATGCACGAGACTATGAAAGGCATGTCAAGTCCTATGAGCGAGGGCGCAAGTGGATCGCAGAAGAGTGCGGTATTGAAGCCCTGGGAGATAGCCGTAAAATTGTTGCCATCCGTAAACGGTCAAGCAGTTGACGTAGAACATGCGTCTGATGCTGAGTTTCAAGCCTGGATAGAAACGAGTGGACTAAGCGACCTGGTAGATGATGACGGTATAGCGGAATGGTCATTCGATGACCGTTGCAGAATTATTAATTTTGCCTTACGCAAGGGTAGGAAACTGTCATTTGTGGAGGGTGAAAACAATTCCGAAAATTCGGCAAACAATTCGGGTTCCGAATTGTTTGGAGGCGACAACCCGAAGTCAGAAGCTATGTGAAAGGAAGGTGATTAAAATTCCACAATCTATCAACCCCAATCAACAAACCGCGACCACCACCGGCTATCTCGCGACCTCCGCCAATCGTGGCCGCTACCAGGTGGGCCATGAGGCGGACAGCCCGGATATCACGAGCGGACAGCGCTGCGCCATGTTTCTCGGGGGCCGCTGGATAGAAGGGCGCATAGAGTACGGCTTGTGCTACGTCAACGAGCACACTGACAAGATGCTCAGGTCAGGCTACTTCTTCATTGATTTGATGGGGAATGCCTGTGGCGTGTGTATGGGCATGTTGGTGCGCCTGTATCGTGAAGTGGAGGGAGATGCCAGTGAGCAACCGTCCTGAGTATTCGCGTTGCGAGTGCTGCCAGGAGATACGGGTATGCGACCGGGTGCGCAAGCCTAAACGCGAACAGGGCCGGCTTGTTTTTGTGTTTGTTTACCTCTGCTCAATCTGCAGGTACGTAGAAATCTTGATTTGACAATTGTAGACGACTAATGTTAATGAGTAACTAGAAAGGGTAAAGGGTGGAAGGGATGTTTAGGAGGCTACTATTCGCATTCTTAATGCGGCTCAACCGCGGCGAACGGCGCGGTTATGAGGAAGGCTACTGGCGTGGCTGGTGCAATGCGCTCTATGCCATCAGAACGGGTGAGGTTGCCATTGATCCGCCCAAGCCAGCAGAAGATACGGACAAGCGCAAAGCCTACCCTGTCACAGCCTACGCGCCACTAGAGCAGGAACGTCATACTGATAAGATAGCATCGACGACAACACAGCAGCTCCCCGGCATGAAGTTCATTCAGTTCTTGCGCGAGCGTCACAGCGACCAGGAAGCCGGGCCTGATACCATGATGCACCGGGCGATACGGTTCCCCCGACCACGATAGGAGGTGTCGCCGTGGGCTTGCTGATTGCGCTCTTCGTGTTTCTCGCGGTGCAAGGCGCGCTGATGGATCTGTCCTTTCTCGTCGTTGCCGTGCTCGTCACTGCTGGCTTCATCCTCCAGGCCAGGCAAAAGCGACGGGAGCGACGGGTGCAACGAGAGGCTGATGAGATTTTGAAGTTAGCGACGGGTGCAACGAGAGGCTGATGAGATTTTGAAGTTATGCGAGTTTTGATAACAAGGGAGACTGACAATGAGTCACAGGCATAAGTTACCTGGCTACTTCGGTCCGCCGCCTACATACTGCTTTTGCTGTGGTCAGAAATGGGGAGGCATAGGTGATTGTGTTCAGGGGCCGCGTTGTGGCTGTGAGATACTAGATGCGTGTCGAGCGTGTCGTAAGTGCAAAAAGCATTGCACCTGCGAGTGGAAAGTCACCGTGCTTTTCGATGGAAGCCACGAGATGAAGACGGGTTACGAGGGCCGCGACTTTGAAGAGGTGGAGAAACAGGTAGGGCACCTGGCACTCATCCAAGTCACTGACCGGATTATTGTCTACAAGAATGGGGAGCAATATCGACGCATCGATTTGAGGTAAGCATGTCAGTTTTGAGACGGGTAAGCGATGGTCGGTTTATGGACCAGTATGAGCTGTATATCCGCCGCTGTGATCGTGCCATGCGCCTGGTGGAGAAGTCCACACGCAAGTCGGTACACATCGACGCATACTTCCCCGCGAGCAGGAGTAACGGCGTATTCGTCAGGCCACGAGACGGAACGGGAATTTACTTGATGGAGGATGAAGTGCATATGGTTGAGGAGTTTTGCAATGAGGGCAGACGGGCGACCTGAAGTTGGCTGGCATTGCCCCAACATAACAGGGAGGTCCGTTCAACTCGGACCCTGCCCACTTATTGAGAGGAAAGCCATGGCACAAGAGAACACCGGGGAGACCGTCAGACGCACGCTCATGCTGCTCCGCAAAATATCCGAGTATCGCGGCCAGTGGTTTCGCCTGACTGACCTGGCAAATCGTACAGGGCTCCCCAAATCGACGCTGCACCGCTTCCTGGCTGTGTTCTGTGAAGAGAATATCTTGGAGAAAAATGAGATTGTGCCGGGTGCGTATCGGTATAAGAGAATTGAACAAAAATAAAGAGTGAGTGAGCGCGTTGGAGCGAATGCGGAAACGCAACTTTTGCTAATCCTGCTCACTCCCAGTAGTCTTACGAAGCTTTTTATCTTTACTTGCAGTCGGTCTACCTGGTTTCTTTCGATTTTTTTGAAACTCCTTTAAATCTTCTTCTAGGAAGTAGAGCCCCTGTCCTTGACGGGTATCATGTGGCTGGCGCTCTACTAACTTTCCCTCATCATCGTAGATACGCGCTTGTAGTTTACCTCTGTAAACTAATTTGTGAATGTAAACAGGTTTGCAGTTCAGATAATTCGCTGCTCCTGTGGTGTTGTAAATCCTGATATCTGACATACGTTTTCCCTCTTTACAATGGTAGGAAGATATGATACAATAATAAAACTGTATGATGTTATATACCATATAATTCAAGGAGTTGTCAATGAAACAAATGTCAATGAAACAGCGGATGAAGCTATTAGAACAGCAGATAGCAGAGTACGAGAAAAATTATGGTCCGTTGCCCTCTCAGGATACTTCCAAGAGAGTATACGACAATACCTCGAGGATAATTCAGGCAGATGAACGCGGCCAGAAGATCTACGCTCTTGTAGAGCAGGGTGCATCAGTGAAGGAAATAGCTGAAGCGCATGGATTATCACAAGGTACCGTCTACCAGATTATCGAAGGGTATACAACTAGACATGGATTATCCAGCCTGAAAGGCGCTGCAAGGGAAACGGCAGACGAGCGTGCTGAAAAATTCCGTTCAAAGAAGCTTCAAGGTGCGACTTTGGAAGAAATAGGAGAGATGTATGATCTATCACGCGAGCGCGTCCGTCAAATTATCGCTAAGTATGAGAAAAGGCATGATTTGCCCTCTTCTATCCCTGTATCCAGAAAGGTGAAGAAAGATGCTAAAAAAGCAGACATTGAGGAGTATAAAACAGAGCAGAGATTTGAGAAACAGAAACAGTTTAAGCGCTTTGTTCCCATTTTCCAACTCGATGCGCACCTAGTTGGCAGGTTTCTAAAGGAATTAGGAGGTAGAACTGTTCTGTATGGTTTTGACGGGAAGTCTCAAATTAATCCTAAGAGGCGTAAAGATGGATCCATGTATCCGAGTCAAACTGAACCTACTAATATATTCATAACCCGTAACAATAAGCATTTGACGGTGCACTCCTGGGTTTTACAGCAATGTAGTGTAAGCGTAGAGGAAGGCCAGCAATGTCACCATATCGATGGAGATATAACCAATAACATGCTTGAAAACTTACAGGTGCTATCAAACGCAGAGCATGGACGCATTACCATGCAAGAGCAAATGGAGAAGGGAACAATACGACTCAAGCCGCGCATTAATGTGAAACCTGCTACGTGCCGAGTGCAAAAGACAGGCTCTAAGAGCGCACGAGAATTGCGAGCAAAACAAATTTCCTTTGATTTTGGTGCTTAAAACACTTGACAATTGTATGAGGATATAGTACAATTCTTTTGTGAGGGGAACACAAAAATCCAAGTCCCCTCACAAAAGGAGTAAGAACATTATGACAGACAATCGCACAATCGCAAGACTCGCTAAAGATATCGCCACGATGCGCCGCCGCGTCGCCTCCGCCGTTCGCAAGCACGCGAAACTCCAAGAGCGTATCCAGAAGCTTGAAGAGGCTGGCCGAATTATCCAGCTCCACAAGGACGCTGAACTCGTGGCCGGTGAAGGTGATGTGTGGTACGTCAAGTCTGACAGCCTGAATACTCCAGATGCCGAGTGGAATTACTACTACACGGTGATATGCGACGATCACGGCTATCAGTGCGGATGCGACGACCTGAGCCATATCGATAACTGCAAGCATGTAAAAGCCCTCAGCGCATTCTCTTACGAAGTCTACAAAGAGAAAATGCTGGCGGCTTGCAAATCACAAGAAGATTTGCAGTTCCAGTTGGATATGCAGTCTAGGGCTGCTCAGAAGCGTGAGACCGCTACTCTAAACGGCAATCGTGGCTTTCAGTTGCTGAGAGCATGAGCATGGAATGGATACGTCAGAGTTGGCTGGATGCGCTGGCTTTGACAGCTGATTGGATGAGAAGTCCTGATTTTATTGAAGATATGGAAGGAATAGAAGAGATGTACGGATATTGTTCCCAAAGTTTCCTCGGTGTCCGTCCCACCGAAACACCCTACGAATTGCAACCCTGCCAGGCGGACGGCGTGACTGGGCAAGAGGGCCTGCAGGTCGGGGACACGGTGCGCGTGACTGCCGCCGTATGCAGTGGGCTCGTCGGGGAACTCAAGGTCATCGAACCGAATAACGATGACGAGGGAGACTTTTTCGGGATTGCGTTTGACGGCGTTGGTGGATATGTGTTCTTCGCGGCTGATGAGATCGAGCGCGTGGAGAATGTTGATAGAGAGCAGTTGCCGTTTTAGGCAGGAGGGAATTGAGATGAAGACATTATACAGTTTCCAGGAAGAGGGCTGGCGGATTGAAAGCGATCAAACCAGCGTTGTCACCATTCATCCAGAGGTGCGGGTTGCAGTAAGGCGTCATCACAATCAGGACTTCGATGCTACCTATAAAACCAGCATGTATATCAATGTTGGTGACAAAACGATAGGCATTGCTGAGAATGAGTATGAAAGCATGGAAGCCTTGATGGACGACCTCGGTATTGATGATATTGATGAAGTTTGGGAAATATTGGAGTAGCAAGTGGATTGTGTGCAATGTGGTGAGGAGGTCTCGGACGCGCACTACCACATTGATGACGAGAGGCAACGCTACCCTCTCCATCGGTGGTGCCTGAAGGTTGTAGACTTGCGCCTGTTGCTCCTAGAGGCACAGGCGCAGGGTGAGATAGACCAGTTAGTTGAAGAAAGTGAGATTTAGAAAAATGGCAATCATAATCAAGAAAGCTGTAAAGTTTGGGGCTAAGTTGCGTTTGGCTCTCTATGGGCCATCGGGGAGCGGAAAGACCTATACCGCACTCAGCATTGCGCGTGAGATGGCTGGGGACAAGCGGGTGTGCGTGATCGATACAGAGCGGGGAAGCGCAAGTAAGTATGCAGATGTGTTTGACTTTGATGTTATTGAGCTTGATAGCTTCCATCCAAACAGCTATATTGAGGCAATCAAGGCAGTCGTCCAGGCTGGGGAATATAGCGTGCTGGTGATCGACTCTGCCAGCCACGAATGGGAAGGTTCTAAAGGGGCGCTAGAACTTGCGGGCCGAGATTTCACCAATTGGGCTAATGTCACCCCACTACACAATAAATTCATTGATGCTATGCTCATAGCCGATATCCATGTCATCGCTACCATGCGAGCCAAAGAAGAGCATGTCATGGAGCAAAAAGAGGTTGCGGGGAAGCTGAAGAATGTCGTCTCGAAAAAAGGCATGGAACCTGTCCAGCGTAAAGGGATGCAATATGAATTTGATATTGTGGGTGCTCTCGATATGGAAAATAGTCTCGCTATCGAGAAAACCCGCTGTTCACGGATTAAGGGCATGATTGTTGAGCCTGGACACGAGAGTGAGATAGTAACCATCGTTCAGGCATGGTTAGACGGCGTGGCAAGGGTACCAACTGCTGAAGAGGTCTATGAGCGCGGTGTTAAAAAGGGTACCTGGACAAAACAGACGTTCTTTGCCTCAGCGTCTGCTATCCTGGATACACCTGTTCACAAGGAGAATGTCAAGACGTTGGATGCAGGCCAGTTGGCTAAGCTCAATCAGGCCATCGATACAGAGCCTGCTGAGATAGCGAGCTAGTCCAAGCAGTAGTAGCATGGGGCGTGCGATGCTCCGGCAGAAGGAGAATGAGAAACATGGCCGGATAACGCTTCGAGATCATGGTGATGAAGGCAACGACAAGGACAGAGCAAGGCTCGAAGCTCGTATTCAGCATCTAGACGCCTTACACGTCAAGCTCGATGCGTTGATAGAGCGGGCAGAGTGAAAGCAACTAGTTTAGGCCAGTCACGTACTGGCAAGGAGAAGGAGAGTATGGACAAAGCATATAAGTTGTGTATCTTCGATGTTGATGGGACATTAGTTGAACCCAAGAGCGGGACCACATTCCGCAAGGATGCGGATGATTGGCAGTGGCTTCCCGGTCGTGTAGAGAAGCTGCGAGGGTTGAAAGTACAGGGCGTTCGTCTCGCAGTCGCCACTAACCAGGGTGGCGTCGCTTACGGCTTTATGCGACATGAAGATATCCTAGTTGAGCTTATCAAGATGTGCAAAGAGGTTGGCATTCCTCCCGGCGGTCTCTACATCTGCTATACGCATCCCAAAGGCTCTATAGAAGAGTACAGACGGGAAGATGACCGGCGCAAGCCAGGGCCAGGAATGCTCCTTGAGGCAATGCGAGACTTTGAGACAGGGCCTGACGAGACGCTCTATGTTGGTGATTTGCCTGATGACGAGCAGGCAGCAAAGAAGGCGGGCTGTGATTTTATGCTCGCCAGTTCCTTCTTTGGAGATTAGCCTGCCTTACCCTTCCTCTTGCTGATTTGCACCGGACTCTCAGCCAGGATGCGCAACGCTAACCGCACGCAATCGCTATGCGTGGACAAGCCGTACTTCTCCTGGATAGCGAGAATAGCGCGGTCATCTTCTGGGGCAAGGTAGTGGGTACGGCGGACAAACTTGAGTTTCAACACT
>WNGR01013162.1_pt1 | contig 10646 bp, 6 predicted proteins | sample 5407581 | NCBI WGS metagenome assembly WNGR01 (sample SAMN13153383, study PRJNA577476) | soil metagenome | isolation source: 80 cm soil or saprolite under Garry oak tree replicate 2 | place: USA:California | collected 2016-06-15 | reverse complement strand
ACACGTGCATCTGGGAGATGCCGAGCTCGGCCGCGATCTGGGACTGGGTCATGTTGCCGAAGAACCGGAGCAGCAGGATCTTCTTCTCCCGCGGCGGCAGCTGCTCGAGCAGCGGCTTGAGCGATTCCCGGTACTCCACTCCCTCCAGCGCGTCGTCGACCATGCCGAGCGAGTCGGCCACGGCGGGTGCGTCCTCGTCACCGGAGTCGGGCGCGTCCAGCGAGACGGTGGAGTAGGCGTTGGCCGACTCCAGCCCCTCGAGGACCTCTTCCTCGCTCATCTGCAGATGGGCCGCGAGCTCGGAAACCGTCGGCGCGCGTCCCTCCCGCTGGGCCAGGTCGCCGATGGCCTTGGTCAGCGAGAGCTTGAGTTCCTGCAGGCGGCGCGGCACCCGGACCGCCCAGCCCTTGTCCCTGAAGTGCCGCTTGATCTCGCCCACGATGGTGGGCGTGGCGTAGGTGGAAAACTCCACGCCGCGCTCCAGGTCGAACCGGTCGATCGACTTGATCAGCCCGATCGTGGCGACCTGGGTGAGGTCGTCGAGCCACTCGCCGCGGTTGCGGAACCGGCGCGCGAGATACTCCACCAGCGGCAGGTGCAGCTCGACCAGGTAGCCGCGGATACGAGCCCGTTCGGGATCCTCGGGCGCCAGTACGGCCAGCCGCTCGAACAGCTCGCGGGCCCGCGCCCGGTCGGGCGAGGAGTGCTCGATCCGCACGGTCTCCGCGGTGGCCTGGGCCACCTCATAGTCCTCGGTCACCTGGACCTCGAACTCGCTGCTCACCCGGACCTCGTCCCGTGATGCCCAGCGGTGCCAGGGGTCCCCGAGTTCACGTTCTCCCGCCGCTTGCGGAGCACGATCGACACCTGGTCGTCGGCGCCCAGCCGGGAGTCGACCGTCCCGGCCAGGGCGGACAGCACGGTCCAGGCGAAGGTGTCCCGGGCGGGCGTCCGCGGCTCGGCCGCGGTCACCGAGACCGTGATCGTCATCTCCTCGGCGCCGAGGTCGAAGGCGCATTCCAGGTTCGTGCCCGGTATCGCCTGGGCGAGCAGCATCGCGCAGGCCTCGTCCACGGCGATGCGCAGGTCCTCGATCTCGTCCAGGGTGAAGTCGAGCCGGGCGGCCAGGCCCGCCGTCGCCGTTCGCAGCACGGACAGGTAGGCGCCCTCGGCGGGCATGCAGACCGTCACGTGGTCGCGATCAGCCGGTGCCGCGGCGGGATCCCGCTGGCCCGGCACGGACCCGTAAGCCGTCGTCGCGGCGGTGTCTTCGGTCACGTCTCTCCTTCAGGCAGGTAGCCGGTCGCCGCCCACCGTGCTGTTCAGGGTTCGCGTTATCCAGGTTTCGCAGCCGGTCCTGGATAATGCTCACGCAAGCAACCTACCGCCCGCGGGCCATGACGAGAAATACGGCGCGCCGCCCGCTGTCTGACCCTCCGCGTCCCCCCGCTCACCCTCCGCCCCCTGCGCCCGGCCGGACCCTCCGCGCCCCGCCCCGGACGACATGAAACCCGGGTCTCATGGCGTCAGAACAACCTGGAACCCGGGTTTCACGACGGAGGGCGGCGGAGCGGCAAGGCGGTGTGGCCAGCCGGGCGGCAGCCCCGCGGCGCCGCCTAGGCCTGCTTGGTCTCCCAGAAGATCTTGTTGATCTCCTCGATCTTGGCCAGCAGCTCGTCCGCCTTGGCCACGTCCATGCTGCCCTTGGTGCCGGCGGCCCCGGCGAGCTTGGTGGCCTCGTTGAACAGCTGGTGCAGCTGGGGGTACTTCTCGAAGTGCGGCGGCTTGAAGTAGTCGGTCCACAGCACCCAGAGGTGGTGCTTGACCAGCTCGGAGCGCTGTTCCTTGATGAAGATCGCGCGGGCCCGGAACTCGGGGTCCGTGTTCTGCGCGTACTTTTCCGCGATGGCCTTGACCGATTCCGCCTCGATCCGGGCCTGCGCCGGGTCGTAGACTCCGCACGGCAGGTCGCAGTGGGCGTGGACGATGGTCTTAGGCTCGAGCAGGCGGGTGAGCAGCCTCATCGATTTCCTTTCTCCGGCTGATAACTTGCAGACCCGACACTACCGTTACCTTTCCAGTGAGTTTGAGGCGGGATCTCGCCGGTCAGGCAGCCTGTGCCTTGCGGCGCGGGCGCTGGCCGTCCCCGGGGGTGGGGATGGTCTTCCCGTGGCGGTACCCGTTGCCCGCAGTGCGGGTCTTATGCGGGTTTCCAGCGGGCTCGTTTACCGTCGCCCCGCAACTCGGGGAGGACGCGCCGCCGGCCAGGGCGGCCAGGTTGCGGGCGGCGTTGAGATCCCGGTCCAGGACCAGGTCGCATCGCTCGCACCGGTAAATCCGCTCGGACAGGCGCAGCTTGGCTTTCACCGCGCCGCAGCCCGAGCAGGTCTTCGAGGACGGGTAGAACCGACCGGCCACCACCAGCTGCCCGCCGTGCCACGCGGTCTTGTAGCCGAGCTGGCGGCGGATCTGGCCGAACCCGGCGTCGGCGAGGTGCCGGGCCAGCCGCCGGTTCTTCAGCATCCCTGCCACGTGCAGGTCCTCGACCACGACCGTGCCATAGGCGGCGGCCAGCCGCGTGGTCAGCTGATGCAGGGAGTTGTCCCGCAGGTTCGCGGCGCGCGCGTGCAGCCGGGCGATCTTCGCCTGGGTCTTCCGCCACCGTGCCGAGGGCTGCCGCCCGGTGCGCCTATCCGGCCCGACGCGGCGGGAGGCCTGCCGAGCCAGCCGCCGCAGGCCCCGCTGGGCCTTGTCCAGCGGGCGCGGGTTCGGGATGACCTGGCCGGTGGACAGCACCGCCAGGTGCCTGATCCCGGCGTCCACCCCGACCGTGTCGCCCGGGCGGGCCGGGACACGATCGGCGCGGTCGGCCTCCACACAAAACGACGCCTGCCAGCGGCCCCGCCGGTACGAGACGGTCACCGACCGGATCCGCGCGGTTCCCGCCTCCATCCGGCGCGCGAGCTTGCGGGTCGACTCGTGGGTGCGGACCAGCCCGATCCGAGGCAGCTGCACGTGCCGCCGGTCCCCGGAAGCGAGCCCGAACGCCCCGGTGCTGAACCGCACGCTCAGCACCGACCGCTTGCCCTTGAACCTCGGGAAAGCGATCTTCGGCCCTTTCCGCGTGCCCGCCCGGCTGGCCGCCCAGTTGGCCAGCGCGGTCGCCAGGTTCGCCAGCCCCGACGCGTAGGCCTCCTTGGAATTCTCCGCCCACCAGGGTGCGACATCGCGCTTGACCGCGTTGAAGTCCTTTCGCAGGCTCCATGCCGACCAGCTGACCGCCGGGGTCAGCAGCTCCTCTGGCACCCCGTAGCTGCGCTCGGCCTCCCGCTGGCCCAGGTTCGCCTTCACCCGCGCCAGGCCCCAGTTGAACGCGAACCGCTGCGCCCCGCAATGCGACCGCAGCGCCGCCTCCTGCGCCGGGGACGGATCCAGCGCAAACCGGTACGCCTGGACCACCCGCACCACCCTCTCAGTCATGCCAATTAGCAAAATTATATTCGATTAATTAATCAATGGCAAGAATTAACCGACAACAACTTCTACTTTCTTGGCTTAGTACAGCCTGCCCGATGGGACCGCCCGGTACCAGGCCAATTTGATTTCTCAAGTTCACCGGAACGCATTAAGACATACTCAACCGCCAACAGCCGTTACCCCTGCCGCCCGGGCTGACACTTGGAGGGATACGTGCACTGGCCGCTTATCCGGGCCAAGGTGACCGAACGGTCCATGGAGCCCGCCCTGCGTCCCGGCGACTGCCTGCTGATCCGCCGGACCCGCCGGATCCGCCCCGGCCAGGTCGTGGTCGCCCGGCACCCGGACCGGCCGGAGATGCTCCTGGTCAAGCGCGCCGCCCGGCGCGCCGGCGGCGGCTGGTGGCTGGAGTCGGACAACCCGGGGGCCGGCGCGGTGGACAGCCGGAGGTTCGGGGCGGTACCCGGGTCGCTCATCGAGGGCCGGGTCCTGGTCCGTTACTGGCGGGCGCGCTCTTTACTCCCGAACGGGCCGGGTATACGCCCCCGCACACGAGAACGGCCCCGCCGGGGGGTGGGGCCGTTCTGGGTTGGTGCTAACTCAGTGATGGATGCCGGTGTCGGGCAGCTCCGGCTGTCCGTGCTGCCGGTTGACCAGGTCGAGCATCTCCTCGCGCGGCAGCTTGGTGGCCATGGCCCAGTAGTAGATGATCACGCCGAACCCGGCCACGGCCAGCATGTCCCACCAGAACGGGATGTTGCCGGTGTTGACCGGCGCTGCGACAGCGCCGCCGGAGTACTGGCCCTGCCAGGACAGGATGCCCATGCCGATTAGCCAGACCGGCATCCACAGGGCGTTCTTCCAGTCCAGCGGCGGCCGCTGCGGGTCGCGCGCGATCAGGATGCCCATGATCACGTACCCGATCACCAGGACGACGCCGAGCTTCCAGACCACCTCGAAGCCCGACCAGTAGATGAGCAGGTTGGCGATGATGAACGCGGCCGGGGCGAGCACCACGGCGAACGGCATCCGGTACGGCCGGTTTGCGTCGGGAACCTGGCCGCGGAACGCCCCCATGGACAGCGGTCCCCCGGCGTACATCAGCACGCTCGCGCCCGTGATCAGGCCGACCAGCGAGTGCCAGCTCGGGAACGGCAGCAGGAAGAACAGCCCGATGACGAACGCGGCGAGGACCCCGAACCACGGCACGCCGTTGCTGTTGGTCTTGTCGAAGACCTGCGGGAAGTACCGGTTCCTGGCCAGGCCGTAGCTGACCCGCGATGTCCCGGTCACGTAGATCAGGCCGGTGCCGGACGGGGAGATGAACGCGTCGACCCGCAGGATGTGCGCCAGCCAGCCCAGCCCGGCCAAGGCCCCGACGGCCGCGAATGGCCCGGCGTTCAGTCCCGCGATTGACGGATTACACGTTCCCGAAGTGGGGCAGACGAGGCCGGTCAGACCGTGACCCAGCAGCGCTGGCGGCAGCGCGACGATGAACGCGACCTGGAGCAGGCAGTAGATCACGGTGCCGATCGCGACCGCGAGGATGATCGCCCGCGGCAGGTTACGCCCCGGGTCCTTGACCTCCCCGGCCAGCTGGTCCGCCTGCTCGAAGCCGGAATAGGCGAAGATGATGCCCGCGGCCGGCAGCGTGCCGAACAGGGCCTTGATCCCGCCCGGCATGAAACCTTCGCCTCCGGCGGTGAAGTTGCCGCCGTGCCACTGGGTCAGCAGCACGATGATGGCCAGCACGGGGACCGCGACCTTCCACCAGGTGATGACGTTATTGACCCGGGCGAAGATGCGCATGGCCAGGAAGTTGACCGCGGTGAAGATGGCCATCAGCACGATAGTCAGCACGAAGCCGACCCCGGTGACGTTTGAGGTGTTGGGATCGTAGATGCTCGGCCAGTAGTAGGAGGCGTAGTTCATGAACGCGTAGCACTCGACCGGCGCGATCGTGACCGCCTGCAGGTAGGCGAAGAAGCCGAATCCGATGCCGGCCATGCTGCCGAACGCGAAGTGCGGGAACCTGCCCGTTCCGCCGGAGACCGGGTACATCGCGCCGAGTTCCGCGTAGGTCAGGCCCAGGATGACCACCACGACGCCGGCGATAGCCCAGGCCAGGACGGCAGCGCCACCCACCAGCTGCGCGGCGAAGAGCGAGCCGAACAGCCAGCCGGATCCGATGATCGATGTCTCGGACGCCCAGGTGGCGCCGATCAGCCCCAGCTCCCGTTTAAGGCCGACGTCAGTCGGCGTTGTTACGGTGACCCCAGTAGCTTCAGTTGCCATGATCGATCCTTTTCCGATCGAGCCCCGTAGGGCTAGCCACCCGCGGCGCGAGATCCCCGCCCCAGCCGGATGCGCGTCTCGTATGCGTCGAGTGAGATCATCGTAGAGATCATCGACATAACTGAGAAGTGTTCACCCGGATTCGTTTTGATAACGCAGGTCACGGCCCATAGGCGGGACAAATGGCGCTTCGGGACCGTTACCTCACATCACTCGCAGATGTCAGGCGAATAACTCGACGTTACGTTTCGCAGTCGGAATGTGATGGCTATCACAGGCCAAGATGCCCAGAAAGGGGCGGTCTGAAACTCCGCGCTTACACCGGTGGCACCTACAACGTAGCGCTGGGTGTCCGTGCCTCGCCCTCGTCCTCGCCCCGCTTGCGGGCCCGGTACGCGGAGACGTTGGACCGGTTCATGCACCGCTCGGAACAGTAACGCCTGGTGTTGCTGGTGCTGGTGTCGATGAAAACGCCCGGGCAGCCCGCCGCCTGGCAGATGCCGAACCGGTCGATGCCCACGTCGGTGAGCCGGACGGCCAGGCCCATCACGGCGCCGGCCGCGTACTTGTCCGCGACCGAACCGCTCTCGGTGTAGTGCACGTGCCAGGGCTGCTGGTCGTGCCCGGACAGTTGCGGGTGGACCGGGTGCTGGATCAGCAGCGCGTTGAGCCGGCCGGCGGCGTCCTCGCCGTCGCCTTGCGCGCAGGCGACGAAGAAGGCGCGGAACTCACTGCGCAAGCCCCGCAGCGAGTCGAGGTCGTTGCGGGACATGCCGGTGCTCAGGTGCTCGCGGTCGGCGACCAGGGCGCGCAACCCGTCCAGGTTGGCGAGACGGTCACCGTCCTCGCCCCCGGCCCCGGCCGTGTTCACGAGCCGTACCGCGAGTTCAGCGTAGGAGTTGAGATCCACTCCCGTTCCCTAGCTGCCCGTCCCGAGTTGCGGGAAGGTTGGTGATGTAATGGCCTGTTGCCGGTATCGAGTATTACACCAACGGCCGGACAGATGCCAGCAGCGCGCCGGCGTTCTGTGGCAAATTGGCTACCGAGATGATCAGTGAGACGCCGGCCTTCAGCCCGGTGGCGGGGCGATCGGGCGTGAGATAGTCAGGCGGGATGGTTCGACTGCTCGACGTACTGGTGCAGGACTGAGATCGGGGCCTGTCGGTCGACCTGGTACTCGGTCCCGCAGACCGGCTCCGCGCGAGAAAGACACGGTGCTCCACTAGTGTGGATATCGCTGTATTTTGGTATGAAAACGAATATGATTTGGATATGCAGCTCCGATACAACTATCGCCTGTATCCCAACATGGGCCAGCGGGCCGCGCTGGCCCAGGCGTTCGGCTGCGCCCGGGTGGTGTTCAACGACGGGCCGCGCGCCCGTCAGGAAGCCTTTGCCGCCGGGCGGCCGTTCCTTACCGACAAGGAGCTGTCGGCCCGGCTGACCGCAGCCAAGGCCACGCCGGAACGTGCCTGGCTGGGCGAGGTGTCGGCGGTGGTGCTTCAGCAAGCCCTGGCCGACCTGAACGCGGCCTATCGGATCTTCTTCGCCTCGGCCGCTGGCCAGCGCAAGGGGCCGAAGGCCGGGCCGCCCCGGTTCCGCTCCCGCAAGGACCGAAGGCAGGCCATCCGGTTCACCGCCAATGCCCGGTTCAAAGTGCTGCCTGGCGGGAAGCTGCGGCTGCCGAAGATCGGGGACGTGTCGGTCCGCTGGTCCCGCGAGCTTCCCTCGGCGCCGTCGAGCGTGACGGTGGTCAAGGACGCGGCAGGCCGGTATGTCGCCTCGTTCGTGGTTGAAACCCATCCGGCGGCCGACGAAGAGCGGTTCCCGGTGCCGGATCACGAGGTCGGCATCGACCTGGGTCTGACCTCGTTCGCGGTGCTGTCGGACGGAACGGTGATTCGGTCCCCGAAGTTCCTGCGCCGCGCCGAGCGCAAACTGCGCAGGCTCCATAAGGCCCTAAGCCGTAAGGCCCCCCGCGGCCGCAACAGGGAGAAGGCCCGAGCCCGGGTGGCCCGCGCCCATGCAAAGGTGGCCGACTCGCGCCGCGACTTCCATCACAAGGTCTCCACTCATGTCATCCGCGATAACCAAGCGGTATACATCGAGGACCTGTGCGTGGCAGGCCTTGGCCGGACTCGGTTGGCCAAGTCGGTGCATGACGCCGGCTGGGCGACGTTCGCGAACATGCTGGAGTACAAGTCACGCCGGTACGGCCGCGCGTTCGGCAAGGTCGGCCGGTTCGAGCCCACATCCCAGGTGTGCTCGACGTGCGGTGCCACGGATGGCCCCAAGCCGCTGCACGTCCGCCAATGGACCTGCGCGTCGTGCGGCACCGTCCACGATCGGGATCTGAACGCGGCCAGGAACGTGCTCGCCCTCGGGCGGAGGGAGAGGATAAACGCCTGCGGAGACAGCATAAGACCACTGCCTGCGGTGGCGGCTGTCAGCGAACCAGGAACCCACCGGAGCGCGGCATGAGCCGCGCAGGAGGAATCCTCGCGCCGTCGAGGCCGGGGAGGACGCCAAACGGGATACCCCCGTCTGCGAAGACGGCCTTCATCTGTGCTTGAGTGGCACAGCCGATACGTCAAACTTGCCGTAACCATGCACTGCGGGAGGCGGGGCGGGGGGCGAGCAACCGGGTTTTGTAGGGTGTGTGTAGGGTGTGGGGCATGTTTGCTGCGACTGCTGTGCGTATTGACGCTGATGATCCGCTGTCCGGGCTCGAGCTGGGCGAGCGCCCGGAGCCGACCGCCCCGGACGGGTGGACGACGGTCACGGTGAAGGCGGCCGCGCTCAACCATCACGATGTCTGGACACTCCGCGGCGTGGGGATCTCCGAGGACCGGCTCCCCATCGTGCTCGGCTGCGACGCCGCCGGGCTGGACGAGGACGGCAACGAGGTCGTGGTGCACGCCGTCATCGCCGATCCCGACGCGGGTGGCGGCGACGAGACCCTCGACCCGCGCCGGTCGCTGCTGTCCGAGCGCCACGACGGCGCCTTCGCCGAGCGGGTCTGCGTACCGCGACGCAACCTGGTGCCGAAGCCAGCGGCGCTGTCCTTCGAGGAGGCCGCGTGCCTGCCGACGGCCTACCTGACCGCGTACAAGATGCTGTTCGAGAAGTCCGGCGTCCAGCCGGGCGCGACGCTGCTCGTGCAGGGCGCCGGAGGCGGGGTGGCCACCGCGCTGATCGTGCTCGGCCGCGCGGCCGGCTACCGGATCTGGGCGACCAGCCGCAGCGAGACCAAGCGCGAGCAGGCCCTCAAGCTCGGCGCCGACCAGGTCTTCCCGTCCGGGACCAGGCTGCCGGAACGGGTCGACGTGGTGCTGGAGACGGTCGGACAGGCTACCTGGGCGCATTCCGTGCGGTCGCTCAAGCCCGGCGGCCGGATCGTGATTTCCGGCGCGACCAGCGGCGACGCCCCGCCGGCCGAACTGACCCGGGTGTTCTTCACCCAGCTGTCCGTGACCGGCTCGACGATGGGGTCCCGCGATCAGCTCGGCCGGCTGACCAGTTTCCTCGAGCAGACCGGGGCCCGCCCGGTCATCGACCGGGTGCTGCCGCTGGCGCAGGCGCGCGACGGCTTCCAGGCCATGATCGCCGGCGACCTGTTCGGCAAGATCGTCTTCACCCTTTAGAGGGTCAGTCCTTCCCGGCCGGCTTCCCGGTTTCGCCCGCCGGGGGAGTGTCGTCGGCGACCGAAGCGTCGTCGGAAGCGTCGGCGGGAGAGCCGGCCGCCTCTGCGGTACCGGGGCCCTTCCCCTCCGCCTCCTCGTGGCCAGGGCCGAAGATCTCGGACTTGATTCGATCTAGCGCGTCTTCCAGGATCGTGCGCAGGTCGGTAATCACGTTCTCGCCTGCGGCCGAGGATTGCATGGCCACGCGGCGCAGGTCGGAGGTGAACTGGACGGCCACCCGCTCCAGGTCGCGCAGGGTCCCGAAGTCGAGTCCGCCGGTCCAGCCCGGCCGCCCGCGCATCCGCGCCCAGTCTTCCCAGCCGCGCCGCCCGGGCCAGTCCGTCCAGCCCGGTCCCTGACCCCACCCGGACCCGCCCGGCGGATCCCAGTCGTGGTCGCCGGAGCGGAAGCCGGCGCCGACGGGATCGCCGAGCCGCCCGGCGCCCATGGCCTCGTCGCGGGCCCGCCTGGCTTCCTCGCGGAGCCGCCGGGCCTGCTCGTGCACCCGCCGGGCCGCCTCGGGGCCAGGTCCCGCGCCGCCGGAGGCGGCACCGCTCTCGCCGGCGGCGGCACCGCTCTCGTCGCCGCCGGAGGCGGCACCGCGCTCCGCGCCAGAATCATGCGCCCGGTCCCGCCCCTCGCGGGCATCCTCACGGGCCAGCCGCGCCTGCTCACGGGCCTGTTCCTTGGCCTGCTTGACCTGCTCGCGGGCCTCGTCGCGGGCCTGCTTGGCCTGCTCGCGGGCCTCGTCGCGGGCTTGCTTGGCCTGCTCACGGACGTCGGAGGCCATCTCCCGGCCCATCCGGCGGGACTCACGCGCCGCCCAGGTCAGCTCCTCGCGCAGGCTGCGCACGGTCTGCCTGACGTCCTCCCTGACCTCGCGGACGATGTCGCTGACCGACGCGGACAGTTCCTCCTCGAGCTCGTCGAGCTCATCGCTGCGGCTGCGCAGTTCCTCCCGGCCAGCTTCGGTGATCCGGTAGACCTTGCGGCCGTCCACCTCGTCGTGGGTGACCAGGCCCTCTTCCTCGAGACGGGCCAGCCGGGGGTAGATCGTGCCGGGGGAGGGCGAGTACACGCCCATGAACCGGTCGCGCAGCAGCCGGATTACCTCGTAGCCGTGCCTGGGCTCCTCATCGAGGAGCCTGAGCAGGTACAGCCGGAGGCTGCCATGGCGGAATACCGGACTCA
>WNGR01009474.1_pt1 | contig 10647 bp, 11 predicted proteins | sample 5407581 | NCBI WGS metagenome assembly WNGR01 (sample SAMN13153383, study PRJNA577476) | soil metagenome | isolation source: 80 cm soil or saprolite under Garry oak tree replicate 2 | place: USA:California | collected 2016-06-15 | reverse complement strand
GCAATGGAGAGCTTTTAACGTGGATTCCGCCAGTACACAGGGAAAATCTTCACCGCCCAAGTAATGTCTGGGTTGTGGGCGAACATGAAACCCTCCTGGATCTTTCTACTTCCGTGTGCGGTTACAGTTGGAGTACTTGTATTAACACCTAGATAGAACTGCAGCAACAATGTGTTTATGCCTACGTGTCTGATAACAATACGAGCTCATCAAGACATTATGCATTCTTATGCATTACGCCTGCAGCACTTTGGGTCGGTATTTGTGTTGGCAGTGGTGACTAGTATTTGTCATAGGCGAGAAGTAGTGTAGCCTTGAAGCCCGCGAGGCCTCGAAGGTGAACCAACAGGCTCGATACGACACGTAGCCCTGTGCAGGGTAGACATCATAAACGTATGCCGAAAGTTGTGAATATCTGCGCAAGCTGTGTAGAACACCTCAAATATCGACTAAGTGCATCGCCTAGCAGTGCCAATGTCATCTGAATCACCTGACGGCGAGCTTGCGTTCCGGCTCGACAGAGATCGACGGCGCAAGGGGTCGCGCACGTCTCAGCGCGGTGCGAGAATCCGTACACCTAATCGCCTCTGTCTGGAATGTGTTTTACCTGATTTTCTAAGGGCGCGCGAGAGTGTGGAACGCTGGAGGACAAAGGGAATGGGCTGCACTGAGCCCTTACTGGGCTCTGAGGTCAGGGGAAGTCTCTTGTCTATTTGTCGGTGTTGTGAATACAGGATATATATATATGTGAAGATAAGCGTAGATTGAGATCTAGGGCTAGAGTGAAGAGCAGGGGGGAACCGAGCGAAGTCGCAAAACCATCCGCAGTGTAGTACAGTTCGGGAAGGGCCCGAGTCGGCCGAAAGAGGGACACAGCGCGGGAAAGCGCGAGCCGCGAGTGGGGCGGGAAAGCGACAATCTGTGCAACCTGGACAGCCGCGCACTGGTCTCAATGGCGCCTTGACCTATCTTCCTTCCACGAAAGTCTCTTGTACAGCTGGTATGGCCCTTGCAGCCCTCGCAGATATGAAGCTATGAAGGATCGATAGACGAAATCATGCTTAAAAGGGCTTGTGTGACTTTCACGTTGATGACCCACTCTCGGTTCCGAAGCGCATTTTCTCGGCCCGTCCAGGACTCAACGTGTACTCAAACCCACCGCGACGTCGAGGAGATAAGACTCGGAAGCACAACGCCGCATATATACACACACATACATATCGCCATACAGCGGCTTGGCTTTCTTCCGTTACACATCTCGCCGACAATCAACGTACGCCGTAGGAACAGATCTTCGGGCCAGGACATCCAGTTACAGAATAATGCGATTTAATACTGATAGTCACTCCCCGAATCTGCGCCTCTGGGTCCCCCGTCACGGTTACCACCATCATCAGCCCGGTTGATGGATGTGGACAGCAACTCCACCCGACATATGTCCCAACACCAAATATAATTGGGCGGAAAGGTCGGTATTTATTGCAAAACGTATATAAGTAAAGTTTAATAAGGGGAGTAATGCACCCAAGGTGCACAAAAAATGAGTTGAAAAAAACAAATAACAAAAAGTCCCAAGTCCCAAGCAAGGTCCCAAGTAAATTTTAGTCCCCACCTCGGTCACAGACAGCGTCGTTACCAGTCTACACGTACGCGAGTTGTTGGTTGGATGGAAACCGCCTTAGTTCATTCCGGGTTTCGATACGTAGACTTGGTAGACGTGCGTGATGCGTACGTGAGGCGAGGTAGAGTTGTGTGTGAGATGGGGGCACAGTTTCTCCGATCGCCCGACTCCGATCGCCCGATATTAACCCGGCGGCAACGGGTATCCGGGGTCTTGGTGTGGATGGAAAGTGTTTCATCCTGACTGGCTGGTGCCGCAAACGTCAATACGACCGTCACGTTTTATCGACGTGCGCAGCGAGGCGCAAAACTTTGTTTGTATGTATAACACGATTAAGCACTTCTCTCTCGATTTAGTTTGCGCATACTTCTTCGTGCAAGACGGGGGGACGTGTGATAAATTTTTTGTTTTTGTTTTTGATGTCTGCTCGGCTGTATTTCTATTAACGCTAAATTCTACGCAGCACGGGTCAAATAACGGGTCGTCAACGTGAGTAACTACAAGTTGTTCGTGACGAGTCGACGTCAATGGTCGTATCAGAGAGCGTGAGAAACTAGGCAAGGCAGGCAGATGGCGAGGCGCAGGTCAGCCGCGATCTTATCGTACACCCATCATCCACAACATCAAAAATCAACGCCAAGAGCGGCGATGAGAGAAGAGAAGGGCGAAAAAGCAAAAGTGTGAAAGAAGTCTTCTCTTCTAGAAAAATTAGTATTAATCCAACCGTATAACAGGGTAGACGGGGGCGGCATAGGAGGTGCCAAGGCTAACGTGGATTTCTTTCTTTAGGGTACTATATAGTCGACGAACGAACGACTCACTGGCTTATCAGGTCAACCTTTAAACTTTCTCGTTGACTACCACCTCTGAGGGTGTATCGCTCAGTTTCTCGTCATTAACGGCTTGGCGATCAGATGTGCTGGCATCCGAGTCACTCTCAAAGGCGAGACCTTGCTGCTCGAAGTTCGATCCGTGGTTCCTACATAAAGAGGTCTCAAACTCGGGTGTGTGGAAAGGGAGGAAAGGAGGACGCACTCAGGGCCAATGACGGTAAGGAAGATGATGTAAGCAGCCACGGTACCAATCAGGATGCCCTGCACCCGCGCATAATCGGGCACGACCGTGGGCACACCATTTTTGATAATCGTAGTCTTCAAGTGATCACCGCCCGTCGCCTCAATTTGTGCAGATGCGGACGAGACCATCTGTCAAATATAAACAAAGTCAATCAATAAACCTCCCACACAACAAGGAACGGCAAGTGAAGGGCTTGTGCTTACGTTTCCGAGTTGATAGGTGACACCGGGGAAAGTCGCGCGGAAACCAGGAGGGCTCATCTCGGCAAGCTGGATCGGGATGACACCCCACGCGCCCTGCACGCCGAACTGCAGCCAGAACGCGCCTGCAGAAAGCCCACCGAAACTGCTCGGCAAGATCCAGAGCGGGATGAACGCGCCGGCCCACAGAACAAAGATGATGATGGTGAGACGACGGCCGATGTACTGCGAAACCATGCCAGCAATGGCACCACCACTGTTGTAACGGGAACGGCAGAGTTATTATACAGACGTCCTAGATGGGGAGGGAGAGTGGACGTACACGATAGCGCCGCAGTTGCCAATAATGGTGGCGACGGTGGCGTGGTAACTATCAAACCCTTTAGTCGTCTGAACATAGGTGGGGAACAAATCCTGTGAACCATGCGAGAAGAAGTTGAAGCCTGAGTCAATCGTAAAAGTAGATCATTAGCCTCTCGCCTAAGGACACTCCCACGCCGCCCACTAATTACGGATTCAACGTACCAGTCATGAGAAGCACGGCGTAGATGCACAGAAGCCAGTGCTTCTTCAACATTGCGCCAGCTTGCTGAATGAACACCCTTGTCTTCTTTCCCGTGGTCGCGCCCTTTTCGCGTTCATGGGCGCGGGCGCGTAGGAACACCTCACTCTCGGGGACAAGGGCACGAATGAAGGCAGCAAACGCCGAGATGCCTGCAGCAGCCCAGAAGAGCGAGCGCCAGGTAGTGGCGGTTTCAGGAACGAGACGGAGGTTCATGACTGCTGCGAAGAGGTATCCACAGGCGTATCCTTGCTGGAGTACGCCGGACCCAAGACCACGCGCCTCGACAGGGAGATTCTCGAGCGCGGTCGATGATGCAAGACCCCAGACACCACCCATTGCGATACCAAAGATGGAACGAAGGGCGAGGAACTGTCTGAAGGTGTTGACAAATCCAGAGCCGAGCTCGAGGACGGCACAGAAAAGTAGATTGATCACGAGGGGCCATTTTCGTCCGTAGCGGTCAGACAGGACGCCGAAGACAACCTAGGGTGGAGGGAGACGATCAGTATCTTCCTGAAAGTGGACACTGGGGAGAGGAAGGGGGAGTGGAGTACGCCTTCTGGTGGGAAGGACTGGAAGCAATATCTAGCCGACGGGGGGGTGACAACTCCCCCAGACGCCCGAAATGCTGCACACGTGCCAATCGAGCGTGTGATGAAGAAGCACTTACAGCGCCTACGGACCGGAACAGAAGCGTCAACGTGATGGCCTGTGTCTAGAAAAGTACGAGAACAATCAGCTTGCAGTCGCGGGTATGACAAAAAGGGGGATGTAGAACTTACGATGGTAGAAGCTTTGTCCTTGTCGAATTGCTTCTGAAGGCGAGTGACGCTGAGCGACACGCTGAAAAAGTCAATCGCGTCACAAGTCCAAGCAAGCCATCTTTGTTGTTTTCACCGCGGCAGATAAAACCCAAAAATAGGACACAATTAGCCCAGTTGGTTGTGAGAGGGATGGAATAAGAGACGTACCCAGAGAAGAATTGCGCCCATTGTACCCATGTGAGAGAACGAAGGACCTCGAGAAGCGGCCTGCTGTTCTGATCACGAGCCTCACGGCGTGGGACGAGATTGCGGATAAAGTAGGGCGCCATCTGGGAAGAGAAGAAGCGATGGGCTGCTGGAGAGAGGGAGGGCAAGCGAGCGCATGCACATGGACTTATATACCGGAGTCAGGGTGGGAGAGAAGTTCCCCTAGCAAACGTCCGGTGGGCGTCGAACAGTTTTGCTCGGGTTCAGTTCGAAGATTGATGGTGGGCGACCGATCGTCTCGCCCGGGTCGGGCCATGAAGAATTCCCCGCAAAGTGTGCCTTGCCCCGGGACGAGGGTGCCACGGGGGCGGAAAAGACGAGAGTGGAGTGGCTAGGCGACGACAGAATTGATCATGCATGCGTGTACGAAATTATTGAATTGTTGGCAGCCAACCGAGATGGTTGTTTCAGACGGGGTTAAGGTCACGCGGTCACAAAATATTCCGCGACTCGGGGACTGGTAATCCGCATATCCGGATACTTGAACGTGAACTCGTTTTTTTATGGTTTACAGTACGGTATTACAGTATTCATTCAACTTGAATGACAAGTTACAAGTCCAGGCGTTACTGTGTGGGCCTCACGAGCGACACAATCAGGTCATCTTTATCTGCGGCGGGTGAACGGAGCGTCCATGTATAGAAACCAGCCATGGGTCGGAGCAAAGATAGACCAGCGCCCGATACTGTATATTGAGGTACTCGCGCCGCCATCTCTCTTCTCTTCTTACGAACCAGACCATCTTAGACACTCTCCGGTTTAAGAGGGCCTAGTTCCCTAATTGGGTACGATATTCTCATCCCGCGTATCAGCCACCTAAGGCCTAAGGAGAGTCACTTCGTCCGCAGACTTTGTTTTTAAAACATCGTAATCATCAGTAATCAGTTTGGATCACATCCGTAACGAACTCATGTAGTGAAGTGTACCAATATGTACGGTACACACTTGAGGTGAGGCCACAAAGTGCGCTTTCGCTGAGTTCAACCGTGTTCACTGACTAGCTGACACTTGCTTGGTCGCGTGAGTCCCCGATCATCATCGAGATATTTTTCTCCCGGACCCAGTCATCGGCCGGGTTGAGACAGTGGGGGAAAGTGGTTTCAGGATATACAGTTCTGGGGTGGATCGCTGGAGCCAGAGTTTGTAGTATTCCTTCTTTTGCTTTTCGTGTCCAATTGTCTCCATCCTGTATCGCAGGATGGCACATGCCACACTAAGCCACAATCTCCAGAGAGATCTTCACTGTCCAGTCAGGCCACCAGTTACTCGATGCCAAGCCCCGCGGCCCAAAGTTAAATATGTGTTCAGCCAACGGTTCCCTGTACCTGACAGCACAAGATGGGCTTCTTCAGGGTTGACGGGTTGTCCAGATTTCGTCCTGCGGACGTAGCATAGCTACACATAACTAATATGCCATATGGGTAGTTATGGGACTGAGTGAGACCTTTCCGCCATTCCACCACCGTTTGGATGGGTCCAGACAGGATCATTGGAGTGCGATCACGGGAAGCAATAAGAAAAAAAAAGAAAGCCTGAGGAACAGACACACCTTCCAAAAGTGTACAATGCCCCCGATAATTCTTCATAACTGGACTACAGTGGCAAGCACAAACTTGAAGGGGTTTTGGGGACGGGGAAACTGGTTGCCCGCGGGGATCGCTGAAGGTTCTTTCCCCCCCACACCCCCAAACTCTGTGTCTGCAAAAAATAGGAAGCAACAAGCGAGCAGGCGTTGACAGAGGTTCCCCGCAGGCCCCACAACCCCACACACGTTGCGCAAACAGAACCCCGTCGGCAAAGTCGGCAAAAACGCAAAATTGTTATGCATGACGATGACGAACGAGCACGAGGGTGATTACTCAGCGGCGGTGAGATGACCCAGCACTTCCATACCGGGAACACCCTAGCGGCGCAGGTCGCAACGACCATCACCACTCCATCACCCACACCGTCAACCTCGGCCTCGGCATTCCTCATACCATATGCGCGCTAATGATAACGACCGCGGCGCCAGGGGCTCAGCGTACGATGCACACGATATTCCCAACTGAAACCCGGTTTCAACCGAATGATGGCGACGGACCTCCCCCCCAAATCGATGTCACCCTTGAGCGCAGACGGGGGTGAGGACAGCAGCGAGCATAATCGGCGTGGTTGTCAAGGTCGATAATTAAGGTAGGCGAGTCAACTTGGCCGGGTTCTTGGTATCCAGAGTCAAGCAGGCGGGGCTCTTGTATGCTCGCTGCCAACTCAACATCACACTGCCGCTTGTGCATACCATGCCGCAGAGGCGTGCCGCGATCCCATCAGAAGTACCGGACACACATCAACGAGGGCTACTGTATTTACGGGTAACCCTAACTTAACCGTTTCCGTCCTAGGCCTGACGTGCTTCATGCTTAACTGGCTCGCCCAATTCGTCACCACAGCGGCAGGCGGATAGGAAACGAACAGCGAGTACTCGGATTAGGCAAGCCACCGCCTTGTATATAAGTAAGTCTAGCCATGTTCCGGTCAGACCAACGTTTGTGTCCCTTCCCACCCCTCTCCCCCATTATTGCATGCTTTACTAGGCGGAGCAGTCAGCGCAGTGCGTGGCATGGAAACGGGTGAGTTATTGTTATTTGATCGCTTATGCTCCTCTTCGATCATATTATGTGACGATTATGTATGACTCAACTACGTCTAGATCGCGGACGTGGGGAACACCGAGGCATTTACGACAGAGACATTAGGCCTAGCTGCCCAATATGAAGTTAAGGCGCCCGCCCAGATCGATTCGGGGACACGGTTGCTGAATCTCATCTCACATCCGCTCATTTCTCCCAATCTTTCGCCCAATCTTGTGCCCTCCGCGGAATGACTGCGCAGGCGTTGAGAGTGTGGGCGGAATACGTGAAGCGGCATGGCAACCTGGAGCCCGAACGCGCCAGAGAACTCGTGTAATTTTATTTTTATTTTTCACCCCCCAACGTCTTCTGCGTTCTCCCCTTCCAAAAAGACAAAAGGACGAAGTGGCTAACTTGATCGGGTGTAATTCTTCGTCGCAGCCAGGTGGTCGTCGATGGCTGGATCATCCTGCAGGTCGCATGCCGAATCGATCTACATGCAGGGGCGAGGGCAGCAGCAACTGCAGGCACCTCTATCTCTTCTGTCGATGTCAAATTAGCACAGAATCAAGGTGAGGCGGTAGCTGACTTTACTTGATCATGATCGCATCACGCCACGTCGTGTATCGTTAGCCTTGGCTGACTGGCTTTTATGTCCCCACTCCGCCTCACAGCGAAGCGGGGTGCTTTGATAACCTTAACCCACTTATTAGAATTCGATATCGCCAAGCTGCTGTACTATTACAACCGATTCCTCAGTTACACGACCGGGTGAGGTTGCAACATCAAGTTTTATTCGTACTCTACCCTGTCACGTTCAGAGTTTCTTGTTCCATAGTACTGTACGTTTTTACATTTCACACTCTAGTGACCGAAGGAAGTGTGGTACTGTCAAGGGTACGGTACTGTACTGTAAGATTCATAGTTCGGCCGATTAGTCAGCTATCAGTTACGATTCCTAAAACAAGGAAGCCCATACCGTGACGTCCACCAACACCAACAAAGTCTAACAAGCTCAAGCTCAAGTCTGAGTGCCAGTGGGAAATGTCAATGTCTAACGGGTATGCCAGTGACACAACGGGTTCGTCCTGCACTCGGAGTACCGTTGACAGTTTCATGTATGAATCCAAATATAGAACCATGAATGTCTCTTATTCACGTGTCCCCTGGTCAGCGCTACATCGGCTCAAGAACCGCCTGCCATAGCCATCCGACGCAGACGTGAGGAATGAAAGAAATGAAGGGCTGTTTCTGGGAACGTATAAAGCAGGGCTAGTGGAAGTCCTATGGGCTTCCGAACTTACTGCCGAAAGTCACCTGCCACCCCGCCAATGGTTTATTTCCCCGAAGATTCAGAGCAGTACGTGTCCTGGAGAAAGGTAATAACCTATTCCGGCATCGGCGTGGCTCATGCGTCGGACCTTTCTCGTGGCCGTGATGGCTGAGAGGACATTTCCAGCTTCAGGAAACTCGGAGTAAGGACGCATTCACGACCGAGGTGGCGGCGCTAGGCGCTCAGTATGAGGTCAGCGTCCCAGATATTAGACTTTGTATTTTCCGTCTCATGTTTAGCCACTCAGGCTCTGCGAGTGTGGGAGGAGTATGTGAAGAGCAAGGGGGACATCAAAGGCAAACAGGCTAGAGACCTCGTGTACGAGTTGCCCTGAGACGTGCTTCCCCTTGGTCGCTGATATAAGTTTAGCCGGACAGTCGCAGGAGCCTGGATCACCCTTCAAGTGGAGCATCGCTCTGATCTGGGTGTCAGCATCGACTACAAGGTGGCCCAGATGGAAGGTGAGGGAGATCAGATAAACTATATCCAGTTCCGTCATCTGATGATTCATGATGTACCCCCGCCCCACATACGTTTTCTTCTTCACACAGCGAAGCAAGGTGCCTTGGACGCACTCGAGGATGCTAGCGCATGATCTGTCCCGTCATTCTTTTGTAATTTTCTTGCACCACCTGAGATTGGGGCAATGTCATTTCTGTGTGTACGATGATAACAAAATAAGGTGCGAACCGATAAATTGGGAAAGTGGTCTGATACTGGTCCTATTCGGAACACTGGGAGCCAAATATATATATATAAATAAAAATGAGGAGGCTGCTAAGCAGTGGCGCCGACGAGCGTCTATGTTTGACACAAGGAAGGCAGACGGGTATACCGTGTACGGCAGACTGGGAGGCAGGGCTATCAGAAGAAGGGCTCGTGGACAAGGGTTCTCCGAAGCAAGTCTAAACGAGGGAACGAAGTTAAGAGACAAGTGCGCGGAGAGTCCTGTGAAGAGTGTAAAGGGTTTCTTTTCTGAATAAGCAACTCGTCGAGGGCTATGACCGGCAGGGAACTGAAAATTGATGTACTGTAGTTGTTCCGAGGGTTTGAGCGGTTGACGGTTGAGAGTTTTGTCCCGTCATCTCATTCCCCGGATGTCCGAGTGGTAGTCCACCGAATCGAAAGACGGTAGCACTTACCCTACCGTACATATCCTGCACAGATAGCGTCTCCGTAGAATTAAATATTTGTTGTAGAGTTCCAGCTGTCGTTGCCAAGGTCGTTGTAGTTATTGTGCATGAGGACAAGGCCAAGACCGGTACTGCCCGGGCTCAGTAGCGCACTGCCTGAGCCTGACCTTTGCAACTTTGAACCTCGCCTGCCCCCACGATCCCACTCATCGCATGTCTGCAACAGCTGCCTTTCTTCTCCTACTATCATGGCCACACCTCGTCACCTCCTCCATGAATCCTCACGGCCTCCCACCAAGTCCCTTCAACATCGTCGCGCGCAGCAATTCACGTAATGTCCCACCACTGGGCTTCTACGACCCACGCGACCAGGGCGGTAGTTGGCTCACGGTGCGTGCGAGCGTCCTCTTTTCCTTTCTCATCTAGGCATGCACTCTGATACGGTCGCTTTAGCAAGTAAACAACACGTTCCCTGCCGGCTTGGGAGAGCCAATAAATGTCATACTCCCTTGGGACATCCGACTCCGCGGTCCTGGCTGATCAACAGAATGACGGCGGCTTGCGTAACTACTTTTTGTGCGCCGACTCATCTGTCTCCTGGCGCGTCCCTGACCCGCTCCCCTGCGCTCATATTTGCGTTCAGGTCAATTGGATTCGCTGGCGAATGCCTTGGACAACATTCTGGGAGCAATCAGGCAGCTAATCTCGGTGACGGTCATGGGTATCGTGCGTCTACGATCGTTCTTTCTCAAATTTATTCCCTTCCGTCCCTCATCTCATCTTTTTTTCATATGACAAAAAAAAAAAGTGAATGAGACAGCGGTGATACGTTTTAATTATGGTGACCCTACACTGGGTACGTGTAAGGAAACGGTACAAGGCGGAAACCATTTCCGATATTGGACGCAGACCGGCAGTGACGCTAATAGGTACGCCTTGCTCGCCCTGACCGATGACGTTGTCTTTTCAATGCTTTCTAGTGGCGCCGTGTTTATGGCCGTTTCTTATGAGCTTCCGGAAGCATGTGAGGACACATTTAGCGTTACGCTTCAAACTTTATGTTGACCACTGCTCCTGA
>WNGR01016096.1_pt1 | contig 10648 bp, 8 predicted proteins | sample 5407581 | NCBI WGS metagenome assembly WNGR01 (sample SAMN13153383, study PRJNA577476) | soil metagenome | isolation source: 80 cm soil or saprolite under Garry oak tree replicate 2 | place: USA:California | collected 2016-06-15 | reverse complement strand
AAAACCCACTTTTTTTGTTTTATCCCAGTCACCAGAACCCAATTTACAAGACCGGGTTCCGAAATCCGTGAGATGAAACACACGCCCTCCGGTGGCAATCTCCCAATCCCGCTCGATCTCTTCACATATGGCCTCATCCGCAAGAAAGCCGCCCACCGTTATGACTGGATGATCCTTCTCTTTTCCGGCCCCGTCGCAATAGACGCGCATAGCCATCATGGTCCCCTTGCGGTCGCGTCCGAATGCAGCACCAGCCATTTCGCGGACGCTAAACCCGGCACCATTCTGCCGTACAGTTTCAGTTTGACTTTCGACACACGTAGAACTACCCTTCTCTCTAGAAGGGAAAAGCCCTTCCAGACAGCAAGGTTTATACGTGCCTCAGAAGTCAACTCGCCCCGCCGCTCCCGCGAAGAATGAGCAGGATGAGATCACAATTATAGAGCATGAAACCTCACGCGGAAATGATAGAAGGCACGGAAGCTGCAACGCGGTTTGTCGATGCGCTGAAAACAGTTCTCACCGTGCCTAAGAGTTCCGTCCCGAATCCCTTCTCGAAACCCAAGACTTCCCGCGCCAAAAGAAAAAAGCCAGCCGCCCGAAAAGGCTAACCAGCTTTCCGTTTTCCTCTTCTCTGTCGCTTTAGTTGATCGCCGCCGTACTCATATCCCGATCTTGCCCGGTGAGATGTTCATAGGTCAAACGCTTGCCTGTGATCTGAGACAAGGCCAATCGAAAGCGGTCATAATCATTCAGGTCTTTGCGGTTGTTGTACCGGAAGGTTTGCTCATCAAGGTAACGGAAAAGATGAAATGGTTCCACGCTGACGTAGGTTCCTGCGATCCCGCGCTTCAGCAAAGACCAGAAGTTCTCAAGGCCGTTAGTGTGTACGCGACCATCCACGTACTGCACGGCATGGTCAATGACCTGATGCGCGTAGTCAGTCGCCAAGCCCTCGTATGACTTCAGTGCATCGGAATACAGCGCGGAGCCTGCCTCAACATGCTTTCTTACCTCTGCCTGAATCGCATGTTTCTTGCGGTTTGGAATCACAGAAGTGCGAACCTTGCCGCCGCGTTCCAAGACTCCCATCACAGCGGTCTTGTCTTTTGTGCCAGTGCCAGTAATCCGGCGCTTACGCTGACCGACATGCATGTTCCGCGCCTTACCTCCGATGAATGTTTCGTCGGCTTCGACTTCGCCAGACAGCAGACTGAATCCGCCTTCGGTCAGAGCGAAGCGCAGACGGTGCGCCATGAACCAAGCAGTCTTTTGGGTCACTCCAAGATCGCGGGCCAGTTCGCAAGAGCTAATGCCATTTTTGCAGTTCACCACAAGCCACAGAGCAGGGAGCCACTTGTCCAACCCTAACGGAGATTCCTCAAAGAGTGTGCCAGTTTTTAAGGAAAATGTCGGCCTTGGGTGTCCGCTGTAGCATTTCCAGACGCGGGTCTTTGCGAGATAGGACACTTTCTCAGAACCGCAGTGCGGGCAAGTCACTTTGCCATCGGGCCAGCGAAGCTCTATCATCAGCTTGCGGCAGTTCTCGAAGTCCTGAAAGTGAATAATGGCTTCTTGCAGTGTCTTTATGCTTTCCATGCCATAAATATACGGCTTTTCTTACGGTATGTCAAGTATATAATTGCCCTAACAAAACCGGAACAGGGCGGAAATGCTGCCATGGTCGCCGCACAGGCTGTAATGCATGTCGCCACTGAAAGCGCCGTCTGACACGGCCTTCAGCGTCCTACCCGCAATAATTTGCCTTGACACCAACGGTTTTAGGCATAGACTTATGCCGCTCAGCCGGACCCACCCTTCCCTTCGCAGTGGTTCGACTGAACTGGCCCCTCGGATCCCAGCCCGCACAGAGGAGACGACATGAAATCCAGGACAGTGGGCGATCGCGCCATCGCGCTCCTTCTAGAGGGGCTCCACTCGTCGAATGCGTGCGATGCCTGGGTGGAGTTCCTGGAATCGTACGGCCCTGTCTTGTACCAGACAGCTCGCGCTTACACATCCAACCAAGATGCGGCTGCGAACTGTTACGTCTATATGTGCGATGAACTTGCGCGCAATCGTTGTAGACGCCTCCTGAAATTCAATCCGAAGGGACGGGCAAGTTTCACTACCTGGTTACGAGTGGTCGCACGCAATCTGTGCTTTGACTGGCATCGCGGCCAATCGGGTCGGCACCGACCGTTCAAATCGTTCGAGGATCTTTCACTGCTAGAACTCGAAATTTACCACTGGCGGTTCGCGCGTGGCGCTTCCCAGCACGAGGCCCTGCAACAACTTGCAGTGGTGTTTCCTGGCATTGGCCTTGACGAACTGTCTGCCGTCGAAGACCGGCTTCAGAACTCGCTCACTTCGCGCCAGCGCTGGATCCTGAGCACGCGGAGGCAATCAGAAATCAGCACGCCAGTCGCCATCGCTGGAGAAGAAGGCAAGCTCAGTGTGCTGGACGTTGCCGATCCGCAGCCCGACCAAGAGACACAATTGGTCACCCAGCAGCAGCGGGAGCAGATTCACAAAAGTTTGGCTTCGCTGCCCGCCGATGAACGTCTTGTGCTGCAGCTTCGCTTTGAACATGATCTGTCCCTTGAGGAAGTCGCCAGGTTATGTGGCTTGGGGGATGGGCAACGGGTTCACCGGAAGTTGACAGCTGTCCTGAAGAAGCTACGTTCTCTGATGGGCTAAAAAAAATGCGGGGAAATCTGCAACGTGTCCGTGCAATAAGGCAGGAGCGCCAACATGCCGGACACCAACTCCCCGAAGTTGGCCATGGGCGAGGAGACTTTTCCAGCGATGCGATCCGAAAGCAGCGAAAATCCACCCACTCGTCGATGGACGTGTCCAGACGACCAGACGATTGCGGCATATGTAGATGACGCGCTCAGCCAAAATAGAAGAGCGGGAGTCGAATTCCACCTGTCAAAGTGTGAGCGCTGCCGCCTGATTGTCGCAGATGTTGTCAAACTCCAAAGAGAACATGAGCTTCCTGTCCCGCCATTCGAGTTTGCGCGAAGACCAGCCCAGTATGCGCCAGCAGTTTCGGCGGGCTTCCGTTGGATTTGGGCTCCAGCGGCAGCTGTAGCCCTAATAGTCTTGATGACGGTCACTATCGGCCTGCTTCGCGAGCCGCAAAAACTGCTGGTGACGGCGCCGCCACCGCCTTCTGCACCCATGATCGCCAAAGCGGAGCCGCTGACTTCGCGCAACACACCCCTGCACGAGATTCTTAGGAAACCCAAGCTTTCGGAGGCACGCCCGGTCATACTGTCCCCCCGACAGGACAGCATCGTGGTACGCGAGAACTTGGAATTCAACTGGAAACCCGTTTCGCGCTCTCGCTACTACGAGATAAGCGTCGTCACCTCGGATGGCGATCTGCTCTGGGAAGATCAAACGGAAAAATCCGTCTTGCACCTTCCATCGGAGGTTGTGTTGAAGCGCGGCTCGTATTTTGTTTGGATTACGGCCTACCTGTCTGACGGGCGAGTGGCAAGGTCATCGCCGGTGCGGTTCGTGGTCAAAGGCTAGTCTAAACCAATGCGCACCATCGCCAAATTCATTTGCTGTTGTGGTATCGCATTGCTGTCTGTGACGGCGTGGCCGCAAGACGCACACCCATCCGCTCAAGAACGGCTCACGACAGCGAAGCAACTGTATACCCAGGAAGGTCCAAAGGCAGCGCTCCCGGAGTTCGAGGAGGCGCTGAAGATGTTCCAGGCCGACAAGGACCGACACGGTGAAGCCATCGTTCTCGGGTTCATCGCGAATTGCCAGCGGAAACTGGAAAACCTCGACAAGGCTCTGGAGTTCGCGCAGCAAGCTCTGCGCATGAAAGAGGAACTTGGTGATCGCGACGAAATCGGAAAGACCCACAACCAGCTCGGCCTGATTTATTGGGAGCGGTCAAACTATCACGAGGCCATCCAGCACTTGCAGCAGGCGATTGAGATTGCCTCGACCGCAGACGATAAGGAACTGGAAGGATCAGCGCGCAACAATCTTGGACTCGTATTCGATGAGCAAGGCGATTATAAGCGATCGCTCGAACAATACCAGCGAGCGCTGGAACTGCATCGCTCTACGCATTTCGAGCGGGGGGAAGGCGACACGCTCGGCAACATAGGCGGTGTTTACTTGCTCCTGGGAAGGTTCAAGGAAGCCCTTCCGTATTACCAGCAGGCATTGGCGATCAGCGAGCGCCTCGGCCTTAAGCCTGCATCCAGCGATGACCTGGGAAATATTGCGCTCTGCCTGGCGGGCACGGGAGACATCGACGGCGCACTCAAGACTTTTGATCACGCATTAGAAGTTGCGCATGAGACCGGCTTGCCAAAAGAGGAAGCCGATTGGCATAAAGGCAAGGGGACTACTCTGGTCGGGCTCGGCCGTTTTGATGCCGCACTTCGCGAATATGCCGCAGCCGAGCAGGTCTACGAGCAAGCAGGACTGAAGCGTGAACTCGTCGAAGCGCTCGCGGACACCGGAAACCTGTATGAGCTGTTGGGAGATGCCATTGGGGCCGAGGAACGCTTTGAGCGCGCCCTTCGCTTGGCACGCGAGATCGGAAATACATCCGGCGAGAGCGCCGGCCTCCTTGCCATGGGAGATCTCGAACGCCGTCGAAAAAAATACGAATTGGCAGACACCCACTTCAAGCAAGCACTGAAAAAGGCTCGCGGCGCAGGAGAGGAAGGAACTGTTGTTTCAGCCCTGCTCCAGCAGGCAATGAACAATCTCGACCGCAAACAGTACGAATCGGCCATGAGGACTGCCTCTGAAGGAAAGGAGGTCGCGGAGCGCTCGGGAAATGTCCCAGCTCTTGCGCTGTCTCGCTATACCCTCGGCGAAGTTCGGCGATCGCAAGGACAGTTTCAGCAAGCCATTGAAGAGTATTCAGCCGCACAGGCCTTACAACAGCAATTGCGGGATCCCGAACTGGCTTGGCGAATTCACTACGGGCAAGGACAAACGCTTGCAGCTCGGGAGAAAACTGACGACGCAATTGCCTCTTATAAAGAGGCAATCCGCATTATCGAAGAGACACGCTCCGGTATTGCCGAGGAGCGATTTCAAGCCGGGTACATTGAAGATCGTTACCAAGTATATGTCGCCTTGGTGGAGTTGCTCCTGAAACTCAACAAGCCGGACGATGCGTTCTTCTATTCGGAAAAACTCCGGGCGCGGGCTTACTTCGATCTGCTTGGCGGAGATCCACCTGCCATCGGCGAACCCGCACAGCAACGGAGGCGCGAATTGAGGGAACAGATTCAGACCCTCAGAAAAGCAGTCCGAAAGGAGTATTCGATTCCTGAAAATGAAAGACGCGGACATGCTTTGGAATTATTTTCTTCGGAGCTGGCGGAGGCAGAACGAGATTACGCAGCGCTGCTCGACAATTCCTTTTCAGTGACGGGATACACATCTGCGCCGGGGGGAACGCTCCTATCTGCCACAGAAATCCAGCACCTACTACCTGCCGACACGGCGCTGATCGAATACGTGGTAGGCAGGCAGATGGTCAGCATTTTCTTGGTCACACCATCATCTGTGGTTGGTATGCCTGTACAGATCAAGTCCGAGAGTCTGTCCTCCCGCACGGAACTGCTTCGCGGACTGATCTCGGAGCGGAGGCCGGAGTGGATCGAGCCAGCCCGTGGACTGCGCAAGGTGCTGCTTGACCCGATTCGAAGCGATGGCCATCTGAGCTCGATCCATCAGCTTCTGATCGTTCCCGACGGTGTCCTGAACTACGTGCCATTTGCTGCTTTCCCTATGGCGACGAATCGATTTCTTGGAGAGGAGTTCACTATCGCGTATCTCCCTGCGGCAGCGGCTTTGGAGAGGGATCCAAAAACCCGCGGCGGCACGACGTTGTTGGCCATGGCTCCATCGGGCGCGAAGTTGCCGAATGCGCCGCTCGAAGTTCGAGAGATCAGCCGAATCTTCGGTTCTACCTCCCGCGTCGTAGTGGGAAAAGCGGCCACAAAGACCTTGTTCAAGCAGATTGCCAGCGACTATGACTATCTTCACCTCGCCACTCATGGCAGCCTTAACCGGAACGTTCCATCGTTATCTGCAATTGAGCTTGAGCCTGACAAGGAGAATGATGGAAGGCTGGAGCTGTACGAGATCGCCGGCATGAGGTTGCATGCCCGCCTCGTCACGCTCAGCGCCTGCGAGACCGCTTTGGGCAAGGGCTACTTCACAGAGACCCCCAGTGGAGACGAATTTGTCGGAATCACAAGAGCATTTCTTAGTGCTGGAGGCCAGAATGTGCTGGCAAGTTTGTGGGCGGTAAACGACGAGTCCACTCGGGCGCTAATGGTCAGGTTCTACCGGCATCTGCTGACAACGAATGGTGCGGAAGCACTCGCCAAGGCGCAACAGGAGCTTCGGCGGAGTGATGTCCGCTACCGCCATCCATATTATTGGGCTCCATTCGTGTTGGTCGGGTCTGCAAATTAAAAGCGGGGAAATCAATTTGATGTCCGTGTATAGCAACAGAAAGCGTTAGTCAGACATGCATAGCTGCTTTGGGGTGCACTAATGAAATCTAAACATTGCTTGTTCGTCCTGCTCACGTTGGCCGCAGCAGTCAACTTTCTTGGTGCCGTCTCGGCGATTGCCCAAATCCAAGTCAACTCTACCACCCCCAGCGCCGCACCCCAGGGCACTGTGAACCTAAACGTCACCGTTAATGGCAGCGGATTCAAGAAGGGCGCCAAGGCCCAGTGGTTCGTAACCGGCACCACCAATCCCGGCGGAGTCACGGTAAATTCGACAACGTTTAATGGTTCGTCCTCGTTAACAGCGAGCATCACGATAGCATCAGGGGCGGTCATCAGCGGTTATGACGTTCGCGTCACCAATGCTGATGGTCGCACCGGCAAAGGCACGGATCTCTTCGCAGTCACCCAGCAAGGAACACCTACCGGTTGCTCGACCACCGGCACCCCTGGCGGACTCACATTACAAGCAGTACTCAACCCGGTCCAGCAGAGTGGAGCGGCATTGGTCACAACGTTGATCTTGGGCGAGGCAATCCGCGTTCAGCCACTGGACTTGAAGCGCGATGGAGTCGTGGACACGCTCGTGGCGTTCGTGACTTCGGGCAGTAACAACGGCTCCATTCCGGGGACGTATGTTTTCTTCCTGGATCCGGCGACAGGGCAGCCCCAGGCAACCAACCCCGCGACGGGCGCAGCCTGGCAGAACCCGCTGCAGGTGCTGACTGGAGTTCAATCGAGGCACGCTGCGGCAGGGGACGTCAACGGCGACGGCATCCCTGACTTCGTGCTGGCCAGCCCAGCCGATAGCGTTGCGTACCTGTTCGTCGGGGCTGTGAGTGCATCACCCTCATTCGCTCCCAGCTACACTGCTTATAAAATCTCGCCTCCCGCCGGTGCACCAAGTACCTGGGCGAGATGGGCAGCATTGGGGGATTTAGATGGGGACGGTAAGGACGAGATTGCGGTCAGCGCAGTCCCCGGCAGCAAGCAAGCCGTAGTACCCGCCGTCTTCATCTTCAAGTACACAGGCAGTGCGGTCACGTTCTGGGAGAAAATCCAGGACCCGACCGGCAGCCAGACATCTGATTTTAGCGGGGGAATTTACGGCGGGCGGTGCAGGCAACGGCTTGGCAGTTGGAGCCGACAATGGCGGGACAAACGGCTTGGTTTACGTTTTTCCCTACCCTGCATCGCAATCGAACTATTTCACCCTCTCGGGGCCAGGACCGGGTTTTGGCGAAGGAGTCGGAATCGCTGATGTCAACCTTGATGGTTTCCCGGACCTAGTGGTCAATGCCGGAGGCAGCAAGGCGGGTCAGACGCTGGTGTTTCCGGGCAACGTACACGCGGGCTCCAGCTACACCAACCAGCTATTGCCCGCAACTGGGTTGTCCAACAATTGGGCCCTTCCGGATTTCGCAGTTGGCAACTTGCAGTCAGTCGGAGGGGTGGCGGTCGGCACTCCCAACGCGAGCAACAGTAATGGATGCCCGATCTCCGTGGGCGCTCTGCAGCTGTTTACGTCTCCCTATGCCTCGTCACAACAGCCGAACTATGTGTTCGAACCGCCAAGCTTGGTCGGCTCCAAACAGTTCGAGTACGGGTACAGTGTTAGCTTCGTGCCTGGGTATCCCATCATGCTTGTTGGCGAACATTATCGAGACGTGGGCACAACGAGCATGGCAGGACAGGTGTACGTGTACAAAAGGAACTAGGTGACTGAAATGGCTGAGACGGCGAGAACGAACCTCGACTGCACGCTTGTCCACCGAACCTCAGGAACGCAGACGAGGGCGGGTGTACATCCTGCATGGGTACGTCTCATGCGCTATTGCGCCGAGCTCGGCCATGGCGAGATTGAAAAACTGAAGATCCAGGATGGCGTGCCGGTTATCGCGGATGTCGTCCGGGAGAAAGTGAAGTTCACGTAAGCGAAAGTTCAACTGAATAGGGCTGACCGAAGCACTCGGAGGCCGCTGGTCCGGAAACGGACCCGCGGCCTTTTTTTCTGAAAGTCAAGGAGCGAACATGACTCGCAAACGCACGCTACTGACGTTCGTATTGAGCACTGCGGTTCGACGAAGGGCTGCGGTTTTCCAAAAAACGAAGTCCCTTTTAGAGGGGGAGGATCTTATGAAATGGGTCAATTCGCTGTTGGGTGCGTTTCTCTTACTTGGCGTGCTGGCGGGATGTGGAGGCGGTGGCACAAGCAACAACAATAACAATAAAGGCGGAGGTGGTGGTTCACCGCTGCCTGCTGGTACGGAACTTCTGTATGTTGGTGACAATGTCGGTGTAATTCACGGATTTGGTGTTGATCCTGGTTCCGGTAAGCTGACTCCGCTACCGTCTGTGGCGGTCACGAACCAAGCTGCCGCTGCTGACGTTGGACTGGCAGCTGATTCAGGCGGCAAGGTGCTCTACGCCACGAGTGCAGGTCTCGGTGGACCCAATGTGGCGTCGTTCATTGTGGATCGGACGACGGGCACTTTAACTCTTTCCAGCAGTCTGGCGCTGCCGGTTCCTCCGCGCAAGCTGGCTGCCATTGAAGGTAACCTCTACGTTATCCCCGATCCGAGTGCCAACGCGGCTCAGATGTTTGCATTCAGCATCAATGGGGTCAATGCCGCTCTCACCCAGTTGAGCCCGACGGTCACAGTCCCGGGCCCTGCCCACGATTTGGCCATAGCTGGTTTCGGGAATAACATCCCATCCTGGATGGGCCTAACCTTTAACGGCACTTCTGGGGGCGAGATCCAAGGAATCGTGCGGCAGCCCAATGGCGGTGCGACCGGACTTCAACCGGGCTCACCCACCAGCACTGCCGGGGACAGCCCACAAGGAATACGCGTTACCCCGGATGGGAAGTTTGTGATCGTAGCCAATCAGGGGACAAGTAACGTGGCGGTGTTCTCTCTGGATGCTACGACGGGTGCGCTGACTGAGGTGCCAGGATCACCGTTCGCCAGTGGCCAGCAACCGGGCCCGGTGGCAATTGACCCACCAGTACTGGCGGGGACAGCCCCAAGCGGTAAGTTCGTGTTCGTCGGCGACACCGGAGGGAACAGCCTATCCGCCTACACGATCGACTCGGCAGGCAGCTTGACACCTGTGTCCGGAACACCGATCCCACTTGGAGCGAATGCCCAACCATCATCAATCGCCGTGGACCCAACGGGTAAATTCGTATACGTCAGCATCGTGCCCCAAGAAGTAGCTGGATTCGCTCTGGACCCAAGCACGGGAGCGCTGACGCCTATCACCGGCTCGCCATTTTCGGTGGGCGCTGTGACTCGCGATATGGTCTTCGTGCCATAAGCTAAAACGAAGCCTGACACTAACTGAAGAAGGCTGACCGAAGCACTCGGAGGCCGCTGGTCCGAAAAGGACCCGCGGCCTTTTTAGTTTGGGGAAAAGAAAGTGAGAGACCATGACTAGCAAAAGCACGTTACTGACGTTCGCATTCGCAACACTGGTCGCGCTGCCCAGTTGGGGCGCTCCGCCCTCCGCTAACCGTGGGACCTGCTCCGATGTCCCGTTACTGTTGATCGTGGCGCCGCAGACGCCTGGTCAAGGGGCATTTCCGGCGACGGCGTGTCCATATACAACAACCCGAACGATCCGGCATTCAATGGCGGCACGCAGTATCAGGATGGCATCGGCGGCGTGTACATCAAGTTTCAGGTCTGCAATGTAACCAACGACCTCATCGTCAACCTTCGCAACACTAAGCCCGTGCGGTACCTGAATCTCGACTTCTCCGTCCAACTCGCCCCGCCCGATACGGCCAACGGCGCGGTGGACCTGAGCAGCCAGCAATACCACCAGCAGGGAGAACAGATCAATGAAATGGCGAATACTTCGCTGTACTCAAATGGCCAGTTCGTCACCTGTTCAGGGATGATGCTCAATGCCTTGAGCCAAACCGTTACTGGCGGCAATGCCTGGTTTGAGCCAACGACGATTTACGCTCCGGTGGTTCCGGATTGCAACGGAGGCACAGGGCCTGATCTCGCCAACCAGGCCCCCCAGGGGACCAACACATCGCCTGTTCCGAGCTTGCCCACGTGCGAACCAAACTTTACAACTTGTTCGTAATCCCATCCCTTGCGCCACATCCAGTA
>WNGR01011094.1_pt1 | contig 10648 bp, 13 predicted proteins | sample 5407581 | NCBI WGS metagenome assembly WNGR01 (sample SAMN13153383, study PRJNA577476) | soil metagenome | isolation source: 80 cm soil or saprolite under Garry oak tree replicate 2 | place: USA:California | collected 2016-06-15 | reverse complement strand
CGGCAGATTCTCCAGCAAGAACGCCACCGACTCGTGCACCGGCCCGGAGTCAACGAGATGGTAGTCATCCAGGACCAGCAGCACCTCATCCGGGCCGGGATCGGCGGCCAGCTCGTTGATCAGGGCCGTCACCAGCTCGAACGAACGCGGGAGCGGCGGGCCCGCCCGCCCGGCCAGCCCCGGCCGGACCCGGTCCAGCGCGGCCACCGCGTAGCGCCAGAACCGGGCCGGGTCGCTGTCGCCGGCATCCAGGCCCAGCCACGCCACCAGCCGCCCGCCACCGCGAGCCCAGTCGGCCAGCAGCGCCGTCTTGCCGAATCCCGCCGGAGCGCAGACCAGCACGCGCCCCCTGGCCAGCCCCTCGCCCAGCGCCTCCACCAGACGTTGGCGCGGCACGAAGCCCGGCTGCGGCCGGGGCACATGCAGCTTGGTCGCCAGCAGGACATCCGGCCCGGACATGGCCATCCCTGCCGGGGCCGCCACAGACGGGTCAGCCATCAGTGACCTACAGCCCCGGCCAACAGGCTGATCGCGCGAAACGTGCCGCTGTCCGTCATCTGGTGTCTCCACGCGGCCCGGCGGCGGCTCAGGGCTGTGAGTCATCGTCAGGCCATCCGGCCACAAGCAGGTTATCGCTCATATCGCAGGCGCCGTAAGCCTGGAGGCTGCCGGGCCAGCCCCCGGCCGGGATGGTCCCGAAGAGGCGCGTTATCACCGCAAGATTCCACTTCCATGCCACCTTCGGGTGACGCCCAGCCCTGGCGTCCGCTCCTACCGTCTGCACATGAACGAAACACAACCGGCAGGAAGGACAGCAATGGCTGTCCTTAGGCCCGTCAGTGCACGGCAAGGAAGCCGCGGGTGTTTGCTGCTGGCGCAATCGGCACCGCCGGGCATGGCACGCTCTGCAGCTCCGGGCGGGCGCTGGCTGGAGCTGGAGTGAGCGCCTGCGGCGGGCCTGCTCGGTATGAGATCCGCGTGGCGGGTGTCCTGGACGGCAGGTGGGCGACCTGGTTCGACGGCCTCCAGGTCAGCGGGCAGGGCGAGGACACGGTCATCTGCGGCCTGCTCGCTGACCAGCCCGCGCTGCACGGGCTGCTGACCAAAGTCCGCGACCTCGGGCTCTGCCTGATCTCGGTGCGCCGGCTGGAAACCGGCCAGGCCGAAACGAGGCACCATGATCGGGCCTAGCCTCCGCCGCGGCCAAGGCCTGCCTCGGAGACTGCCAAGGCTTTGTGCCGGGAGTGCCCGGCGCGGGCCGCCTGACGGGTGCCTGATGGCGGCGGTCAGCAGGAGGCCGCGAGCCGGGGGATCCGGCTGGCGCTCCTCCTGGACGGTGCGATCAGCCTGGCAGGGTCGCCGTGCTGACTTGCAGTGATCCGCCGCGGCTGAGGAACGGGTGCCCCTTGACCAGTTCCACGGCGCTGTCCAGGTCGGGGGCCTGCACGATGGAGTAGCCGTTCGCCGGGCCATCGGCTGGGCCGTCGGAGACGGACACGGCGGTGACTGTCTTAGCCGGGCCGAGGGGCGCGCCGGGGTCGATCAGCGCCTCGCCTGCCGATGACGCCCAGGCCATGAAGGCAGCCATGGCCTCCTGGGCCTGCTCGGGGGCGGGGGCGCCCGTGCCGTGATAGGTGATCAGGAAATTCGGCATCGCGATGATCTCCTCTGAGGGCATCCTAGGATTGCCTGCCGTCCGGCGCCGCGGACAGGTCCATGCTGGCCGGCCGGCCTGGTGCGGGCAATGTCTGATCGGACATAATGCTTGTCAGATCAGGCAATTCCGGACCGCCGGCGGAGGTGTCATGGACCGAGTCGCTGGCCCCGGAGAGGACGGCCTCAGCAGCCTGCTGCGTGACGTCAGGGTCCGCAGCGTGGTGTACTGCCTGTCGGACTTCGCGGCGCCATGGGGATTTAGCGTGGAGCGCTCCCCGGTCGCCAAGTTCCACGTGCTCTTGCACGGCACGGCAGCCCTTACCGTCAGCGGCGCCACGCCGGTGCGGCTGGTTGCCGGTGACCTGGTGGTGCTTCCGCATGGGGACGGTCACACGATCACCGACCAATCTGGCTCGCCCGCGCGCCAGCTGGACGCGATCCTCGCCGAGCACCCGGTCGATGAGACCGGCCGGATGTCCTACGGCGGGGATGGCAGCCGGACCACGCTGCTGTGCGGCGGCTTCGAGCTGGGTCCAGTACTGCCGGATGAACTCGCGGAGCTCTTGCCACCTGTGCTGGCCGTGGATTCCAGCAGCGGCATGGTGCGCTGGCTCGAGCCGCTGTTCACCCTCCTGGAAGACGAGACACGTGCTGCCGCTCCCGGCGCGGCGGCCATCTTCGCCAAGCTCGCCGATGTCTTCGTGACCCAGGCCCTGCGCAGCTACCTGGCCGCGGCCGGCAGCCTAGCGCCGCCTGCAGTAGCCGATCCCGGCATCGCGCAGCTCGTCAAGATGCTGCGCGGCCGTCCGGAGGCCCGCTGGAGTGTTGATGTCATGGCCCGCTCCGCCGGAATGTCCAGGACATCATTCACCACCAGGTTCCGTGCCGCCATCGGTGACCCCCCCATGGCCTACCTCACCGAGCTGCGGCTCCGGCGCGCGGCCGGTTATCTGTCCACGACAACCAAGAGCACCCGCGAGATCGCCCATCTAACCGGCTACGGCAACGAAGCATCATTTTCCAAGGCATTCAGCCGGCTGTTCGGACGGCCGCCTGGTGAGTACCGGCGCGAACGGCTAGCCGTCCCGCAGCAGGCGTCGCGAACTCGCCCGAATTCTGAGCCGCGTGCATGACCACCAAATCGGAAACGACCGACACACGTGCCGCATTAAATCCGCTATCAGCTCATAATGGCCACTTGAGCGTGTACGTCGCCCGGGTCATAACGCCAGGCAACTCGGTGCGGCCTGCGCGGCCAGGCCTTGGGTCACGGTGAGCAGACCCGCCTACGCCGGAGCCGTCACCACGGCCCGTTCGGCCCGGTCCTGAACCTCCGGCCGCTTGCACGGCCCGCCTGGCGGACTGGCCGCCTGACCGGGCGGGTTCGGATCACTGGAGGGGGCGCGTGGCTTACGACGAGGACCTGGCCTGGCGGGTCAGGGCGATGCTCCCGCCCGCTGAGGCGGTGACCGAGCGGCAGATGTTCGGCGGGCTGGCGTTCATGCTCAGCGGGCACATGTTCTGCGGGGTGGTACGGGACACCCTCATGGTCCGGCTCGGGCCCGAAGGAGCTGACCGTGCCCTGAACCAGCCGCATGTGCGGCCGATGGACTTCACCGGGCGGCCGATGAAAGGCATGGTCTTCGTCGAGCCCGGCGGTCTGCGCGGTGCAGCGCTGGGGGAGTGGGTGGCCGCGGCCGCGGCGTTCGCCCGCGCGCTGCCGCCCAAGCCAGCTACCCGGTCCGCCCGAAAGCGCCGGTGACGCCGCGCGGGGAGTTACAGCGGTTCGCCAGATCCGGGCCGGACTGCAATCATATCGTTTATCAATCAGTCTGTTGCGCAATTAGATTGTTGTGGTAGTGTCCGGTGCCAGCCAGTGATCCTCCCGGAAGGAACCACGATGGAGCTGTTCACCGCGTTCGACCGCGCGGTCGCCTCGACCGCCGATGTCGTTAAGGCAACGCCCGCCGGCCAGATGAGCGCCCCCACCCCGTGCACCGAGTGGGACGTGCGCGCGCTGCTGAACCACGTGATCGGCACCTTGTGGCTGGCCGCGGGCCTGTTCAGCGACCAGGCGCCCCGGTACCCGATGGCGCCGGGCGGCCTGCCGCCTGGCGACCTGGCGGGCGAGGACCCGGCCGCGGCCTACGCCGAGGCCGCCGCCGCCGCGCTGGCCGCCGCGGCCGCGGGCGATACCCTGACCCGGGTGCACGTCACCCCGCTGGGGGAGATGCCCGGGCCCGCCCTGGCCGGGTTCACCACGCTGGACGTCCTGGTGCATGGCTGGGACCTGGCCACGGCCACCGGCCAGCCCGCCGGCCTGGACGGCCGCCTCGCCGCGCATGTACTCGGGTTCGCCGAGCAGGCCATCACCCCGCAAACCCGGGCGCCGCGCATCGGCCCGGCCGTTCCCGTCGCCCCCGTCGCCCCCGTGACGCAGCGGCTGGTCGCCTTCCTCGGCCGGGAGCCGTGAACCCGGACGCGGCCCTCAAGGCGCTCGCCGAGCCGCACCGCCGCGCCATCCTCCAGCTCGTCGCCCGCGATCCCCGCCCGGTCGGCGACATCGCCGGCCACCTCGACATCACCCCGCAGGCGGTCTCCCGGCACCTGAAGGTCCTGCGCGAGGCCGGCCTGGTCGACGAGCGCCGCGAGGGCACCCGTCATCTGTTCGTGGTCAACCCCGGCGGGTTCAGCGCGGTGCAGGAGTTCCTGGCCGGTTTCTGGGCCGAGCACCTCGGCCGGCTCCAGACGACGCTGCACGACCGCGGCGACCCGGAACGGGGTGAAAACCAGCGTGAGTGAGCTGTTCGCCACCGAGGTCGACCTCCCCGCCCCGGCCGAGGAGGTCTTCCGGCACCTGACCGACCCGGCCGCCATGATCCGCTGGATGGGCCAGCACGCCACGCTGCGGCCGGTCCCCGGCGGCGCGTTCGAGATCGACATCAACGGCGTCCCGGTCCGCGGCCGCTACCTGGAGATCGACCCGCCCCGCCGCGTGCTGGTCAGCTGGGGCGTGGCCGGCAACCCCGCCCTGCCTCCCGGCGCCACCCAGGTCGAGTTCACCCTCACCTCGATCCCGGCCGGCACCCGCCTGCGCCTGGTCCACCGCGGCCTCCCCCCCGACCAGGCATCCATCCACGCCACCGGCTGGCAGCATTTCCTGGGCCGACTGGCCCTGGCCGCGGCCGGCCAGGACCCCGGCCCAGATCCCTGGCATCAGGCCGCCAGCCCCAGCAACTGACCAGGACAAGGCCCGCATCGGACACGCCGCTCCGCCGCGAACTCGCCAGCCAGCAAGATTGAGGTACGCAGCCGCCAGGCCCGTACCCGGGAACCGGACCACGAGGACACCGGAACTCCGGCCAGGCTCTCGGACTGCCCAGACGAGGTGAATATCACAGGGCCAAGAAGTTTCGTCGTGTTGTTCACAGTGATCGCAGGCGTTGCTACCATGCCGCTCACCAAAACCGGGTAAGCCGCTGTGCCCGTAGAGGAGCGATAGTGAGCCGCCAGGCGGAGATATCGCCAGCCAGCGTGCCAGCGAGCCGAGCCGCTTACAGGGGGATTACCAGGATCATCGTGGTGCCCGGCTGCCGTGCGCCGCCGGCGGGCTCGACGGCGAGGCCCAGGTGGTCGCCGGCTTTCAGGTCGGATGCGATCACCGGGCCGGTCATGCCCTGGCGGGGGTCGGGCAGCATGCCGGCTGCTCTGTCCCCGCCTGGTCCCATCAGCCACAGCTCGTAGCATTTGGATGACGGCAGCGGGCGCAGCCCGGCGGCGGCGAAGACGAGCACGCGCTGGCGGCGGGACATGACGATGGTGGCGGTGCCGCCAGTGGTTACCCGTCCGCTGAGCATGGTCGCGTCCGGCGCGGTCAGCACGGCCGTGATCGCGTGACCGCGTAGCTGTTGCTCATCGACCCGGTGCGCCGCGGTGCCGGCGGCCACCCCGAGGAGGACGGCGGCGGCTGTAGCGGCCGCGGCCACCGCGAGCGCCAGCCGCGGCACCCAGGCACGCCGGAGCAGGCCCGCTGCGCGGGATCGGGAGCCCGCCGGCCGGGTCCTGGCCGCGTGCCGGGCCGGCCAGCGCGCGGCATCTTTGCGGGTGGCCGGGGGGAGCTGCCGGGTCCGTGCCGCCGCGGCCAGCGCCCGTCCGGTCAGTCCGGGAGGAGGTTCCGCGGCAGCCGCGGTGGCCAGCCGGGCGGTGACCTCGCGGAACTCGCTGATCTCCCGGGCGCAGTGCTCGCACCGGGCCAGGTGCCGTTCGAACCGGGCCAGGTCGGCGCCGGCCAGGGCGTCCAGGGCGTAGGCGCCGGCCAAGGTGTGCGGCTCGGGCCGTCCGGCTCTCATCGCCCCAGCTCCAGGCAGTCCCGCAGCCGGATCAGGCCGTCGCGCATCCGGGTGTTCACCGGGCCGGCCGCCACGCCAAGCAACCCGGCGACCTGCCGGTAGGTGTAACCCTGGTAGTAGGCCAGGGTAACGGCCTGGCGCTGCAGCTCGGTCAGCGATCCCAGGCACCGGCGGACCCGCTCCCGGTCCAGGCTGGCCTCGACGGTCTCCGCCACGTCGTCGTAGGGGATCATGGCCGATGCGGCGCGCAGTTCCCGTTCGGCTGACCTCTGCTCGGACCGGACCCGGTCGACCGCGCGGCGGTGCGCGATCATCATCACCCAGGCCATCGCGCTGCCCCGGCCGGCGTCGAACCTGGACGCGGAGCGCCAGACGTCGATGAGCACCTCCTGGGCGACCTCCTCGGACTGGCACCGATCCCGCACCATCCGGCGGATGGCGCCGAATACCGGCGCGGCGATCTGACGGCAGACGGCCTCGAACGCGTCCTGGTCGCCTCGGGCCACCTGGCCGAGCAGGACGGCCAGATCGATGCCGGGCGCATCTGGGCAGGCCGGGCCGCGCGGTGACCAGAGGTGCCCGTCGCTGATGCCCATATCATCTATTCGTCGCCGGTGCGCTCATGTCTTGGCCGGCCTGGCGGCCGCATCTGCCCGCGCAGCTGATCAGCGACGGCGGGAATTCTCGCGGCATAGGGCAATGCGGCGCCGGCTGGGTGCCGAATAACGGGTGTGAAAACTCAGCTGGGCTGGCCGGGTGCCGGCCGGGGCGCGCTGGCCGGGTTGCTGGCCGGCGCGGTCGCCGTCGGCGCGGGCCAGCTGGTGGCCGGCCTGGTCAGCCCGGATGCCTCGCCGGTGGTGGCGGTCGGCCAGCTGCAGATCGACTTCACCCCGCCCTGGCTGAAGAACTTCGCGATCAGGGAGTTCGGCGGCCACGACAAGGGAATACTGGTCGGCGGCATCCTGGTGGTCCTGGGGTTGTTCGCTGCCGGGCTCGGCGTGCTGGCCTTGAGCAGGCTGTGGCTCGGCCTGGCGGGACTGGCGGTCTTCGCCGTCCTCGGCGTGATCGCCGCGGCCACCCGGCCGGCCGCCTCGCCCGCCGGCGTGCTGCCGGCGCTGGCCGCCGCGGCCGCCGCGGCGGTGGCGATGCCGGTCCTCATCCGCGCCGCTCGCACGGACCGGCTGGCGACCTCGCCGGGCGAGGTTTCCCGCGCAGGACAGCCCGCCGGGACCGCCGCCAGGCCTCCGGCTCCGCCGCGGCTGCCCCAGCCGGGCCGCAGGCGCTTCCTGGTTGTCAGCGGGACAGCCGCGGGCGCCGCCGCGGCGGGCGTGCTGGCCGGCCGGGAGCTGGCCGGCCGATTCAGCGTCGCCGGCGCCCGGACGGCGCTGCGGATCCCCGCGCCCGCCGTCCGCGTCCCGGCCCTGCCCCGGGGTGCCGACCTGCGGATCCCGGGGCTGAGCCCGTTCATCACCCCCAACCAGGCGTTCTACCGGGTGGACACCGCGATCGTGCTGCCGCAGGTCGCGCCCGAGATCTGGATGCTGCGCATCCACGGCATGGTCGATCGCGAGATCCGCATCAGCTTCGGCGAGCTGATCCGCCGGCCGCTGGTCGAGGACTACATCACGCTGTGCTGCGTGTCCAACCCGGTCGCCGGCCCCTACACCGGCACCGCGCTGTGGCTGGGCGCCAGCCTGGCCAGCCTGCTGCGCCAGGCCGGGATCCGGGCCGGCGCCAGCCAGCTGCTATGCACCTCCGCCGACGGGTTCACCTCCGGCGTCCCGGTGCAGACCGTGCTGGACGGCCGGGACGCGCTGCTGGCGGTGGCCATGAACAGCCAGCCGTTGCCGGTCGCGCACGGCTTCCCGGTCCGGATGGTGGTGCCCGGCCTGTACGGGTACGTGTCGGCGTGCAAGTGGATCACCGGCATCGAGGTGACCACCTACCAGGCGGCCACCGCCTACTGGGCGCAACGCGGCTGGGACGCCCAGGCCCCGGTCAAGACCGAATCCCGCATCGACGTCCCCGTCGGCACCCGTCCCCTGCCGGCCGGCCGCACTGCCATCGCCGGGGTTGCCTGGGCGCAGCACAAGGGCATTGACGCGGTGCAAGTCCGCATCGACCACGGCCCCTGGCGGCAGGCCCGGCTGGCCGCGGTCCCCGGCATCGACACCTGGCGCCAATGGGTGGCCGGATGGGATGCCACCCCCGGCCGGCACCTGATCGAGGCCCGCGCCACCGACAAGACCGGCTACACCCAGACCCCCGCCCAGGCGCCGCCCGAACCCAACGGCGCCACCGGATACCCCGCGGTCACGGTCACCGTCAGCTAGCGGCGCGCGCCAGACGCTCCCCGCAACCCGGAAATGAGGAGACGCATGCCAACCCCGGACAGGAACAAGACGAGCAGGACCGGCGCGCTGGTCATGGCAGCGGCCGCGGGCGCGCTGGCGCTGACCGCAGCCGCCTGCGGCAGCTCAGGAACCTCGGCCGCGCCAGCTGCCCCCCACTCCGCCGCGGCGTCACCCTCGGAGTCCATGACCGAATCAGCGGCCACGGTCGGGACGGACTGCGGCATGATTCCCGCGTCCGGGATGGGCAGCATGCACGGCATGATGACCGATCCCGTGGTCACCGCGGCCAGCCATAACCCGCTGACTACCACGCTGGCCGCCGAAGTGAGCAAGGCAGGGCTCACCAGCACGCTCGACTCGATGGGCAGCATCACCGTGTTCGCCCCCGACAACGCCGCCTTCAAGAACCTCAGCGCGCACGACATGACCATGATGAGCAGCACGGCCGAACTCGCCAAGATCCTGAAGTACCACGTCGTGGCCGGCCACATCACCCCCGCCGACCTGGCCAGCGGGATGACGCTGAAGACCCTGGAAGGAAGCTCGCTCAAGGCATCGAAGATGGGCGCCGTCTATGAGGTGAACAACGCCGCCGTCACCTGCGGCAACCTGCACACCGCCAACGCCACCGTCTACATCATCAACAAGGTCCTCATGCCCATGCACTGACCCGCCAGCGGGAGCGCAAGCACAGCAGACCCGGGCGAGGGCCGCCAGGCCGGCCCGGTGCGGGGCCCGGTTCAGCCGCCGCCCGGCCCGGCACGGCGTTCTGCCTCGGCCTTGATGGCAGCGAAGGAGGCGCGCACCGCCGCTTCCCACGGGGCTGCGACCTGGCCCGCCCACCACTGCCCGGCAGCGCCGAAGTCGGCGCCCGGCTCCCCGGCGTAGGCGAGTTCGGTGGCGCCGTCGTGCTCGCTGAGCATGAACTCCTCGGTCACATGCGGCACCGGCCCGCGGACGAGCCGGAAGGCAACCCGGCGCGGCCGGTCGAAGGTGACGGTCTCCACCGTGGTAGCGGTAAGCCGCCCGCCGTGCACGGGAGTGTAATGCTCAGCGAGCACCATATCCGTCCCCCGTTCGAGCACCCGCAGCTTGCCGGCCATAGCCCGCGGCGTCCGCCCCAGGTACGGCGTGGCCACCACGTCGAACACCGTCGTCGCCGGGGCGTCGATCTGCACGCTGAACGGGCCGAGCGGACGGCCCCTGCGGCCCCAGCCGGTATCGGCCGTCAGCTTGCCGGTAACGGTGAGGTAGTAGCCCAGCCCGGCCATCCCTCCGGCCGCAAGCGCCGCGCCGGCGAATCCTCGTGTCATGCCCGGCAGACTACGGCCAGCGGAAAAGCTGTGGCGTATACCGTCAGTGCCGGCCTGGGGCATGACGGGATCACCGGCGTCAAGACGGGGTCAAGCTCGCAGGCGGGCGGGTGCCTGGCCTTCGCCGCGATCCGGACGGTGGCGGGCAGCCCGGTCACGATCGCCGGCGTGGTGCTCGGCGTGCGGGCCACCGCGGCCCGGCCCCGCGAACTCGGCGGGGTGATTTCCGCGACCGAGAACCTGCTGGGCAGCGTCGGGCCGGACCTGGGACGCGTCCCGGTCATCCGGCCCGGCGCTGTCCTGGGGAGCGTGTCCAGCGCGTGGGCTGCCGGGCCTGCCGCGGTCGCGGCCACCGGGGTCAGCGTGACCGCCTGGCCCGGCACCCCGGTCACCGTCACGGTGAGGCCCCGCCCGCTCGGGCACGCGATCAGCCGGGGCCAGCCCGTCGCCCGGGCAACCGTCACGATCGGCGGCGAGGTAGGCCACATCACCCTGGTCGCCAGCCGGGCCGCGCCGGCACGGCCGGTGCGGTGGCGGCTCACCCGGCTATGAGCCGGCCTGGTGCCCTGGCAGGTTCCGGGGCGTGGCTGGCGCCGGGATGCTCGCAGCGGTCCCGGACGCCGGCGCGAAGGGCGCCGCTCCGCCCGGGCATGCCCGTCCGGTATGCCCGCGCGCGATCCTCGGCCTGGCGCCGGCCCGGAGGTGATCATGCTGGCGGCACCGGCCCGGCCGGGGGGATGCTTGTCACGAGGAGTTGTCATGGTTTTCGCCGATCGTGATGATGCCGGGCGGCGGCTTGCCGCCCGGCTGGGGCACCTGCGGGGTGAGCCCGTCGTGGTGCTCGGCCTGCCGCGGGGCGGCGTGCCGGTCGCGTTCCAGGTGGCGCGGGCGCTTGGCGCACCGCTGGATGTCATCGTGGTGCGCAAGCTCGGGGTGCCGTTCCAGCCCGAGCTGGGCATGGGCGCGGTCGGGGAGG
>WNGR01008774.1_pt1 | contig 10650 bp, 10 predicted proteins | sample 5407581 | NCBI WGS metagenome assembly WNGR01 (sample SAMN13153383, study PRJNA577476) | soil metagenome | isolation source: 80 cm soil or saprolite under Garry oak tree replicate 2 | place: USA:California | collected 2016-06-15 | reverse complement strand
CACGTCTACCGCCTCTTCGACGTCGGCGACGCGCTCGACCTCGCGCGCGCCGAGGCGCTCCTCGCCGCGCCCAGCTCGCGCCTGCAGCTGGAGGGGGCGCAGAGCACGACCGCGCTCGAGATCCCTCGGCCGCCGCTGCACGTCGCGCTCGGGTCGCGCACCGTGCCGCTCGCCGGCGGGACCCGCTCCGCCGAGGCGAGCGCGCACCTCTTCGACTACGGCGTGGTGAGCATCCTCTACCGCTTCCCCATCACGCCCGGCACCGACCTCGCCGACCTCGTCCCGCTGGCGGAGGAGCTCTCGGCGCAGGCCACCCCCGCCCTCGACGCGGCCGCGCGGGCGGAGGCGGAGGAGCTCTCTCGCCTGCTCTCGCCGGCGCTGGAGCGGCCGCACCGCTGGGACGGCCTCGAGACGTACCAGCTCTTCTTCGTGCGGCGGCTCGAGGAACCGGCCAGCGCCGCCGAGGTGCTCGCCCTCGCCCCCATCGCGGAGCTCCTCCTCGGAGAGACGAGCGCGGTGCCGCTCTCGCGCGAGGAGCGGGCCGACGTGCTCGGCCAGGCCCACAGCTATCTCTCGGACGACCTGGCGGTGGTGGACTGGAACTGCGCCTTCCTGCTCGAGCCCTCGGGGGTGAACGACATCCCCGACCTGCTCGAGTTCGCGACCGCCCACCTGCTCGAGCTGCGCTACCACGACGCGTTCCTCGATCGCGAGCTGCGCGCCATCTACGACGAGATCGACGCCGCGCGCGGCCCGCCGAGCGTGTTCACTCGGCGTTACGGGCGGGTGCAGCGCCGCACCGCCGCGCTCCTGGTCGAGCTCTCGGAGGTGATCGAGCGGCTCGAGAACGCCGTGAAGATCGTGGGCGACTTCTACCTGGCGCGCCTCTACCAGAGCAGCCTGCGGCGCTTCCGGCTCCCGGCCTGGCAGGAGTCGGTGCTGCGCAAGCAGCGGCTCCTGGCGGGCGTGAACGACCTCATGAAGAGCGCCGCCGACCGGCGCCGGGGCGAGCTCCTGGAGCTGACGGTGGTCCTCCTCATCCTCTGGGAGATCCTCTACGCGCTCCTCCGCCACGGTGAGTGAGCGCCCGCACGACCCCTCTGGATCTACCGCAAAACGTGAAAATCGACGCGCGATCCGGGCGGGGAGTGCGATCCTGGAAGCGCGTATTTGCAGGGCTTTCAGGCCGGCGATCGCATGGAAGGCCCATTTTCCAGGGTGATCGTGGAGAGACCCTGTTGACGCGGAGATCGTGAAGGGATATCACCGCAGGAATTTCACGGCCGGACTGTCCGGCCGCGAGCCACGGAGGTTTCAATGACGCAGGCCCAGTTCTTCCAGGCGGTGGCCGAGGGTTCGCAGGTCGGCAAGGTGCAGGTTCGGGAGGTGTTCCGGGCGGTGGAGGAGATCGTCACCAAGCGCCTCAAGGCCGAAGGCAAGATCCCGCTCGGCGGCCTCGGCAACGTGAAGCTCGTCGACCGCAAGGCCCGCATCGGCCGCAACCCCGCCACCGGCGAGCAGATCAAGATCCCGGCGCGCACCGCCATCAAGATCACGCCGGCCAAGGCGCTCAAGGACCAGTTCAACAAGAAGGGCAAGAAGTAGCCCTCGTCCCACGTCGCCTGCTGCACCGAGCCCACCGCGCGCCGCGCCGGTGGGCTTCGTTTTTTTTCCGGACGCGTCGCATTGCGGAAGAAGGCTGCACTCGGGCCGAAGCTGCGGTATTCTGCCGCGCGGCGACAATGTCCTACGTTTGGCGACTTCTCCTTGACAAGCGGGTGGTCGGTCCCTAGCCTGCGAACCGATTCCCGCGGCATCTCGGACACTTATGCCCAATCCAGACCTCCGGTCGCAGGTTGCGTGGCGAGACCTGCCCGACGACGGTGTCCGGCGCTTCGACGCCGAGCTCGCGCCCATCCTCGGGCGGTACCCGGAGGACCGGAAGGCCTCCGCGATGATCCCGGCCCTCCGCATCGGGGAGCACATCTTCCGGCACCTCTCCCCGCCGGTGATGGCGCTCGCCGCCGACCGGCTGGGCGTCTCGCCGACGCGGGCGGAGGAGGTCGCCACCTTCTACGTGATGTTCAACACCCAGCCGGTCGGCAGGCACGTGGTGGAGATCTGCACCAACGTCTCCTGCTGCCTCTCCGGCGCCGACCGCATCTTCGAGGCGCTCCAGCGCAAGCTCGGCGTCGAGAACGGCGGCACCAGCGCCGACGGCCGCGTCACGCTGCGCGAGGTGGAGTGCCTCGGCTCGTGCGGCACCGCGCCCGCCATGCTGGTGGACGAGGAGATGCTGGAGCGGCTCACGCTCGAGAAGGTCGAGCGCATCCTGGGGAGCCTCGAGTGACCGAGACCCTGATCCTGACCAAGCGCTGGGGCACGAAGGACAGCGCGACCCTGGCCTCGTACCGCAGCGCCGGCGGCTACGCCGCGCTGGAGAAGGCGCTCGGGATGGCCCCGGCCGCCATCGTGGACGAGGTGAAGGCCTCGAACCTGCGCGGCCGCGGCGGGGCTGGCTTCGCCACCGGCCTCAAGTGGACGTTCCTCCCCAAGGACGTCCGGCCACGTTATCTGACCGTGAACGCCGACGAGTCCGAGCCGGGCACGTTCAAGGACCGCTACATCCTCGAGTACGAGCCGCACATGCTCATCGAGGGCATCGCGATCACGTGCTGGGCGAACGACATCCACGCCGCCTACGTCTACATCCGCGGCGAGTTCGCGAAGCAGGCGCGCGTGCTGGAGGCGGCGCTGGCGGAGGCGTACGAGGCCGGCCTGCTCGGGCCGCGCCTGGGCGGCAAGGCCGACTTCGCGCTCGACATCTTCGTCCACCGCGGCGCGGGCGCCTACATCTGCGGCGAGGAGAGCGCGCTGCTCGAGTCGCTGGAGGGCAAGAAGGGCTACCCGCGGCTCAAGCCGCCGTTCCCGGCGGTGGTGGGCCTCTACGGCAAGCCGACCATCATCAACAACGTCGAGACCATCGCCGACATCCCGTGGATCGTGGAGCACGGCGGGGCCGCCTTCGCGGCGCTCGGGGTGGGGAAGTCGGGCGGCACGCGCCTCTTCTGCGTCTCCGGCCACGTGAACCGGCCCGGGGTCTACGAGAAGCCGGTCCACTACAACTTGAAGAAGCTCATCATGGAGGACTGCGGCGGGATCGTGGGCGGCCGGAAGGTGAAGGCAGTCATCCCCGGCGGCAGCTCCTCGCCGGTGCTCACCGCCGACGAGATCGACGTCTCGATGGAGTTCGACGCGCTCAAGGCGGCCGGGACGATGGCCGGCTCGGGCGGCATCATCGTGATGGACGACTCCACCTGCGTGGTCCGCGCCCTCCTCCGCATCTCCAAGTTCTACGCCGAGGAGAGCTGCGGGCAGTGCACGCCGTGCCGCGAGGGCACCCCCTGGATGGAGGGGCTCCTCCACAAGCTGGAGGGCGGCCACGGGCAGGCCGGCGACGTCGACAAGCTGCTGCAGATGGCGAACAACATCGGCGGGCAGACCATCTGCGCGCTGGGAGACGCGGCCGCCATGCCGGTGCAGAGCTTCGTGAAGAAGTTCCGCGCCGACTTCGAGCGGCACATCACCGAGCGGCGCTGCCCGTACGGTGACGAGGCGTGGGGTAAGACGCAGGAGAGCCGCGAGGCGGTCATCGGCGGGATGAGGGCCTGACGCACATGAACGATCGCGCCGAGATGGTGGTGTTCTGGATCTTCGCGGTGCCGCTGCTCGCCAGCGCGGCGGGGGTGGTGGTGGCGAGGAACCCCGTCAACGCCGCCATCAGCCTGGTGGCGGCCTTCTTCTTCCTGGCCGGCATCTACATCCTGCTGCTCGCCCACCTGCTCGCGTTCCTGCAGGTGCTCGTCTACGCGGGCGCCATCATGGTGGTCTTCCTGTTCGTCATCATGCTCCTCACCACGAGCGACGAGGGCTTCGGGAAGTCGCGGGTGAAGGTCATGCAGGTGGGCGGGTTCCTCGGCGCCGCCGGGGTGCTGGCCGTGATCGTGAAGGCGATCATGGACCTGCCCGTGCGCGGCATGCCGGTCGTGCCCGCGGACTTCGGCACGGTGAAGGCCGTCGGCCGTCTCCTCTACACGCAGTACCTCCTGCCCTTCGAGGCGACCTCCCTCCTCCTCCTCGTCGCCATCGTGGGCGCGGTGGTGGTCGCGAAGCAGAGGATCTGACCATGGTCCCGGTGAACTACTACCTCGCGCTCGCCGCCTGTCTCTTCTGCATCGGCCTGGCCGGCGTGGTCGTGAAGCGGAACATGCTCGTCGTGTTCATGTGCGTCGAGCTCATGCTGAACTCGGCCAACCTGACCTTCCTCGCCTTCTCCCGGCAGAGCGGGAACCTCTCCGGGCACGCCATCGCCTTCTTCGTCATCGCGGTGGCGGCGGCCGAGGCAGCGGTCGGCCTGGCCATCATCATCGCGGTCTTCCGCACCCGCGGCACGCTGAACGTCGACGAGGTGACGGCCCTCAAGAACTAGGCCGCGCGAGCACCCGAGCGCGATAGAGTCGCCGCCATGCTCGCCCGCTGCTTCCGCTGCCAGAACACCTTCGAGACCGAGCGCTTCGGGACCCAGACCTGCCCGAGCTGCGGGTCCGAGATCTACCTGCCCGACCCCTCGGCGCCGCCGGCCACTGCCACGCCGCCGGACGCGCCGCGCCAGCCCACGCCGCCGCCGCTCCCTCCGCCAGGGGCAGGCGGCCCGGGGTGGGGTCCGCCTCCGTCGGGCTGGAACCCGGCCGCCGCGCCGCCGCCGGGCTGGGGCCCCACGCCGCCCGGCGCGGTGCCGCCCGCGGTGGAGCAGAGCGCGCCCTTCGCCGAGCGCGAACGACGCGGATTCTTCGCCTCCTACCTCGAGACCTGGAAGCTCGCCGCCGTCGACCCGGGCCGCTTCTTCCGGCAGGTGCGGGTGAACCAGGTGCGCTCGGCGCTGCTCTTCGGCACCCTCGCCGTCACCCTCGGCAACTGGGTGGCGCTCGTGGTGAGCTACCTCACCGCCAGCGCCACCGTGAGCTTCTTCGCACGGTTGACGCGCCGGTTCGACGGCCGCGTCGACACCACGCCCTTGTTCCAGATGATGCAGGGCTTCACGCTCCCCTCGCTCATCGGGCAGCTCGTCGCGACCCCGCTCCTGGCGCTGCTCGGGATCTACTTCACCGCGGGGGTCTTCCACCTGCTCCTCCTCGTGGTCCGGGGCGCGCCGCGCGGCTTCGACGCCACCCTGACGGTGGTGGCCTACGCGAGCGGGATCTTCCTCCTGCGCGCGCTGCCCGTCTGCGGCGGGATCATCGCGCTCGTCTGGTTCATCGTGATGGCGGTGCACGGCCTCGCCGAGGCGCAGCGCTGCGGGAGCGGCAAGGCGGCGTTCGCGGTGCTCGGCCCGCTCGTCCTCCTCTGCGTCTTCGCTTGCCTGGCGGGCGTCGTGGCCGGACTCGCGGGTATGTCGGGCCTGCGCGGGCTCGGCGGCACGGCTCCGCCCGGCACGGGGATCTAGCCCGGGTGGCCCGGGAGCGGCGCTGGCGCTTCGGACACGGCGAGGTCTTCGCCGTCCTCTTCGCGCTGTCCTTCGCGGTCGCGCGCTTCCTGCCGGCGCTCGCGCTCGGCCAGACCTGCCCCTTTCGCGCCCTGACCGGACTCCCGTGCGCCACCTGTGGCATGACGCGGGCCTTCGTCCGGCTGGCGCACGGCGAGCTCGCCGGTGCGGTCGGGGCGAGCCCGCTCGGCGCGCTCCTGGCCGGCCTGGCCTGGCTCTTCGTGGCGCTGGCGGTGGTGCGGGCGGTGGCCGGCTCGCCTTGGCCGGCGCTCGCGCCCGGCCGCCCCCGCGGCCTGGCCATACTGGCCGTCGGTGCGCTGCTCGCAAATTGGGCCTTCCTCGTGGTAGCGAATCGGCCATGACCCCAGCGCTCAAGGGCCTGCTCGTCATCGGCGCTTACCTGCTCGGCTCGGTCCCGTTTGGGCTGGTCCTGACGCGCCTCCTCACCGGCAAGGACGTCCGCACGGTCGGCTCCGGCAACATCGGCGCCTCGAACGTCGCGCGGGCTGCCGGAAAGAAGGTCGGCGTCCTGACCCTCATCCTGGACGCCGCCAAGGCCTCCCTGCCGATGCTGCTCACGCGCGCGCTCCTGCGTCCGGAGGGACAGCTCGTGATGGAGACCTGGATGGTGGCGGTCGGCCTGGCGGCCTTCGCCGGGCACCTCTACCCGATCTGGCTCGGCTTCAAGGGAGGCAAGGGCGTCGCGACCGCGCTGGGCGTCTTCGCCGTCCTGTCTCCCATCTCGGCCTTGCTGGCGTTCGTCGCCTTCGGCGTCGCCTACGGTGCGACGCGCGTCGCCGCGGTGGGATCGCTCCTGGGCACCGCCGTCTGCGCCAGCGGCGCGGTCGTTCAGGCGGCCCGTGAGCACGGCGGCCTCGGGGCTGCCTTCCGGGGTCCGATGGCCTGGGCCGCCGTCGTGGTGGCCGTCGTCATCTTCCTCCGGCACCGCTCCAACATCGAGCGGTTGCTGCGCGGGGCGGAGAACAAGGTCTAGGGCCGGCCGTCCTCCGCCGGCCGTGCCGGGTCACGGCTGGATCAACTCGATCGCCTGGCCCTCCGGCACGTGCCGCAGCGCCGCCGAGTTCATGCAGTAACGCAGCCCCGTCGGCGGTGGGCCGTCCGCGAAGACGTGCCCGAGGTGGCCGTCGCAGCGTGCGCAGCGGACCTCCGTCCGCGTCATGCCGTACGAGCGATCCACCACCTCGGTGACGGCGTCCGCCGACACCGGCTGGTTGAACGAGGGCCAGCCGGTGCCCGACTCGAACTTGCCGCCGGAGAGGAAGAGCGGGTTCCCGCAGGCGGCGCAGACGTAGGTGCCGGGCTCCTTCGTGCCGAGGAAGCAGCCGGTGCCCGGGCGTTCGGTGCCGTGCCGGCGCAGGACGTCGTACTGCTCCGGGGTGAGGCGCTCGCGCCAGGCGTCGTCGGAGAGCTGGAGCTTGATCGCCATGCGGGGTGCATAGCGGAAAGAAACGAGGTGCGCCGACCCTCTCCCTTCCAGGGAGAGGGGGATGATCAGGAGACGATCATCAGAGGTCCGGCAGCGAGTGCTCGCCGATCGGGCGGATGAGCACCTGGCGCGGCTTCACGCCGTTCGGGGGGCCGACCACGCCCTCGCGCTCCATGCGCTCGATGATCTTGGCCGCCTTGTTGTAGCCGAGCCGCATCTCGCGCTGGAGCTTCGAGACCGAGACCTCCTCCATGCGCGAGATGAGGTCGAGCGCCTGGTCGTAGGCCGGGTCGTCCTCATCCGAGTCGTTCCCGCCGCCCGCGCCCTGGTCGCGCGCCTTCAGGATCGAGTCGTCGTAGACGGGCTTCCCCTGCTCCTTCAGGAACTTCACGACGCGCTCGATCTCACCCTCCGACACGAACGCGCCCTGCACGCGCGTCACCGGGTGGGTGGCCGTCATGACGAGCATGTCGCCGTCGCCGAGCAGCGACTCGGCGCCCGGCCCGTTGATGATGGTGGCCGAGTCGTGGCGCGAGGCGAGCCGGAAGCTGATGCGGGCGGGGAAGTTGTTCTTGATCATGCCCGTCACGACGTCCGTCGAGGGGCGCTGCGTCGCCACCATGAGGTGGATGCCGGTGGCGCGCGCCTTCTGCGCCAGGCGGGCGAGCGAGATCTCCACCTCGCGTGGGGCCGTCATCATGAGGTCGGCCAGCTCGTCGATGATGACGACGATGTAGGGCAGCTTCTGCGGGAGCTTCTTCCCCTCCTGGGCTTGCTCGCGCGCCGCGACGGCGTCGGCGGGCGGCGGAGCGCTCGGGTCCTCGTACTCCGGCGTGAAGCCGGGCAGGACCTCGTCGGCCGCGGCGCGCGCGAAGGCCTCCTCCTCGGTCTCACCCGCAGTCACGTCCACCACCACCAGCTTCCGGGCCGGGAGCGCCGCGTCCTCGTCGCCGAAGGCGCGGCCCTCGGCGCGCAGCTTCTCGGCCTTGCCGTTGTAGGACTTGAGGTCCTTCGACCCCGTGTCGGCCAGGATCTGCGTGCGGCGCTCCATCTCGTCCACCGCCCACTGCAGCGCCCGCGCGGCCTTGGCCGGATCGGTCACGACCGGCAGGAGCATGTGCGGGATGTCCTCGTAGATCGACAGCTCGGTCATCTTCGGGTCCACCATGATGAAGCGGACCTGGTCCGGCGCCTGCCGGTAGAGCATCGACAGGATCATCGTGTTGAGGCCCACCGACTTGCCGGAGCCGGTGGTGCCCGCGATGAGGAGGTGCGGCATCCGCTGCAGATCCACGCAGTAGGGGATGCCCTCGATGTTCTTGCCGAGCGCGAGCGGCAACAGGCCACCCGCCTGCGCGAAGGTCTCCGACTCGAGCACGTCGCGCAGGTTCACGGTCGCGCGGTCCTTGTTCGGCACCTCGATGCCGACCACGCCCTTGCCGGGGATGGGCGCGATGATGCGGATGCGGATCGCCGACAAGGCCATGGTCAGCTCCTTGTCGAGGTTCTCGATGCGGGCGAGCTTCACGCCCGCCACCGGGATGAACTCGTAGAGCGTGAGCACCGGGCCCGGCCGGATGTGCTTGATGACGCCGTCCACGCCGTGCTGGCGCAGGGTCGAGACGATGATCTCGGCCACCCGCTGCAGGCCGCCCTCGTCGACGTCCTGCTTCACCGCCTCGCGCTGGTCGAGGAGGCCGGTGGCGGGCAGGCGGAAGACCTCGCCCGACTGCGTGAACGCGAAGGCGGGCTCGTCCTTCTTCTCCTTCTTCTTCTTGCCGCGCTCGAGCATCGCCTGCGAGAGCACGATCTGCGGCTTCTCGGCGGCCGGGAGCGGCTCGGCCGGCCCCGCACCGGCGCCGTCGCCGGCGAGGGCCGGCTCGTCCGGCGGCGCGACCAGGAGCGGGCGCGCATCGGTCGCGTCACAGGAAGCAGCCGGCTGCTCGGCGCCGCCCTTGCGGCGCCGGCGCGGCTTCTCCTCCGGCTGGCCGGGGGCCGCGCCGTACAGTCCGACCACCCACGCCGGGTCGTCACCGTAGGCGGTGCGCGACCGCTCGAGGGCGAGGGCGCCCGCCACCGCGCCGCCCTCGGCTTCATCGCCGGAGCTGGCCGCCTCCGCGACGGCCGCATCGGCCGCCGCCTCCTCCCGCTGGACGCGCGCGAGCGCATCCTGGGCCCTCAGCTCGCCCACCGCCTCCCGGTGCCGGTCGATCGCCTCGCCGAGGCGACCGGCCACGAACGCCACCACGGCGCGGATCGCGCGGGCCAGGGCGGCCCCAGCGTCGCGCACCCGGAAGTCGAAGCCGAGGATGAGCGCGACCAGGCCGCAGGCGCCGACGAGGAGGCCCGCGCCGATCGGCGAGAAGAGCGCCTCCGCGCGGGTGGAGAGCGCCCGGCCGACGGCGCCGCCGGCGGGGAAGCTCGTGAGGTGACGGGAGGCGAGCAGAAGGTGCGCGAGCGTCGCGACGGACAGCGTCAGGACGAGGTGCGCCCCGGCGGAGACGAGCGTGATCCGGCGCGGCGCATCGCGGAAGAGGCGCCAGGCGAAGGCGACGAGCGCGAAGGGGACGACCAGGCCCGAGAAGCCGAGCACGCGGTAGACGAGCGTGGCGAGGCGGTGGCCGACGGGGCCGACCAGGTTCGCGGCGGTGGGGAGGCCGCGCGAGACGAGCGGCGCGTCGCTCGCGGAGAAGCTGGCGAGGGCGAGGCCGAGCACGAGCCCGGCGGCGCACAGCAGCACCGCCGCGATATCGCGGCCGAGGCCGGTCGGCGCCGTGCCTTTCCTCCGGTTCGCCGCCAGCTTCCGGTCCTTCGCCTTGTCCTTGGCCATCGCTTCCCCGAACCCTTCGCCCGCGCGGCCTTCCGGGAAGGAGGGCCTCCTGCTGCCGGAGGATACGCCCCCTGCTTCCGGAGGATATCGGGGGGTGGCAAGCGGTCAATTTTTCGAGCGAAGCCGGGTTCTTGCGTACACTCCCACCGGAAGGCTACTTTCGCCCGCCCATGAACGTTCGCTGCGAACGCTGCCGAGCCGAGCAGGCTATTGCCGACGAGGCCGTCGGCGCGGGCGGCCTCGACCTGCGCTGCCCGACCTGCGGGTACGTGACCCGCCTGACGCGAAAGGCGCGACCACCCGGCGTGGCTGACGAGCGCGGTGGGCCGGTGGTCAGTGGTGAGCTCGCGCCGGTGGCCGAGGAGAGGTGGGAGGCGCCCGGCGAGGGTCGCGCCGCCGGCACCGAGCCGGCCTGGGCGCGAGGCACCGGCTCGGCGCCCCTCGGGCCGGAGTCTCCGGCGGGCCGCAAGGTGGCGCGGCGTGGCTCGGTCTGGCCGAAGCTCATCGCGGCGGTGGTGGCGCTGTCGGCCGCGGCGGCAGTCGTGCTGGCGAAGCCCGCCTGGCTGGGGCTGGGGCCGGTGGTGGTGCCTCCGAGCGAGGTGCCGGTTGCGAAGCCGACCGCGACGGCGACCGCGAAACCGAAGGCGAACGCGACCGCGAAGCCGACCGCCCCCTCTCCCCCGCCGGGGGAAGGGGGGAGGGCTGCGGTGAGGGGGCGCTCGGCGCGGGCTTCGCGGCCGGCTTCGGAGCCGCCGCCTCGGTCGGCTTCGCGGTCGCGTTCGCCTTCGGTTTCGCGGTCGCCGTCGCGGTCGGCTTCGCAACCGGCACCTC
>WNGR01013532.1_pt1 | contig 10652 bp, 9 predicted proteins | sample 5407581 | NCBI WGS metagenome assembly WNGR01 (sample SAMN13153383, study PRJNA577476) | soil metagenome | isolation source: 80 cm soil or saprolite under Garry oak tree replicate 2 | place: USA:California | collected 2016-06-15 | reverse complement strand
TCAACAGCTATTTCTCGGTGATGATCGCGGTCGTCGCCGTGCTCGCGCTCGCGAGCGCGTCGCGCTACTACCTCGTGATGACGATCGGCGAGCGCATCGTCGCCGATCTGCGCAGCGACGTCTTCGCGCATCTGCTCTCGCTTTCTCCGGCGTTCTTCGATTCCGCGCGCAGTGGCGAGCTGGTGTCGCGGCTCACCGCCGACACCACCCAGATCAAATCCGCGGTCGGCGCCTCCGTCTCGATCGCGCTGCGCAATCTGATGATGTTTTTTGGCGCGGCAGCCATGATGGTGATCACCAGCCCGCGTCTCTCCGGCTTCGTGCTGCTTGCGATCCCGCTGATCGTGCTGCCGCTGGTCGCCTTCGGGCGCTGGGTGCGGCGTCTCTCGCGCAATGCGCAGGACACGCTCGCCGACGCGTCCGCCTATGCAGGCGAGCTGATCGGTGCGATCCGCACCGTGCAGGCCTATACCAGCGAAGGGTTGGCTGCGAAGCGCTTTGGCGGCGAGGTCGAGCAGGCCTATGATGCGGCGCGGACCTCGACCCAGGCGCGCGCGGTGCTCACCGCCATCATCATCTTCATCGTGTTCGCAAGCGTGGTCGCGATCCTCTGGATCGGCTCGCATGACGTGCTCACCGGCGCCATCACGCCGGGCCGGCTCGGCCAGTTCGTGCTCTATGCGGCCTTCGCCGCGGCCGGCCTCGGCCAGCTCAGCGAAGTCTGGGGCGAGGTCTCGGCCGCCTCGGGTGCCGCCGAGCGCCTGTTCGAGATCTTGCACGTGCAGCCCGAGATCGCCGCGCCCGCTTCCCCGCGCGCGCTGCCGGTGCCGGCGCGTGGCGAGGTCGGGTTCGATCACGTCAGCTTCTCCTATCCGGCGCGGCCCGACGTCAACGTGCTCGATGCCGTGTCATTCACGGTGCGTCCCGGCGAGAAGGTCGCGATCGTCGGTCCGTCCGGCGCCGGCAAGAGCACGATCTTCCATCTGCTGCTGCGCTTCTACGATCCGCGCAACGGCGCGATCTCGCTTGACGGCGTGCCGGTCAAATCCGCCGACCCGCGCGACTTCCGCGCCCGCATCGCGTTGGTGCCGCAGGAATCGAACGTGTTCGCGGCAAGCGCCCGCGAGAACATCCGCTTCGGCCGGCCCGATGCGACTGACGCCGAGGTCGAGCGTGCGGCCGAGCTCGCGCACGCCGCCGAGTTCATCCGCCGCATGCCCGAAGGTTTCGAGACCCCGCTCGGCGAGCGCGGTGTGACGCTCTCAGGCGGCCAGCGCCAGCGCATCGCCATCGCGCGCGCGATCCTGCGCGATGCGCCGCTGCTGCTGCTCGATGAAGCGACCTCCGCGCTCGACGCCGAAAGCGAGACGCTGGTGCAGACCGCGCTTGAAGAGCTGATGCGCCACCGCACCACGCTGGTGATCGCGCACCGGCTCGCAACCGTGCTCTCCTGCGACCGCATCCTGGTGATGGACCAGGGCAAGATCGTCGAGCAGGGCACACATGCCGAGCTGGTGGCTGTGAACGGGCTTTATGCCAGGCTGGCGAGGTTGCAGTTCGAGGGGGCGTGAGGCGACGCCTCATCCACGGTGTCATCACCCGCGAAAGCGGGTGATCCAGTACTCCGAGACAGTAGTGATCAATCGATAAGCCGCGGCGTACTGAATTCCCCGCATTCGCGGGGAATGACAGCCGAGCTTATGGAAGGAGTTTCGCGCCACACCGCAATACTCCATGATCGCAAAATGCTCCTGTTTTGCCCGACGAGTCAAACGGCTTCGCTGACTGCGCAAGCCGTTGATTTCGCTATCATCGGCTACTGTGCATGGGGTTGTTTTCGGCATTTTAGTTTTGGAGCGCCGGCCGCGACCGCGCTGGCGGCTATCACCGGCACTTCGGCGAGAGCGTCGGCACGTTCGGCCACGGCCAGTTCTTCCAGCTCCCATCCTCAGCAACGCAGGCCGATGGAGCCGGGCTGTTTGTCGGAGCCGGGCTGCTTGTCGGAGCGGGCGCACTCGCCGTTTTGAGCTGCGCGGCGAAGCGCTGGTCGACATAGGTCGTCGACACATATCCGGCGACGATGACGCCCAGCAAAACCGAAGACCCCTTGGCCAGGTCGCTCAGCCGCATCGATCGTCTCCATCTGCTTGCCATCGCGGCCACGAATAACAGACGTCGCAGGCTCCCGGCGTGACAGGCATCACGGCCGCCACGTCATCTTCAGCACCGGCCGGCCCGAGGTCGGGTTCAAATCGTCTCCCGCATGGCCAAAGCCGTTGCGTTCGTAGAAGCGGATGGCGCGGGTGTTGTCCTTGTTGACGAGCAGCGTGACGCCTGCCGGTGACAGGCGCTTCGCTTCGTCCACCAATAGCCTTGCCGCGTCCGAGCCCCAGTGATCCGGATCGACCACGAGCTGGTCGAGATAACCTTCGCGATCGATGGTGACGAAGCCGGTCAGCGCGCCGTCCTGTTCGGCGACCACGATCGAGGCTTTCGGCACCAGGTCCTTGCGCCAGCGTTCGCGCCACCACTCCAGCCGCGCGGCGAAGTCGATCTGCGGATAGGCGTGCTGCCAGGTGCGATGCCAGAGATCGATCGCGGACGCCTCGTCGGAGGCCACGTAGGGGCGGAGGTGCAGCGCGCTCACTACCGCTCCGTCAGCTTGAGCTCGATGCGGCGGTTGCGCTTGTAGGCGTCTTCGGTGTTGGCGGTGTCGAGCGGCTGGAATTCGCCAAAACCGGCGGCGACAAGGCGCTGGGCCGGCACGCCAAGCGAGATCAGATATTGCACCACCGAGATCGCGCGCGCCGCGGACAGGTCCCAGTTCGACTTAAAGGTCGCACCGCTCACCGGCCGCACGTCGGTGTGGCCGTCGACGCGCAGCACCCATGCGATCTCGGTCGGGATCTTCTTGTCGAGCTCGATCAGCGCGTTCGCGACGGTGTCGAGCTCGGCGCGCCCCTCGGGCAACAGCGTCGCCTGTCCGGTATCGAAGAACACTTCGGACTGGAACACGAAGCGGTCGCCGACCACGCGGATGTCGGGGCGGTTGCCGAGGATGGCGCGCAGGCGACCGAAGAATTCTGAGCGGTAGCGCGACAATTCCTGCACGCGCTGCGCCAGTGCGACATTCAGGCGAGAGCCGAGATCGGCAATGCGATTTTGCGATTCCTTGTCGCGCTTCTCGGAGGCGTCGAGCGCTTCTTCCAGTGCCGCCAATTGCCGCCGCAGCGCGCTGATCTGCTGGTTCAGCACCTCGATCTGGGCGAGTGCTCGTGCCGAGACTGACTTCTCGGAGTCCAGCGCCTTGCCGAGCTCGGTGGTCTTGCCTTGCGCGTCGTTGCCGGCGGCGGCGAGCCCGTCGTAGAGGCCCTTGATGCGATCACGCTCGGTCTCGGCCGAGGCGAGACCGGCCTTCAGCTGCGAGACCTGGTCGTCGAGGGTGAGCTTGCCGAGCTTTTCCAGCGACAGCAGTTCGTTGAGCTGCGCGATCTTGGCGTTGAGCTGCTCCAGCGCCTTGTCCTTGCCGGTGACTTCCTGCGACAGGAAGAACTGCACGACCAAAAACACTGACAGCAGGAACACGATCGACAGCACCAGCGTCGACAGCGCGTCGACGAATCCGGGCCAGTAGTTGAAGGCGCCTTCGCTGCGGCGGGTACGGGCAAGAGCCATTCAAGTGCCTTTGCGTTGTCGTTGTTCTGCCCTGGCGTTACGGGAGGTGGCAGACTGCTTCGATGTTGTGTCCGTCCGGATCGAGCACGAATGCTCCGTAGTAGTTTGCATGGTAATGCGGACGTAATCCGGGTGGTCCGTTGTCCTTGCCGCCTGCGGCGATCGCTTCATCGTAGAAGCGCTTCACGGTCGCCCGGTCGGACGCGGCAAAGGCGATATGTGCGCCCGTTTGGGTCGGCTCACGCAGGCCGATCCAGAAGAAGGCTTTCGGACGGATGCCATAGCCGGCGAAGCGCTCACCATCGGCGTACAGGCGCGCGATCCCCAGGGGCCGCAAGGCCTGATCGTAGAATGCCTTCGATCTCTCGATATCGGTGATGCCGATGGTGACGTGGTCCAGCATGGCCGCTCTCGATCAGCTAACTCTTTTCCGGCTGGCGCGCGATGCGTTCCAAGAGGCGCCGGATCTCGCGGTTCTGCTCGCCCTGGCCGTCGGCCCATTCGCGAATCATCTGCTGCTCGGTCCGCATGTGCGAGACCAGCGCCTGGATGGCTTCGGCGAGACTGGCCATCGACGCGGTGGTGCTGCGGCTGGCGGTGCCTTCCTCGAGCACGATGCGCAGCCGCTCGACCGCGGCCTGGAGCTCGCCGCTCGCAACGCCGCCGCTCGATGCGACGGCCACCTCGCCGCTGCCATATTCGCGCACGGTGGTGGCGAGCCAGTCTTCGAGGTCGGTGTAGAAGCGGTTTTGCGCCTGGCTCGATTGCAGGTCGAGGAAGCCGAGGATCAGCGAGCCGGCGAGGCCAAACAGCGAGCTAGAAAACGAGATGCCCATGCCGCCGAGCGGCGCGGCGAGGCCCTCCTTCAGCGTGTCGAACAGCGCACCGGCATCACCCCCGACCTTCAAGCCGTTGATGACCGTGCCGACCGAGCCGACCGTCTCGATCAGGCCCCAGAAGGTGCCGAGCAGGCCGAGGAAGACCAAAAGCCCCGTCAGGTAGCGGGAGATATCGCGGGCTTCGTCGAGGCGGGTCGCGATCGAATCCAGGAGGTGCCGCATGGTCTGCTGCGAGATCGTCATCCGCCCGGACCGTTCGCCGCCCAGGATCGCCGCCATCGGCGCCAGCAGCTTGGGGTGGCGGTGGGGTGCCAATCCGGGATCGGCGATCCGGAAATTATTGACCCAGGAGACCTCGGGATAGAGCCGGATCACCTGCCGGAAAGAGAGGATGATGCCGATGAAAAGCACCGCCCCGATCAGCGCGTTGAGGCCCGGATTGAAGAAAAAGGCATTCGTTATCTGCTTGTAGAGCACGACGCTGATCAGCGTGCAGAGCACCAGGAAGACCAGCATCCGCACCAGGAAGACGCTGGGCGAGGAGAGCTTTGTGTACTCGATGTCGATGGGGGAACGAGGCGAGGCGCCTGACGGCATGGCCGGTATCATCCGTTACGAAGCTTGCTTGCAGCGCGCACTATGGCACAGCGCCGGCCCAAAAAAAGCGCCGGTTGTGCCGATTTCGGGACGGTGTGGGGAACCCAACGCTGAAACCGCGCTTTGATACCAACGTATTTTGCAAAACTTCGGCATTCCACAGGCTTAGCTCGGATCTTTTGCATGGCGATGTTTCTTGGGCCCCTGGCCATCATCGCGCTCTCGCTCGCGGTCCTGATGGCGTTCGCCTGGGTTGTGCAGCAGCGCACCGGCAATTCCGGCTGGGTCGATACCATCTGGACTTTTGCGGTCGGCCTGACCGGCGCGGGCGCGGCCTTGTGGCCGATGGCGGGCGAGGCGCCCAACGCGCGGCAATGGCTTCTCGCGGCTCTCGTCGCCCCGTGGTCGATCCGGTTGGGCACGCATATCGCGATCCGTACCGCTGGCATTATCGATGACCCCCGCTATGCCGCCTTTGCTACCGAGTGGGGCCTCAACGCGCCGTGGCGGATGTTCATCTTTTTGCAGAACCAGGCGCTGGGCTCGGTACCGCCAGTGTTCGCGATCTTCGTCGCCGCGCATGTCCCCGAGCCGGCCTTGCGTGTTCAGGATTTGCTCGGCGCAGTGATCCTGTTGACCGGCATTGCCGGCGAGGCGATCGCGGATGCGCAATTGCGCCGCTTCCGGCATGACCCCGCCAACAAGGGCAAGGTGTGCGATGCCGGGCTGTGGCGTTGGTCGCGCCATCCCAACTACTTCTTCGAATGGTTGGGCTGGCTCGCCTATCCCGTGATTGGCCTTGCGGCTGGATATCCGTGGGGCTGGGCCAGCCTGCTCGCACCAATCTTCATGTACTGGATCCTGGTCCACGTCACCGGCATCCCGCCCTTGGAAGCGCAGATGCTGCGCTCGCGTGGCGAGCGCTACCGCGCCTATCAATCCCGAACCAGCATGTTCTTTCCCCTGCCACCCAGAGAGGGAATGGCCGCATGAGCGTCGTCTCCACGATCATCGGGACTGCCGAACGTGTGCCGCTGCCGGATATCGTGGTCCGCGCCGCGATCCAGCGCCTGTGCTCGCGCACCGCGACGCGCCTCGCCGCGCACGACGCGGCCGACGATGCCGCCTTTGCGGGGCGGATGATGCTGCGGCCAATCGCCGAGCACGCCGACGCCGCCAACACCCAGCATTACGAAGTGCCGTCAAGCTTCTCCGCGCAGGTGCTCGGCCCCAACCGCAAATATTCGTCCTGCTTCTACAAGTCCGATGCGAGCACCCTACAGGAGGCGGAGGAGGAGGCGCTGCGCCAGACTGTCGAGCATGCCGGTCTCGCCGATGGGCAGACCATCCTCGAGCTCGGCTGCGGCTGGGGTTCGCTGTCGCTATGGATGGCGCGGCAATTCCCCCATGCGAAGGTGACGGCGGTGTCGAACTCGCAGTCGCAGCGCGCTTATATCGAAGAAGAAGCGCGGCAGCGCGGCCTGCTCAATCTGCGCGTGGTCATCGCCGACATGAACGTGTTTGCGCCCGACGGCCAGTTCGATCGCATCGTCTCGGTCGAGATGTTCGAGCACATGATGAACTGGCGCAAGCTGATGACACGCGTGCGCTTATGGCTCGCGCCCGAGGGGCGCGTCTTCATGCACATCTTCACCCATCGCTCCGGTTCTTACGTGTTCGACCGCGCCAATCGCGAGGACTGGATCGCGCAGCACTTCTTCACCGGCGGGGTGATGCCGAGTCATCATTTGGTCCGGCAATATGCCGACATCTTCGCGATCGAGAAGGAATGGTGCTGGAGCGGCACGCATTATCAGCGCACCGCCAACGACTGGCTCGCCAATTTCGACGCGCATCGCGACGCGATCGAGGTGTCTTTGCGTAACGTCTATGGCGAGGACACTGCGTTGTGGATGCGGCGCTGGCGCTGGTTCTTCCTCGCGACCGCGGGCCTGTTCGGTTACGCCGATGGAGCGGAGTGGGGCGTGAGCCACTACCGGATGAAGGCGGCGGGGTAGGTGCGCGTACGGATGAATTATGCGCCGAAGATCAACGCTTCATCTCGAATTTCACGCCGACCTCGCCGACGACGGAAAACGCGAAGCGCTCATAGAGCCTTCGGGCAGGATTGTTTTTCAACACAGTCAGCATGATCGGCTTCCCTGACTCGTTCCAGGTCGTGACCAGGCGGCTCAACACTTCCGTTCCGATACCCACACCCTGATGTTCGGGAGAAATGAAGAATTGCAGCAGGCGTATTTCGGTCGATGTCTCCAGAATCTGAAGCCAGCCCACATCTTTCCCATCGAGAGCGAGGATCTGCACGTCGTCGGCTTTCCAGTGGGCCGCAAAACTGTCGCGCTGCTTCAGCTCGTCCCATACCATCAGTTCTTCGGTGTAGGGACGCATTGTTGTTAAATACAGGTCCAAGGCGAAAGCATAGCGGTCCTTCGAGCCCTGCCGCAGACAAATGGTCATGCGCCAACTTTAACATCAGCGTTGCCGCGCCGCGAGCCGGAGTTCTCGTCTCGATCACAAGCGGTAACGCTTCTCGTCTTTATGAGCACGCACCCTGGCCCGTTGCGATGTTCTGTCGCAGCACGCCGCGATGGAACCCGACTCACAATCTAGTGAGTCCCAAAAAGCAACCTGAACTCAGCACGATAGGTCGTGTGGCATTGAGCCGCCTGCGCAGCGCGTTGCGTCGCAGCAAGTCCATTCTATCTTCATCGCATCAGCCGCGCTGAATTGCCCAGAACGGGCTTTGCGCGGAGTGCGATCAGTTTCAACAATTTTGGGGCACCCCACTTCATGTCAGGACTTCGAGCGCGATCGGCTTGCGTTGCAATGATGCTCGCGGCCTTTGCGCCGCTGCTGGGTGCTTGCGATGAATCCAGCTCTGCTGTCTCCGCGGCCCAGACTTCCGAACCCGATGTCAGCGTCGTCATCGTCAAGCAGCAAGCCCGCGCCGTGGTGCGTGAGCTGCCGGGCCGGATATCGCCGACGCGCGTCGCCGAGGTGCGGCCGCGCGTCTCCGGCATCGTGGTGGAGCGGCTGTTCCGCCAGGGCAGCGAGGTGAAGGCCGGAGATGCGGCAGCAGGCGCGCCGCATCGCGACGCTGACCAGCCAGCGCGCCGCGCCCGAAGCCGAGAATGAGAGGACGATCGCCGCCGAGCTTCAGGCCCAGGCCGAAGTCGAGGGCCGCAAGGCCGATCTCGCGCGCGCAAAACTCAATCTCGACTACGCCACCGTGCGCGCGCCGATCGACGGTGTGGTCGGTGCGGCGCTGGTCAGCGAGGGCGCGCTCGTCGTGCAGAACGAAACCAATCTCGCCACCGTGCAGCAGCTCGATCCGATCTATGCCGACTTCACCCAGTCGGTGACCGAGCTCAACCAGCTCCGCCGCGCCCTCGAGAGCGGCGACCTCGATCGCATCGAGGCCGACGCCGTCAAGGTGCGCCTCGTGCTCGACGACAACACCGTCTATTCGCTCGACGGCAAGCTGCTGTTCTCCGACGCCAAGGTCGATGCCCATACCGGCCAGGTGACGCTGCGCGGCGAGTTCCGCAATCCCAGGCGCGAGCTGTTGCCGGGCATGTATGTCCGCGTCCGCCTCGACCAGGGTCTGGATTCCGACGCGATCGCGGTGCCGCAGCAGGCGGTCCAGCGCAATGGCGGCGGCGGCAGCGAGGTGTTCGTCGTCAAGGACGACAACCGCATCGCGGTGCAGCCGGTGCGCACCGGCTCGGTGCAGGACGGCATCTGGTTCGTCACCGACGGCCTGAAGGCCGGCGACAAGGTCGTGGTCGAGGGTTTCCAGAAGTTCGCGGCGGGCGACAAGGTCAAGCCGCAATCCTGGTCGGAGGCGGATGCGACTGCGGACAACCGCCACGCTCAGAAGCTGACGCGGTAACGCTCGAGCGTCGCAACTGTCTTTATCCCTCATCCTGAGGAGCCCGCGGACGCGGGCGTCTCGAAGGATGGCCGCGGGAGAGAGCCGGGCCTTCATGGTTCTCTAGGCGATGCGAAGCATCGTCCGGGAGACGCGCGTTCCGCGCTCCTCACCATGAGGGACTCATGAAACAACGAGGGTAAAGCGGCAAATGGCGAGCTTCTTCATCGACAGGCCGATCTTCGCCTGGGTCGTCGCGCTGTTCATCTGTCTGATCGGTGCGATCTCGATCCCGCTGTTGCCGGTCGCGCAATATCCGATCATCGCGCCGCCCTCGATCTCGATCTCGACGAGCTACCCGGGCGCGTCGCCGGAAAACCTCTACAACAGCGTCACCCGGCTGATCGAGGAGGAGCTCAACGGCGCCTCCGGCATCCTCAACTTCGAATCGACCAGCGACTCGCTCGGCCAGGTCGAGATCACAGCCAATTTCCAACCTGGCACCGACACCAGCGCGGCTTCCGTCGAGGTGCAGAACCGCATCAAGCGCGTCGAGGCGCGCCTGCCGCGCGCGGTGATCCAGCAGGGCATCCTGATCGAGGAAGCCTCCAGCGCAGTGCTCCAGATCATCACGCTGAATTCGACCGACGGCAGCCTGGACGAGGTTGGGCTAGGCGACTTCATGATCCGCAACGTGCTCGGCGAGATCCGCCGCATCCCCGGCGTCGGCCGTGCCACGCTCTATTCGACCGAGCGCAGCTTGCGCGTCTGGGTCGATCCGGCCAAGCTGGTCGGCTATGGCTTGACGGCCGACGACGTCAACAAGGCGATCGCCGCGCAGAACGCGCAGGTTGCCTCGGGCAGCATCGGCGCCGAACCGTCGACGGGCAGCCAGCGCACCTCTGCGCTGGTGCTGGTCAAGGGCCAACTGTCTTCGCCCGATGAATTCGGCGCCATCATCCTGCGCGCCAATGCGGATGGTTCGACCGTGCGGCTGCGCGACGTCGCGCGCGTCGAGGTTGGCGGCCTCAGCTACCAGTTCAACACCCGCCTCGACGGCAAGCCGACCGCCGGTCTTTCCGTGCTGATGTCGCCGACCGGCAATGCGCTGGCGACCGCGAGCGCCGTCGAAGAGAAGATGAAGGAGCTGTCGCGCTTCTTCCCGGCCAATATCGCTTACGAAATTCCCTACAACATCACGCCTGTCGTCGAGGCCTCGATCAAGAAGGTGCTAACAACGCTGGTCGAAGCCGTGGTGCTGGTGTTCGTGGTGATGTTCCTGTTCCTCCAGAACATCCGCTACACCATCATTCCGACCATCGTGGTGCCGGTGGCGCTGTTGGGCGCCTGTACCACGCTGCTGCTCGCCGGCTACTCCATCAACATGCTCTCGATGTTCGGCATGGTGCTCGCGGTCGGCATCCTCGTGGACGACGCCATCGTCGTGGTCGAGAACGTCGAGCGCATCATGGCCGAGGAGGGCCTGCCGCCGAAGGAAGCGACGCGGAAAGCGATGTCGCAGATCACCGGCGCCATCATCGGCATCACGCTGGTGCTGATGGCGGTGTTCGTGCCGATGGCGTTCTTCCCGGGCTCGGTCGGCATCATCTACCGCCAATTCTCCGTGACCATGGTCGCCGCGATCGGCT
>WNGR01008769.1_pt1 | contig 10653 bp, 19 predicted proteins | sample 5407581 | NCBI WGS metagenome assembly WNGR01 (sample SAMN13153383, study PRJNA577476) | soil metagenome | isolation source: 80 cm soil or saprolite under Garry oak tree replicate 2 | place: USA:California | collected 2016-06-15 | reverse complement strand
TCATCTGGCAGAATGTTGAGGGCCTGGCAAAGAAACCAACATCTGGCACTCTGGATACTATCTGGGAAGTGACTGGCACAAAATTGCCAGTACTTCCAGTACCTCCAGGCCATCCAGTCTCCAAACAAAATGCTGATGCACTCCAAACCAGTGGACCAGGTCACTTGGTATGGCTATCCTGGCCCTGGCCCTCCCAGGCTTTGTATCTATGTTATTAATTGTAACAGCTCTGAAGTTGTTTGACGCCCAAGGATCTGTGTCAGACTACAAAGGCAGCTGTGATCTTGACTCTGGTAAATTTGTGTGTTCATCTGGCCATTTATTCACCATCCTGATTTTCCTCATACATTGTTTTCCCGGCATCACACAGAGGTCAGGAATCAAATCAAATCCCCTCCCCCTCCTGTGATGCTCATCCTTGGTACCAACATGTTCTACAGTCATTTTTGTATGCATTTTATTACCATTTTATGTGTCTTCTTACTTAATTCACTCTCTTACAGAACGATTCACGATACAATTGTCGTGTTCACCGCCCCTTGGTGCAGCCACTGCAAGAGACTGAAGCTCATTTATGAGCAAGGTAGACACAACCTACCCTCAATCTCGGTGTTTCTCACATTCATTCGTAGTTGCTAAAACCTCCCCAAGACCAATGTAAGTCAACCTCACAAACCGAGCTCACTCCTTACTGAGGCACTGAGGCACCACCAGTGGATTGTTACAAATGTCGAGGCGCAGGCTGCACAGGCCCCTAACAACAATGATGACACATGCGACAACAACAGCATGACAATGACGCAATGATGACAGTGATGCAACCATGACAGTGATGCAACCATGACAATGACAATGACAGTGACGATGAAGCACTATCAGTGCTTTCAACAAGCCACCATCTAATCAGACTCACTGTAAGTTCCTCCTTTCCTTTTTATTCTAAACATTCTGACTGACATGTTGACAGTCAACAGTGGGTCTGCTACTATATCATGAATGTGTCATCAACGTCTTTGGTTCGTGCTCTTTTTTTTTGATGACTCAATAACTGTTACATTGCCACTGAACGTTAGCCTTGACTTAGGCTCAGAGACTGGCGCGTGCAATGACTTAGCGAGGAAAGGTATACGCAGACTCTTGGTAGTCACGTGATACAGGAATCACAAGGTCTGACAACACTTGGATATGAGACAATGGTCGCTTCTTCGATACAAGTAGAGAGAGAGAGAGAGAGAGAGCCCTTAGGTCTCACGAAGTAGAAGAGGAGATAAGTGGCAATTCAAGAAGACCAAGCTGAGGTGCTTGGTCTCTGACGACTACATCTTAAGTACTACAAGAAGAGGGCTTTGAAGCGCCTCATGAATCCTGAACCCTAGTACTACTATCCTAGGATCGAGTCATACTATCTTACATGTGATACTCGTGCTGACTGATGCCCATGTCCATGACTAATTACCACTTACCCTTGTAGTCATAACCGTGAGGTAAGTGTCTTGTGCGAACGTAACATCACCCCCTTTTCAAGCGCAATGCCCACGTTGCTCGCTCCCCCTCAAAACGTCATCCACAAGTCCATCATCCTGGTCTTGAATCCGTGCCAATGCATCCACCATCTCCAGCCTCCAGATGGTCCTGCAGTGCATCCCAGCAAGTTCTCCCCACCGATCCTCGCCCTCCACAATGGCTTCTTCAAGCCGCACCAGCTCCTGGCCCATAACACGGAATCGATGGACCTCAGCAGCGAGTGAGGGGTCGTTGAGGTGACGGATCATTTGGTCCGTTTGGTCTTGGCCTTCTGCCCCTAACTTGAGCTTCTCAAGGTGCTCGGCTCAATACATGGGCTTCCTGTCATAGTGAAAGACAGGTGCGGCGTACAACAGTTTGGTGAAAACCTTGTTGCTGTCGTTACGCAGCCCAACGACGATAGGGTTTGGATGGAGTATGGTTTGCACATACTCCACTTGCTGAGTGATGCCGTCCAATCCCGTGATGGGAAAGGAGACAAAGTGGTCCCCCGCATTTGGTTTGAATCCTGGCGGGACCTCACCACGTCGGACTTGGTAACTCCCCTTATACAGAGGGAAGCCAGTCGTCGTGGCTGCGTAGGGGGTCTTGTTCGGGTCGTCAGTGTCTTTGATTGTGCATATGAATGGGTGCTTAGCTGGGTAAAGTTCCCCCTCGCTCATGTAGCTGGTGGTGCAGCTCCATGGGCCACATGTTGCCAGTGTACTTGCCAGTGCAGTGCTTCCCGAGCTGCCATCTTTGCACTTCTCCTTGTGACAGCTTTCGCGAATTGCTCATCCCTCCATGTTGAGCAAACCCTCCATAGTGCTGTTTGTGATGCGCTTGGGCTCTTTGAAGGGGACCGGCAGCGGGATCTCGCCTGGATGACCGTCTTTAGGTCCCCAAATGTTGGTATCGACGTCTTGCACGTCGGCTTGGTGGGTAGGGGTTGCTCCCATATTGTCAGGGTCTGACAGTCGTTGCACCATGGGTGATAGTGCACACGGGGGCATTGGCTTTGCGACGAGGTCTGGAAAGACAAGTAGGACTGATGCCAACTCTTGTTCGGTGAGGGGAGCGGTGAGCAAGTTTTCGTCAGTGATGTGTGGTCGGATATACTTCTTAGCACAGAGTTCTCATGCCTCAGTGGCTGTGATGAGTCCTTCTTCAAGCTCAACTCCGAAGATATGTTCCGGTGAGCCGAGGTAGTAGTTGTTGACATCGGACATGAAGGAGATGAGTTTATTGAGTGGTGTGGTAGAGTGGAGTGAAGAGGGAATGGGAGACTTGCTTGTATTGCCTCACCTTATATGTGTTTTCGTTGCAGAGTTTTGGTTTTCAAACTCCCTTATCGCTTCTGGGGCGTGGACATCCCGTTTGTCCACCTATTCGTTATCTGAGTCAGGGTATCCCTTCCATTTGACAAGGTATTGCTTCTTTCGTCCTCTGCTGAACTGCCGAGAGTCTAGAATCTTTTCGACTTCATATTCTTCTTCGTTATCGATGAGGTCTGGAGCCAGTCTAGGGTAATTTGATCTGTGGAGATCTGTTTCTCGGTATGGTGTGAGGAGATTGATATGGAACACGTCATGAATGCTCCACTGTGTGGGAAGTTTTAATCGATAGTTGACAGGGGACATCACCTGAACAATTGGAAAGGGGCCGTGTCTTTTGGGCACAAGTTTGGCAGTTGGTTGATTGGTGCAGAGGTGACGTCCTTCTAGCCACACATGGTCCCCTTCACGGTATTTGGGCGTATCTTTGTGTTTGACCCATGACTGCTGTGCCTTGATCATCAGTTCCTGGGCATGTTGTCTTGCTCTTTTGAATTGGTCTACTCATAATGCCACTTGGGGTATTGGTGATGGCTTATCCGTCCAATCAGCGTGTGGGTTAAATCCATATAGCACAAAGAAAGGGGACTCTCCAGTAGTTTCATTTGGCCAATTGTTATGTACAAACTCTGCCAGAGGTAGATAGGCGTGCCAGTTATCTTGCCGCTTGTTGACCCAGAACCTTAGATATTGTTCCAGCCATTGATTGGTGCGCTCCGATTGCCCATCTGTTCATGGGTGATAAGCTGTGGAAATGTTCTGGGTCGTCCCTGTCGCCTTGCATAGGCCTCTTACAAATCTTGATGTGAACCTCGGGTCTCTATTGCTTATGAATTTTAGTGGGAGTCCAAATCGCGGGAATATGTGTTGGACTATCAATCCCGCCGTTTCTTCCGCTGTTATACTCTCTTTGCAGGGGATAAACACTGCGGCTTTTGTGCAATCGTGATCCGTGACAGTGAGGATGGAGTCGTATCCCTGTGAGGTCAGCAGTTTAGTGATAAAGTCCAGCGCAATAGTTTCAAAGGGCATAGCTTCCGGCGTGGGAAATATGGGCGACAACGACGCTCTTGTTGGTCATGTGTTGATTTTGTTTCGTTGACATTCGGCGCATCCCTGTACATAGTCTCTTACGTCTTGCCACATATTTGGCCACCAATATCTTTGGCTCATAAGTTGGTACGTCTTGTTGATTCCTGGGTGTCCATATGTGGGTGCATCATGATGAACCTGTATGAAGGTTCGCTTGTGTTCCATGTTGCCTGTTACCACGCATTGTCCGTCTTTGTACCATGTCCCTTCAATTTTCTTCAGCTGGTGTGCGTCTATCCAGGGCTTTAGTATCTCTTCATCTTGTGCATACACTGGGTCGGCAGCTTCCATTTCTTCCTGAGCCACAATTCTTCGCATAGGAGGGGCGTGTTCCATTATCCCTGCCCTCACAAAGACCCAATCGGGTAGCACAACTATGTCTTTATTGTCATCTTCTCCTTGGTCATACCCGGGTCGCCTTGACAGTGCATCAGCTCGTCCATTCAACCGTCCTGGGAGATGACGTATCTCAAAGTCATACTTGGACAATTCCAGTACTTCCCTTGCTACTCTTTGCAATATTCTTTGTGGTAGTCTCCAATACTGTAGGTTGAGGTGGTCAGAGTATATGATGATTTTGTGCGGGGATCCTGCCAATAGAGGTCTCCAATTTTTGAGCGCCATTACGATGGCTAGGAGTTCAAGATCGTAAATGTCATAGTTCCGTTGTGCCTCATTGAGCGTAGCCAAGTAGTATCCTATAGGGTGCTTTTTACCGTCCTCTTTTCGTTCTAAAGGTACCACTCCTACCGCATATCCTGAGGCATCCACTTCCAGTTCAAATTGATCATCTAGTTTGGCGTGTGCCAGTACGGGTTCCGTTGTGACACGTTTCTTTAACGCATCGAAGGCGTTCTGTTCCTCTGGTCCCCATTGCCATTCTTGATCTTTTCGTGTGAGTTTATGCAATGGTCTTGCGATGAATGCAAAGTCCTTGATGAAAGGGCAGTAAAAATTGAAAAATCCAAGCGCTTTTCGTACTTCCATCGCGTTCTTTGGTATTGGCCATGTATCAACGCCTGCGATTTTGGCAGGGTCCATTCGTGTCACCCCCTTTTCAAGGATTACCCCCAGGTAATCCATAGATGAAGAGTGAAAGAGGCATTTTTCCAGTTTAAAATAGAGGTCGTGGAGTTGGGCAACCTTGAGGACGTCGTGAACTGCGTGTCGGTGGTCATCAAGGGTGGTGCAAGTGGCGATTCCGATGTCGTCCATGTAGACACAGATTGTTGTCCCAAGGGGTTCGTGTTTGAGGATGACGTCGCAGTATATATAGTTCATCATGGTCTGGAATGTCGCTGGCGAATTGGTGAGCCCGAAGTACATGACAGTGGGTTCGAAGAGCCCGTATCTGGTTTTAAATGCGGCTTTCTTCTTGTCTCCTTCATGAATTTGTACGTTGTTATACCCCCATCGGACATCGAGCTTCATGTATATGTGTGCGTTACTGAGGTCTCGAATAAGGTCCGCAATTAAAGGAAGGGGGTACTGGTTTCGGATCGTGATGGCATTGATTTTTTGATAGTCTTGTACTGGCCGCAGTTTTCTGTCCTTTTTACGAACAAAGAAGAAGGGAGATGCATAGGGCGATTTTGACTCACAAATATATCCCTTCTCAAGCTTGTCATTAAGGAATTTCTGTACCACTCCGTCCTCTATTCGATTCAATGGGTATACCTTACAGTCTATCACTTCTGGTGCATCCTTTTTGAATTCGATGGCATGGTCCCAGGCTCTCTTTGGTGGGTATCATTTTGATTCTTCCTCACTAACTACCTTGGCAAATTGACGGTATTTGGCAGGTACTTCCACTCTTTTTGTGTATTGTTGTGCCTGGATTGCGAGTTCTGTGGCAGTTGTTGCTTGTATGCGATAGTTGTCATTTGACCCCCTAACTTGTGTGATCACCGGTTCTTTTCCCGGGAGAAAGGGGTTGACTGACCAGAGAATAACCGGCAACTCCTTTTCATTAATGACCCCATTTTTCCATACGAACTGAGGTTCGAATGCAGCCATCCATGGGTATCCCAATATGACGTCTTCATTCCCTATGTTTGTGACAAGGAATTGTATTGCTTTCTTGACCCCTCCGGTTTGTATTTCGAGGGTAATGTAATGCATGATTTTCCTGGCTTGATTCGCCGTATTGTCTATGTTCCATATTTTTTGTGGTCTTTGTAGGGGTCTTTTCCCCAACTTCATTCGTCATATGAATTTTTTGCTCATGAAGCAGTCGGTTGCTCCAGAGTCCACAAGTGCTTTTATGTCAGCCATTGCGTTGCTGGTTCTGATAGAGACAGGGATGTGCATGGATCGAAATCGCATAGTCACTATTACAGAATTGAACTTATGGACTGCCCTCACCCAGGCCGATGGGTTCAGGCGTTCTGAAAACCCTCTCTTCCAACAAGGTCCCGCATGACCAGTTCTTGTACATCTTCTCCTGCTGTAGCCACTCCTCGGAGCCATGAGTCGGCTTGTTGTTAAGGGGTTTGAGTGTCTGATCGTGCTACTGTCGTTTCTTCATCATATACGCTTCTGTCGTCGACTATTGCTTCTCGTCCTTGACTTGGACGTGGGGTCCAGCTACATTGACTATTGTTGCTTGGTTTGTTCCACATGTGCTGGGGGCAGTTGCAACTCAAATGTCCCTTTTTGTGGCATGTATAACACTCAACTTCGCGTAGGTCTCGTATCCTTCCTCCTCCCCGTCCTCTCTGCATATATCCCCCTCGGGGTACATACCCTCCTTGTGGCATGGTTGCGGGGTTCATTTCTTCGCTTCCCATGACGCGACCTCTGGTTCTTCCAGCCGATGTATCCATGGTGTTTGGGTCGGTTAACATTCGTTGTGGCATCCACCCCCTGGGGCGTGAAGTAGTTATTCCTCCATGATGTGCCTTTAGCCTTGCCTTCATATGGATGTAGTCTTGTTGACGGTCGATGGCTGCTTGCTTCCATTGCTCATAGGTGGCGGGTCTGTCGAGTTCCAAGACCTTCTGGTACAGCCTGGTGGGCAATCCATCCGTGAATGCCTTGATAGTCTGGGGTATGTCAAATCAATACTCAGCTAGTCGGATGAGTTCCTCTATTTTGACGATGTAGGCATCGATATCTTCCCCTTTCATCTTCACTCCTGCTCGGAGTATGGATTGCGCGTTTTCTTTGGCTAGGCTGTCAGCAAATCGTCGTGTAAAAGAGGCGGCTACTTCGTTCCAAAGTCGTTCATCGGCGGTGTTAATTCCTCCTTGTATTTGTCGGGATAGCCATCGGTTAACCGCCATTACCCATTCATTAACTCGAGATCCTTTGATATATGTGAGAAAGAACATAGCTCGTCGGTATGGGTTGATTATGAGGGCATTATCATTGTTGACCGCCCAATATAGTTCCCACTCGTTGATGAATAGGGTTGTCTTCTTCCTGTCGCCGTCGTAAATCGTGGGAGGTTCTCCTACTAGTTTCCCTTGCTGGGCTTGTGGCATAGGTAATGGTGGTGGTCCCCAACCACCTCCTGGTGGCCCTCCAGGTGGTACTCCCCCTCCTCCGGGGAATCCTCCTCCTCCAGGAAATCCTCCTCCTCTGGGAAATCCTCCTCCTCCTGGGAATCCTCCAGGGAATCCGCCTCTTCTGGGAACTTCTCTTCTGGGTTGATCATCTTGCAGGAGTCGGATGGGTGGCAACTCTGGTAGTCATTCTGGTCCTCCACTCGGTGGGTCCGCCCTATCAGGTCCACTGGCTCTTCGCAGCGATGCCTTGTCATCTACGATGTTGACAATTCGTCTGATTCGATGTCCAGTACGGTCATCGATGTTTTCTTCCGTCCTTGGGGGCTCAGTCATTGTGGCCATTTCTGGTGGGTTTATATGGATAGACTCAGCTAGATTGGCGAGACCTTCTTCTTCAGTAGTATTCCCCGGTTGTCCTGATTTGATCGTGTCTTCAGAATGTTCACTCTCCTGCTCCTCTCGACTATCCGTGGATGGAGTGGGGGTTCTTGGTGTTGGGGGATGCCCATCTATTGCTCCTACATTTCCGGCGGTTTGTACTTCGTCTTCGAATATGTCGCAATGATAATCAGGCCCTGCTGGTCGGACTACGTTCCACACTGCTTCTGGTGCATTCCAAGTGATTTCGCACCAGCACACGTAGGTGTGATTAAACTCAACTGGGTAGTATTGGCTCGGTCTCGTGGGGATGTTGACAAAGTATCCGGTGCTTCCTCAGACTGTTCTCCACCTGGCTGTTTTGAGATATATAAGAGGGACGTTTTGCTCTCCTCTGTCTTCTATTGAATACGGCGCAAAGGCCCAGCGTTCTCGGGTTGTAATGCGCGCCACAGTTGCAGCTTGGTCTTAATGTTACATTGCCACTGAACGTTAGCCTTGACTTAGGCTCAGAGACTGGCGCGTGCGATGACTTAGCGAGGAAAGGTATACGCGGACTCTTGGTAGTCACGTGATACAGGAATCACAAGGTCTGACAACACTTGGATATGAGACAATGGTCGCTTCTTCGATACAAGTAGAGAGAGAGAGAGAGAGAGAGAGCCCTTAGGTCTCACGAAGTAGAAGAGGAGATAAGTGGCAATTCAAGAAGACCAAGCTGAGGTGCTTGGTCTCTGACGACTACATCTTAAGTACTCCAAGAAGAGGGCTTTGAAGCGCCTCATAAATCCTGAACCCTAGTACTACTATCCTAGGATCGAGTCATACTATCTTACATGTGATACTCATGCTGACTGATGCCTGTGTCCATGACTAATTACCGCTTACCCTCGTAGTCATAACCATGAGGTAAGTGTCTTGTGCGAACATAACAATAACTTGTGTTAGCATAGCTGAGATTCGATAACCATTAGTGTTCACATAGTTGATAATTATCAGTAGCTTAGCTGCTAATTATCGAATACTTTTGATCGTAATTATCATTCACCTTTCTAAAGTTTATCAATAATTTATCGGGGGGGCAAGCAAATATAATGATAATATAGGGTTGCAGTAAATTATCAACAGACTATTGAAAATTATCGGAAATTAACAAAGTAGGTTTTTCCCGATGCGGCCCTGCTCATCGGTGGCTACCCTGCAAGATAGAACGTCACCGAATGCAGCAAAGATATCGTGGAGAGCCTGATGGTGGTCAGTGGATTCACTTATCACGGATTGGCAGTCGGCAAACCTTGTTGTCGATAGCCTCGTCTAGATTCTTAATGAAAATATTGCCTTGCCAAGTCTTACGCAGGGCGGGGTCACGCTGAGACCACATTATACGGCCGGATGCGATTATGAGCTCAACGCAGAAGAGTTCAATACAAACAGTAATGCTGACCACGCACGCCCTTTGATCAAGGTGTAGTTTAGCTGTTCCAAGGCACGCTCGCCTAGGAGCCAGGACATGAGACCTCATGGCACCAGAGGGGACGCGCACTCTTACCATCACTGGCGTTGAGATAATTGATATATGCATAACCCAAAGAACGACCTGTGACAGCATCGCGGCAAACGTGGATGCTGTGAAAACGCAGGAATCGGGGTCAGTTCACCGCTCTATGGAAGGTGTTAACACCAGCTTGAGATTCACCTAACAACTGGACCGATCATATTGAAAATCTCAAATAGCATGGCCTCAGTAACGGTGGTATCCAGTTCACCGACATGGAGAGAAGCAGAGGGAGTGGACGTCACAGACGGCGGAGGAGGGCTGTAGGAAGGCGCAGCCGGGGCGGGACTCAAAAACGAGCCGTAAGTGTACGTAGACGTTGTTTCTGCCACATGGGGTGAGAGAATAGGTGAGGATGGAGGAGGGCGCTCGTCAAACAGGGTATGCGCATTTTGAATGAGATCCTCCATAACCAGTACCTTTGAGGGAATGAGTTAGAAAAAATTACAAGTCGTTGCAACGTGCCTTCACATCAACACCGTCGTGCAAGACGTCATTCCCACGAAGGACATCATAACGGAACTGAGCAGCGAGCGCCTCCACGGTCATTGCGTTCTGATCTGAATGAGAGGCAACACGCAAGAGATGCCTCAAAAGAGCTCCTAGAGATGCCGTGTGAACCGGATGTAGTTCACGGATCTTCGATCGCAACAGCGAGAAATCATTCTCGGTATATCTGGCTATGTGTGACATCAGACTGTGGATGTGGATGAAATGTACGACAGTATTTAGACCACTTACCTCTATTCTGTCCGTAGTTTCTATAACCTTGCAGAGAGAGCGTAAACAGTGGCTCTGGAAGATCCCAGAGGTAGCACTATAAATGAACTTAAGGAACTGACGCGTTTGCAATTGTTACAATGGCCGACCTTGAGAAGCATCGCAACGGAATGGATGTTGTCTGTGCTGCTGAACGAATATGACTTTTCACTTTCGAACCTGCGCTGCAACTGAATACGAATTCATGTCAGCTGGTAGGTCGGTCATTGCGGTGGATTTCACTGGCCTGTAGTACTTCTGCATTGAGTGAACGATCCACCTACGACACTAAACATGGATCCCAACACACGCCTCGATCACGATCAGCTTACCAGATATATTCCCTTAGTATCCAGACCCCTCTTCTCGACTTCTTCGATGCATATTCTCATCACTTTCGGCACGTTGTCTTCGTTGGTCTCAACGTCCACCAGGGGGACACCGAAAATCAAGTCTGAATGTGCACCGGGACGATTGTTGCGATAAAGAGTCGGTGGAGGAATAGAAAAGGAAAGGGCGCGAC
>WNGR01019268.1_pt1 | contig 10654 bp, 9 predicted proteins | sample 5407581 | NCBI WGS metagenome assembly WNGR01 (sample SAMN13153383, study PRJNA577476) | soil metagenome | isolation source: 80 cm soil or saprolite under Garry oak tree replicate 2 | place: USA:California | collected 2016-06-15 | reverse complement strand
ACAGCTGTATCTCACGCAGTTGCTGACTAACTTATCCCAGGTGCGCAAAAGCGAACTGTCCAACTGGCTCCCCGACCAGTGGAAACGGCTTCAAGCGGCACGCAAGCTTTAAGCAACCTGCACTTCACATAGCGCTCACCCGCTCTGTGTCGGGAGCATGCGTGACTGACCGATGTTCTCCTTCATCTGCGCCCTTCCCTCCCCCTCCTCCGCCGCAGCTATCGCTGCTTTGTTCGGCTGGTTCACAGGTACTACGGCACAGTCCGACTTCTCCAGCACGTGCATGTCCGCCGTTCGGCATGAGGCCTTCGCGGACCGGCCTTCGCCAAGTGGCGAAGGCGCACTGGAGATCTCCCGGTTCTCGTGCATGTTGTTTCTCAGCGTGCGCGGGCTCTCACGACTACGCAGGACCGGACAGTCACTCGCGAAATAACGCGACTGCCGTTTTGCCTTCCTCCTGCTCACTAGGGAGTCGGCATCCTGATCTGCGATTTTTCGAAGCTCAATCACCCCGCCCACCGATGCCTCCGGCCTACGCTTCACGGAACACCTCGCGATGTCCCATGCAAGACTAGAGGTCAGGATGGAGTCGCTGGCTCCTTTCCTGTAGGGCTCTTGCATCCCCTACAACATGCCGGTTTATCCCGGCGCACAGTGATAAATCGCCAATGCACTCATCGAGCTAGCATTTGCATTGAGGGAGAAGTCATCTCGTCGTTGCGAACTGCCTGCCTATTACTCGAGAGGAGCATATTGCCGATGCAGGATGGCTCACCTCCGGCTGCGCGCTACGGCAGTAAGCGCTCTTCCAGACGTGAGTTTCTTCCGCTCTTCACGCTGGAAGCGCGCAGTAGCCACTATGCTTTTGCGCCCCACTGTTCATAACTCCCGACATTCAAGGCTCAGCTCCCTGCCCTCCGCAGTCAGGTCCTTACAACCCCTCGGGCAGTCAGGGCCGGAAGCCATATGGGACACCCCGACCAGCGCTCGCAGCAAGTCGAAGGCGTCGAGATCTTTGCGGATGTCACCGCTGTTGATCGCACGCTTCACCAGCGCATCAATCGCTCCCTGGATCAAGTAAGCCAAGGCTGCGTTATTGAAGAGGACGTCGATCCTGCCAAACGTGTGCATCGCAAGATCGACCAGCGCCCGACAGTCGGCTGGCTCGCTCAGATGGCACGGCTGTAAGGAGACCATCGTTCCACCTGCAGCGCGAACCGCCTCAACCGTGGCTTTCGTTGCGCCGACCTGGAGATCGCACCCCACGACCAAAGCGCCCTCTCGCGCGAAGGTGATGACGGCTTCACGGCCCATGCCACCCCCGGTTCCCGTGATGACGCAAACTTTTCCTGAAAGCCTTTTCGACATTGTGTCTTCCTTCCGCACCGTAGTTGGCATTGATCGAGTGTTGGTCGGCTCAACAACCCCATCCTCGGGCTGTGCTCCTCAGGGAAGTCGATATTGTCGAGGCCTACGCGCACTGCGCCGATCGTCGCGATGCGAAGGGTCAAATGGCTCTCTTCACTGTAGACACTCATTTCGTGGTGTACATGAACGCCAAAGATCTGGCCCCGTCACAGGAGCTGCACTCGCGGGAGGCGCTCGCTCCGGTCTTCGCAGACCTGAACCAGTACGACGCTACCACCCACTTCGTCGGACAGAGCGCGATCTTGACGCTGACGCGCGATGAAGCCACCGGCGAAGCCTACTGCCTGGCGCACCACGCCACAGTCGACGGAGCAAAGCGGCGCTTGATGATCGCCTCGCTCCGCTACCTCGACACGTTCGTGAAGAAGGACGGCACGTGGCTCTTTGCAGAACGCAAGCTCTACGTTGACTGGTTGGAGGAGCACGCCCTGTAATGAAGGTCGGCGGCTACACCCTTCGTTATGCGCTGGACCGTCCCGCCGCTGGACATATGAAGGCGATCGGCCGCAGGAAGCTTGGAATATAGCACATCAAGCTCGAGGACTTCGCGGATCGCTCCGCTTTCGCGCAGGCGCTCTGGGGTCGGGACGCAGCGGTCTTTTGCATGGGCGCCTACACCGGCACCGTGCCGGACGCGTAGACTACACCGTCGACTTCGCGCGTTCTGCGCGGCAGCAGCCCTGGCGCGGCTTTCTCGTTCCTGAGCGGGAGTAGCGGAGACCCGAGCTGTCGCAGGAAGTCAGTCGACAATGGCTTGAGCGCTCGCCATGGCACACGAAGCCGGTGAACGGGACTAATGTGCTTTCAGGATGTGGCAGGCGACAACATCGATGTTGTTTGCCGATCCGGCCATGGCATTGAACCGCAGAAGCAGCTCAAAAAGCGCGGGCCGGCGAGGGCGATCCAAGCCACAGCTTTTTGATATTTGGGAAAGGCGGGGCAAATCGGTTACCAGCTTTCCCGCTGCCTCCGTGCCTTCTCCGCTAGCACCGGCCAGCAGAAGCACGTGACCCTCCTGATCCGGATTCTGCACGAGCGCAACGATTCCGAACGATTGGCCAGTGGCCCAACCTTGGGCCGTCGGATAGTAGGCGGGTAACTCGTTCTGCCGGGGACGAACATTGCGAATGAATTCCTGCCGGGAGGTCTTGTCGAACGCGAACTGGAAATCCATCTGATCGTTGAACAGGGCTACCCAGGGATCTGAACGTGGGCTTCCGAGAAAAATGAAGTTATCGTCGGTCTTCAGGTCGGCAAAGCGAATGCTGCGCGCGGCGTGGACGTCGAGCCTGCTCGCGCTGTTTCGAGCCAGGGTTGCAATGCCGACGGCAATTGGGGTGTCGACGGAGGCGGCCGATGACGAATCGCCGCCCAGAAGAATGTGGCTGAAGCGAACTTCGTCGGGAGTCAGGCTGTTGGGTTCGGGGATGAACCGGTGGTTGGCGTAATCCGATATCGATAGCTGGATACCGGTGAGCTCTTGCAGGTTGACAATGCCGGGATCGCTGGTGATCAGGTGAGTGGGGTGCGCAGGGTTGAAAATCGCCGACCAAGGAAGCTCAGAAAACGCCGCGGAACCGGCGCCCGGCCGGAACCAGAATAAACTCCACAATCCGAGATTGAGGACAAGAACGAGAGTGCAGAGTACCAGCCAAAGGCGCCGATACGTCCGCACCCGGTGGTTGGATTCGAGTTGTGGAGCAACTGCCGGCGCGTTCGTTGGGCCCTGAGCCGCCGGACTTTCGCTTGAGGAAGCGACGGGGCCGGGGTGTGGAATGGGACCTGACTCGGGAGTGGTCTCAATTTCAGAGGCAACGGATTCGACGGAATGCGCGTGCGCGATTTCCGGGATATAGGAGCCGAGCGGCAGCGAGATTCGGAAACCCGACGCCGATCCATACTGGCCGTAATGCTGCAAGAGGCGCTTGCGGACGTCGCTGGCCGTAACGCGAACGATAGCGTCTTCACCAGTGTCATAGGAAGGGGATCGTCCAAAGAGCTCAACACCGATCACACGCTCTTTCAAGGACTCGAAATTCCCGGTGATTGCCTGCTCAACAATGTAGCTTAGGAACTGCCCGCTCCGATGGCTTCCCCTGAAAGCGGTGCCTTCGACGATGTCTTTTAGGTGCTGCCGTAGCAGGACCACGCCGGTCTCGGATGCGGCAAGTTTCAGGATATCCGCTTCGCGAGCGTCGATGGGGTTCATGGATGGCATTCGTGGAGCCCCGCGGCGTCAAATTTCTCCAAGTGATTCAGTGGACTGATTGTAGCACCCGCTTTGAAACATCCACTAAGTCGGGGCGGGGAGTACGTGGATCCGCGGCAGGAGACTCAAGCATGCGTCACGGACCGTAATCGGGAAAGGCTCCATGCTCGATCCTGAATCTCCCCGGGGTACGTACCGTTAGGGATTCGCCAGTCCACTAAGCTGCATTTTTTCAAGTACATGTAAACAGGTTAGAATCCACGCTAACGTTGTGTTCGCGGTCCGTATTCCTTTAACGTGGTGAACAGCCTCGAGCGAAAACGGAGTCCTGCAGACAAAGATGAACCGCATCGGCTATGCAGGCGGATGAGCGCTGGTCCTTCTCAGCACGATCTTGAGCTCCCTTCGCCCAGGGGTATGTTTGGCGCTCAACAATGGCGGGTAGAACCCAGGCCAGTTCCGCCCTTCGGCAGGCCGATGCTTCGATGGCGCTGTTCGGAGGTATTGCGGTAAGGCATCACGACATCTACGCCACGCCGGCGCAATCGAAGGCCATCCGAAAGTGAGTGATCGCACAATCTGATTGCTAAGAGAAAAAAACGAGGAATCCTGACATGCACCTCCTTGCCTATGACATCGGCGGATCACATGCGAGCGCCGGAATTGTTGATCGTGAGTCGCTAACCATCCGCTGCGTGAGTTCCCGGCCGATCGACTCTGCGGGCACGGCCGAGTCGATCTTGAACGAAGTTCATCTGCTGGGGACGGATGTGCTTTCGCAGGCGAGCCGTATGGGAGTTTTACCTGACGGGATCGCTTTTGCCGTACCCGGGCCTTTCGACTACGAACAGGGCGTCAGCCGGTTGCGGCACAAATACGCCGCGCTATATGACGTCAACCTGAGACGGGCATTTGAATTGCGATTTGAAATCTGCGGGGCGAGGATCACGTTTCTCAATGACGCCCAGGCGTTTCTTTTGGGGGAATGTCACGCGGGAGCAGCCAGAGGTGTCCATCGGTGCGTCGGCATCACTTTGGGTACAGGGGTAGGTTCCGCATTTGCGCTCGACGGGAGCATCATCGAACACGGGTTCGGCATTCCATCCGGAGGCGAGATCTACGGCCTTCCGTGGGAAGGCCGTACGGTGGAAGACACCGTATCCACGCGGGCCATTCAACGTCGTTATCGTCAGATCACCGGTGAAGACAAAACTGTACGCGACATCTGTTTCCACGCTGTCGAGGATCCAGTGGCACAGTCGGTGATGCGGGAATTTGGCACGAGTCTGGGGCACGTGTTGGGAAACATCTGTATGCCTTATCGCCCGGAAGCGATTGTTCTTGGAGGTGCAATTTCCCGGAGTGCCGACCTGTTTCTAACCGCTGCCGCAGATGCGCTGCGCGAGTCGCCTCAAATCTTGCGCCTCTCGCAATTGCTGGACGAAGCTGCGTTGATCGGCGCCGCCTTGCGATGCTCCGAAGCGCTTCTGTCGAACGCATGATCAGCATATGGAGAGGAGGAGCAGCATCGATTCCGATGGCTCGACACATTCCGGGGTGATTCGAAAAACGCTTCCTTCTTCCAGAGGATCCGTCGCTGCCGATATGCGCTCGACGGCCTCTCGAGGTGCTAAGATTGGTTGCGCCGCCGAGAATCGATTTATCTCTGATCGAGATCCAGCCTTGATCGAAATCGAGCCTTTGGGGGCAGCACTTCTTTCTCTGCCGAGAGAATATGATCGAAATCTCTGGGGCAAAAGACGCACATCGAAAGAGGTGCTGGCAGATCGATTGACACCTCTCAGCGGAAGAGACTGCATGACGCGGTTAAACCATGATTCGACTCTCAGAGGCCCCATCGATGCGCGCGAAGCGGAAATTAGCAAGATCGCGGAGTCAAAAGAGGAAGTCGCGGAACTTTTCAAGCATCTTCGGCAAATCATAGAGGGAAGGTCATTTAGGGGGAGCCACCGCAGCGGGCAGTTCCTTATCTATATTGTCGAACAGGCCATCGCTGGGCGCTTCACTGGGCTGAAAGAGCGGATCATCGGCATAGAGCTGTTTGGGCGATCGCCGTCTTATGATACCGGCGAAGACGCGATTGTTCGCGTTACTGCGAGCGATGTCCGAAAGCGCCTTCTGCAGCACTACGGCGAAAATGGCAGATCTGCGAAGTTCTATATCGGCCTTCCGTCCGGGTCCTATATCCCCGAAATCACCCGCGCATCGCAACCCAAACCAGACCCGCAGGCTCTCTCCCGAGGCGTAGAGAAGCCGCTGCCGGCGCCTGACCATGCTCCAGGCGAAGACGCTGCGGCCACGGTTACCGCGCCGGAAGCCGATTCCGCTCCTGATCCTGTTGCCTCGGAGGTGCACGCAAACATTCCCGACCGCGCCAACACTGCCTGGAAGCTATGGCTCTTCGCTTTGGTCATGATCCTGGTGTGTAATGGCGCGTTTTGGGCGCTCGTCTGGCGGCATCCTGAGCGTATTGACCCACCGAATGTGGCGGTACTGCCATGGTCGGCAATCCTCAATTCCTCCCATGCAACCCACCTGATCACCAGCGATCCAAACATTGTTTTCGTTCAGGAGATTACCGGCAACGAGATTTCGGCGTCCGACTATGCCAACCGGAAATACATCCCCGAACATAACTCGCTGACTCCGGAAGATCTCCGGCTCTCTCACGTCTTTCTCTGGGGAGATCACTCCGCGGCGGCAGTGGATACTCCGATTGCATTGCGGATTGCGGCCCTCGTCCAAAACGGATCGAGAAAGATCGATGCCCACGCCGCCCGAAGCGTTCAGCTTTCCGATCTGAAGAACGATGACAATTTCATTCTGCTCGGGAGCCCCCGCTCGAATCCGTGGTCAACACTCTTCACCGACGAGATGGATTTTCGATTTGTCTTCGATAAAACGACCAGGCAGGAAATCATTCAGAATGTCCATCCGCGGAACGGTGAATTGCCCGCGTACGTGCCCACGGCTGCGGGTTGGGCCACCGGTCAATCCTATGCGATTGTTGCCTTTCTCCGGAATCCTGACCAGGATGGGCAGGTTCTGCTGCTGGCCGGAGCCAACGCCGAAGGCACCGAAGCTGCGGGAAAATTCGTAACGGACTTGTCCCGGCTTTCAGCCTCACTGGATCAGTGTGGCATCCGCACCGCAAGGCCTATTCAACATTTCGAAATACTTCTGGGCTGGCATCCGCACCGCAAGGCCTATTCAACATTTCGAAATACTTCTGGGCTTGAAGACGATGGCTGGTTCGCCCAGTGATGTCAACATCGTTGCGTGTCATATTTTGCCGGGCACCGGGTCGCACTGAGTATCGCTTTAGGGAACCTCTGCTTAAGTCTCTGATCCACAGCCTGTGATTCATGAAGGCCGATTCTTGCGATCGGCCTTCATGTCATTTTCATTTGTGCCGGAACCAAATCCCAATGTACGCTCACCTCTTGTCGTCATCGTGCTGCGTCAATGAAAGATTCCAATCTGTACCGAACCAAGCTTCTTCGCTTCGTGCGCAGCGGTACCGCTCACGGCATCAAACCCGAGCGCGGTCACCGGGGCGGCATGCTTCTGGATCAGGTAGCTGGTTCCTGCGACGGCATCGAAGCGAAGCTCCTGGCCCGAGTCACCGCTCACGACCTTCTTGGTGCTCCTTCCGGCGACCACGTCCACGGCCTGGCCCGGCCACGGGTTGCGCACCCGCACCGGCCCCGTCGTATCGGCCTCAATCACAACGGTTACGATTTCGCCCTGTCGCACTTCCACATCCACTTTGGTCTTTCCGCGCACAAAGACACTGCCGGCGAAGTCCCACTCCGGCGGAATGGCGGGCGCGATCCGGATCACTCCATCGTAATCCTGCACCAAGGCTTCCTGGAGGGCATCGGCAACGATTCCCGTTTCCTCGATATAGAACTCGCCATAATCCTGATCCCAATTTGCGAAGCCATTCACCGTGTGCTGCGAGCGCTCGGTGATGATCCGCAGAGTCGATCCCAGTTCGCTGCCGAGATGCAGCCGGGCCGCCTGAATCGGGTCGAAGCTCCAATCCGCCACTCCCTTGAACAGCCGATGTTCATAGGTCCGCAGGGCGAGCGGGAGCAGCGGCGAGGTGTCGCCAATAAGGTCGTACGGCCACACCGGCTCGAGGCCGATGTTCTCCGCATTGTGGTTCTCCGCGGCGGGGAGATACGATTCGGCGATCACATCCTCGCCGGCCGCATCGTCCGATGGGGAGAGCAAGGTCTTGGCGCCCGAGGCTTGCGTGCGGGGCAAAGGCGGTATCTTGGGAATCGCATTCTCCAAGTCCCGGATCAATTCCGGGTCCTTGCCGAGCAGCTTGGCGGCCTGGATGGTCACGGGATAGAGCGCCTGCGCCGCAGCGATGTCCGTCGTCGGATCCGTTACATCCCATTGCGTCTCGTGCGCATTCGATGGACCGGTGTGCAGCAGACCGTCGGGACCCGTTTTCTGGTACGCCAGCAGGAACCGCGCCGAGGACGCCATTACCGGGTAATTTTCAGCAAGGAATGCGTGTTCGTTCGTCGCCAGGTACTGCTGCCATATCCATAGCGAGACCTCGGCGCCCGTCGAAAGCGTGCGCGCATTGTAATAAGGATGAAAATTCGCATCGCAATCGCGCCCGATGCTGATCGGCTTCCAACTGGATTCGTACTCGATACCGCGGCCGTTGAAGCGCATTGTCTCTGGAACACACGCACCGGCGCGTCCTTTCATGTGCTGCCTGGTCCAGTTTTCGATGCTGGGCAGATTCTCGCGATAGAGATTGAAATACGGAGCGTTCAACTCCGGGAGGCCCGCCCCGATGTTGGCGGCCACCATCATGCGCAGGTTCCAGTGCCAGAACGCCGACGAATCCCAGCGGTGCGCATCGCGCGCGGACGATAGCATGTCGGCAACGCCGGCTTGCGAGCCCGGGTACTCGGTGCCGCGTTCCGCAGCCGCCGAGAACAGGTAAATCGCGCGCAGGTTCTCCATGTACTCGCCGGCGCCATCGGTGGAGTGTACCTTGATGAGCGCGGCGCGATTCCAGAAGTTGTGCCACCAACTCCGGTGCACTTCTGGCTTGGCACCGGCCAGTGCCGCGCGCGCGTTGGCAAACACGTCCCCGCTGCCGTCAAAATGCGGTGCGGAGGCCAACACACGAAAATGCCCGTCGGCAAACGGCTGGAAGGAGACCGTGATTGTGCGCGCGTCCGTTACTTTCACTTGCACGTTGTGGCCTTCCGCCGTGATCGCAGAGAGCGATCCGAAGGGACGTCCCGATGATTCAGGATTTTTGTTGTCCAGCCATGCTTCGGACAAAAGGCCCATATTTCCGCTCGCTGCTGCGCGCGGTTCGCGAGGTGCCCACAGCTTCAAAATGGCGGTCTCAGTCTCGCCCGGCCTGGCGCCGGTCACGTCAATGACTAACGTGTCCGTGTCCGGCTGCACAGAGGCGGTGGCGGTCATCCCGCCGCCCTGCTCGCGGAATTCTCCGTTATAGAGATCGAGCCGTCCGGCATAGTCCGCAGCGTCCGTGAGCACGCCCAGGCCGGGAATCACAACCTGTCCCCCGGACAGACGGTCCGGTAACGTATCGGCACGGTTCAACTGCGCCGTGAAACCCTGCTCGGACCAGACGGCAACGCCCAGGCTGCCGTTGCCGAGCGGCATCGCTTCTTTAGCCTCTCGATTCGCCCGGCCGAGAACAATATCGGAGCGGCCGACGACACCGGCGGTATCGACATGAAATCTACCCGCTTGCCAGGCTGTGGTCTTTGCAGAATCGTGCTGGGCCCACGCACACGCAGCCGCCAAAATTGCAGCCAGCAATGCAGAAGCCGCCATCGCAGGAAATCTCATCTTTGTCTGCCCCTTGCCGTTAGGGATGTTACTTCATGCCCAGGGCTTGCTTGCTTTAGAGCGCGGAATTCAATCCTATCTGCACGTCCTTGGTGGAGGCGTTCCGGATTTGAGCCTGCCCGGCGAACAGATTGCCCGTGATCACAGCGCGATCCACACTCGCACCCAACGCGATATGCGGCTGGTTCTGGCGAAAATCGCATCCGCGGATCAGTGCGCTTCCACCGGAAACCTGAATCGCCGCACGATCTTTCTTCCACTCCACGAAAGTGCAGTCGCTGAAACCAACCGTGCCCCCGGCGATCTTCGCGATCTGGTTGCACGGTCCCCAGAACGCGCTGTTGCCGAATCGGACCACGCCTTTGTTACTGGCAAGCACCTCCACCATGGTGGGGTCTTCACCATGGAAAGAAGTGAATTCGCCGTTCGTGATCAGCAGTCCATACGGTGCGCTCTGTTCCACCAGGACCGCGCGATTGCAGTCATCCGCACCGATGCCGAGAAAATTGCCGTTACATTCTCCCGTTTCCGTGTGCACGAACTTGTAGCCTACGTGGTATCCGAAGCAGAACGTGTTCAGCACGTATTCCCAATCTGCGCGGCCGAAGAGAAACGCTTCGCCGTTCTCGGTTTGCCACTGGTACACCCGGCCACGCCCGTTCCACCACGGATTGAAGTGGACATTCTCAATCCGCCTGGTAAGGGTTGAGCAACTCCAGGTCGAGGGCCGCGGGATTCTTGCCGCGCATGGCAATCGTCCACGGATACGCAATCGGAATTGCATCCGTGACCTGCTCCGGGTAATAGAACGTCAAGCCGGCGACGGAACTGTTCGTATTGAGGGTGAGGAACGGCTCTCCGTCCTCTCTGCCTTTGCCGGCGGTGACCAGAAGTGCGGTGCCGTCCTCGCCCGGCTTGCGCTGCCCCTGATCGCGAATCCCGGTATGCGAGGGCACACAGCCAAACGATCCCCGCAGCGTTACGCCTTCCGGAATATTGAGAACTCCGCGAAACATGTAGCGTCCCGGCGGCGCATACACGGTACCTCCGCCCAGGCTGTGCACAGAATCGAGAGCTCGTTGGAATGCGGCCGTATCGTCGGCGGACCCATCTCCGCGTGCGCCGAAGCTGCGG